>Ga0302320_10026804_pt1 | contig 11139 bp, 9 predicted proteins | sample Bog_T0_3_FD_202130 | JGI IMG/M metagenome (GOLD analysis project Ga0302320, IMG submission 202130) | Peat permafrost microbial communities from Stordalen Mire near Abisko, Sweden - Bog_T0_3 | ecosystem: Environmental > Terrestrial > Soil > Wetlands > Peat | place: Sweden: Abisko, Stordalen Mire... | reverse complement strand
TATTACGGGCTGAGGACGCAGAGCGGCAGAGCCAATCGAATTTCTGGCATGCCGTGTACGGAAACGCCATGGCCTATAGCGAACTTTTGTATGCCACCGGGACTCTAACTCCCGATGCCGCGGAGGAATTGCAATGAAGAATGTCTTGTGGGCAAGTTTGCTTACCGCTTCCGCGGCGATGATCGCCGGCTGCCATGGCGGCGAACCTGCCGTAACCCCTGGGACTGTGCAAACGATGCAGGCGCGGGTTGTTGAAAGCCAGCAGCAACAGGTTCCCGTGAATCTGCGATCCACGGGAACTGTTCATGCCAGGGAAACCGCAGTGGTGTCGGCTCAGGTAATGGGCCGCATCCAGCAGGTGATGGTGCGCGAAGGAGACAGCGTTCGGGCCGGGCAAACCCTGGTTGTTCTCGACGATGCGGCGCTTCGGTCACAACTGGAGCAGGCGCAAGCGGGCGTGAAGGCGGCGCAGAACGCGCAAGCCGCCGCGCAGACGAATGCCGCTCTGGCGGCGAGTACGCTGGGCCGGTATAAGCAGCTTGAGACAGAAAAGAGCGTAAGCCCGCAAGAGATGGATGAAGTGTCTCGAAGGGCCGAGGGCGCAGCGGCCAACGTGGACGCAATGCGCGCGCAGACCGACGCAGCGCGGGCTCAGGAGAGCGGCGCGCGGACAATGCTCGGGTATACGCACCTGGTTGCCCCATTCGCCGGCGTAGTGACGGCACGGATGGCCGATCCGGGGACCATGGCCGCACCGGGAGTGCCTCTGCTCCAGATCGATCAAGCCGGCGAGCTGCAACTGCAAGCTGCGGTCGATGAGTCGGTGATCGGCGCGGTTCACAAGGGGATGAAGGTGCAAGTGGCAATCGATAGCGGGGCGTCCACAAGTGGGACGGGGACGAATCTGGAGGGTCGGGTGGCCGAGATTGTTCCCGCGGCCGATCCAACGAGTCACAGCTTTCTGGTTAAGATCGACCTGCCATCCTCGAGCCAGACGCGCGCCGGCATGTATGGAACGGCCGAGTTCGCCAATGGCACAAGACGGGCAATACTCATTCCGCAATCGGCGGTCGTAGCGCGTGGATCGCTCAACTGTGTGTATGTTCTCGACGGCCGGGGGATTGCGCAACTTCGATCCATCACGCTGGGTGGGGCGCTGGGCAATCTGGTCGAAGTATTGTCGGGCGTTTCTGCCGGTGAAGAACTTGTCGACGCACCCTCCGACCGGGAACTGGCCGGCAAGCGCATTGAAACCGGCGCAGGGGGCAGGCCATGAAGCAAGACCTTGGAATTGCCGGGCGGCTGGCACATGCATTCATCAACTCCAAGCTGACCGTGCTCTTTATAGCAGCGTCGCTGGCCATCGGAATCTTTGCGGTTACTATCATTCCCCGCGAGGAAGAGCCGCAGATTCTTGTTCCGATGCTGGACATTACCACCACCATGCCGGGCGCATCCCCGGCAGAGGTGGAAGAGCGCGTAACGCTGCCCATCGAGAATCTGGTTCACCAGATATCCGGCGTTGAGTATGTATACTCCACGTCCGCGCCGGGGCAGAGCTTGGTGATTGTGCGCTTTCTTGTCGGCACGCCGCAGGAAGACGCGCTGATCAAGGTTTACAGCAAGCTTTACTCGAACTTCGATCGCATGCCGCCCGGAGTGTCGCAGCCGTTGATCAAAGCCCGCTCCATCGACGATGTGCCAATCGTTGCCATGACGCTGTGGGGCGAGCATTACAACGGCTATCAGCTGCGGGCTATCGCAGCAGAGATGGAACACAATATCGCGCAGATTGGCGATGTCTCGGAGACGACGATCATCGGCGGGCTTCCACGCACCATGCGCGTTGTGCTGAGTACTGAAAAGCTCGACGCCTACGGTCTGTCGCCAATGGCTATCGTGGGGCACTTGCAGGCCGCAAATGCGAGCGTGCAGGCAGGCAACTTCTCTGAAAATAACCAGGAGATCCGCGTCGACGCCGGCAATCTCTTTAGCCGCCGCGAGGATCTGGAGGCCGTGGTGGTGGGCGTGGTCCGAGGGCATCCGGTATATCTGCGCGACGTGGCTGACAAGATTGTCGATGGTGCCGCGGAGCCGTCAGACTATGTAGTCTACGGCACGACGAACGCGGGTGCAGGAGCGCAACAAGGAGCTCGCCAGTACCCGGCCGTGACCATCACCGTGGCCAAGCGCAAGGGGACCAACGCAACCGATATCTCGAATGCCGTGCTCAAGCGCGTGCATGAGATGCAAGGTGTCACCATTCCCAACGATGTGACTGTCACAACGACACGGAATTACGGAGAGACGGCGAAGAACAAATCGGACGAACTGCTGGAGCACCTTCTGCTGGCGACGTTGTCTGTGACTCTTCTTGTCGCGCTGTTCCTGGGCTGGCGCGAGTCGGGTGTGGTGTTGCTGGCGATTCCAGTCACTCTGGCGCTCACCATGTCGGTGTTCTACTTCTTGGGCTACACCATTAACCGGGTCACGCTGTTTGCTTTGATCTTCTCCATCGGCATTCTCGTCGATGACGCTATCGTCGTGGTCGAGAACATGGTGCGCCACTTCAGGCTGCCTGAAAACCATGGGCGTCCGATGAGCGAAGTTGCGGTGGAAGCAGCGGCGGAGGTAGGCAACCCCACCATCCTGGCAACCTTTGCCGTGATTGCGGCCGTACTGCCCATGGCCTTTGTGCGCGGCTTGATGGGACCCTACATGCGGCCCATCCCCGTTGGCGCTTCGGCTGCCATGCTCTTTTCGCTGATGGTTGCCTTTGTGGTTTCGCCCTGGGCTGCACTTCGACTGCTCGGCAAGCATCTTGAAGGGGCCAAGATACTGGAACCGGAGACCGAAAACTGGCGGACCAGGCTCTATCGCCGCATCATGACACCGCTGATCAAGTCTCCGCGCAATCGCATTCTATTTTTCATCGGAGTGGCTGTACTGCTTCTGATCTCGGTGGCGCTTGTGCCGCTCGGACTCGTGAAAGTGAAGATGCTCCCCTTCGACAACAAGAGCGAACTTCAGGTTGTCATCAACATGCCTGACGGAACGCCGCTGGAACAGACTGCGCGCGTGGCCCAGGCGTTGGGGGACGAACTTGCGCGGCAGCCCGATGTGTTGAATTACCAGACCTACACCGGAACGTCTGGCCCTTATAACTTCAACGGGCTGGTGCGCCACTACTACATGCGCCGCCAACCGAACCAAGCCGACATTCAGGTGAACCTGCTACCTGCCAAGCAGCGCAGTGTGCAGAGCCATGCCATTGCCAAACGGCTTCGTCCGTTGCTGGACGCGATCGGCAACGAGTACGGCGCGCGAATCCAAGTCAGCGAAGTGCCGCCGGGCCCGCCGGTAATCCAGACGCTGGTTGCGGAGGTCTACGGTCCGGACCTGGCTGGGCAGACACAGGTAGCGCAGCAGATCAAGTCGATCTTCCAAAACACATCCGGCGTTGTGGACACGGATTGGTACGTCGAAGATCCGCAGCCTCGGTTGCAGATCCGCGTGGATGAGGCGAAGGCGGCGCAGCATGGCATCGCTGTCTCTGACGTGGCCCAAGCCATTGCGTTGGCCGTCTCAGGAACCCAGGTGGGCCTTATGCACGATCGGTCCGCACGTGAGCCGGTGCCTGCAATTGTCGAAATTAACCGTGCCGATCGGTCTTCCGAGCAAGCTTTAGAAGCTATTCATCTGCCCGGTGCGGATGGCTCTATGGTTTCGTTGCGCGAGTTGGTATCGGTCGAACACAGCACCATCGAGCGCAGCATCTATCACAAGAATTTGCGCCGCGTGGTTTATGTCACCGGCGACGTTGCCGGCGCGATTGAAAGCCCTGTCTACGCCATTCTCAAGATGAATAAAGATCTCGACAACCTCAAGCTTCCAGCCGGCTACACGCTCACTCGCTATAACGCTTCAATGCCGGAGTCCACAGACCACTACTCGATGAAGTGGGACGGTGAATGGCACATCACAATAGAGGTCTTCCGCGACATGGGCCTGGCATTCGCCGCGGTGCTCGTGCTCATTTACGTGCTTGTGGTGGGCTGGTTCCGCTCGTTCATCGTGCCGCTGATCATCATGGCGCCGATTCCACTCACCCTGGTGGGCATCATGCCGGCACATGCGATGCTTGGTGCATTTTTTACAGCAACTTCGATGATCGGCTTTATTGCCGGCGCCGGCATCATCGTGCGCAACTCGATCATCCTCGTCGACTTCATCGAGCTTCGCATCCGCCAGGGAATGCCGCTGGCTGAAGCCGTAATCGATGCCGGCGCGACGCGCTTTCGTCCCATGCTGTTGACCGCGGCGGCGGTCGTTGTCGGCGCAAGTGTGATTCTTACCGATCCAATATTCCAGGGACTTGCGATATCGCTGATTGCCGGAGCAGTTGCCTCGACATTCTTGTCATGGCCAACGATTCCCGTTCTCTACTACATGGTTCACTCAGGGCGCGAATCAGGCATCGCCGGTGAACTCACAAAAGGGGAAAGTAAGGGAGGTATTCAATGACTGTCGAACGTGGACTTCGATTGATGGCGGGCGTGATGGTGCTGCTGTCGCTCGGTCTTGCTCACTATGTCTCGCTCTACTGGCTCTGGCTGACGGTGTTCATCGCGCTTAACCTGCTGCAATCGGCCTTTACGAACTGGTGTCCGGCAATGGCGATCCTTCGTGGAGTGGGGCTGAAGAATGCCGACTGCGGTAATTGCAACTGAGGCTGACATGCGCGGTAGACGAACTGCGTCTTCCCCTGTCGCCGGCAAGACGAAAGGCGATGAGCTGAAGGACGAGGTGTACCGGAGAATGTTTCTGCTGGAGGCCCACCGTCCCGGAGCCGACAGGGATCTCGCCGTAGCACTGCTGCGTGCATGGATGACTCTGGACTCGGGACCTCGGGGCGCAAAGGAACGATCGTGGCTGAAGAAGGTTTGTCCCATCTGCCTTGCCATGATCGAGGCCTCGACGCAATCGCATCCAATGCGGGAGATATTATAATCACCTTGATCTCAGGAACCGCCGCCGATGCGCCCCGAACTGATCCAGGCAACCGATTTGCTCCGCAGTAACAGCCCAGAGGCGATTGAGAAGGCCATCGGGCTTTTGCAGAACACGGTCTACTCGTTCAGCATGAAAGTCTGCGGGCATCCTGAAGACGCGGAAGACACCATGCAGGAGGTGCTCTACCGCTCCATCCGCCATCTTGCCAAGCTCCAGGATCCGCAGGCTCTTGCCGTATGGCTTTACACGGTCACGAGGAATCGTTGCTGGCGCATGCGGCGCAACGGCGCGAACGCTCCCCGGGCAACCGTTGCGTTGGACGAACTGATGCCGGACGACGCAGAACTGGCGCGATTGCTGGAAGATGCAGCCGAGAGTCCCGAAGGCAATCTGCTCCATGCCGAACAAACCCATCTGCTGCACCAGGCTGTTCTACGCATTCCCGCGCAGTTGCGCATGGTCCTCGTGCTCCACGATATGGAAGAACTCGACACCGATCAGGTTGCGACAGTTCTCGGCCTGAAGACTGGAACGGTCCGCGTCCGTTTGCATCGGGCGCGTCTGGCAGTCCGCAAAGAGATGGCACGGCTTCTAGACGAGTTGACCGCAAAGCAGGAAAGTGTGAGGCCTGCGAAGAAAACTCTGAAAGCTGCGCGCGCCAAAAGCGCCGAGCGGCCTCTGGAATGCCGCGAACTGTTTGCCAACCTGTCTGAATACATGGATGGCCGCGTGCAGATGCCGGCCTGCGACCAGATGCGTGCGCATATTGAGGCATGCCCGGCGTGTGTGGCGTTTCTTGGCGAACTTCGCGCCGCCATCGACCGCTGCCGGTCGCTCGACATTCCCTGCGATTCGGCCGTAGCCCCCCGCCTTCGCTACATCCTCACTCAGGAGTATCTGCGCATGCTAGGGATAGCTGGCTCGCAAACCGTCTCGCATGTGCTGTAACACTTCTTCCCGGTTGTGTATTTCTTCCAGTGCAACGACGTAGAACGATGGAAGCCAGGGTCTCGCATCTCGGGCAGATGACGTTCAGTATTCGATCGCGTTCTCATTCGATTCCTTCAGACCGGCCTGGAGAAAACGGCGGAGAAGACACCGGTGTGACGCCACTGGAGTTCAAGATCGAGTTGGCTGAATCCGAATTCGCGGTGTCCCACTGCTAACATCCCACAGCGTTTCAGTCTGGCCCTGGAACAGTGATCGAGCAGGCCTATGCATGGGAGTGTTTTAATCATCGAATGGCGAGCCTTGAGAACTTCCGAATCGTGGTCTTTCGTGCTGTGGCGGAACAGCTCAGTTTCCGCAAGGCTGCTGAAGAACTTTACCTGACGCAACCCGCGGTAAGCCTCCAGATCAAGGCGCTGGAAGAAGACCTCGGCGTGCAGTTGTTCGATCGCACCGGTGCGCACATCACGCTGACCAATGCTGGCCGGGTGCTGCTCGATTATGCAATACGGGTGAATTCGCTTTTGGTTGAGGCCGAACACGAGATCGGAGCCCTGAGTGGAGAACACGCGGGCCAATTGGCGCTTGGCGCATCCACAACCATCGCCCAGTATGTGTTGCCTCGTCTTCTTGGCGAGTTCTGCAAGGATCATCCACGCGTTTACCCCACTTTGATCAGCGGCAATACGGAACACATTGTGGAAGCTGTGGAGAAGCAGAAGATCGCGCTTGGATTCATCGAAGGGCCGGCGCGAAGCCGCGACGTCAAGACGGAGCCGTTTCTTCAAGATGAACTCGTGTTGATCGTATCTGCCGCGCACGAATGGGCCGAGCGCGCCTACGTCTCCAGTACCGAATTGGCCTCTATCCCTCTGCTGATGCGGGAACGCGGATCAGGCACACGGCATGTGATTGAAATGGCGCTTGAACGGCAAGGCGTCAAGCGGAGTTCATTACACATCGTAATGGAGCTGGATTCAACCGAAGCGATCAAATCCGCCGTGGAAGCAGGGCTGGGCGTCGGCTTCGTTTCTCGTTGGGCGATTGCGAAGGACCTGAGGCTCGATAACAGTTTCAGAATTGTCGAAGTTGAAGGATTGAACGTCAAACGCGATTTTGTCGTCGCATCCGCTGCCGGCCCTGAGCCCGTGGGTGTGGCCCTCGAATTCCGCAGGTTTCTCTTCTCGCGCGCACGCACGGAAAGAACATTAGCCGGCGCCAGGCGACCGCAACCTGCAGGGACCCATAAGATCCGCAAATAGGGCATGAGTACTTCTGCTTGGACGAGGACAGATTTCAAGGCAACACTTGTTGTGTGTCCAAGAACATATTCTTCATCGGATTGATCCTTGCCGCCAGCGGGCTAGTCTCTCCGCCAGTTGCGCTGGCCGCAGGCCTTGTCTATGGGTTCTCTTTCGCGCATCCATTCCATGTTGAGGCAATGAAGCTATCCAAACTTCTTTTGCAGGCCTCCGTCGTCGGCCTGGGATTCGGCATGGATCTGCGGCAGGTTCTCCAAGTGGGCCGCTCTGGGTTTATCTACACCGCAGCCAGCATCAGCATCGCGTTGCTCCTTGGTTGGGTGCTGGGAAGACTTCTTCAGGTGAAGCGTGGAATCTCTTATCTCATTTCAGTTGGAACGGCCATCTGCGGCGGCAGCGCAATTGCTGCAATTGCTCCCATCACTAATGCCAGTGAGGAGGAGATTGCCGTCTCGCTAGGAACCGTGTTTCTGCTGAATTCGGTTGCCTTGCTCGCGTTTCCGGCGATTGGGAACCTGCTACACATGACGCAAACGCAGTTTGGCCTTTGGTCCGCGCTTGCCATTCACGACACAAGCTCCGTTGTTGGCGCGACGGCCAAGTACGGAGCCGTAGCGCTGGCAGTGGGTACAACCGTCAAGCTGGCGCGGGCGCTATGGATCGTACCGCTGTCAATCGGCACCGCAATCGCCAAGAAGAGCAAGGCGCGCATTCAATGGCCATGGTTCATCCTGTTCTTTTGCCTGGCCGCCGTAGCCAACACTTACGTGCACGTCTTCCAGCCGTCCTATCCGGTGCTCAAGCATCTTGGCATCATCGGCCTCACTGTCACGCTGTACCTGATTGGCACCGGACTTTCTATGAAGACTCTTCGCGAAGTGGGCGTTCGACCGCTGCTGCAGGGAATCCTTCTCTGGATTATCGTTGCAATAGGATCGCTGACTTTGATTCGAGGCGGCTGGATTCATCTTTAGGCGCCTGGGACCGCCATGGCGAGCGCCAAAACGGCATGTGATCCGTCAAACGGCATGGTAGGCTGATTCTATGGTGTGGCTTCCCAAGTCTCGGAGCATCAAGCGCACGGTGCTTGCACTTGGCTTGTGCCTCCTGGCGTTTGGCTTTGCGATGGAAGCCAAGCTGGCCTGTTACGCCCCAGCAGGGGGCTCCGGCAGCGCGATCGTGGCCGCAAAAGCACGCCCCGCTGACCTGCCTGAGGTTGTTTCGCGCGGCGTTCGTACGTCCGGCCCTGTTCAATCTCAAATGTTGGTTGTCGTCCTGGCGGCATTAACTGCCGCATCCTTGTGGACAGCAAATGCTCTGCCGGGACGGAATGCTGCACACAGCCGTCTATCGGTTTCTTCTTCAGCAAACTTCTCTCCTCATCTCTTCTTCCGCCCCCCTCCTATTCGCTAACGCTTATAGAACATTGTCTTGAGTTGCGCCTGTAGTTTTCTGGCAGGTGAGCCTTCCTGTTACTAGCCACGCATTTTTGTGAGGTTGTCCGTCATGTCTCTGCCCGCTCAGGTCAGGTGGCTGCCACTTGGCTCATTGCTTCTATTGGGAGCACTGAGCACAGGTTGCCATCGATCCCAATCGACCGCCCTAACCACTCAACCCGTTGCGCCCGTTGTGCGCGTGGGGCGAACTCCGCTTTCAAATCGGCTTGAAGTGGCAGGAGAGTTCCTCCCCTTTCAGGAAGTGGAGATTCATGCCAAGGTCTCCGGGTATATCCGCAAAATCTATGTCGACATCGGTGATCGCGTCCATTCCGGGCAATTGCTGGCCGAGCTTGAGGTCCCTGAAATGACCGCGCAGGTTGAAGGGGCGCAGGCCGTGGTGCAACGCAGCCAGGAGGATATCCTGAGCGCCAAAAGCGCGCTTGCACGGGCAACAGCAGATTATGCGGCTCTGCATGCCGAGTACAACCGGCTTAAGCAAGCCTCCGAAGCACGTCCAGGGCTGATCGCGCAACAGGAGCTCGATGACGCCGAAGCGAAAGACTTGTCCGCAAAGGCGCAGGTTGAGGCAGCGCGGTCCGATCTCGCGTCAAAACAGCAAGGGCTTGGGGCCGCGCAAGCCGACCATCGCCATTTCGCATCGCTCGCCAATTATTCGCACATCACAGCTCCTTTCGATGGTGTCGTGACGTGGCGATACGCCGATACAGGAACACTGCTGCAGGCAGGCACCTCGAATTCAGGATCGATGCCGGCCATCAAGCTGGCGCAGGTCAACATTCTCCGACTGCGGCTACCGGTTCCCGAAAGCCTGGCAGGCTATGTGCACGTCGGCGACACAGCGCGGATTCATGTGCAAGCCACCGGGGAGCAGCTCACTGGAAAGGTCGTCAGAACCACCGGCGAATTGGACCTCGCCACGCGTTCGCTCCAGGTTGAAATCGATGTGGACAACCGGGATGGAAAGCTCACTCCGGGAATGTACGCCGATGTCACGCTCGACATCCAGCGCAGTGGCAATGGATTGACGATCCCCGTTGAGGCTGTGGACCGCAGCCAATCCGCCCCATTTGCATTCGTGGTAAACCAGCAGGGTCAAATCGAAAAACGGACCCTGCACCTGGGAATGGAAACGCCCAGGTTTATCGAAGTGATCGACGGATTGCAAGAAGGGGAGCGTGTGGTTGTCGCGAACCTCTCCAGCTTCCAGCCGGGTGAAGCCGTGGAAGCCCGAAATGTGACTGTACCCGACGGAAAGAACAATGGCGAAAGCGGGGAGGAGTAGACATGTCCAAGTTCGCTCTCCGCTACCCGTTCTTCATCATCATGCTTTGCATGATCATTGCCGTGGTCGGCTCTGTTACCGTGGCGCGCATGCCGGTCGATCTGTTTCCTGAGATCAAGATTCCAGTGGTCGTCGTGGCTACCTTCTACAACGGAATGCCACCGGAACAGATTGAAGCCAATATTACCAACCCCTTCGAACGATTTTTCACGCTGGGCAGCGGCATCGATCATATCGAGTCGCGATCGCTCACCGGCGTGAGTCTGATCAAAGTCTATTTTCAACCTGGCACGGATGCTGACGCCGCCGTCACCACCATCTCCAACCTGGCCATGGCGCAGTTGCGTCGCCTGCCACCCGGTACACTGCCGCCGGTAGTGCTCAAGTTCGATGCTTCAAGCCTGCCCGTCTGCCTGATCACGCTCAAGGGCGAAGGCCTGAACGAGACCCAGTTGCACGATCAGGGGCAATTCAACGTGCGCAACCAGATTGCCGGCGTCCCCGGAGCCTCTGTTCCGCAGCCCTTTGGCGGCAAGTACCGGCAGATTCAGATCTATGTAGACCCTGTGAAACTCGAGGCGCACCAACTCAGTCCCATGGATGTGGTGCGTTCGGTGAACCAGGCCAACGCAATCCTGCCGGCTGGCGATGTGCGCATCGGCGCGCAGGATTTCAATATTTATACCAACTCGCAGTTCCCCAACATGGCGGACATTAACCGGCTGCCGCTGCGCTCGGTTGGCAATGGACAACTGCTCATCTCCGATATAGGCGAGGCGAAGGATGACGCGGCAATTCAGACCAACATCGTGCGCGTCGATGGACAGAAATCTGTTTATCTGGCCATTCTCAAACAAGGTGGTGGAAGCAATACCATCGCCGTGGTCGACGGAATTCGAAAGGCGCTCGAACACCTGCTCGACGTTCCCAAAACGCTTGTAACCAAAGTGGTCTTCGATCAATCGGTCTTTGTAAAGACAGCCATCTCGAATTTAGGCAGCGAAGGCGGCATCGGCCTGGCGCTCACGGCGCTGATGATCCTCGTCTTTCTCGGTAGTGGAAGAGCGACCGTCGCCGTCATGCTATCCATTCCCCTCTCCGCCTTGGCTGCGTTTCTCGTCCTGAACCTGATGGGGCAAACAATCAACTCCATGGTGCTTGGCGGTCTGGCACT
>Ga0302320_10026803_pt1 | contig 11140 bp, 9 predicted proteins | sample Bog_T0_3_FD_202130 | JGI IMG/M metagenome (GOLD analysis project Ga0302320, IMG submission 202130) | Peat permafrost microbial communities from Stordalen Mire near Abisko, Sweden - Bog_T0_3 | ecosystem: Environmental > Terrestrial > Soil > Wetlands > Peat | place: Sweden: Abisko, Stordalen Mire... | reverse complement strand
ATAATTTTTCATTTAATAGTGATATTGAAATCACCATTCAAGCCAATCCTGAAAGCATCAATCGTGAGAAAATAAAATTCTTAAAGTCTCAAGGATTTAATCGCATCAGCCTAGGGGTTCAATCGATGAATGACCGTTATTTAAAATTTTTAGGCAGGACCCATGATGCCCAGATGGCCCGTGATGCGTATCACATGCTGCGTGAAGAAGGTTTCGATAATATTAATTTAGATTTAATGTATGCCTTTCCTGGACAGACTAAAGAAGAGTTGCAAGAAGATGTGAAGAGCATCGCATCATTAAAAAGTGAGCACTTGTCTTTGTATACCTTGACCATTGAACCCAATAGCCGGTTCTATGCGACCCAAATGAAATTGGATGAGGATGAAAAATTGGCCGAGCAGTATTTATTGATTGGGCGTCTATTACATGAAGATGGATTTTTGCAATATGAAGTCAGTAATTTTGCCAAACCCGGTTTTGAGTCTCGGCACAATAAAAATTATTGGCAAGGTGGGGCTTATGTTGGACTAGGAGTGGGGGCCCATGGCTTTACCGGCAAGCGGCGTTATTGGAATTCTTCTCGTCTGGGAGAATACCTTGAGCGTGTTTCGAGCGGCAAAGAAGTGATAGAAGGTTTTGAAGATTTGACCAATGATCAATTGATGATGGAGAGGGTACTATTCGGTTTACGGATGAATGAGGGGATCGATGTTGATTTAATCCCGGAGAATAAGCGAGAGCTTATCCAAGCATGGATTAAGGATGGTTTCTTAATCTTGGCAAACGGCAAATTAAGTACAAGTGATCAAGGCCGCTTGGTCTTGGATGAGTTATCTAGCCGATTGATATGAAGCGGCGATCCTCTGTGAGTGGCTGAATAATTTCAAAAGTGAGCCCCCCAGCACCTGGCGGTATTCGTCATTCATGCCTAACCGGTTAAGGATTTTCTGGGCTTCTTTGAGTCGGGTTTCAATGGCTGCAAGGCAATAATCTAAACTTTTTGTTTCCACAAATATTTTTTTGATCGCCTCTAAATCATTAAGGGTTTTTGTTTCCTTGGTAAAAATATTTAAGAATTCTAGTTTAGCACGTCCCTTTAATACGCTAAAGGCGTGAGTCACCAGGAGTGTTTTCTTGCCTTCAGCTAAATCACTGAGAATAGATTTGCCGATATTAGCTTCAGTTTCAAAAATCCCGATAATATCATCTTGTATTTGAAAGGCTTGGCCAATGAGAATGCCGAAGCGAGAGATTTTTTTAATTTCGGTATTCTTGGCGCCTGCAAGGATGGCTCCGGTAACCATGGGGCAATCAAAAGTATAGCGTGCGGTTTTAAGGGTGTAATTAAGGAATACTTCTTTTTCATCGACTTGATCTACAGCTTTAACTCCGCTTACCGTATCAATGAATTCACCCATCGCTGTGAAAGCCGCTGTTTGTATAAAATATTTAAGTGCGCGTTCTTTACGCTCGGCAGGTTCATCGATGGAAAGAAAAGCGTCAATGGCCAGGGCATAAACAATATCCCCGGCGATAATCCCCAGGTCAATGCCTAATTTATCAGGATCGTTGGTTTTAACCGTGTGGGCCAGGATCTTGTGCATGGTAGGTTTACCGCGGCGAAGATCAGATCGATCAATGATATCATCATGGATCAACATAAAGTTATGCAAGAATTCCATGCAAGTGGAGGCGTTGTATAGTTTGCGGGAAATCTTTTTAGAGGCAGGGGCATAACCCTTATAAGTCAAGATTAAAAGCAGTGGCCGCAGGCGCTTACCTTCCCGTAAGGTAAATTCGCGGATACTTTCAAATAGTAAGGGGGAGACCAATTGCAACTTATAATCCTTTTTGACCGTGTCAAGAAAGGAAGCCAAGCTTTTGTCGATATTTTTTCGAATTTGTTCAATCAAGATTTCCTGTCCCTTCGATTTTGTACAGTTTTTGAAACGCGATTGCCTGGTAGTTTATCATAGAATAGATTTATCTCAAATATTCCTTTAAAGAATCTGTTTGTACCATTAAAATACTCGCAAGAATTGTTCGAGTGAAAATTAAAGAAAGAGGAATTTATGCGCGTTATAGCGATGATCTTGATGATGTTCTTATGTGCTAACCGGGCTTTTGCAGCGACTGTCGATCTCATTGATGGGCGAGTTGTTCATGGCACTGTCATTAAACAAGATATTAACGGTATCCAAATTAATGTGGATGGCGTGGCAATGACCTATTATGCCGATGAAATTAAGGACATCGACGGAAGATTGTTTGTGAACACACCTGCAGTCCCTGTTCAACAAGCCACCACATCTGGAACTGTTGCTCCTGTAACTGTAGTTCCTGTAGCCGTTACACCTGTGACGGTAACTCCGGTTGCGGCAGATCTGGATCAAGAATCACCCACAGTGGTGGATCAAGACAAGAAAGCTTTAATATTAAAATTCATTGATGTTTTTGGAACGCGCCAGGCTTTGATTAATAATTTTGACATAATGGTCAGCCAAATTGAAAAAGAAAAGCCGGACGAAGCCGAGAAAATCCGTGAGCGTGTCAAGATTGATGAGATCATCGAGCGCTTAGTGCCTATCTACGATCGCAATTTTTCAAGCGAGGACTTAAAATCTTATATTGCTTTTTATGAATCCACTGAAGGTCAGAAATTAATCACCGCCATTCCTAAATTGATGAAAGAAAGTGTTCAGGAGAGCATTAAGTACATGGAAGAAAAATTCCCAGAGGTCAAGCAAGGGCAGTAAATAGATTGACGCAAGTCATTATGCTGCAATATCTTACGTTTTTAGTGGCTTTTTTAAGTTGACCGCATAATTTTTCTCTGTTAAGATTCCGTATTGATTCGTTAGGCAATCCAGGGTCTAGATTTAGATAATAAGCTAAATATTATTAATACCAAGTTTAAGGAGAGAGTTCATGATTGATCGTTATTCCCTTTCTAAGATGAGCCGTATCTGGTCTGATGAGCATAAGATGGAAATTATGCTTAAAATTGAAGTACTTTCCTGTGAAGCTATGACGAAACTTGGCGTAATCCCTAAAGCCGCCATGGAGAAAATCCGTAAAAATGCTCAATTTGATTTAGAAGAGGTTCGTCGTCTGGAAGAACGCACCAAACATGACGTGGTGGCTTTTATCCAGAGTGTTGGTCAAAGTTTAGGATCAGATGCCCAATATTTACATATGGGGATGACATCGTCGGATTTGTTGGATACTTCTTTGTCTTTACAATGTGTCGAAGCCGGTGAGATATTAATTGCCGATGTTAAGAAATTATTGGTAGCCCTTAAAGATAAGGCCAAGAAATATAAAGACGCCGTATGCATTGCCCGTACCCACGGAGTTCATGCTGAACCAACGACCTTTGGGTTAAAAGTAGCCATTTGGTATGACGAGATGAATCGTAATCTGGAACGCTTGCAAGCGGCTTGTGAAGGGATGCGTTATGGTAAATTATCCGGCGCGGTTGGTACTTATGCTAACATTGACCCGTCGGTGGAAGAGTATGTTTGTCAGCAGTTAAATCTAAAGCCTGCCAATGTAGCTACTCAGGTAATTTCCAGAGATCCCCATGCTCATTTTATCATGATCTTGGCCATCATCGGCTGTTCCCTCGAGAAATTTGCGACAGAAATTAGGGCTTTGCAAAAAACCGAGCTTCTGGAAGTCGAAGAGCCATTCTTTAAGGGTCAAATTGGTTCATCAGCCATGCCCCATAAACGCAATCCGGTGACTTGCGAACGCATTTGCGGTTTATCACGCATCCTGCGCGCTAATTCTATCGTCGCTATGGAAAATATGAATCTGTGGCATGAGCGTGATATCAGCCATTCATCCGCTGAACGCGTCATTCTTCCAGATTCCACCATTGCCTTAAATTATATGTTGAATAAGTTTATCCCGATCATCGAAGGTCTTTTGGTTTATCCCAAAAATATGATCGCTAATCTATCCAAGACCCGTGGGCTCATTTATTCACAGCGCATCCTTTTGGAATTGATGAAAAAGGGCCTTACCCGCGATGCTGCTTATGAAATCATCCAAGCGGCTGCCATGCAGGTTTGGCAAGAAAGCACAGAATTTAAAGATGTTCTTTATAGAGATCGCCGCGTACGCAAGTACTTGTCCCAAAACGAGATTAATGCCTGCTTTGACATTAAATATTACATCCGTCATCGCGATAGAATATTTAAACAGGCTGGGATAAAGTAGGAGCTATGCAAAAATTAGAGAAAATATACGAAGGCAAGGCCAAGATCCTCTATTCAACAGAGGATCCGGGCCTTGTCATTCAGTATTTTAAAGATGATGCGACGGCCTTTAATGCTCAGAAAAAAGGTACGATTGTCGAAAAAGGCATTATGAATAACGGCATCGCGACCAAGATTTTTGAATATTTAACACGTCAAGGCATTGAATCTCACTTTGTTAAACGACTAAATGACCGCGAGATGTTAGTCAAGCGCGTCGAGATAGTTCCTTTGGAAGTCATAGTCCGCAATCGTGCCGCAGGTTCTTTATGCCGTTTGCTGGGACTCGCGGAAGGTGCTGATTTAGCATGCCCCACCCTAGAGTATTGTTATAAGAATGATGCTCTGGGTGATCCTCAGGTCAATGAATATCATATCCGTGCGCTTAAATATGCGACGGATGCAGAGGTCAAACACATCACAGCCTTGGCGTTTCGCATTAATGATGTTTTAAAGAAATATTTTTTAGATTTAAATATTGAATTGATTGATTTTAAACTAGAATTTGGCCGCGTCCAGGAGCGTATTATCCTGGCTGATGAAATTTCTCCTGACACTTGCCGCTTGTGGGAGGTCGGTACGGGCAAGAAGCTCGATAAAGACCGTTTCCGTCGAGATTTAGGCAATATTGAAGAAGCTTATCAGGAAGTGTTACGAAGGGTATCGTCGCAGATATGAAGACTTCACGAGGTCGAGAAGGTAGGGAATGGTGATATGGCGTATTGAAGTCAAACAAAAGGACGGTGTCCTTGATTCACAAGGCGCGTCCATTGCCCGTGACATTGCCGATTTAGGTTTTGCCGTCTCTGGCGTTTCGGTGATTTCGGTCTTTCTTTTGGAAGGCAATATTTCCAGGGACGAAGTCAAGCGAGTTTCAGATGAACTGCTTTGCGACGCCATTGTCGAGCAGTGCAGTTTCGATTTAAAACTCCCCCTTCAAACATCAACCCATCATGTTGTTGAAATTGCTTATAATCCTGGCGTCATGGATCCTGTGGAAGCTTCCACCATCAAGGGAATCCGTGATTTAGGGATTTTAGGGATAACAGCTGTGCGTACCGCACGGCAATATCATATTTACGGAAAACTTTCGTCTAAAGAACTAGAAGCCATCACCGCTCGCGTCCTGATGAATAAACTCATCCAGCATGTGGTGCGTGATCCTTCTCATGTTCCCGCCACATTGGCCATAGCCGCTTCTACCATCACTAAATTTGATGTGATCATTGTCGATATTTTAGGGGCCAATGACAAAAAATTGATGGAAATTTCTAAGATAGGTCAGCTTTCTTTAAATATAAATGAAATGAAAACCATTCAGGCTCATTTCAACAAAGAAGGTCGCAATCCGACTGATGTCGAGCTAGAAACCATAGCCCAGACATGGAGCGAGCATTGCCGTCATAAGACTTTTCGTGGCGTGATCCGTTACCGTGAAGGCAAATCAGGTAAATCTAAAATAATCCGAAGCCTTTTCAAAACTACTATAGCTGCAGCGACCATTAAATTAAATAAGAAGTGGTGCATTTCGGTATTTCACGATAATGCAGGCGTTATTGCTTTTGATCGTGATTATCATGTTTGCTTTAAAGTGGAAACGCATAATCATCCTTCTGCCCTTGAGCCTTTTGGTGGCGCCAACACAGGTTTGGGAGGTGTTATTCGAGATACTTTGGGAACGGGCTTGGCTGCTAAACCTTTGTGTAATACCGATATATTTTGTTTTGCGCCACCCAATCTGCCGGCCTCATCCCTGCCGCCTGGCACTTTGCATCCTAAACGGGTGATGAAGGGCGTTATCGCCGGCGTGCGTGATTATGGGAATAAAATGGGTATTCCGACAGTCAATGGGGCGATAGTTTTTGATAAACATTTTGCAGGAAACCCATTGGTATTTTGCGGTAATATCGGATTAATTCCTAAGGGAAAAGAGATTAAAAAAGTTAGCAAAGGCGATCTGATTGTGGCCGTCGGAGGGCGTACTGGTCGTGATGGTATTCATGGGGCTACGTTTTCATCAGTAGAATTGACGGATGAATCGCAGACGGTTTCATCGGGTGCGGTGCAAATTGGAAACCCTATCGAAGAAAAGAAAGTTCAGGATGCTCTGCTCCAAGCGCGGGCAGCAAACCTTTATTCTGCAATCACCGATTGTGGTGCTGGTGGATTCTCTTCCGCCGTGGGTGAAATGGGTGAAAAGACTGGGGCTCGTGTTGACCTGGATCGGGCGCCCTTAAAATATCAGGGACTTAAATATCACGAAATTTGGATTTCAGAATCTCAAGAGCGCATGGTGATGTCGGTGCCTCCACATAATATTGATGCTCTGCTAAAGATTTTCCAGGCAGAGAATGTCGAAGCTGTGGTTTTAGGTGAATTTGACGGTTCTGGACGTTTGCAATTATTCTTTCATGGCCAGCAAGTGGCTGATCTGGATATGAATTTTATTCATGATGGATTACCTCAAATCACTAAAGAAGCGATTTATCACAAGCCAGTCTTAAAACAAGAAAAGCTGCCAAAGTCGGTTGATTTGACTGAAGATCTTTGCCAGGCCTTAAGCCATTATAATGTGGCTTCTAAAGAAAGTGTTATCCGCATTTACGATCATGAAGTTCAGGGGACAAGTGTCGTCAAGCCTTTGGTGGGGGTTGCTTCCGACGGCCCATCAGATGCCGCTGTCATCCGTGGCAGGCTTGATTCTTCGAAGGGGATTGCTGTTTCTAATGGCATTAATGTGCGTTTCGGGATGATAGATCCTATGTTGATGGCGGCCTCATGTATTGATGAAGCCATCCGGCAGATCATTGCGGTGGGTGGTTCTTTAGATCGTATTGCCTTATTAGATAATTTTTGCTGGGGGAATCCTGATAAATCTGATCGCTTAGGATCCTTGGTCAGATGCTCTCAGGGCTGTTATCAGGCGGCTGTGGCTTTTGGGACCCCATTTATTTCAGGTAAAGATAGTTTATACAATGAATATACGGAGAATGGCAAAAGTTTAGCAATACCTGGTACTATTTTGATTTCAGCAATAGGGATTGTTGATGATGTGCGTAAAAGCCTTACTATGGATTTTAAAAAAGCGGGCAATAGCATTTATATTATCGGCACCACATTTAATGAGTTGGGTGGATCTATTTATCTTGAGAATTTAGAGCAGTTGGGTCGGAATGTTCCCCAGGTTAATTTCAAAATGGCTGTAAAAACGTACCAGGCTATTGAGAAAGCAAATAAGGCCAGATTGATAGCCTCACTGCATGATTGTTCTGAGGGTGGAGCGGCAGTTGCTTTAGCAGAAATGGCATTTGCCGGAGGATTAGGGGCTACGGTACTATTAAAGAAATTGCTCTACAAAGGAACTGTGCGGCGCGAAGATGTCTTGCTTTTCTCGGAAAGCAATTCACGCTTTATTGCGGAAGTGGCACCTGGTCATGAAAAAGCCCTGGCTAAGATTTTCAAAGGCATTCCATTTGCTAAAATCGGAACAGTTGAACAGACCCCAGAACTGCTTGTTTACGGACTAAAAGATCAGCCAGTGATCAATGCCCGCGTGGATGAACTTAAAGCTATCTGGCAAGCACCATTGAAGTAAAAAGTTTAGTATTGTGTCATTGCGAGGAGCGAAGCGACGAAGCAATCTTTTAAGAGATTGCTTCGCCCTTCGGGCTCGCAATGACACCTAAACAAGTACAAAAGGAGAATATGTTAAAGCCCAAAAAAAGAACCCCAGCCCCAGATTTGATGATGGAAGATCCTTGGCGTATTTTTCGCATCATGGCGGAGTTTGTCGACGGATTTGAAGAGCTTAAAAATATTGGTCCTGCAGTCACTATTTTTGGGTCGTCGCGCATTCATAATGCCCATTCATATTATAAGGCCGCTGAAAAGACGGCAGAACTTTTAGTCAAAGCAGGTTATGCGGTTCTGACGGGCGGAGGCCCTAGCATTATGGAAGCGGGTAATAAGGGAGCTGCCAAGGCTGGTGGTCAATCCATTGGTCTTAATATTGACTTGCCTTTTGAACAAAAACCGAATGTGTTTATCAATCACTTGATTAATTTTCATTATTTTTTCTGCCGCAAGGTTTGTTTTGTTAAATACGCCAAGGCCTTTGTTATTTTTCCTGGTGGCTATGGTACGCTTGATGAATTATCTGAAAGTCTCACCCTTATTCAAACCCGGCGCATGGAGCAATTCCCAGTCATTCTTTATGGGAGCAAATACTGGAAAGGTCTCCTGGATTGGTTAAAAGAATCGGTATTGGCTGAAGGCTGTATTGATGCGGTCGATTTAGATATCATGCAAATTGCTGATACCCCGGAAGATGTCGTAAAAATCATCAAGAAATTTTATGCGAAGAAAAAGGGGCAGTAGGGCATGGCTCAAGATGTCAAAGTCATAGTTATTCGCACCGCGGGCACTAATTGCAACGAGGAAACAGCTTTTGCTTTTAGTCATTTGGGTGCCCAAGTTGATCAAGTGCATATTAATGCCTTGATTGATGGTTCATGTCAATTGAGCGATTATCATATCTTGGCTTTGCCTGGTGGTTTTAGCTATGGCGATGATATTGCATCTGGCCGCATTTTAGCCAATGAATTGCGTTTAAAATTAGGGGAAGAGCTTAAGAAGTTTATCGCTGATGGCAAATTGATTATCGGCATATGCAATGGTTTTCAGATTTTGACGAAGGCAGGCATTCTTCCAGGCTTAGGCTGGTGTATCGGGCAGGAAGCCACTCTTTTTAATAATGATTCAGCAAAATTTGAATCACGTTGGGTGCATTTGAAGGTGCAAAGTCGCTGTGTATGGACCAAAGGGATGGCGGGTCAAATTTATCTGCCAGTCGCCCATGGGGAAGGAAAATTTATTCCCCGTGAGAAAAAAGTTTTAGATGCGCTGCAGAGTAATGGGCAGATAGTCTTGCGTTATTGCGCTCCTGATGGCAGCAAACCTGTTTATCCTGGGAATCCCAATGGATCAACCGATGATATCGCCGGTATATGCGACACCACCGGTCGCATTTTAGGATTAATGCCTCATCCAGAACGACACTTCTTATTCGAACAGCATCCTTCCTGGACGCGCTTGGAGAAAAAGGGTCAGATTTTAGGAGATGGGGCTAGAATATTTGAAAACGGTATAAATTACGTCAAAGAAAATTTGTAATTCATGTGTCTTTGCGAGGAGGGCGTAAGCCCGACGAAGCAATCTTTTAATAGAATTATTTCCACAAAAACGGAGGGTGTTGAATGAAGAAATGCCCTTTTTGTGGTGAAGCCAATCCTAGTAAAATATTTCAATGCAAATGCGGAAATTTTTTAATATCCGGCAAGGGTTATTCTAAAGTTTTGGTTTTTTCGATAGCAATTATCTTGGTATTGAGTTTTTTAGTAGGCAATCCGTTAGTCGCATGGATAATAAGTAATATAAAGAGTATTCCCGTGGCCATAGGCCAATGGTTGGCTCCTCGCATTATCCAATTTTTTGATCTTTTGCTCTTGATGGTTTTGCTGGCGAGTGGCCAAAAGTGTACGGTAGAAAATAAATTCAAATCATTTTGAAAAGATAAGGCAATAAAGGCGGACGGATTTTATGGCACAAAAATTAACTTATAAAAAAGCAGGGGTAGATATTGCTAAGGCTAATCGGTTTGTGGATGCCATCAAGCAGATGTCCTCTGGGACGATTAATAAAGGGGTGATTAATCGTCCAGGGTCTTTTGGGGCTTTGTTTGATTTAGGATTTTTAAAATTTAAAAATCCTGTCTTGGTTTCTTCAACGGATGGGGTTGGAACCAAATTGTTGGTAGCAAATTTGGTAGGGAAACATGATACAGTGGGCATTGACCTGGTGGCCATGAACGTGAATGATGTCTTGTGCACAGGAGCCAAACCTTTATTCTTTTTAGATTACATTGCCACCGGACGACTTAACAATAAGATTATGAAGGATGTCATGAAAGGCATTGTGGCCGGATGTCATTTGGCTGGTTGTGCTTTGATTGGTGGTGAAACTGCTGAAATGCCAGACATGTATAAAGGTGAGGATTATGACCTGGCAGGTTTTACTGTTGGTGTTGTCGAAGCGAGTAAGATCATCGATGGGACAGGGATTAGATGTGAGGATGTGCTCATTGGCCTGCCGTCTTCTGGTTTGCATTCAAACGGGTATTCGTTGGCCCGAAAAGCTCTAAATGCCAAGGAACAAAAACTATACGCTCAAATTTTGCTCAAGCCGACGAGTATTTATGTTAAACCTATCTTGAGCTTAATAGAGAAATTTCCGGTCAAGGGTATGGCGCATATGACGGGTGGGGCCTGGTATGAAAAATTGACCAAGGTTTTACCCAAAGGATTATGTTTTGCCGTTAACAAAAAAAGCTGGCCAATCCCCAGGATATTTGAACTTATTCAAGACAAAGGACATATCCCAGAGCATGAAATGTACCGCACCTTCAATATGGGTATCGGTTTTGCCCTGGTGGTTGCCCCGAAAGATGTCTTGCGCATACAAGCCTTTTTACATTCTCAGAATGTAGATTCATTCGTTATCGGTGAAGTGACAGAAGATTCAAAGCGTAAAGTTATTTTTCGTTAATAAATAATTAGTATTTTATACGCAGGTCTATTTTAGCATTGTATTTCCTTCGCAGGCCGCTCGCTTCCCCCTGCGGGGAAGCATCGCTAGTGTTCAGGCTAATTTTTCCCGAACTGAACGTTCGGGAACCGGCAAAATTAGCCTTCTACTGCCTGCAAAGGAAACACAATGCTAAAACAGACAGAGTATATCGTATAAGATAAATTAGCATATTATAATTGGTTGGCGTCAAGCAGGCGTTGGGAAAAAATTATCCCAATGACTGTTCGTGC
>Ga0302320_10026798_pt1 | contig 11142 bp, 6 predicted proteins | sample Bog_T0_3_FD_202130 | JGI IMG/M metagenome (GOLD analysis project Ga0302320, IMG submission 202130) | Peat permafrost microbial communities from Stordalen Mire near Abisko, Sweden - Bog_T0_3 | ecosystem: Environmental > Terrestrial > Soil > Wetlands > Peat | place: Sweden: Abisko, Stordalen Mire... | reverse complement strand
GCCGCCGATGAACGCCGATGAACGCCGATTGAAAACAAACCTCTTATCGGTGTTGATCTGTGTTCATCGGCGGCTAATAACGATTTTTTCCCACTTTCTAACAGTCGCGGCTCAGTAACGGTGGTGTTGAATCTGCGAGATTTACTGAGCCGCGACTGTCAAGGAGCGGTTAAGTACCCCAGGCGACGCAGCCTTACCGGGGCCTCGCGATACCATACGATGAAGGACTCCTGCATGCACGCGGACATCCACCAGAACGATTGCCGCGACCTCATGCGGAAGGTGTTTCGTTGATGCAGCCACCGCGCTGGTCCGGAAAATGGCCCGGTCTCATTCTGCTGTTAGGGAGCTTGCGGTGCGCCGCCCAGCCGGTTCTGACTCTCGACGACGCCATCCGCATGGCGGTCAGAGGCAATCGGCAAGTCCAGATCAGCGCCCTCGAAGTGGTCAAGGCAACCGAAGCCACCGCGGAGGTCCGGACGGCGCGCCTGCCGCAATTCAAATCCTACATTCTGGGAGGAATTGCCCTGAATCCGATCAACTTCACCATTCCTCGCGGCGCGTTGGGCATCTATCCGAACATCGGCCTCGTGCCTCAAGAGGACGCCAATATCGACACGCCCCGCCGTTTCACCGGCCTGATCTACGGATCGGCCGCACAACCCATTTCCCAGCTCTACAAGATCCGCCTCGGCATTCAGACTTCTCAACTTGGCGAACAACTCGCCCGCGAAAACCTCCGCCAGAAGAAACAGGAAACCGCCCAGCAGGTTCGACAGGCCTACTATCAACTCGTCCAGACTCAGAGCCAGATTGCCGGCGCGGAAGCTACCCTGAAGTACCTGACGGAGCTCTCGGCGCTGACGGATCGCAACCTGGCCGAAGAGACCGTTCTCAAATCCGACAGCTTGAATGTGAAGGCGAAGCTCAGCCAGCAGCGCTATCAACTGCTCACCCTGCGCGATGGGCTGGACACCCGGAAGGAGGCCTTCAACCGCCTGCTCGGGCGCGACCTCGAAGCCCAGTTCTCGGTCGAGGCCCAATCGCTTCCATCGCTCGAAGAGCTCGACCCTGCAGCAGCCAGGAAGAAGGCGCTGGAGCAGCGCACGGAGATCCGGAAGGCTCGTCTGCAAACCCTCAAAGCCGAGTTGGACGTACGCCGCGAGCGCGCCGAATACCTTCCCGACTTCAGCCTCCAGCTCTCCTATCTATCGCTCGCCAACGTCAACTTTCTCCCGCAGAATATTTCCCACGCCGGATTTCTGCTGGAGTGGCAGCCGTTCGATTGGGGTCAGAAACATCATCGTATGGAACAGTTCCGGGGCGCCGCCAAAGAAGCCACGCTCACGGCGCAGGATGCCGAGCAGCAGGTTCTGCTGGACGTACACATGAAACTTCGGAAACTGCTGGAGGCGCGAGCGCTCCTGGAGGCCCAGGCGGCCGTTCAGGAAAGCGAGCGGGAGAAACTGCGCGTCCTCCTGAACCGCTATGCACAGAAGGCCGCCTTGCTGGCCGAGGTTCTCGAACAGAAGTCTGCATTGGCGCAGGCCGACAGCCAGTATCAGCAGGCCGTGGCGGCTTTCTGGACGGCGCGGGCCGATTTCGACCGGGCGCTCGGAGAGGAATACTGATGCGGCGAACGCTCGCAACCATCGCCTTCCTCCTCTTTACCGCCGCTTGCCGTCAGGAGAAGACTCCCGAAGCCGTCGTCCAGACGGTGCGCGCAGCCATCGTCGAGGAGATCCGTCCCGAAACTCCCGAACGCTATTCCGCAACCATCTCACCCTCCGCGCAGGTGGATCTGGCATTCAAGTCCGCCGGATTGATCGAGCAGATTGATCAAGTGCGCGGAGCCGATGGGAGGATTCGCGACGTCCAGGCAGGCGACTCGATCGCCGAGGGCACGGAGCTCGCCGTGGTCCGCCGTCTCGATTACGAGCAGCGGGTGCAGCAGGCGCAGGACCAGGAGGCCCAGGCGGAAGCTCAAGTAGCCCAAGCCGAGGTGGGCTCACGGCAAGCTGAGCTCGACTACACGCGGGCGTCCAACCTCTACCAATCCGCCAGTCTGACGAAACCGGAATACGACCAGGCCAAGACGCGCCTCGATTCCGCCGCAGCCCAGGTCGCCGCCGCCAAGGCTGCGGTCGAAACCGCGCGCAACGCGATCGCGCAAGCCAGGCTGACGTTGAGCGACACGTCCGTTCGCGCTCCATTCGCGGGTTGGCTGACGGCTCGCAATGTCGAGAAGGGAAGCCTGGTCGGCAACTCGACGATCGGGTTCAGTATTGTGGACACCCACATTGTCAAAGCCATCTTTGCCGTGCCGGACACGTCGCTCAAGAGCATCCGGCCGGGGCAGCGTCTCACCGTGGCGCTCGATGCCCTGGACCATCCGAGCGCCGGCGTCGTGACCGCTATTTCGCCCCAGGCCGACGCCAAGACTCACGTCTTTTCCGTGGAGGTGTCGATCTCGAATCCCGGCAATCAGATCCGGCCCGGCATGGTAGGCTCTCTGACCCTCGGTCACGCACCCGACCCCGCGCCCCACGTGGTTGTGCCGTTGAGCGCGGTGGTGCGAGCGCCCGGCAATCCCAACGGATTCGCGGTATTCCGTCTCATCGGCCGGGGGGACAAAACCTACGCGGTGGCGCGCAACGTCACCCCCGGCGAGACCTATGGAAACTCGCTTGAAGTTCTGAGCGGCGTCATGGCTGGAGAACGTATCGTGGCGCTCGGCGGCGAGTTATTGCGCGATGGCCAGGAGGTCCGGTTACTTCCCTGACCGGAGCGGTATATGGCGCATCGCAGCGACGTGGAGCTGATCGAGCACGTCCACAACACGGCCCGCTTCTTTGTCGAGCATCGCCAGATTGCATGGGCCGGCCTCGTTGCCGTCATTGCCTGGGGAGCCTACGGGTTCTTCTCCATGCCTCAGCGCAAGGATCCGGAGATCCCCGTCCGCGTCGCAGTGGCTGCCTGCCAGTGGCCCGGAGCGACGGCCCAGCAGGTGGAGCAGTTGGTCACCAAGCCCATCGAGCAGGCCATTGCGCAGAACAAGACTATTCATCCTCCCGGCGCGGATAACTGGGGCATCCGCTCGATCTCGCTGCCGGGACTCGCGTTCGTGTACGTGCAACTTTCGGAAAGCACGAAGAACAGCCGCGAACAGTTCAGCGACATCAATCTGAAGCTCGAAGCCTTGACCGGACGGCTGCCGCCGGGAGCCAGCCCGGTGCAGTTCCAAAGCGACTTCGGAGACACTACGGCGCTGATGCTGACCATCGCCAGCCCGCCGGTCGGGGATCTCGAAATTCAACTACGGGCCCGCGCGGTAGCAGGAGCCATTCTCCAGGTGCGTGCAACTCCCGGCCGTTCGGCGCTGCCGGCGGTCAGCATCGTCTACTGCTTTCCCCTGGCGCTCTCCCAAGTTGGCGTCGAGCATATCACAGAGGATTTCCGCCGGACCGCGGAACTCGCCGGTATTCTCGACCGGCCGCGCACCGTCGTGGGGCGCGGGTTCATCGGCGTGGATGGCGGTTCGCGCCATAACGACCAGGGCATCGGCGAATTCCTCAGCCAGTTCATCAACAGCCGGATACAGCCCGGTGAGATCGACCCCGACGTCTGGTATCCCGTCATCGTTCGCGATCCCGCGGAAACCGCTGCCCGCCTTGCCACGGTGGCGGGCTGGAAGTACTCCTATGCCGAACTGGACAACTACACCGATCTCATCGGGCGCACCCTGCTCGGCGTCCCGCAGGCATCCCGGGTCGAACGGAAAGGAGTTCGTCCCCAGGCCATCTATCTCAACTACTCGCAGGAGCGTCTGGCCTCCTACGGCTTGCAGCCGGCCGACCTGGCCAAGGTTCTGAACGCGCAAAACATCACTCTTCCCGGAGGATCGCTGCAAGCCGGCGAGCGGGAGATCCGCCTGGATCCTTCGGGAGAGTTTGAAAGCGCATCCGTGATTGGAAACGTGGTGGTCGGGGCCTCCCCCGGGGGCGCTCCGGTTTACCTGCGCGATCTGGTGCAAATCAGCCGCGGGTACCAGACCCCGGCGAGTTATCTGAATTACTATACCTGGACCGACAAGAGCGGCAAATCGTACCGTAGCCGGGCCGTTACGCTGGCGGTCTACATGCGCTCGGGCGAGCAGATCCAGAAATTCGGCGCCGGCGTGGACCAGAAGCTGGAACAAATCCGCGGCTTTCTGCCGCCCGACTTGATCGTTGCCCACACGTCGGATCAACCCTTGCAGGTCAAGGAGAATATCGACCTGTTTATGGAAGCGTTGTATGAGGCCATCGGACTGGTGGTCCTGATCGCGCTGATCGGATTCTGGGAGTGGCGCTCAGCCTTCCTGATGGCGCTGTCCATGCCGATTACCCTGGCGATGACCTTCGGCATGTCACACGCCGTGGGCGTCGATCTGCAACAGGTATCCATCGCCACGCTGATCATCGCTCTGGGATTGCTGGTGGACGATCCCGTGGTCGCCAACGATGCCATCAAGCGGGAACTGGCCGGCGGATTGCCTCCGCTACAGGCAGCCTGGATCGGACCGACCAAACTGGCGCGGGCGATCCTCTACGCGACGGCCACCAACATCATTGCGTACCTGCCGTTCCTCATGCTGGAGGGAAGCACGGGAGACTTCCTGCGTACTTTGCCGATCGTCATGACGGCCGCGCTGGTGTCGTCGCGGCTGGTTTCGATGACCTTCATCCCGCTGCTCGGCTACTATCTTCTCCGGCCCGGCGCCCATCCGGCGCCGTCCATCGAACAGCGCCGCAGCCGCGGTTTCTACGGCTTCTACTACCGCACCGCCGGGCTCGCGATCCGCTTTCGCTGGGCCGTGCTGGCACTCTCGCTGGTCTTCCTGTTCGCCGGTGGGATGGTGGCCCAACGCCTCAAGAGTCAGTTCTTCCCCGAAGACGTCCAGTACTGGTCGTATGTCGACGTCTGGCTTCCCAACAACGCGCCTCTTACGCTGACGGACGATACCGCGCAACAAGCCGAACGAGTCATCCGCAGAGTCGTCGCCGAATACGAAGGGCGGCGTCACGCGAAGGAGCCTCTGTTGAAATCCATGACGACGTTCGTCGGCGGGGGCGGGCCGCGGTTCTGGTTTTCTGCTTCCCCCGAGCAGCAACAGCAAAACTACTCGCAGGTCTTGATCCAATTGAACGACAAGGAAGCCACACCGGAACTGATCCGGCCTCTGCAAATGGCGTTGTCGAACGAGATTGCCGGCGCCTTCGCGGTGGTTCACCAGTTGCAGACTAACCCGGTCGAGTTTCCGGTGGAAGTGCGGGTCTCCGGGATGGCGGACGTGGATCCCAAGGATGAGGCGGCCGACAACCAGACCCTGCGCCGTCTCGCAGGCCAGGTGCAGGACCTGCTACGGCCGATACCCGGCGTACAAGTGGTACAGAACGACTGGTTCGCGGAGAGCCCGGAAGTGAAACTGAAGGTCGATTCGGACCGCGCCAATCTGGCCGGCGTGACCAACCGCGATGTGGCCGGGTCGACTGCGGCGGCGATCAGCGGGGTCACCGTCACCACGCTTCGGCAAGGCGATCTGCAAATCCCGGTGATTGCCCGGCTGCTGGCCCACGCAATTGTCGGACCTTCAGAACCTGTATGTGTACTCGTCTAGCGGCCAGCAGAAAGTCCCCCTCCGGTCGGTTTCGAGAATCCAGAACTACCTGGAGACGGAGCGCATCCGGCGGCAGGAGCATTTTCGAACCGTGGGAGTGCATGCCTGGCCGCAACCCGGAATCCTGCCGTCGGAGGTGCTGAAGCAGGCTATGCCGCGGCTGCATGAGTTCGAGCGCCATCTGCCGCCTGGCTACCGGATCGAAATCGGCGGCGAGATGGCCAAGCAAAGAACAGGCTTTGGGAATCTGGCCAGGGTGCTGGTTATCTCGCTGCTGGGGATCTATGCGGCTCTGTTGCTGCAATTCAACAGTGCGGTTAAGCCGCTGCTGGTGTTTGCGGCGACTCCCTACGGCGTGGTGGGCGCGCTGCTGGCGCTGGCGATCATGGGTTCGCCATTTGGCTTCATGGGCTTTCTCGGGGTCGCCAGCCTGATCGGCGTCATTGTCAGCCACGTGATCGTGCTGTTCGATTTCATCGAAGAGATGCACGAGAGGGGTGAGCCGTTTGAGCAGGCTATCAAGGACGCCGGGATCGAGCGCCTGCGCCCGGTGCTCATCACGGTAGGGGCCACCATCCTGGCGCTTTTTCCCCTGGCCAGCCACGGAGGACCCTTGTGGAAGCCCCTGTGCTACGCACAAATCGGAGGCCTGGCTGTCGCTACGTTTATTACGCTGTTGCTGGTCCCGGTCTTCTATAGCATCGCCGTGTTGGATCTGAAGGTCGTAAAGTGGGAGGCGTAACACGGACTTGAGTCTGTGGCCTGGCCTACTGAGGCACTCAACAAGGAGCGAATGCGGCTTCCGGCTCGCCGCCGGATGCTGGACGGAGGTGCAGTTATGGACGGGAATCGGTAACCCTGAACAAATGGTTTTGGGATGACGATCCCGTCAAAACCGCCGGCTTTCCGAAGAGCCGGGTTCTCCGTCCATTAGCAGCCTCCTGTGGCAAAAGTCAGAAACCACCGCTTGCTTACGCGCGCGGCTCAGTAGAATCAACTTGTTACTGAGCCGCGACCGTTTAGAAGCTGTGAGAGAATCGACTCGCAGGCCAAAGGCATCCGCTAATATGAAGGCGAGGGAACCAGATGAGCAAAAAGGAAATTATCCTTCAGGAACTGGAAAGCGTAAGGGAAGACGACTTCGACGCTTTACTCGGTTTCGTCCATTTCCTCCAACGCAGGAATGCGGAAGACGCGGCGCCGGCTCTTCTGGCTGAATCCTCGTTGATGAAGGACTGGCTCTCACCCGAGGAGGAGTCAGCCTGGGCAGATTTGTAAATGGCGAGGTCGTAATCCTGCATTTTCCATTCTCTGACCTATCCCAAACGAAGCGGCGTCCTGCGCTGGTTCTAGCGACGCTTAGCGGTGACGATGTGATACTTTGCCAGATTACCAGTCAGGCAAAATCCGACGAATACTCCGTCTCGCTTGACTCATCCGACTTCGCGTCTGGCGGACTGAGCCGGCCAAGTCGCATCCGGCCAAATCGTCTGTTCACTGCCGATGCCCAGATCGTTCTCCATGCAACGGGCCGGGTTAGCGACAGCAAGTTGAAAGAAGCCGTCAACGCCGTCACCGCGATCCTTAGTCGGCAGTAGCGCAGGATACGCTATTCCGAGTACCCGGCAAAGCCGCCTCTCCCGAGCAGCAACAGCAGGATTACTCGCAGGTCCTGATCCAGTTGAACAACAAGGAAGCGACACCGGAACTGATCCGGCCTCTGCAAATGGCGTTGTCGAACGAGATCGCCGGCGCCTTCGCGGCGCCGCTTACTGTCCACCCACCACCAGGTAAGTATTGCCCGGCGACGAAATCGCGCCTACCGTAAGGATGAGCGGCAACTTGCCCGCAGGGACGTCATTCGGGATGACAAAGTCCAACTGGTAGATGCCCGCGCAGCAGGGCGAGAGCCCGGCATACAGAATATTGGCCGCCGGAACCGCCTCGCCTCCAATCGTGAGCGACGGCAGCGCGGCGAGTGGCGTCGCGCCCCCGGGAACCGTTCCCGGCGCAATCGCCGGGCTCGTCGCCCCCCAACCGGTGCCATAAGCCTCTACGGTTCCTCCCGCGACGATCGGTCCATTAATGCCGGTTGCTGCAATGGCGCCGCCTTGCGAAAAGAACTCCGGTGACGCCACATCAGCCGCCACGCCTCCCCGGTTACCTTTGACGGGATGACTGCTGCCGCAGTCCGCCGTCACCTGCACCGTCACGGGCCCTACGGGCAGTGCCGGGACCAGCACATTCAGTTGATTCGGGAAGACGCCGGCAAGCGAAGCGCCGATGCCGCCGAAGCTGACGCAGATTCCCGCCAGGCTGGTGGGCAACTTGCCCGAGTTGATATCGGCAGCCTCCACCAGTCGCTGGGTGCCGGATGGCGAGAAGTTCGTTCCGAAAATGCTGACCATCCCACCCGGCGAGACCAGTTGAAGCGGGGGCGCGCTCAAGCCCGCACCAATGACTCCGCCGGAACTGATGATCGGCGGAGCGCCGTTGGGGCCCACGGGCAGCGCTTCGCGAAGGTAGACTCCGCCGTCCGAAAGGTATAGGTTGCCGGACGGATCGAGGGCCATTCCAGCGACGCTCGCAAAAGTTGCCTGAGATGCAGCGCCCCCGTCGCCGGCGGACACGAACGGTGGCAGATTGCTGCCTGCAACGGGAGTCAGAGCGCCGGTCGAATCGATTTCGATCACCTGGCCCGTCGAGTAGATGAAAATGTCGCCGGACGAATCGACCGCGACGGCGGTTGGCCCCCCAATGGCGGTCGCAGTCGGTGTGCCGGACTGGATCGCTCCGCCCGGCGCCTTCCCGTTGCCTGCGATGGTGGACATCATCCCCGCGGTACTGACTTCGCGCACGCGGTCGTTCGTCGCATCGCAGATATAGAGGTTGCCCAGGTTGTCGGCTGCCAGGCAGGCGGCGTACCCGATCGGCGTGCTGATCGCCGGGCCGCTCTCCACCCCAACCACGCCGGAGGATCCGCCCGCATAGGGCGTCAGCCGGCCCGTACCGTCGATCTTGTAAATGGTCGGAATCGTCGCGGCCAGGGTCATCACAACCTGGCCGAAGTAGAGGTTTCCGTTCGAGTCGACTGCCAGCGGACCCGGCAGGATCGCGGCCGACTTGGCGCTGATGCCGTTCGCGATCGCCGCCGCCCCTCCGCCCGCCACGGTAGTGATCACGCCGCTTGCATCTACTTTGCGAATCCGCCCGTTGCCGTAGTCTGAAATGTACAGGTTGCCGGACGAGTCTATGGCGAGACCGTTAGAGAACTCCGGACCATGTTTCAGGTTCAGCGCGGCAGCAGTCGCAGCGCCCCCGTCGCCGGAGAAGCCGATGATGCCGGTGCCGGCGACCGTAGTGATGATGCCGTTCGTGTCGATTTCGCGAACGCGATTGTTGCCCACGTCGGCCAGGTAGAGATTGCCTTGCGAATCCGCGGCGACGGATTCCAGCCCGTTGAAAACAGCCAGCGCCGCGGGTCCGGTGTCCCCTGCGAAATGCGCCATTCCAGCCACCGTTTGGATGGCGCCGGTGGCCGCCGAAATCGTCTCGACGAGATTGGAATTATAGTCGGCCAGCGCCAGGTCGTGGGTCACTGGATTGATCGCTAAAGACTTCGGGGCGAGGAGCGTAACTTGCGAAGCCGCTCCCGGATCTCCCGGGTTGGAATTCCCGCCTCCGGCGTAGGGCTGTGGCGTCGTCGTGTTGGCGTAAATGCGGTCAATGGTGTTGCCGCGCTGCAGGTAAACTGCGCCATCCGTGTCGGCCGCCAGGCCTTCATTGCCGTTGTCGCTTAAGTACGATTGGATCAGTTGTACCAGCGTGGTGATGCTGCCGCTGCGCAAGCTGACCTGCCGGATGCGCGCGCCTCCGGCTTCATTGATGAACAGGACTCCATTGGCCAGCGCGAGAGCGCCGGGATAAAAGAGAGACGCATTGATAGCGAGCCCGCCGTCGCCCGCTGAGATGTTGCCATGGTTGCCGGCAATCACCTTGGAGTTCCGCCCGTCGAGCGTGAAAGCGAGAACACTCGACGTGGAGTTGTCGGTTACGTACAGGTACGTGCTGTCGATGGCCAGAGAACCAGGGTTCAAGGGTACCTTCACCGCGACGATGCCTGTGCCGGCGTTCGATGGCGCCAGGTAGGGAGGAAGTGCGCCGGTTCCGGCGAACCGGGCGATCGTCCCGCTGGGTGTCACTTTGCGGATCTCGAGAGCGCCAAAATCGGAGATGTAGACGTTCTGCTGCCCGTCAATGGCGAGCCCGCCGACCCAACTGAGGGATGCCGTCGTTGCCGGTCCGCCGTCGCCGAGGCGCCCAAGGTCGCTCACGCCCGTTCCGGCGACCAGAATGGCTACGCCGTCCGGGCTGAGCCGCCAGACCTGATGGTAAGTCCCGTAATAAAGATTGCCGCCCGGATCATAGGCCACGACAACAGGCTGGACGAGGCGCTGCTGCAGCGCGAACGAACTCGCCCCGGGAACAAATCCGGCTGCCGTCGCTATGACAAACGTGGGCGCGTCGGCAAGCAACATTGCCGCAGTGCAGAGAAGACAGGCCAACGGCCGATTCCACCCGGCCCAGAGACTAATCGGAATCCCCATATAGGGGATATCGGCGGCTTCCGTTTATTCTTGAATGATTGACGCAGTTTTTATGTAGTCGAGGTTGGGAAACTCTTTGAGGAGATAAGCATTCCCTTCATTTTCAATACGAGGTTGGTCGGGCTGCTCGCCATAACCGGCAAAGATCCGATCGACTACGCCCATCCCATCGATCACCCGTGCAAAAGGAGCGAAACCGGACCCGTCCAGCCTCACGTTATCGTTGGTGTTCATGAAGAGCTGGGTGGTACGCGTTCCCGGCCCGGCGGTTGCGAACGAGAGCGTGCCGCGCATGTTGTTCTCCTTGACGGGATCGTCCTTGAGGTTCGCCTGACGCCAGCGCCCGGTCAGTTTGGGGTCGCCGTTGAGTCCGAATTGGATAATGAAGTTCGGCACTACCCGGAAGAAGCGGTCGCCGTTGAGATAACCGGTCTTGACCAGCGTGTAGAAGCGGTCCGCGCCAATCGGCGCCCAGTCCCGCTCGACCTGGATCAGGACGGGGCCTTTGGTGGTGTCGAAGCGAACCTTGAACTGGTCCGGAGCCTTTTCGTTGGGGACGGGAGCGAACTCCTCGGTCGGTCCGCCGCTTCCGGAACATGCCCCGCAGAGCAGAGCCAGTGCGAGGGATACGGATCCTGCGGTGAGTTGGAGTTTACGATGCCTTGTGGGACAGACTTCAGTCTGTCCTGACCGGCTGCCCGGCAGCCCAGCCGAGCCCGGGAGTTTAAGGTGAGGAAAACTGCCCATTAAAGGGGATTGTAGCAGTGGCTCAAGCGGCGCTTCCCAAGCCCCTGAAATGGGGTACTTAACAGTTTTGGGGGGAGACGCACCGCTCCTTGACAGTCGCGGCTCAGTAACGGCGGCGTTGATTTCGCG
>Ga0302320_10026797_pt1 | contig 11142 bp, 10 predicted proteins | sample Bog_T0_3_FD_202130 | JGI IMG/M metagenome (GOLD analysis project Ga0302320, IMG submission 202130) | Peat permafrost microbial communities from Stordalen Mire near Abisko, Sweden - Bog_T0_3 | ecosystem: Environmental > Terrestrial > Soil > Wetlands > Peat | place: Sweden: Abisko, Stordalen Mire... | reverse complement strand
CGTAGTGTTTTATTGCTCTTGAGAACCTCAACTCTGGTACCCGCAGGCATGGCGGCGATTCGGCTGGCGACTTTAGAACCAAACTTAGTGTCTGTCGCACATTCTCCCCTTGATTAAGGTTTTACAACTGGAACGTATACTACCGAATCCGAGCCGGAAGCGTAATCCGCTGCTCAGGTATGGTCCGATAGTGGACTTAGATTCGGCGAACTCGGTCTGCATACCGGGCAAAGAGTAAGTGCCAAACGAAGTAGGAGTACCGCCATCGCCATAGTTACCGATTCCAGTAGTCGCTCCCACCCATGCAAAATCCACCAAGGGCGCACCGAGTGAAGTGGCGAGCTGCTCGACCCACCGGTCCGTTCGACCTCCGGCCATCATAGTAAGGAGCAGCCGGCTGGCCTGTGGCCGCGTACAAAGTTGCCATTGTCGGAAAGGCTGTCTCCATAGACAACAACGGCGCTGAAACCGTCGGCCTGCGCCACCGCACACAACCCGAAAAGAATGAGAGCCACGCCAAGAAGACGGGTCCCAGGAAGAAAAGGAACCATATGACACTTCCTCCCAAGATTTGAGTAACTGAGCTGCCGCTAGAGCCTCCGAGGACCTGGCGGCAATCTATTCACTTCAAGCCTCGGCTACACGCCTTCGGCACATCCAGGCAAAAACGAGTCCTATTCCGACGCCAATTAACGCGCCGGAAGACGGCTCTGGCAAAACTGGGGCCGCTCCGCTAATTGGGCCCACTGTTGGATCGTAGCCGCTGACGGCGGCATAGCTTCCATCCGTCAAGCTAAGCGATACCACCTCACCCACGTTCCCGTCGAACCCATATTCCGTGCCGTTTTCGTTCACGAATGCGTTGAGCGGCGTCAGTGTCGGCGCCACCAGCGTCGCTTGTCCGGTGGCGGTGTTGATCTGATAAAGATCGTCGGCAAGCACCACTCCGACCACCGGGTTAGGGCTGGTTGGATCGATCGTGACAAAATCCTCGTTCGCGAACAACTTCCCCCCTGCCGTGAAGAGGCTCTCATCCACACCGGTCCAAGTCCCAGTCGCCGGATTCGGAAAGCCCGGCACGAAATTGACTTGCGCGAGTCCAGTGGAACCAACCTTCGTCGCCTGACCTGTAGCCGGATTGATGGTGTAGAGGTTCCCGGCGAAATCGGTGGCGTACAGAGTGCCATTGAAGCTGCCAAACGCCAGCGCGGAATTCGGTCCACACGGGGAGACAGGATAGTTGGAGCAGTCGCCCAGAGCCTGAGGTCCGATGGTCTCCACGCCGGTAACTGGGTTAATGGAGTCCAGGGTGCCGTCGAATCCCAAGGTGAGCAGCGAGCCATTCGCTTGCTGAACCAGTCCTTGCCCAACATCGGTGAGTCCAGCTCCGATCTGCTGGAACACTCCGGTTTGGGGATTCAGAGTGCCGAACGCGCCAAATTCGCTCTCAATGTAGACCAGCGATCCAGCTCTCGCAGGAAGCGAAAGGAAAGCCAGCGCGGCCGCCGTAACCGACAGCCTATTCTTGAACAGCATTTGAATGCCCCTCCTCGGGCAAAATCGAACGCGACAGCATCAACAATCATCAGAAACGTTTTGTCCGAATCGGCTTCGTGAATTCCTTCTTCTGCCTGTACTCCTAGTAGTTAATTCGCGGTGAGGTACCCATGGAGGTAAAGGTTCCCGTACTGCGGATTGTTGGGAGACAGGATTATCTCTTGGCCAGGCCCAAACACAATTCCGGAGGAAAACGACACTTGGCCGTTAGGCTGTAGGAGGATCTGCTCAAATGGGATTACTGGGTCCGCAGGGAGACCGATGTCAGGGAGACCGATGTTATAAGTGTTGGGGCCGCCGACAAGGTTAGTGTCAATGCTCTTTAGGACGAAATATTGCGTAGGGGGCACAAGATAGCCGCCGTTCGGGCCGTAGCTACTCTGGAGGAAACGCCCGTTAGGCAAGACTTGGAAACACGACTGCGGCGGCGTCAGCCCAGGCTCCAAAATACAGTACACAGTAACAATCTGCGAAGCCTGTTGCGATAGCTCTCCCGTAACCACCGGGCTCGCGCTCGTGTTGACCACCTGCACCGCAGTCGCGGCGATGGCGTGAACGGCCTTGGGAACGAACAGCGCCAAGACCGATCCGGCCAAGACCACGGCGCCCGTTCCCATTAATAACGACTTCAGGAATTTCATAGATATTCTCCTTTGATATGCGGTTATAGCCGCCGTTTTTTAAACTGCTTCAGACCCCCCAGCGCCGCCAGCCAACTGGCGAAAGACGGGCTTAGGGCGCCTGAGGCGCGCCAGTTGGCAGCAGATTCCACGCTGCCGATGAGAGCCCACAGTCCGATAATTACGGCGTTATCAGGTATCCTGAGACATTCGCTAGGGCATAAAGGGGTTGAGAATAGTCCACATCGTAGAAACTGACACTCAGGGCTGAGCCTGGATCGGCATTTATGTGTGTGGGAGTGTCGGGTATTACGCTCGAAAATCCGCTATAATTAAACGTCGTTGTTGGGGTAAAGTTGTGCGGGGAATCCTGACCGCTGGTAAGTGCAGCGACGCTAACGTAACCAAGCCTGCCTACTGTGAGTTGCTGAACCGCCGTGAACTGCTCGATGACGAACCGCTGGCCTGCCGGGACGGTGATTGTGCAAGTTTGGACCGGGGGTGTTACGGTGCAGGCGTCGGTGTACGGAGTCCGGGCCGGGTTATCCACATCGCGGTTGAAAACAGGGCTTGAGGCGGTGTTGACCACCTGGACGGCAGTGGCGGCGATGGCGTGAACCGCCTTGGGAACGAACAGCGCCAGGACCAATCCGGCTAAGACCACGGCCCCCGTCCCCATTAATAACGACTTCACGAATTTCATAGATATTCTCCTTTGCTATGCGCCCGCTGGCGCCGTTTTCTAACCTGTTTCAGACCAACCAGAACCGCTAAACCAATGGCCATCAGCGAGACAGTCCCCGGCTCGGGAGCGAACGCCGAAGTCGATGTAATATCCACCGCGTAGTTTCCGTTGGTGGTGATGCAGGCGTTCGACACCGGATCGCAGGTCTGGAACACGCCGGCAGTCAAATCCGTGAATCCTTCCGACAGTGCCCCGTTATCGTAAATGGCGTTCGGACTGTAATTGGCGTTGGTAAGAACGAGCGTATAGGTCCCTGCCGGGAGCAGAGCCTGCATAAAATCGTCGCCGCAATCGTTGTCCGACCCGATGGCGACCGTCCCGGCCGGAGGACAGTTCCCGACAAATGACCACGGCGCGTTGAGCAGATTATCCGCATCCGCCAGCGCGTTGCCGGAGCCATCAACGTACATGGTTGGCGTTGCGGAGGGACCGAAGAAGAGCGATATTAGGGGGTCGAAGCCGCCTGCCGGAATCACCTGCCCTGCGGCGTTCGTTCCACCACCGAAACCCCATGTTTGGAAGGTGACTGTGCTGGCGGACGCAACTGAGAAGGTTGTCTCAAAGACGCTCTCTGGCGTGGCGAGGGTTCCGGTAAAACTCAAGGCCGAGCCGCTGGCTGCCACCGGTGCCAGGGCCGACGCGAGGAGCAGGCACGTCCCAATTCCAGCAACGGATCTGCCGTGTCCGACCAATGAAAACACTCCTGTCACAACGTGCAACCTCGAGCCGAGCCGCGAATGTCAATGAGCGGTACCCAATGCCGAGCTGCAACCAAACTTAGTGTCTGTCGCATATGTCCTCCTGGACTCTGAGTTATGTGCCTAGAACGTAAAATAGCCGGAAAAGCGCGCCGAGTCTTTCAAAATCGAGCGGTTATTCGAAGGACTCCCGAGGATATCTCCCTGCGGAAAAAAATCGCTCGATTTTGAAAGACGGAAGTCTGTCGTGCGGATAGACTCGCTTTCAGCGGGCTGGAGCTCGCGGCGAATAGATGAAAGGACACAAGAATACTAATGCCTGGCCCACCACCTGTAGCGAATAACCCCGTAAGTGCCAATTCGACGAACACCAACGTAGCTGGCGTATCTGGAACCTCGTGGGGTTCACTGAATGTAGGATTTCCACCCCTGTCGACCTCCGTCGGCGTCTTCGGCGCCGGCACAACCGGCGTTCAGGGCGTGAGCAACTCCGGCGTGGGCGTTCTTGGACAGAGCAACTCCGCCAGCGCCGCCGCAATCCACGGCATAAGTACGGCTTTCGACGCTGTGGTCGGCGAAACCTCGTCGGCCGCGCATGCTGGCGTTACCGGCCGGATCACGAACGCTACGCCCGGGCCGAACGCATGTGCCATCTACGGGGACGCCGCGGGCCACGGCGGGTTGGCGGGCAAATTCGATGGCGCTGTTCAGACCAATGGAAACCACCACTGCACGGGAACCATGACCGTCGACGCCGATATTGTCCTCTCCGCGGCGGCGGCCGATTGCGCGGAAGAGTTCGAAGTGGTCTCGACGATCGAGTCTGACCCCGGCACTGTCATGGTTCTGGACGACGCCGGAGCCTTAAGACGCAGCTCCGAACCATACGACCGGAAGGTTGCGGGGGTAATCTCAGGTGCGGGATCATATCGTCCGGGCATCGTGCTCGGCCGGGGCGAAGGTTCACCGACGAGACTGCCGGTAGCCCTCGTAGGTAAGGTTTTCTGCAAAGTCGACGCCCAATACGGAGCCGTTGAGATTGGAGACTTACTCACTACTTCGCCCACTCCTGGCCATGCGATGAACGCTCAGGATCCCTCCCGAGCATTTGGCGCCGTGATTGGCAAGGCACTGCAGCGCCTTCCGGAAGGCCGCGGGTTGGTGCCTATACTTGTCGCTCTGCAGTAAAATCCGTCGGTGTTCGCCCTGGCGCCTGGCCAGGAGAGGAGATCCAAATGAGTGGGCTATTAGAAACGATAATCTCGAGTTCTGACGTTGACGGCACCGCAGGAGCGTTGGTACTGCAAGGAGTCGACGCGGGAATAAATGCGATTGCAAGTGCGGCAGGTGTTGGGTCGGTTCTGAATGCAATCATCGGCTTGCTGACTCCGTCTGCCGCCTCGGGGCCATCGCTTACGGACCTGCAGAACCAGATGAGTGCGTTTCAGTCAACCGTCACAACCCAGTTGGCCCAAATGGGCGCCAACGCCGCTGGAGGACAAGTCCAGCTATGGGCGAACAACCTCCAGCAAGTACTGGAGGGGCCGGACGGGGTGTTGAGCGTCATACCGGAAATAACTGATTGGAAAAAGAACCCCGGGTTGCCCCTGCCTGACGGCTTCAACCCCTCTTCCACGCAGTGCCAAATTTGGGCCCGCGCAGCTCTTGACCAGTTGATAGGAAGTACATCAGCTCCACCGCCGGACTGCCCACCCACGTCGTATTGGTACCTTCCCGCAGGCGACTTCCCGCTCTTCAAGCCCGACAATCCATGGACGTATCTCGGCACAACCAAGATGTTCAATAAGCCCTACTATGATGATGACGTCGGAGACGGGATTTTCAATGATTCTAACCCATACACCGGGGGAGGGCCAGCGCCGCTACCTTCATTCGATCTCAGCCTCTTCCAGTTTACGAATGACTTCTCGCCCACGCCGGTCCCAGGCGTCCCGCAAAATAATGCATTCAATCCGACGTGGATACTGCAACAGTCCATGTTGGCCGTGACCTACTATTTGATTCTCTGCGGCGCCGTTATGAAGAATTTTCCGAATGACGGTGCGACAGTGCTCGATTTCACGAGCCAGTCCGCAACTAACTCTAACTTCCTCGGTGGGCTGAGTTGGTATCACGACCAGATTCGAGCCGGAATCGTTTGCATTTCGCCGCCGTTTCCAACCGATATCGCGCCCGACGCAGACGGCGTTTCGACATGGTCCGTTCCCTGCGCGTACAGTGTCGATCCCAGTACCCCACCAAACTTCACTAGTGCTCCCTCTTCGCTTTGGTCCCGCCCGTTCGGTGCCTTATGCAATTACAACAGCTTCGTGGCGGGATACGGCCGACCGCAGCCGTCGGTCGATGGCTACCCGGATTATGTCTACGCGTGGCAGCCCGGGGAGGCACCTCCTTCCAATTCGCAGAGCGTGTCGCCACAACCGCCCTATGCCTCTCCGGCTTGGTACACCGGATTCTATGGCAAGTACCTCGTCGCGTGCCTTTGGCGCGTCAAGCTCGTCTACAACCTCATGGGACTTGCGGATATGTGGCGAACGATAAACAATCTTTATGTCATGTTCGGCCAACCACCCCGCACTGGCCCCTGCTTTGGAGACTGGTCGCTGAGAGAAGTTTTTGGCGTGTTGGGATCCGCAAACTATGCTACCTTCCCGCTGCCTGCGCAGGACCCGGCCGGGGTGGTGGGGTATAAAAATCATGTTCGTGCCTTCCTCCAGTTCATGAATAGCGCCGCCCCAACACCGGCAACCCCGGTGCTTTCTCTCAGAGCGACGCTTCAGGCCTAAGCGATTCGGGAATGCAACGTGTCTTATCCGACATTCAAACAACTCGCCACGCTTCTAGGCGGCACTTTTTCGGCAAGCAGTATGGCGGTCGCGGAGGGCGGCAAATGGCCACTTTCGTCCAGCATCTCCCTCGGCGCAATGCTCTTGTTCCATCCCAAAGTGATCAGCGTTACCCCGCCCGACGAGCCCAATCCGCCGCGAACGTCAGTCGGGGCAGGCTACTTCGCCAGCCCCGCCGATCTCTTGGACCCCAACGCCGCGCCGATGGACTGCCAGGCACCTACGACGGACGGGCGTGTAACCTCAGCCTTGCGGACAGCGGCTCAGGACCGCGACGGCAACAAGATTTTGCAGCGGGTTGCCGGATTGGTAGCCGGGAACTACATTAATCCGGGTTCCACATCCCAGGACCTGATCACGGCGATGACGCAACTGGCCGTAACTGGATCCAGCGCCTACGCCGCATGGCAAGCATCTCCGACACTCGACTTAACAGCCTATCTGACTCAGAATGGGATGCCGGCTGCGGCTGCGGCCACGGCGAGCGAACAGATCATGTCGGATTTTAACGCCGCGCGGAATGCAGTGCGCACGCCCGCTGCCGGCAGCGACGAAACCGCGCTTCGCCAGAGCCTGAAAAACAACTGGATTGCAGTCTCCGGCGAGGACGATTCTCGCGATTATCCGGTCAATGTCGCAATAGCCCCCTACCCGCAGTATCATTTTGCGGTCACCGTTCCCACGCCCCACGGACCGAACGGCAGTATCGAAGTAAACATCCGCTACATCGTCGCTTCCAGCCAGACCACAAATGGCAGCCCGGCCAATCCTTCCATTCCGCCTGGAAACGAAATTGTGCTATTCATCCACGGCGAGGGATCCCGCGCCGAGGAAGCTTTGGATTTTATTCCGGCTCTGCTTTCCCTCGGCGCATCGGCTGGACGCTCGTTCACAGTGGTCGCGCTCGACCAGCCGAGTTGCGGTTACTCCACCATGGTTCCCCACCTCAGCGTAGCGCCGGCACCGCCGACAGCGGGTGTATCCGGAGTCATCGATACCTCCTCCTTCGCCGGTTCTCCCATTCTGGACTTCGTTGAGAGCGCCATCGTTGGCTTTGTCGAAGGCGTGCTGCTGCCGTTCGGCAACCCGATTAGTGCCATCGTCGGTGGGAGCCTGGGCGGTCATATGGCTTTGCGCCTCGCCGCCAGCCAGAAGGACTGGGTCCGGAATGTGATTGCCTGGTCGCCTGCGTCCGTCATGGACCACACTTTCTTTCTTGGCTTCAACGTATTGAACCAGAACCTAGGGGCGACTCTGTCTCAACGGTTGCTCGCGGATCCCGTACTTGTGAACCGCTGGTCCGAGGAGGAAGAAGCTGGCTCGCGAGCGGACTTCTTTACGACGGTGTGGTGTAACGACACTTTTGCACCGCCCAGCCTTACAGAGTGCATTGCCATAGGGGCGGCCTTGGTTGCGGGGGGTTTCTTCGCCGGTCCTCTCGCCCCCATCGCCCTGCTGGGAACCACCGTTATAGGCGGTGTCATATCGCAGTTACCTACGGTGGCTCCGCAACCTCAACTTTGGTACCGTGATTCCTGGCCTTCCAAACCTACCTACATTACGGAATCCCGCCTTGATCGAAGGGAGGTCTACAACCAGAACTACCGTCAGTGGCATTGGCGGATCTGCGAGGAGATGATCGGGTATACCTTCGACGGGCTGGTCCCCACCATGACCAAGCCTCTGCTCTTGATGGTGGGCGAAGATGACAATTATCCACAAGTGGAGTTCTTCAAGAATGTCAGTTCATTTGCCGCCGGGTTGAAGGCGCCTGCCCAGGGCGTTTTGACGATTCAAAATACCGGCCATTCCATACACAACGAGCGCCCTTATTTTCTGGCCAGCCAGGTCATCAATTTCGCTACGCCAGCCTGAGAGAGTTGCAGAGACAACATGGCTAACGCGATACAAAATATCTTCGTTCTCATGCTGGAGAATCGATCATTCGACCACATGCTCGGCTTCTCCGGGATTACCGGTATCGACGCCTCCTCCGGGAACCCCACGCAAATCGCCGGGTTGACGCAGCTCAGCCTCCTCCAACTTGCCGATTCACTCGGCGTAACGACGGCAAGTGGCATGGCGCAGAGAAGGGGTCAGAATTGGCCTCCTGCGTCGCCCATATCCATGCGTGACCTGTTCATATCGAATCAGTACACCAACGTCTTCGGAGCACGGCAAACGTTCCGCGCCGGAACGCCCGCCGAATATGCGATGACCGTTGACCCAAACCACGAGTTTCCTGACGTTCTGACGCAGTTGTGCGGGCCATCAGCCGTTTACCCGCCCGGAGGGGCCTACCCACCAGCGACTAACGGCGGATTCGTGGCCTCTTACTCCCCTCTAGACACACAGAACCTCGGCAACATCATGCAATGCTACAGCCCAAGCCAGTTGCCGGTACTCAATACCCTGTGTCAGGCGTTCGCCGTTTGCGATGGTTGGCACGCATCGCTACCAGGTCCCACTTGGCCGAATCGATTCTTCGCCCATGCCGCTTCTTCCGGAGGTATTGATCACAGTCCTTCGACGTCGGACATTCTCAAGTGGGACCTTGCTCCCGCTGGTGGGTTCGGGTTCGCCAACGGGACGATTTTCGACCGGCTGAATACTAGCGGGAAGAAATGGCGGATCTACTCGGGCGATGAGTTTCCCGTGGTCGCCGCGCTAAAGGGCATTGAATTTACGGACGCCCACTCGCTTTCCGATTTCGCTTCCGATCTGGCTCAGGCGGACTATCCTTTCGCCTATACCTTTATTGAGCCAGACTACGAAGTGCTGTCCGACTATAAGTGCGGCACTTCTCAGCACCCACTGGACGATGTAACCAGGGGTGAGGCTCTCATTAAGTCAGTTTATGAGGCAGTTCGCAACTCGCCCGTGTGGAACCAGAGTCTGCTCATCATCACCTGGGACGAACATGGCGGCTTTTTCGACCACATGCCTCCGCCGGCAACGGTGGCGCCCGGCGATACAGGTCTCAATACCGGTTGGAATCAATCGAAATTCACATTTGAGCAACTGGGGCCGCGCGTTCCGGCCGTCGTGATCTCGCCGCTGATTCCTGGAAACCTGATCGACCATAGAGTGTATGATCACTCCTCTATTCCGGCTACGCTCGAAGCCTGCTTCGGACTGAGCCCTATGACGCAGCGCGACGCTCATGCCAACAATCTGTTATCGCTGGTTTCGCGGACACAGCCCCGGGAGGACACGCCGGCTACCCTGTCGGCGCCCGCGCCTTCCGGCGTCACGGGATGCGACCCGACTTCTTTCCTTGCGGCCACGGTGGCCGCGACCCCGAGTGTCCAGCCTCCGATAGCTCGGCCCGAGGATTCCGTCGATGAACAAAACGTGCCCGGATTTCTATATTGCGTTATGCGGGCCGATGCCCTTCTATCCGGCCCCGCCAGCGCGCCCGCCATCCTTGCCAGGTTCAATAGCATAAAAACACGTGCCGATGCCGCCCAGTACGTCAGCGAAGTGCAGCCCAGGGTCAGCGCCGCAAGAAACGCTTTGTTGAACGATGGATCGCCGCCGTGAATACGCAGGACAAGAACGAAAGGCCCAGGTTACATCGAAGGCATAACTCAAGAGGCGGAAAAACGCCCCCGGCCTTTCAAAATCGAACGATTATTCGAAGATCTCCAGCTCCCACCGGCCCTGCCCACTGCCGCGCGAAAGCACCCGTGCGGAGAGAACCGGAACCCGCCTCGAGCTCTCACAGACCCGATGCGGAAGCCGCCTTTGCGCGTCCATTCGTGCTGAATGCAACCGAAACGCCCCGCCGCATCTCCCTATACCCGCGCGGCGTAATCCCAAGCCGCGTCGAAAACAGCGCCGTCAGATGACTCTGGCTGGAAAATCCAGCCGCCGCCGCGATGCCGGCCAGTGGCAACTCCGACTTAGCCAGTAACTCCTGCGCGCGTTTCATTCGGCGAGCCACCACGTAGCCGTGCAGAGTCACTCCCGTACTTTGCTTAAACGCTTTTCCCAAATGGTATTTGCTGAGGCCGCCGGCGCTCGCGATCTCGTCCCCCGTCAAGCTCAGCCCGAGGCGCTCGTCAATGTATTCCATAACGCGCCTTAGTTGAACCCCCGAAAGCCCACCTCGAAATTGGTCGAGGCGCACTCGCCCTATCGAATACCGCTGAATGAGTTCCTCGGCAAGTTTCGTACAGATCGATTCGGCAAACAGCGTGCCATTCGGATAGCCGGCATTCGCTTCCGATTGCAACCGGAGAACCAGATTTCGGAGCGCCGCGTCTTGCCCGTCCCAAGTCCTGATTAGCTCCACGGGATTGCGGCCCGAAGAGCCGCTAATCATCTCCTGAAAGACCGCAGGCTCAATGGAGACCATGGTAACGGCGCCCGACCCTGCCTGCCGAAATCGCCTGACCTCACGCGGCGCCGTCACCACGCATTCCCCGTCCCGGATGGGGCAATCGCGCTGCCGGCCGTCCTCGAAATAGGATCGCGTCAGGGTCTCGCCGACAGTTTGCAAGCCCACCAAATAGAACGGAATCCAATGGTCCGGCAACTCAACCGCCGAGAGCCGATGCCCCTCAATCAGAAACCCGCTGCACGGCGAGCTTGGCCTTGCGAGATCAGGGTTACTAGGCATCGCTGTTCGCCGTTGGCCGCCAACCACCATC
>Ga0302320_10026794_pt1 | contig 11143 bp, 7 predicted proteins | sample Bog_T0_3_FD_202130 | JGI IMG/M metagenome (GOLD analysis project Ga0302320, IMG submission 202130) | Peat permafrost microbial communities from Stordalen Mire near Abisko, Sweden - Bog_T0_3 | ecosystem: Environmental > Terrestrial > Soil > Wetlands > Peat | place: Sweden: Abisko, Stordalen Mire... | reverse complement strand
GACCCGGACCCGGACCCGGACCCGGACCCAGACCCGGACCCAGACCCGGACCCGGACCCAGACCCGGACCCAGACCCAGACGCGGACCCAGACGCGGACGCGGACGCGGACGCGGACCCAGACCCAGACCCAGACCCAGACGCGGGCCCGGACCCGGACCCAGACGCGGGCCCGGACGCGGACGCGGGCACTGAGCAGGCCGGCGAACGGTCCGGCGGCGGCCTGCCCGCACTTCTCCGACAACCTGTGGTTCCGGACCCGCGGTCCACGGGACGTCGCCTGGCCCGGCGGCGCGGGGCGCCCGGCCGGGCCGGTCAGCGCGGCGGCGGTCCTCACCTACATCAGCGACCTGCCGTTCATCTCGGTCATCCTGCGGCCCCTGGGCCGCCCGGACGTCAGCCGGCTGACCTCACTGGACCATGTGGTGTGGATCCACAACGAGGTCAGGCTCGACGACTGGCTGCTGTTCGCCAAGGCCACCCCGGCCGCCGGCACCGTGCGGCCTCGGCCTGGGCAGCATCTTCCACCGCGACCGCACCCTGATCGCGACCGTGGCGCAGGAAGGCATCGCGCATTACAGCCGGCCCAGAAATTAGGCGAGAGGAGATTTCATGCCCGGTCCGCTGCATGGTCTGCGGGTGGTCGAGCTGGCCGCGATCGGCCCGGCGCCGCACGCGGCGATGGTCCTCGGCGACCTGGGCGCCGACGTGGTTCGGGTGGACCGGCCGGTCGCGGGGTTCGCCCTGACCGGCAGCAAGCCCGACTACCTGCTCCGCAACCGCCGCTCGGTGACGGCGGACCTGAAGGCCGAATCGGGCCGGGAACTGGTGCTGCGGCTGGCGGCGCGGGCCGACGTGCTGCTGGAGGGGTTCCGGCCCGGGGTGGCCGAGCGGCTGGGGGTCGGCCCGCAGCAGTGCCACGGCGTCAATCCCCGGCTGGTCTACGGCCGGATGACCGGCTGGGGCCAGGACGGCCCGATGGCTTCGCAGGCCGGGCACGACCTCAACTACATCTCGCTGACCGGGGCCCTGCATGCCATCGGCCCCGCGGACCGCCCGCCGACGATACCCCTGAACCTGGTCGGCGACTTCGGCGGCGGCTCCATGTTCCTGGTCCTCGGCGTGCTGGCCGCGCTCTGGGAGCGGCAGCAGTCGGGCCGGGGCCAGGTGGTGGACGCGGCGATGGTGGACGGAGCGAGCGTGCTGACCCAGATGATGTGGGCGTTCCGCGCCACCGGCAGCTGGAGTGATGACCGGGAGGCGAACCTGCTCGACGGCGGCGCCCCTTTCTACGGCACCTACGCCTGCGCGGACGGCCGGTGGATCGCGGTGGCCGCCCTGGAACCGCAGTTCTACGCGCAGTTGCTGGCCGGCCTGGGCCTGGAGGGCGAGGAACTGCCGGACCAGCTGGACCGGTCCGGCTGGCCTCGGCTGCGCGCGCGGTTCACGGAGGTGATCGCCAGGCGGCCGCGGGACGAATGGACGGAGGTCTTCGCCGGGATCGACGCCTGCGTGACCCCGGTGCTGGCGTTCGGCGAGGTGAGCTCCCACCCGCACATGGCCGCACGGCGCTCGGTCATCCCGGTCGACGGCATCGAGCAGGCGGCGCCGGCTCCCCGGTTCTCCCGGACCCCGGCGGGCCACCCGGCCGCTCCGCCGGTCCCCGGCACGGACACCGAGGCGGTGCTGGCCGAGTGGGACGCCTGAGCGCCGGCCAGCCTGGGCATCGCCACTGGCCCATCCGGAATGCTTCGCACACTGGACAAGTTCCGGCGGCAGACCTTGTGGTTCCCCGCGGAGACGTGGCTCCCAGGTCAGGCCTTCCGGTAACATCCGGATCTAGTTCATCTTAACGAACTAGCGATGACACGGACGGCGGTAAAGGGTGAGGGGACCTGAGGGCCTGGACGCCGGGAGCGATCGCGGGGACCAGGGCCGCCTGGCTCAGTCGGGCATCCCGCACCTTGATGGCGGGGGCCCGGATTTTGGCCGGATGATCGAGGCGCTCCGGCTGGTCCAGGAACGCATCACCGCGGCCAGCCCGCCGGACCAGGTGGTGACCGAGACCGCCGACGTGCTGGAGAAGCTCGCCGCGACGCTAGGGCCGTATGAGGTCGACGAGTCCCGGCAGATCGCCGGACGCCGCATGGACCTGCCCGGCCGCGGCCAGGCCCTGGTGCCCGTGCTGGACATCGACGACTGGGACGAGCAGCACGTCCGGGCCCGGGTGACGCTGGGCCGCTTCTACCTGGGCGCCGGCGGCGCCGCACACGGCGGGGTGCTGTCGCTGATCTTCGACGAGATGCTCGGCCGGCTGGCCAACACCGGCCGCACCCGGTCCCGCACCGCCTTCCTGCACGTGAACTACCGGAACATCACCCCGATCGGGCCCGAGCTGCGGGTGGAGGCGCACGTGGACCGGGTGGAGGGCCGCAAGCGGTTCCTGACCGGCGCGATCTACCACGACGGCACGCTGACCGCGGCCGCGGAGGGCCTGTTCGTCGAGCTCAAGCCCGGCCAGCCCTAGCAACGCTGCCCTAGCAACGCTGCCCTAGCAACGCTGCCCTGGCGGCAGCGGTGGGTGTAGGGGTTCGGTGAAGATGCCGGTCCTAACGGTTAGTTGTCGGTGGCGATGCCGGTTGAGCCGGCTGCTTGTCGGTGGCGTGGGCCTCGATGAAGGCGGCGATCCGGTCGTTCAGCTCGTTGAATCCGGTTGAAGCCGCCGTGGCTGCCGGGGACGATGGCGACCTGGCACGCGTTGCGCCAGTGAGGTCCGGGAACGGTCAAGGGTGGCTGAGCCAGATGCCCGGCCGCCGTGGCCTCCTGCGGTCAGCCCGACGCGCTGGTCCGTTCGCGCATACCTGCTGTGGCGGGCGTCGATCACGGGACACGCACGGCCATCTCTGCATGCTTGCCCGTACCCGGCAATGCACGTGGACGCGTACGCCGACAGAAGTCGCCCGGCGGCGCTCCTAAGACGGTCGGAATGAGCTGAGAACGTTGCTATTCGATCGTTTGTTCGATAGAGTGTTGCTATGTAAAGGCGCTTAGAGAATCATCCGGAGGGTATGCGGGGTCATGGCTGATGACCGGCCTGCTGGGCGGGGCCAGAGTGCGAGCACACCGCCGGGTGGCGGCGCGCCCCGCGCGCGGTCCCCCCAGCCAGAGCCGCAGGCCGAGGCCCGGCAGCCCCGCCACCCCGGTAAGAGCGAGAGCCAGCCCCGCCACCCCGGTCGGCGCCAGCGCCGGCACCCCGGTCAGCGCCGACTCCGGTACCCGGCTCAGCGCCGACCGCAGTCCGGGCCCCGGTCGGAGCGCCGTCCCCGCACCGGGGACCTGCCGCATCAGTTGCTGCCGCACGCCCAGGCCCAGTCCGGCTCCCTCCCTCGGCCCGAGTTGGGCCCCCACCCTCGGCCCGCGCGGGAGACAGGAACGGACATAGCCGCAGGCGTGTCCCCGGCCGGTACCGGGGATGACTGGGATCAGGAGGCGTCACTTGCGGCGATGGTGGCCCAGATAGAAGCCGATCGGGCTGCTGGCCTGATCGACCCTGATGACCTGGACGAAGACGACAGTTTCCCGCTGTACGGCGATGACTGGCCGGACGAGGGTTTCGCGCGGCTTAGCGATGACTGGCCCGGCCAGGGCCCGACGGTCACGGTCGGCGAAGCCGATGTCAGCGCACCCGAGCACGCGCCGGTACCGGAAGGTGGACCACTACCCGAGTACGCGCCGGTACCGGGAGGTGGACCACTACCCGAGCACGCGCCGGTACCGGGAGGCCGATCACTATCGGAGCGCGCGCCCGTGGCGGCGGGCGCGCCGTCGCCGGAGGATTACCCGGTGCCGGAGGTCCTGGATGCTGGGTTTCTTTCCCGCGGCCGGGCCGCTGGCCGGTCCGGGACTCCCCCGGCTCCGGATGGACCAGCTGGGCCCGGATGGTTGCCGACCGGGAACCCTCCCGTTTCGGCCAGCGCGCCCGGGCCGGGACCGTCCGATAACAGGCCAGGTGCGGGGTTCGCGTCGGGGGAGGTGCTGGACGGTGGCCGCCCGGGCCCGGTGCTGGCCGCCGCCGCGGATGTGGCCGCCGGGCCGACCCGCGCCTACACCGGGGTCAGTGATGATGAGCTGGTCGGGGTCCTGACGGCCTGGCAGCGGACCGAATCGTGGGCAGCCGCGGGGCGGCTGTCGGCGGCGGCGGAGCTGATCCGGCGCCGTCCGGCCACCGGGCGTGCCCGTGCGGGGCGTGCCGGGGTGCCGCTACCGTGGGGCAAGTTCTGCGCAGATGAACTGGCCGCCGCGCTGGCGATCTCGCGCTGGGCGGCAGAAAAATTGACCGGCCTTGCCCATGACCTGGCCGCCCGGCTGCCGCTCACCCGCCAGGCCCTCCACGACGGGATCATCGACGCCTACAAAGCGCAGGTCATCGCGGAGGCCACCCGGTGCCTGGACGCCGCCGCGGCCGCCGCCGCGGAGGCGGCCATCGTCCCGGACCGGGTAACGGGAAAGACTCCCGGGCAGATCCGCGGCGAGATCGCCCGCGCCGTGCTGAAAGCCGACCCCGCCGCGGCCAGGCAGCGACGGGAGCAGGCGCAGAAAGATGCCCGGGTGGAGTTGTGGCGCGAAGACGCCGGCACCGCCGCGATCGTCAGTTTCGGGCTGCCCCCGGACGAGGCGCTGGCCGCGGACCAGCAGATCACCAGCCGCGCGATGGACCTCAAAGCGGCCGGGGTCCCCGGCAGCATGGACGCCCTGCGGGTCCGCGCCTACCTGGACGCCCTCCTCGGCCAGGACACCGCCGCCCGCTACCAGACCGCCCCCAGCCAGCACAACAGGCCCGAAAGCAATAGCCCCAGCAGCAACAGCCCCGGCAGTGATCCCCCCAGCAGCGACATCCCCGGCAGCAACAGTCCCGCAAGTGACAAGGCCAGCGGCAGCACCGGAAATAACAGTCGCGGCGACGGCAGTCCCGGCCGATGTGACAGCGGGGCCCCCAACCGCGGACAGGACGGCGAACCCGGCGCACCGGCCGTAGACAGCACCCCCGGCAGCGCGGCCTCCGACCCGGGCCCAGCCAGTGGGACCAGGCCGGACGGCCCTCCGCCCGCGTCGATCCGCCCCGCCGCGAAGGTCAACCTGACCATCCCCCTGGCCACCCTGCTCGGCCTGGCCGAACACCCCGGGCAGGTCACCGGGTTCGGCCCCATCGACCCCGCTCTCGCCCGCGCCCTGGCCGCCGAGGCCGCCGGCCACCCCGCCACCACCTGGTGCATCACCGTCACCGACCCCGACGGCCACCCCCTCGCTCACGGCTGTGCCCGAAAAGGCGGCCGCAAACGCAAAACTGGCCGGCGCACCAGGCCGCCCGCGCCCGGCAACCAGCCATCCGGCGGCACTGGGCCACCAGGCGGATACCGGACCTGGCGGCTGCGGTCAGACCGGCTAGGAAGGCTCAGCGGGGCCGGCCAGGCGGGCTTGCCGGAACTGACGGTTGACCTGGAACCCATCCCGGTCAGCAACTGCGATCACCGGCACCAGACCTCCGCCCACGACCCCAGCGATAAACTCCGCCACCTCGTCGAGATCCGGGACGGCACCTGCAATTGGCCGCCCTGCCAGCGCGACGCCGCCCGCTGCGACTACGAGCACACCATCGCATTCGAAAATGGCGGCCTGACCTGCGCCTGTAACGGCGGTCCCCGCTGTCGTCATCACCATCACGCGAAACAAGGTCACGGCTGGAAACTTGAGCAAAACCAGCCCGGCTATCACACCTGGATCACCCCCGCCGGGCGCAGGTACACCAGCGGCCCCAGCCAGTACCCCATCTAATGCCGTGGCCGGAACCGTTTGCCGGGTCACGGCACCTCGTCGGATCATGGGCCGCAGTTTCTGGCCCGTCCAGTCGGCCCTGCCATGTGGTCACCGGGCGCTGCTCGCCACGCGGTTACCCGCGTCAACCCGGGCGACGAGGTAGGCGACGCCGAACGGCGCGCCGGCGTACAGCACCTCCGTCACGGGCCGCCCAGGACCCAGCGCGCCGCACAGGACCTGCCAGGCCGGGCGCCCGGTCACCATCAGCTCGTGGGCCAGCCCGGGATCGAGCGCCGCGAGCGCGGCCAGGTCACCGTCCCGGACCGCGCGCACCACTTCGTCGTCGAACGGTACCGCCCGCTCGTCCAGGTGGCCGGGGGCGGACACGCTCCGGCGGGCGCTGCCGTCGCCCAGCACCAGCATCGCCGCCGGCTCACCGGCGGCCGCCAGGGCCGCGCCGAGCTGGGCACACTGGCGGGCCGGCTCGCCCTCCCCCACCGCCTGCAGCACGCGGGTCCCGGCGTAGCCGGCCTGATCCAGAAGCATCGCGCCGAGCCCGAGGGACAGCGGGAGGCCGGGCTTGCCGCCCTGGGCCAGGGCCGGGGCGAAAGCGGACAGGTCCAGCCGGCCGGCGGGGTCCCAGTCGCCCGTGGCCGGAGCCGGGCCGACCACGATGACCCGCCGCGGCCCGGGCCCGACGAGCCAGGCAACCGCCGCGGTACACGCCGCACGCAGCCCGGGCACAGCGGGGTCGCGCCCGGTGAGCTCGCGCGCCAGCAGCGGCGGGCTGGGGCACAGGACAGCGCGGCTGATCACCGCGGGACCTCAGGGCCGGGCATCCGCTACGCCAGCCCCCTGACGGTACGGGCCGGCTGCAGGTCGCCCTTGATCGCGGCCACCATGTCGAGCGCCTGCCGCGTCTGGACGATGTTGTGGGCGCGGAACACGCGCGCGCCCAGCCAGGCCGCCACCGAGGTCACCGCGAGCGTCCCGGCCAGCCGGTCCTCGAGGCCCGCGCCGAGCGTCTCGCCGACGAAATCCTTGTTCGACACCGAGACCAGCACTGGCCAGCCAGTCGCGGTCATCTCGCCGAGCCGCCGGCTGACCTCCAGCGAATGCCAGGTATTCTTGCCGAAGTCGTGCGCCGGGTCGATGAGGATCCGCGACGGGTCCACCCCGGTCTGCAGCGCGCGGGCGGCCAGGTCCAGCGTCCGGTCCAGGATGTCCGCCATGACGTCGGTGTAGGACACCCGGAACGGGCGGGTCCGCGGAGCCTGGCCGCCCGCGTGCGAGCACACCAGGCCGGCCCCGTATTCGGCGGCGACCTCGGCGAGCTTCGGGTCCCAGCCGCTCCAGCTGTCGTTCAGCAGGTCCGCGCCCGCCTCGCAGACCGCGCGCCCGACCTCGTTCCGCCAGGTGTCCACGCTGATGATCACATCGGGATGAGCCACACGGACCGCCGCGACGAACGGAACGGTTCGCTGGATCTCCTCATCGACGGAGACTTCCGTCCCGGGTTTGGCCGGCACGCCGCCGATGTCGATGATGTCCGCGCCCTCGGCCACCACCGTGTGCACGCGCTCCAGCGCGGCTCCCTCGTCCCAGGTGAGGCCAGGACGGTAGAAGGAGTCCGGCGTGCGGTTGACGATCGCCATGACGAGCAGCCGGCCCGGCGCGAACTCGGTGCGGCCCAGCCGCAACGGCGCCGGTGTTCTCCCTTGTGTTCCCGCCTGTGTTCCCGCCTGTGTTTTTCCCGGCGGCCTGCCCGGCGCGGCTTGTGCGCGGTCATCCATGCCCAGCGTCGGCTCCCTTCCCTCCCGACTTTATCCATGCCCCTGAGCCGCGCCGCACCGGTCCCGGGCTGGCCTCCCCGACTTTATCCATGCCCCTGAGCGGCGCCGCACCGGTCCCGGGCTGGCCTCGGGCCCGGGAGGATCCACGCTCCGGAGGTCTACGCCCGGCGGGGCCCGTACACCGGGATGTGCCCGCCGGAGACGACCTCAGAGGAGTCCTCGCACAGGAAGCGGATGACCCGGGCGATGCGCTCGGGCGCGACCCAGGTCGAGTAGTCGGCGGCCGGCTGGGCGGCCCGGTTGCCGGGCGTGTCGATGACGTCGGGCAGCACCGTGTTGACCCGGATGTTGTCCTTGCCGTACTCGACGGCCAGCGTGTCTGCCAGCGCCAGCACGGCGGCCTTACTGGTCACGTATCCGGCTCCGCCGGAGAACGGGCGGAGGGCGGAGCGGCTGGACACGCACACCACCGATCCCCCGCCGGCGGCCATCAGCTCCACCAGCGCCGCCTGGGTCGTCACATAGAGCGGGCGCAGATTTACCTGCAGCTGCTGCTCGAACTCCTCGACCGGCGTCTCGTGCACCCGGCCGCCGCTCGCGAACCCGCCGACCAGGTTGACCAGGGCGCGCAAGGGGGCCCTGGGCGACCCGGCGGCCAGGGCGACCGCTTCCTGGGCCGACACCGGGTCGGACAGGTTGGCCTGCGTGGTGACCAGGTGGGGCGCCTCGGGCAGCCGCTTCAGCTCCTCTTCCGCGACCCACGGCACGACAACCCGCCAGCCCGCGGAAAGGAACTCCCCTACCACCGCGGTACCCAGGCCGCCGGTGCCACCGGTGATTATCGCTGTCGCATTCATGATCAAGGATGCTATCGGCCCCGGCGAGGAGCGCCCTGAATTAGTCCCGTTTTTTCATGATCAATGTCGCAAAGCCGCAGGTCAGCTGCTTGTTCCCTGATCGCAAACACGGTCATTCAGTGGCCTCGTAGCCCGCAGCGCGGCGCAGCGCCCGGGCGATGACCATGCGCTGGATCTGGTTTGTACCCTCGAAGATCTGCGGCACCTTGGCTTCCCGCATGTACCGCTCGACCGGGAAGTCCTGGGTGTAGCCGGCGCCGCCGAGCACCTGGACCGCATCGGTGGTCACGCGCATGGCCATGTCGGTGGCGACCAGCTTGGCGATCGACGCCTGCCGGTGAAAGGACAGCCCGCGGTCCCGCCGGCGGGACGCTTCCAGGTAGGTGGCCCGCGCCGACTCCACCCCGGCGGCCATGTCGGCCAGCATGAACTCCAGGCCCTGGAACTCGATGATCGGCCGGCCGAACTGGGTCCGCCCCGCCGCGTAGGCCACCGCCTCATCGAGGGCCGCCTGGGCCAGCCCGACGGCGCACGCGGCGATGCCAAGCCGCCCGGAGTCCAGCGCCTCCAGCGCGATCTTGAGGCCCTGCCCCTCGTCCCCCACGCGGCGGGCCACCGGGATCCGGGCCCCGTCGAAGAGGAGCTGGGCGGTGGGCGAGCCGGTCAGCCCCATCTTGTGCTCCAGCGGCGCGATCGAGAAGCCCGGCACAGGTGGCTCGATCAGCAGGCAGCTCACCCCGCGCCCGCCATCGTCGCTGGTGCGCACCATCACCGTGTAGAAATCCGCCTGCCCGGCGTGCGTGACCCAGGCTTTCGTCCCGCTGACCACGTAGTCGCCCGAGTACTTGTCGCCGTCCCGCACGGCTCGGGTGGACAGCGCCGCGGCGTCCGAGCCGGCCTGCGGCTCCGACAGCGCGTAACCGCCGAGCAGGTCACCGCCCAGCATGGCGGGCAGCCATTCCGCCCGCTGCTCGTCGGTGCCGAGCCGGTCCAGCGGGTAGCAGGACATGGTGTGCACGGACAGCCCGACCCCGACCGTCATCCAGGCCGCGGCCAGCTCTTCCAGGACCTGCAGGTAGACCTCGTAGCTGACCCCGCCGCCGCCCCAGCGTTCCGCGTACGGCAGGCCCAGCAGCCCGCTCTTGCCCAGCAGGCGGAACTTCTCCCGCGGGAACCGGCTCTCGGCCTCGTACCGGCCGGCGATGGGCTTCAGCTCGGACTCAGCGATCTCGTGGGCCAGGGCCACCAGATCCTCGGCCTCGGCGCTGGGCAGCATCCGTTCTACGGGCATGCGGTCACGCTAGCCCGGGGGGACGACCACCCGGAACCCCCCGAATGCGCTTCGCGCCCGCGCGGTGGTACTTCGCCGACACACCGGCCGCTCACCGGCCCTGACGGCCCGGTTCGTTAGGCCGGTAACGAGCGTCTCGCCCTAGCCGGGCGGGCCCACGACGGACCGGACCCGGCGGAGCACCTCGCCGGTCCCGAGTGCCCCGGCCACGGCGGCCAGGTCGGGGCTGCGATTTGTCCCGGTCAGTAGCACCCGGATGATCTGGGACGCGTCCCGGATGGAGCCGCGGTAGGCGTCCGGGTCTTTCTTGTAGGCCTTCTGGTTAGGCGCGAACCCCAGGCGGTCGGCCAGCTCCCGGACCTGCCCGAACCATTCGGTCTCCGGTGCGGGCGGCTGGTACCCGTCCGCGAAGCCGGCCGCCACCAGGCGCACCAGTTCGGGGTCCAGGCCGCTGAACCGGTCATCCCCCGCGTCCGTCACCGGGGCAAACAGCTGCGGGAAGAAGTACCCGTACACGGTCCGGAAGTCGGCCCACTTCCGCAGGTCCTTGCGCGGGTTGGGCACCCCCTCGCGCTCGATGCCCAGCGCCCCCAGCGCCAGCTCCGGCGCGGCGGCCAGCACCTCGGCCAGCGGCGGGTCGAAGGCCTGGGCCCAGGTGGTGACCTGGGCCAGGATGGCGTCGGCGGGCAGCGTGGCGACGTAGTCCGCGCTGATGTCGTCCAGCTTGACCAGGTCGACCAGCGGCCCGGCCACGCCGAAGCCGGACAGCTGGATCGGGGTGGCCAGCGCCTCGGGCAGCGGCAGCTCGGCCAGCCGGCCGTTGGCCAGGCCGCGCAGGTAGTACTGCACCGCCTCGGCGGGGTAGCCCTGCTCGATGAAGAAGCCGACACTGGCTTCCGGGTCCTTGCGCTTGGACAGCTTGCGCCGGCTGCCGCCGTCCTGCTTCATCAGGGGTGCGACGTGCGCGTAGCGCACCCGGGGGAAACCGAGCGCGTCAAACAGCTGCAGGTGCAGCGGCACCGAGGACAGCCACTCCTCGCTCCGGACAACCAGGGTGATCCGCATCAGGTGGTCGTCGACGGCGTGCGCGAAGTGGTACGTCGGCAGCCGCAGCGGCTGGTCGCTGCTCTTCAGGATGACGGCGTCGTTGCGGTTGTCGTCCGCGGACAGCTCGCCGCGGATCGCGTCGGTGAAGGTGACCCGGCCCGCGGCCAGCCCCGGCGAGCGGAACCGGACCACGTACGGGTCACCGGCCGCGAGGCGCGCCTCGACCTGCTCGGCCGGGGCGTCCCGCCAGATGGCCCACTTGCCGTAGTAGCCGGGCAGCGCGCCGGCCGCCCGCTGCCGGGCGGGGGTGTCCACCACCACGGCCGTGGTGGCGAAGCAAAG
>Ga0302320_10026793_pt1 | contig 11143 bp, 7 predicted proteins | sample Bog_T0_3_FD_202130 | JGI IMG/M metagenome (GOLD analysis project Ga0302320, IMG submission 202130) | Peat permafrost microbial communities from Stordalen Mire near Abisko, Sweden - Bog_T0_3 | ecosystem: Environmental > Terrestrial > Soil > Wetlands > Peat | place: Sweden: Abisko, Stordalen Mire... | reverse complement strand
TCCTTCACGACTTTTTCTGTGAACGTGGCGGAACCAGTGATGAGATCGCAAACCAAACCGATGAAGCCGAAGCCATTGGCGGCAAAGTTCGCCGTACCAACATAATCATAAGCAGCATCCGTGGGATTCACGAGCACAAGATTCCAAGTATAGGTAACGATGCCGTTCAAAGTGAAGCGGGTTTCGTACGGGATGGAGACACCGAGGTGCGAGCGGATCGGGTCGGAATAGACCAAGAGATCAGGCGTGAGCCCGTCAGCCGGAGATTGAATGTTCTTGGAGCTAACATCAACACCGGTGAAACCGACGTAGGAGTAGTAATAAGCACCGGAGGCCGGCGTGGGAGTCTCGGAATCCGTATTGGTGTACCAAGCCGGGTTCAAGTACTCGTTTTCGATCGTATTGTCGAAGGACAGCGACAGGTAATAGCGGTCAACACCGTGGCCGGCCAAGAATCCAGGAGCCGTACAGCACGGGGGACCGGATTGGCTGGCGTTGATATCTTTGAAAGTTGCATCGCTGATGAAGCTGTTCAGATAGAAGCAGTCATAGCACTCAGCAACGGCCAGATAGAAGAAGAAGGTCACGTTTTCGCAGAGCGGGTCGCCAGAACTGTCCTTGTGTCCGGGGTCTTTGACGTAAATCTGACCCCAAGGCTGCATGTGACCGACGGGATATTCGCCCGTGGTGGCCAACGGTGTCGGACCACTGGCGGTGGGAGGATAGTAAGACGGCACGGGCAGGAAATGACGGCCAGTGTCGAGCTGAGCATTTTCATTTACATTATCCGAGATACTCGTGCGTTCGCTGAAGTCCAGGTAGCTGAACGTTTCGTTTTCATAATCGTACGGATCAGAGGTGCTCTCCGCGTGCGGGAAGAACACATACTGCGCTTCATAATCGTTCCCGTCCGGCGACCAGGTCAACGAGTTGGTATCTTCAATTTGGTTAAAATTGCCATCGAGCAGGCCGTTGGTCTCATAGTCGGCGTAGGAAATGGCGAGAGAATCACCAATATTCCAAAAGCCGCCCAATTCACCTTGAACCAACACCAAGCTGGCCTGTGAGGAATAGTAGCTCGCGTTTTTGCCATGCATGACATACGCGATGGCCTTCAACAGATCCACTTGCGTGAACTTTTTGGAGGACGTCTTGTAGTAAAGCGGGCCCTGGCTGAAATTGCCCGCATTGATCACCGTGGCCGATGTGCTCACGCTCGCCTGCCCTTGAAGGGACAATGCGAATGTTATCGTATCCTGCTTGGTATTCTGCGCGAAGAGCTGCGTGCTCGCGCAAGCCGCCAACGCGACGGCAGCTGCTATTGTTGTTTTCATTTTTTTCATAATTTTCGTTTTTTATTTTGTCTCGGTTCTCTGTTCTCTTGGTTTTTTGGTTTATGTTTCTCCACCTGCTTCATGCCCGTTGAGGCCTGCGCTTGCGATAATTCAAGCACAGGCCTCAACGGGCGTCAATCACTTTCGTCATTTTTTGGACCGATGTTTCCGTGTTTTTTTAACGGTCTTCGCCTCGTCCGTAGAGGCTGATTTAGCATGCCGGCCAACCTGACGTCAACACTTTTAACACCTTTTTTTCAGGCAACGCAACCGCACCTACGGGCCGCTAATTCCCGATTTGAGACACAGGATAGTCTTTGTAAGGTTTTGGTCAACTAAAAATTGTTTTAAGGATTGCCTGCCGGGCCGGCGGGTGGATTTGTATTGCCGACCGCTGGGCCGGTCTGGCTGGGGTTTGTCATTTTCGATCCTTTTGCCGACAACCGATTTTCCATGTTCTGAACCAAGGCCTGGATGTTGGTCTTTTCGAACTCCGTAGGGGCCGAAGCAAGCAACGCCCTGGCTTTGGCCAAAGCTTCATCATGCTGACCGGATTCGAAAAGAACAATCGAGCGGGTAAACTGAACTTTCAGGAGGTTGGTGGGTGAGTTCGCCGAAAGCTCTTCCGCCCGGTCCAAAGCCTGATTGGCCAGGACGAAATCACGGGTTTTTAGCTTGGGGTAGGCCGCAATAATGTGGGCCATATCGCATAACAACACCACATCGTTGGTGCGGGCGGCCAAGAGGACGCGCCCTGATGGTCCGGTCCGGTCGCTGCCTTGGCCGGCCAGCATTACGTACTGCATCATCTGATGCCGGGCCAGATCGAGGTCCTTGGCGTGGCTTTCGTCATACTTTCCCGTGACGATCATATTTACAACGCGGTTGACCACTTTTTCCGGCGGGCCATGCCAGAGCAAATCACCGTTGGTACCGACTATGAAGACAAATGGAAGTGTCCGCTCATCAATAGGCTTCATATAAGACAGGGACGTATGGCGCTTGGTATCAGCCGCGACCAGAAAATCAATATTCGTGCCTTGCTGCTGGACAAAGTCCTTGATTAGCCCGGCAGGTTCATCGCTGACGGTCAACACCACGACGCCGTCATCCTTGAAGGTTCTCTGAATTTCATTGAGGTTGGTGATGCTGGCACGGCTGGCGGGACGATGGGTTTCCCAAATTTCCAGCACATAAATGTTCGTGCCAGGCTTGATCTCCACGGGACCACCCTTGATCCATTCGCTCACATTCAGAGGGGGAGCCGGTTCGCCAACCAAACCTGCGAGCCCGGTCCGGGGCGCAATGCATGCGGCCATTACCGCCAGAGACAATCCACACTTCGCCAAATTTTTCATCATCATATTCTGCCAGTCTATTCACGTGAGAAGTGCCGCGCAAGTTTCAATGTATCGTCAAATGACTCATTGACGGGTGAAACCGCAGGAGTCATCGCAAGCAACCACCTGGCAAATGAAGGTTGCGGCTGTTGCAACGGCACCGCCCGCGAGGACGATCAGTGCCCGCTCGCCGGGTCCGTGATGTTATTGGTCGTGGTTTGGCTGGCTTTTGCCGCCAGACGCGTTTCCATGGCGTGGATGCAGATTTGAGCTTCTTCCTTGTCATCTGGACTTTGGGCGGAAGCCAGGGCTCGTCTGGCGGTGGCGAGGCCGTCAGTTTCCCGTCCCGCTTGGAAAAGCAAGATAGCACGGTCAACGGCGATGTCCGTGGCGTTGGTTGACGACAATTGTTCGGCGCGATCAAGGGCCGCCTTGGCGAGGTCAAAATCTCGGTCCTGGATATACGGATCGGTGGCGATTTTGGACGCGAGACTGCATAGACCAGGGGCATCATTGGTTCTGATGGCCAGGAGTTTCCGGCCCACAATGGCACTCCGGCCGTCTGCCTGGCGCGCTAATGCCAGGTATTGCTCCATCTGTTCCCGGGCGACGATATCTTTTTGCGACTGCTGCAAATCGTACCGGCCCGAGGTAATTTCCTCCACCGCCTCGCCCATGCCATCGGTCAGCGGATGACCAAACCAGAGGACGTTGCCATTGGTGTCCACAATGAACGCCCGCGGGAGTTGTATCTGCCTGAAGGCGTGCAGGAAGTTTCGCGCGGTCCGGCTCGGAATTTCGTCGGCAGCGACGGAGAAATCTATGTCTGCCTCCTTCAACTGGACAAAGGTCCTGAGTTGGTCCGGCGGATCATCGCTGATGGCTACGGTTACTACGCCCTTATCCTGATATTTTTCCTGAAGCCGGCTGAGATTGGTCAGGGCGAATTCGTTGGCCCGGCTCAAGCTGCAAAAAACCAGGACGAGGAGGTTGGTGCCGGACTTAATCTTCCTGGGCTCGCCCTTGATCCATTCCAAAACGGTCAGCGGCGGGGCCGCGTCACCCAGTTTGCCAATTTTCTCATGTAGAGCGGAAATGCCCGGTGTGGGCTGGCCGTCTGGCGTGGCACCGGCAATGGCTGGTGCCCCCACCACGTTGGTTGGTTGGGCCGGAACGGAACACGAGACCAGACAAGCCATCAAACCGATAAGCAGCACGGCACGTTTTTTAAGCATCATCATTATTGCCCAGTTTATTCCTCCAAGAAGTAAGGCACAAGTTTCAAAATCTTTTTGCCGGCCGGCTTCGGCGGTTTTAAGTGGTTGATTCCGACGCCTCATGATTTATAGTAGCCGAATGAAAGCAATGCTTTCATGCGTTTTTGCCGTGGCATTCGCGAATGCCTGTTGGAGCGGCATTGTTTCCACGATCGAACTGAACGGCAATTCCTACTCCAATATTTCCAAGGTCTATGTCAGCGGCAACCGGGTTATTATTCTTTATCCCGGAGGAGGGACGTCAGCGACGATGGACAAACTGCCGGCGAAGTTTCTGGAGTCCTGGGGCATCAACGAAAGCCAACAGGCCGCCGTGAAGGCGGCAACCACTGAGCAGGAAAGCAGGAATCTGGATCATGCGATCCAGCAAGGCTCCTTTCGCAAAGTGAATGGCGTGGTGTATGACACGCGCAAAGCCCGGTCAGGCTGGGTGATGTTTCGCGGCGTGAAAGTCTATCAAATCGTGTCTGAGGGCGCCTTGATTGACTCCACTCCGAACGATGACTCTTCTCTGGTGCCCATTTTGGTTAAAAATCTGCCAAACACCATTGGCGACCAGGATTACATCAGCTTCGTGGCATTACCGGACGGGACTTTCACCTACAGCAACAAGAAGGGCGATGAACGCACGGTGCGCGCGTACGACGTGGGCGAACCTTGCGACAGGTCGGAGATTCCTGAAACGGTGCTTGCGGGCACACGGGCTTTTGACACGCTCGCCTTGCGCGGCATGCCACAAACGGATGTCGTGGCCAAGCTGCCGGAGAGTGGCGAACTGGAGGTTTCCGGGTCAGGTTTCTTCATATCCGCCGACGGTTATTTCATAACGAACGACCACGTGGTTCGAAACGCGCAACGGGTGAAATTGAAAATTGGCAGCGACGTTTTGCCCGCCGAGGTGGTGCAAGAAGACTCCACCCGCGACCTGGCCTTGCTGAAGGTGGCCGGGCAGTTCAAGGCACTGGGGATTTCCACGGCCGATGCGCAACTGGGCGAGCCAGTGTTCACCATCGGCTTTCCCGACATCAAGCTCCAGGGGACTGAACCCAAATACACCGACGGCAAGGTGAGCAGCCTCGCCGGGCTCAAGGACGATCCCACCGAATATCAAGTCAGCGTGCCGGTGCAACCGGGAAATTCGGGGGGCCCGCTGGTGGATGCCTCGGGCAACGTCCGGGGGGTGATCGTCGCCCGCTTGGACGACATGGCGGCGTTGCGCGCGGTGGGCAGCCTGCCGCAAGACGTCAACTACGCGATCAAGAGCAGCGTTCTGCGCGACTTCCTGCGCCAAACACCGGAGGTGAAGCCGATGGCGGAGAACACCGGCACCACGGCGGCGGTGGATCTGGTGCGCCAGGCTGTGGCGATAGTCCTGGTGTACTGAAAGGTTTTAAATTCCACAGCCGAAGCAGCGGGCTCATGCCGGGTTTGCTGTGAACGTCCCGGGGAAATGCCCACCCAATAAAAACCTCGAAGTTCATTGCTATTGGCGCGGCAATACCGGAAGCTGACGTTATTTAAGTAAATCATGACCATTCCTCAGACGCTGCATTCCCGCACTAAAGCCTATGCCAAGGATCATCCCTTAACCAGTTGGTGGTGCATCATTTCCACCACATTACTGTTGGCTCTTGCTGCGGCGGGAACCTTTCCTTTTGTACCGGTGGTGGTGCGAATTGTCTGCTGTTTGCTGTTGGCGCTGATTGCCGTCCGGCTCTTTGTCATTTATCACGATCAGCAGCACCGCGCCATTCTGCCCAAGTCGCGGCTGGCGGATTTTTGCATGCGGATGTACGGGATGTTGGTTCTGTGCCCCAGCAGCATTTGGCGCGCTTCACACGATCATCATCACGCGCATAACTCCAAATTGCGCGGAGCCCACATCGGCTCCTACCCGATCATGACCAAGGAGCAATATCGCCAGTCTTCAAAGGTGGAACGGTTCCAATATCTTTTCATGCGCCATCCGCTCACGATCCTGTTTGGCTATTTCTTTGTGTTCTTATTGGGCATGGTGGTTTACCCGTTTATCCGTTCCCCGCTCAAACATTATGACTGCCTGCTTGCCCTGCTGCTGCATGTGGCGCTGATCACGACCTTGGTGGTGTGTTTTGGCTGGCTGACGATGCTGCTGACGCTGGTCATCCCGCTGTTCATCGCCTCCGCGATCGGCACCTACCTTTTTTACGCGCAGCATAATTTCCCCGGGGTGGTTTTCAAAGACAAGGGCGGCTGGACTTTTGAGTGCGCGGCGATGGAGTCGTCCAGTTTTCTAAAGACCAACCGGGTCATGGCGTGGTTCACGGCCAATATCGGCTACCACCATATTCATCACTTGAACCACCGCATTCCGTTCTACCGGCTGCCGGAAATTTACCGCGCGGTTCCCGAGTTGCGCGACGTGAAGACGACGTCCCTTCATCCGCTGGAGATTGTCCGCTGCCTCCGCCTTAAAGTTTGGTGTGTGGAAAGCCAGCGCATGGTCGGTGTTCGCGGCCTTTGAGACGGCGCCCGGGCCAAGGTGGTGCGCGCGAGAGGACTTGAACCTCCAATCCTTGCGGAACCAGATCCTAAGTCTGGCGTGTCTGCCATTCCACCACGCGCGCTTGATAACCAACGGGGAAACAAAACTGCACTTTCAGTTTTTCCTTTGTACCCCACGATGGTATCCCGCGCAAGCCAAACCACCTTTCTGCCTTGAAATAAGAAGGCAATATGATTTCTCCGGAAACTCGGTCTGGAACTATTTGTATTGAACCGGTTTGAATCTGGGGGGAACTGCTGCCATCGCGTGTGGCGGAACGCGCTTTGCGTTCCGCTGTAGTGCGTGCGTGGCTTGACACCAACGCTCGATCCGGCCCGGCGCGCTCGATGTTTTCCGCGAGGCGCGGAAAACTGCACGCGGGGGGCACGGAGCCAAGACATGGGTGACGGGATTTGAGCCAGGACATGGGTTGCGGTTTTCCGCCCCTCGCGGAAAACCGGGCGCACGAGGCGCGCCCAAGCCTCCCAGCGCATCGCCCGCACCCGGAGCCTCCCCCATTCCACGACTCCAATTTAACCAGAACGCTGCACCGCGTTGTTTCCTCTTTCCCGCTTTCCGCTTTCCGCTTTGAACGGAAATGCGCCTTGCGCAAAGCCTCGACCCGCCCGCGACCCCCTCCGTCCTCCATCTTCTATCCTCCATCCTCCATGCTTTTACCCTGCCCCGGGCAAGTGCGCACTTCTTGCCGCCATCTATACTCATATCAAAAAATTGAAATATATGAGCACCACAACCCCCACCACCCACACCGGCAAAATCGGCCGCCTCTCCAAAGACCGCCGCCACGAACTGTCCCTCCGCATCGAAGACGGCCACCCCGGTGCCGACATCGTCCAATGGCTGAATCAGCAGCCCGACGTCCAGAAAATCCTCCAAGACCAGTTCGCCGGCCGCCCCATCTCCGAACAAAACCTCTCCGACTGGAAACGCTCCGGCCATTGCGAATGGCTCCGCCGCGAAGAAGCCCGCGAATCCGCCCTCCGCCTGATCGAACGCTCCGATGATCTGGTCGAAACCACCCACGAAAACCATCTGGGCGACCGCCTCGCCCTCCTGGTCGCCGAGCAAATCACCCGCGTCTCCCTCGCCCAGCTGGAAGAAGAGCCTGACTTGGAAAAGCGCTGGCAGCGGCTCTGCGCCATCCACCGCGAAGTCTCGCAAATGCGCCGGGACGACCACCGCGCCATTCGCACCACCTTCGACCAGGCACGTTGGGACCTGGACCATCGCATCAAGGAGGAGGAGTTCTTGGACCGGGAGCAAAAAGCCCGTGAGCAACGGGCCCGGAACATCTTTCTGGAACAGTTGGACATCCCGAGCAACACCAAACTCTTTGGCGGGGGCGAAACTGGCCGCCGGGCGGCGGAAATTTTGTATCGCCTCAAATGCGGCCTGTCGCGGGAGGATTTAGAGAACGGCACCTGGCAACCGCCCGGAGGCACTGGTTCCGGGAAATCCAAGACGGCTCCTGCGCCGGAAACAGCCGCTCAGCCCACCGGCGCAAAGCCATGTAAAACCCCGGCCAATCCGGGTAAATCCAGTCTATTAAAGCCTAATCCAGCCCGCAAAGCCCCGGCGAAACCAGCCAAACGGGAACCCGTCGCAGAATCACCAGAGCCCCCTCCTTACGATAACGTTTCCCCGCCTGTCCCCGAATGGGAAAACTCCGACCCTGCCAAAATCAGCCCCACTCTTAATGGGCGCAACGAGCCCAACCGCAGCGGCCCAGGCCACGTCATCCCAAAGCCAGATACCTGTGGACATAACTCACCAAAGCTCCCCGCAGTGGAGGCCATCCTTCCCATGGATCCCACGCCTCCCGCCCCCGCGGCCGCCCTTGACCCCAAAGAAGTCGCCTACAACACCTGGTTCCGCATGAACAACAGCGCCGAGCCCTTCGACCCCGCCTTGCTCGAAAAACTCTACGCCGCCATCCCTCCAGAGGCACCATGAACACCAACCCCGTACCGCAGGCGACCGTCACCTATGTCCTTGCGCTCAATCGTCACCCATGTCTTGGCTCAGTGCCCGTCCCCAGACCCCCACGGGCTGTCCGACGGATGGGCTCCAGAGGCTACGACCGAAGTCGCGAAGAAAACGACAATTTAATCAGGATTTGATCCGGACGAATGGGTCCAGGGTAGGGTAATACCCCATAGCGCCCATTCACACACGGACCTACGTTCCAATAGAAATTACAAAACATTCATGCGGTACCCTTGGCAAATTTCCACGGGATTATTCTTTGCCAGGACAGTGCCGGGCAAGACGTCACTCAAAGTCTGTTGTGAGGATTGTTAGGATCGTCGAGATGTTTGGACAGCTTTTGGGGATATCAGGATGGAGAAAAATGAAGGTCATTGATGCGCAGAAAGTTTTTGGCCACACGGTCAAGGTCTCGAGAAATCTTCTGGGAATCTCACAAGAGACACTGGCGGAGAAATCGGAATTACATCGCACCTATATTTCGGATGTGGAACGCGGGGAGCGCAATCCATCCATGAAAACCATCATCCGCCTCGCCCACGCGCTGGAGGTCTCCATTTCAACCTTGTTCCCGCCGGAGATGGAACATTGGAAGATCCACGGCTCAAGCGATAAAGACGCTGGGCGCAATTTCGCGGACATCTTATTGGTGGAGGATGAAGCGGACGATGTGGAACTGGCCCTGCTGGCTTTTAAAAAAGCGCGGTTTCTCAACCGTATCCAGGTGGTTTCGGACGGCGCAGAGGCACTGGACTATCTCTTTTTCCGCGGGAAATACGTTCAACGCAAACCGGCCGAGGGGATGCAGGTGATCCTGCTGGATTTGAGCCGGCCCAAATTGAGCGGCCTGGAAGTTCTGCGCATTATCAAAACGGATGAACGCACCTCCATTATGCCCGTCGTGGTCCTCACGAATTCCAGTAATAATGAGGACATCGCAGAATGCCGGCGGTTGGGCCCCGGTACTTATATTACAAAACCATTGGACTGGATTGGATTCGGGACAGCCGTGAAAAAGTTAAATCTCGACTGGGCGCTGATCCAGCCGCCGGTGGCGTTTGGCCAGTTGCGAAAATCTATTTTGTCCGGCGTGAAGAGCCATTGATACGAACCTGTGAACAATTCCAGCCAACTTTTTGATTTCAGCCCGGTCAGGGTCAGGGAAGCCAGACATGACTGAAAGCCGCAAACCGTCCGTCCTCCGTTACGGCTGCGCCTTCGTGAGCGTTGCTGTGGCGATTCTCCTGCGGCGGATGCTGGACCCATTGCTGGGCGCGCAATTTCCATTTGCCCTGGTGCTTTTCGCCGTGATGTTAACGGCTTGGTTTGGCGGTTTATGGCCGGCCTTGACTGGCGTCTGCTTTGGCGGTCTGGCAGCGGACTATTTTCTGCTCGATCCGCGCGGCCGTTTTGCCCTGGAAAAAGACGGACTGCCCGGTCTGCTGTTCTACCTGGCGTTAGGCGCAGGAATAGCCTTGATCGGCGGTTTGATGCATCGGGCGCGCGACCGGGCGGAAATCAGCGCCGCCGCCCTGAGAATGGCGAATGAACAACTCGAGGCGCGCGTCCAAGAACGCAGCGCAGAACTGCTGCAACGGACGGGAAAACTGGAGGCAGAAATCGCCGAAGGCCGGCGGACCAAGAAGGCCCTGAGCGCCTCGGAATTGCGCTACCGGCGCCTCTTCGAAACGGCCAAAGAAGGCATTTTGATCCTCGACGCCGAGACCGGCATGGTCGTGGACGTGAATCCGTTCCTGATCACGCTGCTCGGTTTTTCGCACACACAATTCCTGGGCAAGGCGATTTGGGAACTGGGCTTTTTCAAGGATGTGGTGGCCAACGAAAGCAACTTCGCAGAACTGAGGAAGAAAGAATATATCCGGTACGAAAACCTGCCGTTGGAAACCCACGATGGCCAGCGGATTGAAGTGGAATTCATCAGCAGTGTCTATCTGGTCAACGACGCCAAAGTGATCCAATGCAATGTGCGCGACCTGACGGCCCGCCAGCTGGCCGAAGTGGCGTCCGCGCGGCTGGCCGCCATCGTGGAGTCCACCGATGATGCGGTGGTGGGCAAGGATTTGGCTGGAACCGTCACCAGTTGGAACGGCGGCGCGGAAAAGATTTTTGGATATTCGGCCCAGGAAATGGTGGGGCAACCCGTCCGGCGGCTGATTCCGCCGGAGCGGCAGCAGGAGGAAAACGAAATCCTCGCCCTTGTCCGGCGGGGGGAAAGTCTCCGGCATTTCGACACGGTGCGGGTGCATAAGGATGGGAGCCGGCGCGATGTCTCCGTGACGGTATCACCCATCCGGGATGCCGCGGGCCAAATCGTCGGCGCATCAAAAGTTGCGCGCGACGTCACCGAACGCAAACGAGCCGATGAGGCGTTGCAGCAGCGCGAGGCGGAGTTTCGCACCCTGACGAACGCCATGCCGCAAATCGTCTGGGCCACCCGGCCGGATGGCGGAAACATTTATTTCAACCAGCGTTGGACGGATTACACGGGACTGACGTTGGCGGAAAGCCTGGGCGACGGTTGGAACAAACCGTTCCATCCGGAAGACCAGCAGCGCGCACAGGATGCGTGGCAGAAAGCAGTCGCCGGCCAGGGCGATTACTCGCTCGAATGCAGGCTCCGCCGCGCCGATGGTGTTTACC
>Ga0302320_10026792_pt1 | contig 11143 bp, 11 predicted proteins | sample Bog_T0_3_FD_202130 | JGI IMG/M metagenome (GOLD analysis project Ga0302320, IMG submission 202130) | Peat permafrost microbial communities from Stordalen Mire near Abisko, Sweden - Bog_T0_3 | ecosystem: Environmental > Terrestrial > Soil > Wetlands > Peat | place: Sweden: Abisko, Stordalen Mire... | reverse complement strand
GCGGAACCCGGCGAACCCGCCCCGGCCACCCGCCCGGGTTTTCTCGCCAACCACCTCCTGCCGTGGGAAGATTGACCCCATGAAGATCAGCGGCTGCACCTTCTTGCGCAACGGTCAGAAACTCGGCTACCCCTTTGTCGAGTCCATCCGCTCCCTCCTGCCCCTCGTCGATGAATTCATCGTCGCCCTCGGCCCCTGCGACGACGACACCGAGCCCATGCTTCGCGCCATCGGCGACCCCAAGCTCCGCATCATCCCCACGCAGTGGAACGAAAACATCCGCAGCGATTACAGCGTCAAAGGCTTCGTCTACGGCCAGCAAAAATCCATCGCCCTCTTCAACTGCACCGGCGACTGGGCCTTCTATCTGGAAGCCGATGAAGTTGTGCATGAGGACGACCTCCCCAAGATCCGCGCCGCCATGGAACGGCACCTGCATGACCCCCGCGTCGAGGCCATCGCCTTCGATTACCTCCACTTTTACGGCAACGCCAACACCTCCGTCTGGTCCCCGCGCTGGTATCGCTCTGAAGTCCGCATCCTCCGCAACACCATCCCCGCCTGGGGACCGGAAGGCCTCTTCTTCGTCGTCCTCGAGACCCACAAACGCGGCCGCTATCCCCGCGCCGCCCACGCCGGTGCCACCATCTACCACTACGGCTGGGTGCGCAGCGAGGCCCAGATGAATTTAAAAGCCGGCAGCGTTGAGAAATACTGGAGCGATCGCGCGCCCGGCGGCATCGATTACACCCGGATTGATCCCGCCACCCTGCGTCCCTTCACCGGCACCCATCCCCGGGCCGTGCAAGCCTGGCTGCCTCCCGCCGCCGGCCTCTTTCAGGCTCATCCCAACCACCGGCTCACCACCCGCGAAAAAAAACATCGCCTCATGCTCAAGCTGGAAAAATGGTTCGGCCTCCGCTTCAACAAAAAACATTACCGCCCCGTCCGCTGATCCGCCTCCGCCATCAATCCCGCATCCTTGCGGATGAACACCTCACGACTACGCGCCCAATAACCCCCTCTCTGCCATTTGCATAAATGGCGGAGAGGGACGGGGAGAGGTGGGGCTGATCTCTCCACCCCAAAACGCCGCGCTTCACTGAATGAAAACACTGGCCGCCCTTTAACCGTTTTTTTTCGCCCCCCCCGTCTCCGCCATCGCCCGCTCCACCGCCGCCCGCACCTCGCCGTACTTCAGGTCCGCCATCTGTGAACCCGTCGCCGGCGTGACCGCCCAGTCCGGATGTTGATAGGGATGCGTCCCGCCCGGCAACCGCGCATGCATCAGCATCACCACGCGCCGCCCCAGCGCCACCGCCAGATGCAGCAAACCCGTGTCCGACCCCGCCACCACCGTGGATAACTCCATCAGCCCCGCCGACACCAGCAGCGGATTCCCCGCCGCCACCGGAAACCCCGCCGCCACCGCCGGCTCCAGCGCCGCCCGCTCCTTCGGTCCGCCGCCAAAAATCACCTGCACCCCCCGCCCCCGCCAATGCCGCGCCAGCGCCAGAAAATGTTCCAGCGGCCAGTTCTTGTGCGCCGCGCTCGTGAACGGCTGGATGAACAACGTCGCCCGGCCCTCCGCCAGCCCCTGCGCGGTAAAAAACGCCCGTGCCTCCGCCCGCGCCCCCGCCGTCAGCACAAACTCATTCCTCGCCCCCGCCGTCGACAGTCCCCCCATCCGCAGCAACGCCAGATTCCGCGCCACCGGATGCAGCGTCCGGTCATGCGCCAGCGACCGGGTGTATAACCACCCGCGCAAACGATTGTATTTATGGCCCCACCCCTCCGGCGCCCCGCTCCACCACGTCAGCCATTCCGTCTCCCCGTAACCTTGAAAATCGATCACCCGCGCGAACCCCGTCGCGCGCAGCCGCCGCAGCAGTTCAAAACCCGCCTGCGCCGCCGCCCATTCCCCCCCCCGCACCCGCCGCCGGTCCAGCGGCACGATCACATCCACCCCCGGAAACCCCGCCACCAACGGCGCATGCTCCTGCGAAACCATGAAATGCAGCCGCGCCCCCGGAAAATTATCCCGCACCGCCCGCACCGCCGGCAACGTGAACACGATGTCCCCGATCGACTTCAGCCGGATCAGCAGAATCTCCTCAGGATGGGCCGGGGCCGGCAACATATCATTCCTTCGCCACCGCCGTCCGCCCCGCGCGGATTTTCGCCTGCCGCAAAAACGTCTCAAACGCCACCATCCGCGCGATCACAAAACCCTGCCAGCCGTCCAGAAAACCCCGCCGCAGCACATACCCCCGCACAAACCGCCACCACGGCCGGAACCACAGCGCCGCCAGCCCCGGCGACTGGTCCCCGTGACGTTCCCGGTAAAGCTCGCTGTAAGTCAGCATCTTCCGCACATGATGATCCAGGCTGTCCATGCTGTAATGCTGCAATTCCCCCCGCAACGCCTCCGTCCGACCCGTGATAACCAGTGCATAATGCGGGTTCTCCCCCACCCAATGACCCGCCCCGCGCCGCCACAACCGCGTCTTCCGGTCCGGATACCAGTCCCCATGCCGGATCCACCGCCCGCAATAAAATGAACACCGCGGAAAACTAAAGGCCGCGTAGGGTGCCAGCCCCTCCGGCCGCGCGAACTGTCCCCGGATCTCCGCCGCCAGCTCCGGCGACACCACCTCATCCGCATCCACCGCCAGAATCCATGGCTGCCCCGCCTTCGCCGCCGCCGAATTGACCTGTGCAACATACCCCTTCCACGGCTCGCGAAACACCTTCGCCCCGAACTCCACCGCGATCCGGTCCGTCCCGTCCGCCACCTCCTCATTGATCACCACCACCATCTCGCTGACCCACCCCACCATGCTCTCCAGCGTCCGCCGGATGCGCCCCGCCTCATTGCCCGCGATCAGGCATGCCGAGATCGGCAGCCGGGCGGGGGAACTGGCGGAGGGTTCAGTCATAAATCAACGGCACTGTTGCTCCGGCCGCGACCGGGCTAAAAATCAAAAGAACGCTTTGCACAAGGTTTTCGGCATGGCGGCCGGATTTTATTAAAAACGCTAGCGCCTTTATATTGCGCGACGATATAGGCCGCCCCCGACATTTGTCAATCCGAACCTCCGCGCCCTTTATCCTCGGGCGCAACTTGCGGCCCGCCTATAACACGGTCGGGCTCACCACCAACGGTACCGAATCGGAATGGAGAGCGAACGTGCATGATGGGGGCAAATTATATCAGAATTAGTTTGATGACCAGAACCTCCAAACTTACAACGCATTTCAGGATGTCATCGAACTACGTGGCAGCGCCGGTAATCCGCCCGCCCCAACTGTGGGTCGGTAGCCGCCCGGCCTGCGAATGCAATAATCCTGCAATTGCGTTCGCCGTCTGATTCCCGCAAACTGCTGCCGCATGAATGCCGCTGAAATCTTGGATGCTCTTCGCGCCCTGACCGCGTTGGAACAAGGACATTTCGCATATTGAATTACATTAGGAGACAGCAATGAAAGAAAACGACCAACAAGAAAAGCATTTTGCGGAGTTCTTTGCTGGCATCGGCTTGATGCGTATGGGCCTGGCTAATGCGGGCTGGAATATTGTTTTCGCAAATGACATCGACGAAGACAAGCAGCGCATGTATTGCGATAACTTTGGCGATTCCGACGAATTCATCTTGGGCGACATTCATAAATTGGAAGCCTCAGATATTCCTGACATTGCATTGGCAACCGCATCATTTCCCTGCAATGACCTTTCCCTTGCGGGAGCCAGAAAAGGGCTTGAGGGTTCACAATCATCGGCATTCTGGGGCTTTGTGGATATTCTTCACAAAATGGGAGCTCGCCGCCGCCCGCAATTGGTTTTGTTGGAAAATGTCACCGGATTCCTTACGTCCAATGATGGGGAGGATTTTAAAGATGCTTTGCTGGCCCTCAATCGCCAGGGATATGCGGTTGATACCTTCATCATTGATGCCGGTCACTTCGTGCCGCAAAGCCGGCAAAGGCTATTTGTTATTGGTCAGAAAACCAGGGGGACGGCACAATTAAATGACTCGCCCAAGTTCTATGAAAGCGACACACGTCCTCCGGCGCTGGCTGACTTCATTTTATGGCATCCGGAAATAAACTGGCGCATCCGTCAGTTGCCGCCGCTGCCAGTGCTCAAACGCCGGCTGGATGATATTCTTGAGAACTTGTCCCCCAACTCACCAATATGGTGGAGTCGCGAGCGCTGTGATTATTTGTTCAATCAAATGAGCCCTAAGCACCGTGCCATAGCGGACAATATGATTGAAGGCAGGCAAACCACTTATGGCACCGTTTTCCGCCGGGTGCGCAACAATAAATCCATGGCCGAACTCCGTACCGATGGGATTGCCGGATGTCTTCGCACTCCCCGTGGCGGCAGTGGCCGTCAAATCCTATTTGCCGCAGGCAAAGGCCGTTTTGCGGTCCGGCTATTGACCCCGCGTGAGTGCGCCCGCCTGATGGGAGCTGATGATTTCATTCTGAAAGTTCCACTTAACCAGGCGCTTTTTGGATTTGGCGATGCAGTTTGTGTTCCCGTCATTGAATGGATAGCCCGGAATTATTTAAATCCACTTTGGGAGGAACAATTTGCCGTTGCACCCAAACCGTACGAATTGGCAACCCCGGTCCATTACGTCCTGCACGAACCGGGAAAACGAATTAAATCTAACCGGGCATGACAGGATTCCAAAATCAACTAGAGAAGCTTTGCGAGGTGCATCCGAAGCTCCTTAACAAAGGCGGACTTTGTGTGGCTCTGGTGGTCACCCGTCATGCCAAAGATAGGGTTTGCCGCTGACGCACGAAGCGTTACGGACGGAAGAAGGCGGTCAAGTCGTCGGTTTGGGCAAGGCGGCGGTGCAGAAAATTCTTGAGAGTCACGGCATTGAAAAAGTTTTGGCCGAAGAAGGAGGCCGCACCAGTCGCGGCAGCCTCGGTTTGATGAAAGAATACGTTGAATTGTTAAACACCTTGCATCGCCGGGGCAAGCTGGATATCGAGGCGGTCGAATTATGGTGGATCGAAAAAGTGCGTCTTCATTTCGCCTCCAAAGGTCCAAAACTGAATTTCGACATTGGGAAATCTTTGGCTGCAAACATCGGGGATTTGCTGGCTCAGGCCGGGGAAATCCAATTGAATTCCGGCGGCACAAACTATGTGGGGGCCATGCTCCAACATCTCGTGGGAGCCAAACTGGATATAGTGCTGGGCAGAGGAAAAATTGACCATCACGGTTTTAGCGTGGCGGACAAATCAACCGAGCGGAACAGTGATTTTCAAATCGATGCAGTTGCCATCCATGTGACCACCCACCCTAGCGAGGCCCTGGTGCGAAAATGCGGGGATAATATTAGGAACGGCCTGAAACCGCTGATTGTCACCATTCCCGAGGGGGTAAATGGTGCGATGTATCTTTTGGCCAGTGGCGGACTTCAGGAACGGGTGGATGTCTTGGATTGCTTGCAATTCCTCATGGCCAATCTGTATGAGCGCAGCCTTTTCCAGGTCACCGACTGCAAAGCTACCCTCACAAAATTGCTGGAGCGGTATAATGAAATTGTGGCTGAATGCGAAACAGACCCGGTATTGCGGGTCAATATTGGAAAAAAGCCGGACGTCGAAAAGTAATAGTAAATAAAACGGTCAGTTGGAAACGTAGATTGCTCGGGATCTTTATTGCCTGTCATGGGACGACTGGCAGCATCTGACCGCATCCTCCACCTTCGGCAGCGGCGACTCCAAGACCGAACTCGATGGAATCATACTGCAAGCCTTGCAACTTTGGGCGCTTCAACAGAATTTTTTGAGTTCTTCTTTCTTCACCCTCCCTTCTCCACGCTTTGCGCAATGGGGTGAACACCCCATGGCAGCCGCCGGACCTCGCCTTATAGTGTCCCATTAGCAATGTTCGCAGCGGTTCTTTGAAAACTGAAGCCGGCCGGGAAAAGGGTTCCTGCCGGCGGATGGTTTTGATTCCCGGCATTATCAGATCAGCACCCCAGAATGAAAACCAGGACCAAACGTCACCGGCCCGCCGCGCGGGCGGCCCAGTTGCCCAAGTGCCCCACCGGCATCCAGGGCCTCGATGAGATCACCGGCGGCGGCCTGCCGCGTGGCCGCCCCACCCTCGTCTGCGGCGGCGCCGGCTGCGGCAAAACCCTGCTCGCCGCCGAATTTCTCGTGCGCGGCGCCGTCCAGTTCGGCGAACCCGGCGTCCTCATGTCCTTCGAGGAGACCGAGAACGAGCTGAAGGCCAACGTTGCGTCCCTCGGTTTTGACTTGGCCGACCTCGTCCGCCGCAAAATCATCATGCTCGACTACGTCCACATCGAGCGCAGTGAATTTCAGGAGAGCGGCGAGTACGACCTCGAAGGGTTGTTCGTCCGGCTCGGTTACGCCATTGATTCCATCGGCGCCAAACGCGTCGTCCTGGACACCCTGGAAGTCCTCTTCGCCAGCCTGCCCAACGAGGCCATCCTCCGCGCCGAATTGCGCCGCCTCTTCCGCTGGCTCAAGGAAAAAGGCGTCACCGCCGTCATCACCGCCGAGCGCGGCCGCGAACAGCTCACCCGCCACGGCCTCGAGGAATACGTCTCCGACTGCGTCATCCTGCTCGATCACCGGGTGAACGACCAGATCGCCACCCGCCATCTCCGCGTCGTCAAATATCGCGGAGCCCTCCACGGCACCAACGAATTCCCCTTTCTCATCGGCAACGACGGTATCAGCGTCCTGCCCATCACCTCCCTTTCCCTCAATCACAAGGTGTCCTCGGAGCGCATCGCCACCGGCGTTTCCCGGCTCGATGCCATGCTCGGCGGCAAGGGCTTTTTCCGCGGCAGCAGCATCCTCCTCTCCGGCACACCCGGCACCGGCAAGACCATCATCTCCGCCAACTTCGCCCAGGCCGCCGGCCGCCGCGGCGAGCGCGTCCTCTTCTTCTCCTTCGAGGAATCGCCCGACCAGATCATCCGCAACATGCATTCCATCGGCCTCCGGCTCGAGCCCCTCGTCCGGCGCGGCCTGCTGCGCTTCCATTCCGCCCGCCCCTCCCTCTACGGCCTCGAAATGCATCTGGCCACCATGTTCAAGGAGATTGCCGAATTCAAGCCCCACGTCGTCATCATCGACCCCATCACCAGCCTCATGGATTCCGGCACCGATTCCGAGGGCAAGGGCATGGTCACCCGGCTCATTGATTTCCTCAAGGCCGGCCAGACCACGTCCCTTTTCACCAGCCTCACCCAGAGCGGGCAGGCGCTGCAACAAAGTGAGACCGCCATGTCCTCCCTCATGGATGCCTGGGTGCTCTTGCAGGACTTCGAGGGCAATGGCGAACGCAACCGCGTCCTCTACGTCCTCAAGGCCCGCGGCATGGCCCACTCCAACCAGATCCGCGAGTTCCTCATCTCCGACCGCGGCATCGATGTCGTTGACGCCTACATCGGCGTCAGCGGCGTGTTGACCGGCTCCGCCCGCGTGGCCCAGGGCGATTTGGAAAAAGCCGCCGTCCTGGCCGGTCAACAGGAGGCCGCCCAGCTCAAGCGCGAGGTCGAACGCAAACGCGGCGCCCTCGAACGCCAGATCAGCGGGTTGCGCGCCGAGCACGAGACCGAGGCCATGGAACTCCGCCGCATCGCCGAGCAGGTCGGCACCCGCACCTTCGTCCTCGGCGCCGAACGCGCCGCCTCTGGCCTCCTCCGCCAGGCCGATATCAAGGTCGCCGCCGGCTCGACTGGCAAACGCCGGAACGGAAATTAATTGCCCATGAAAATCAAAAAGTTGAAACCCCGCGCCCCCACGCGCACCATCCCCCCGCGCCCCGCCGCCCGCACTTTCTTGCGCGCGCCCGCCCGCCTCGCCGCCCGCCCGCGCCCGGCCGCCAAACCCTGGCAACTGCGCCTGTATGTGGTCGACTCCACCCCAAAATCACTCGCCGCCCTGGCCAACCTGAAGCAGTTTTGCGAAACCCACCTCAAAGGCCTCTATCGCATCACCATCGTCGATCTCCTCAAGCAGCCGGAACTGGCCCGGGGCGACCAGATCCTCGCCACCCCCACCGTCATCCGCCGGTTGCCCAAGCCCGTGCGGACCATCATCGGCAGCCTCTCCAATAATGAACACCTGCTCGTCGGCCTGGATTTGCGCCCCGCCGTCTGACCCAAATGACTGCGCCCAAACCCAAACCCGTCCGCCGCGCACCAACGCCCCGGCGCAAATCGCTGGCCGCCTCCCCGGCACACCAACACATCCTGCACCTCTTTGTGGCCGGGGCCACCGCCCGGTCGCGGCAGGCCATCCTCCGCGTGCGCGAAATGTGCGCCGGCGAATTAAAATATCAATGTCTCCTCGAGGTGATCGACATCTATCAGCAGCCTGCCCTGGCCCGCCGGAACCAGATCGTCGCCACCCCGACCCTCATCATCGAATTTCCCCTGCCCGTGCGCCGGTTCATCGGCAACCTGGCCAACATCACCGGCCTCTTCGTCGAACTCGGCCTGGCTAAAAAGGTCAAAATCCCCGTTTGAACCGCCGTGTGAAAACCGCCCGCCCACCCCGTCCCGCCCCGCCGGGCGACCATGCCGGCCTCCGCGCCCGGCTCGCCATCGCCGAGGAAACCCTCCGCGCCATCCGCAGTGGCGAGGTGGATTCCATGCTCGGCGCCGGCAAGGCCGGTTCCCAGGTCTTCACCCTGAATGGCGCCGAGCATCCCTACCGCATGCTCATCGAATCCATGAACGAAGGCGCCCTGATGCTCACGGCGGATCAGACCATCCTGTATGCCAACCTCTGCTTTGCCCGCATGGTCAAATTCCCGCTCGAACAGATCATTAGCAGCTCCTTCCGCGGCTTCCTCGCCGCCGCCGACCTGGCCGCGCTGCGGTTGAGCCTGAAACCCGCCGCCGCCGTCGGCGCCAAAATCCAGATCCACCTTCTGTCCGGCGACGGCTCCCCAATGCCCGCGAGTCTCTCCATCCGTCCTCTCGCCCGGAATGGTTTCCCCGGCACCACCTTCGGCATCATCGTGACCGACATGACCGAGACCCGGGCCGGCGAGGAGCTGTTGCGCACCTTTTCCCGCCGCGTCGTCCAGGCCCAGGAAACCGAGCGCGGGCACGTCGCCGTTAAATTGCACGACACCGTCACCCAGATGCTCTGCGCCGTGCTCGTCCGCAGCCAGATGCTGGTGGACCAGCTCCCCGCCCGCCACCGCCCGGCCCGGGGCGAAGCCAAAAAACTCCACGCCATCATCCGCCGGACCATCAAGGAAGTGGAATGCATCTCGCGCAATCTCCACCCCAGCGTCTTGAATCACATCGGCCTCGTCGCCAGCCTCCACGGCATCAGCACCGAGTTTGCCCGGCGGACTGGTGTCTCCATCAAGCTCGTCTGCGCGAAACTGACCCTTCGCCTCCCGGCCGGCATCAAACTCGCCCTCTACCGCATCCTCCAGGAAACCCTGCGCAACATTGAGAAACACGCCGGTGCCCGGCACGTGACCGTCCACCTCACCAAGCCCGGCCACCACATCCAGTTGACCATCCATGATGACGGTATCGGCTTCGACCCCGATCACCACCCCGCCCGCCCCGAAGGCAAAGGCGGCTTTGGCCTCCTCGGCATGCGCGAACGCGCCACCGATGTCGGCGGCCACTTCAAAGTCAGCTCCATCCTCCACGCCGGCACCGAAATCGAGGTCCGCATCCCCCTCCCCTCAGCGATCACCACCCCCACCCGCCCCGCCCGCAAGCCGGTGGAAAAACGACCATAAAAAACCTGACGGCCCCGCCGCTCAGTCCTCTTCGGCTCTGAACCCCCGAACCAATTGGGTCGTCCAGCCTGACCAACCACCTGACGGCGATCCTCCCTCTCCTCGGGGAGAGTAGCCCTGTTGGGTATTGCACAACGGCAGATTCGCATCAAATTCAGGCAAAAACAACCACAGATAAAACGCTCTAAACCGTTGACAGACAACGAATAAACGATTGGCGATTGGATTCATACCAAGCGAACGGAGAAAAATCTCACGGCAGGCCATGTGGCATTTAAAATGGGTGTTGCAGACTCTGTTACCATTTGCCAGCGGACAGGGTTTATGGATATTGATCCACCTCACAAGTTTGCCATTGGATGTGCCTTTGACTACCATCGCCAGATGGCGGTTAGCTCGTATGGATAAATTTGACATCTTGATTCAGGATTTGGAACGTGTGCGTACGAGCGGGACTTCGTTCGGCATGTTCGGAGAGAGCTCGCATGGTTATGAGTTGCACGCACCGTTGTTGGACGCGGATGTTTTTGCATTTGAACATGAGCATTTGATTCGCCTACCTAACGACTACCGTCAGTTTCTTACACGTGTCGGCAACGGAGGGGCAGGCCCGTATTATGGATTATTCCGGCTTAGCGAGATGGATCACGGTTTTGATCACGGGCCATGGGGAGACTTTGTGGGCCGACTTTCGTCGCCATTTCCACACAACATCCCTTGGAATGATCTGACCGGAAAGCCGGACGACCAGGCGTCGTTGGATTCAAATGAATATGAAGATTTGATAGAAACGTTCGAGCGGAAATATTATAATTCGCGTCAAGTTGACGGCGCCATTCCTATTTGTCATCTCGGTTGCGCTTTGCGGCAGTGGCTCGTCATCAGCGGTCCAGAGGCAGGAAATGTGTGGTGCGACGCCCGGGCGGATTACAAGGGCCTTTTTCCAGTTCAAACTCAGGGGCACGTTCGCGCGAGTTTTTTTAAGTGGTATCGCGACTGGCTCGACGAAGTCCTTTCCAAAGTTCAGCTTTGGGAGGAGAGGAGTTCAGCATAATGATAATCATCGCCAGTTGGCGATTAGTTCATATGATGCCCCTTTGCAATCTTTGCGTATTCCAGCCGGTTGGAAAATTGAATACAACTCGCTATTTGAGATAGATCCTCTGCCTGACTTGATTCCGCCGGATCATCACAGTTGGTTTTTCAAGGAAGACATGCTTCAAATGAAGCATAAAGCGTAAGCGACCGGTCGGCCCCATGTAGTTTGGATTGGTTGGGTATGGCAGGATGGGTGGATGCGAAGGAAATCATTAATGCGAACCCGCCGTCGGTTTACGGCGGAGGAGCGAAACGGTTTGG
>Ga0302320_10026791_pt1 | contig 11143 bp, 7 predicted proteins | sample Bog_T0_3_FD_202130 | JGI IMG/M metagenome (GOLD analysis project Ga0302320, IMG submission 202130) | Peat permafrost microbial communities from Stordalen Mire near Abisko, Sweden - Bog_T0_3 | ecosystem: Environmental > Terrestrial > Soil > Wetlands > Peat | place: Sweden: Abisko, Stordalen Mire... | reverse complement strand
GTCTTGAGCTGGCCCTGCCGTCTGGCGATTTCACCACTGTCTTCTCGGTAGCACGCATTTGATTGCCTAACTGGATTGCCAAGATCCGCTTGTGGTCGTCTTGGTGCGGAGGAAGACTGCCTTCCCCGCGTGATCGTTGGGGTGAGGAACCTCACTCCCCAAGTCGCCTGCGAATCATCACAAGTGCACCGAAAAGGTGGCGCAACGCCATCGCCAACGCAATCGGATTGCCTGCATGACCCGGACGCTTAGTTTCCCATTAGGTCCTTGGCTGGGAGAGCTGATCCACGAGCATGGACAGGCGCTGATCGCTAAATTCAGGGCGCAGTCTGCCCGCCCTGGAGAGTGTCGTAAGGCCATGGAGACCGCTCCAGGCGACCTCGGTCAGAGTGTCGACGTCGCGACTACCAGCCAGCGGCGCCAGCGCATCCCGCAGCTCGACGAAGCTCGCATGCACCTGAGCCGGCGTGTCGGATTGCGCAAACCTCAGATCAATACGCAAAACGAACATGGCTTCGTAAAGCGCCGGGTTTGCACGAGCAAACTCCACATAGGCAGTGGCCACTGCTCGTCCTTCGGATTCGGGCGAACCGGCCTTGTGGCGAGCGGCGTGCAACAGGGTCGTCAATTCGCTGTATCCCTCCAGAGCCACAGCGGTCACGATGGCGTCTTTTCCTTCGAAATGGCTGTAGAGAACCGGTTGGCTGTATTCGATGCGGTCTGCCAGCCGGCGCGTGGTCACGGACTCCCAGCCTTCTGATTCAGCTAGCTCCCGGGCAGCGGTGACGATCACTTGGCGCCGTTCGGCTAGCTGTCGCTCTCGACGCTCCTGCCTCGTCATGCTGCCATCCTATCGTCGCTAGAAGAAATAGCGCATTGACAACCAACGCTAGAATAATTAGCATCGCTAGAAATAGCACTTGCCGAGTGCCGGAAGGAGAAAACCATGTCAGAGAGCCACGTAGAGGGCAGCATCCTCGCAGGGCGCTTCCTCGAGATGTTGAACGACCACAATGCCGATGCCGTCGACGATTTCGTATCGATCGACTACAGCAACCACAACGCATTCGTGGAGGATGGACGCGAAGGCAACCGGGTCTTCTGGGCCGATTTTTTCACGGCCTTCCCAGACATCACGGCGACGATGGAGGATCTGGTCGTGGCCGGTGACCGCGTGGTTGGCCGGTTCATCTACCGGGGCACGCACCTTGGACCTCTCTACGGCATCCCTGCCACCGGAAACCCGATCGAGATGCGGTCCATCGACATCTGGCGGACCGAGAACGGTGAGTTTGTGGAGCATTGGGATGAGCTCAATATGCTCGAAGTGTTCCAGGCCGTCGGGGTGATTCCCCCCCTCGACTTCGGAGGCGGTGGGGCTGCGACGGCGTGATCATCACACGCTCAGGACTGCAAATGCTGGCGATCCTGGCACTGTGCACCGATCTTGTTGCCACCTTAAAGGAGCCGGGTTGATGGGGCGCGTCCGCTCTTTAGCACCGCCGCACCTGACCACGCGGTACAGGCTCACCGCCCAGCACCTGGCCGGATCCGGAGAGCCCGTCTATTGCTAGTACTGCATCGCCAACATTTCGCTCACATAGGGAGAAATCGAAGTTGAATACGACAAGTGCACTGAGGCGAGCAGGGGTGTCGTCTGTGTTGGAGCCCGGCGATCACGGGTACGCGGAAGCGTCAGCCGGATTCGATCTTGCGGTCCCATTCGTACCGGACGTGTTGATTGACGCGCAGTCGCCGGCTGATGTCTCGTCAGCGATCGAAGTGGTGGCAGAGCGCGGTGAAACCCTCACCGTCATGGGCGTAGGGCATGGCCGGCTGCACGAGGTTCACAGCGGTGTGGCCATCACCCTCCGGCATCTCGATGCCCTTGACGTCAACGTAAACGAACGCACAGCCCGGGTTGGAGCCGGCTTGACCTGGGAGCCGGTCCTCGCAGCGACGACCCATCTCGGTCTCGCCCCGGTGTGCGGATCGGCGCCGGGTGTCGGTGTCGTCGGCTATCTCCTCGGAGGTGGGCTCGGCCCTCTTGCGGGTTCCGTGGGGTTCAGTAGCGACCACATCCGTTCCTTCGACATCGTGACGCCGGCGGAAGGGTTCATCACGGCAACCCAGGACGACCACGCTGATCTGTTCTGGGCGCTCCGTGGCGGAAAGGGTGGATTCGGTGTGGTCACCTCGGTGACGCTCGACCTCCTCGACATAACCCACGTGTTCGGCGGCGGGGTGTACTTCTCGGCCGAAGACGCACCCGCAGTGCTGAGCGCCTATTCGGAGTGGGCGCCCTCGCTCGCGGGATTGTCGACGGCGTCGATTGCCCTGCTCCGCCTGCCTCCTGTGGACGTGCTTCCCGAGGCGATTCGGGGTCGGCACGTCGCGCACGTCCGATTTGCCAGCATGGAGTCGGGTGTTGCAGCACAGCGAGAGGTAGATGCCATCCGCAGCGTGGCCCAGCCCGTGCTCGACACAGTGGGGAATCTGCCATACGAGCAGCTGGGGATGATCCACGGCGATCCTCGAGACCCGATGCCCGTTGTCAATGGCACCGCCTCGCTGACCACGCTCGACGCAGATACGGTCGATGCTGTACTCGGAGCCGCCGACCTCGAGGCGAATCGTCCCTTGGCGTCCGTCGAAATCAGGACCATGGGGCCGGCGACGCGCCTGGCGTCACCGGTGGCAGATGCGGTGGGAGGCCGCTCCACCGCCCACCTGTTCAACGTCTACGGCGCACCGGTCCCCACGCTGACCGATGCCGCCCGGGTCGCTGCCGTCCGAGGGGTCCTGGACGCAATAGACCGGTGGAGTGCCCCGGTGCATCTCATCAACTTCGTCGGTCGGGCCAATGACGCTGATGCCGTGGTGCGCTCATGGACGGCGGAGCAAAACGACCGTCTTGACTCGATTCGCGCCCAGCACGACCCCGACGGACTGTTCCCGTACGCACGACACGGTGTATCGACGCCGCCGCCGACGTGATCACAACCCTACGGCTCATCTGTTCTGGTCTACCCGTGCTGTAGCCAACCGGACCGTTCGGGCGGAAGCTCCCCATTCTCTCGTCACGAGGACACTCGGGGGAGGTCTCGATCACCACAAAGAAGCCCCTAAATTTCGCCACACACTGGCACTGGCAGTGCCGACCGCCCCTGTGCCGCTGGGACTCGTGGTCCGCCGCTTCGGACTTCCAGGGGAATGACGACCTCCCTCGCAGCGTTGTATCTCTTTGCAAAAGCGAGATCTAGAGGTTGCGAGGAGTGGACGCAGTGGCCAAGGACAAAGTGGTCGAGATGGGCCTCGACACGTTCGGCGATGTGACCGAGGGCGCGAATGGGGAGCTGAGATCACAGGCCCAGTCCATCCGGGACGTGATCACCGAGGGAATCTTGGCCGACGAGGTGGGCGTGGACTTCTTCGGAGTCGGCGAGCATCACCGACCCGACTTTGCTGTCTCCAGCCCGGAGATGGTGCTGGCTTCCATCGCCTCCCGAACAGAGAAGATCCGATTGGGCTCGGCGGTGACCGTTTTGAGTTCAGATGACCCGGTGCGGGTCTATCAGCGTTTTGCCACCCTCGATGCCGCCTCGGACGGTCGCGCCGAAGTTATCCTCGGAAGGGGCAGCTTCACCGAGTCATTTCCCTTGTTCGGATTGGATCTCGCCCAGTACGACGAGCTGTTCGAAGAGAAGCTCAACCTGTTCGTGGAACTCATGAAGGAGCAGGAAGTGACATGGTCCGGGTCCATGAGAGCCTCGTTGGAGGGCCAGCGAGTCTTTCCGACCACCGAGTCGGGTTCCCTCAAGACCTGGGTTGGAGTTGGCGGAAGCCCTGAGTCCGTGGTGAGAGCGGCTCACTACGGCCTGCCGCTGGTGATCGCCATCATCGGCGGAGACCCTCGTCGATTCCGTCCGTTCATCGACCTGTACCACCGAGCCCTCACGGAGTTCGGACATGGGGAGCGGCCGATCGCCGTCCACTCCCCGGGTTACATCGCCGAAAGCGATGAGGAGGCTCGTGAGGAGTTGTGGCCGTACTACAAGGAGGGCCGGGACCGAATCGGAGCCTCGCGAGGCTGGCCTCCGGTGACGAGGGCCCAGTTCGATCAGGAGGCCTCTGCCGACGGCTCGCTGTATATCGGGTCGGTCGAAACGGTAGCGGCCAAGATCGCTCGGACCGTCGCCTCATTGGATATCGATCGCTTCGACCTGAAGTACAGCTCGGGCCGCCTTCCTCATGAGAAGTTGATGAGGAACATTGAGCTGTACGGTACGCAGGTGATGCCCATGGTCCGAGAGCTCCTCGCACAGGAATCGGAGCTCCTTGCCGGTTGAACTGGAGATTCGCGGCTTGACGTGACGCCAGCAATACTCTGAACCGCCCTGTGGATTGTGGAGACTCTGAGGCTCCATCAAACCCAGTGCGATTCATTCAGACAGGGATCGGTTCGATGGTCTCGTTGAGTCCGGATCCTCTCAACCTGGAGCCGCTAAGGGAATTGAGGGGCGGCGGACAGCGGCTCGGTGACGAAATCAATGAGCCGTTCAACCGCGCCGACCAGCGCGGGCTCCAAGTCGACGTAGCTGTGCACCGATCCGAAAATCCGCCGCCAGCAGGTGGCCGGATCGGGCTCGCCCAGCGCTCGGCAAATGCCGGTCTTCCAGTCCTGGCCCTTGGGGACGGTCGGCCAGTGGGTCAGCCCCACCACCGCCGGCCTGACCGCCTGCCACACATCAACAAACGGGGTACCGGTCACCAGTACGTGGTGATGCGCCACTTCCTCGGCCAGCCGGCTCTCCTTGGTGCCGGGGACCAGGTGGTCGACCAAGACGCCCAGGCGACGGCCTGGTGCCGGCCCGAAGGCCGCTATCTCGGCGGCCAGGTGGTCGATCCCGTCCAGACGCTCGACCACGACCCCCTCCACCCGTAGGTCGTCGCCCCATACCCGCTCGACCAGCAAGGCGTCGTGGATCCCCTCGACAAGGATTCGGCTGGCCCGAGCAACCCGGGCCTGATGGTCGCCCACAGCCACCGAACCAGATGCGGTGCGTGACGCGGTATTCGATACGACTCGAGGCGGGACCAGGGTTGCCACCCGTCCGCCCGCGGCGAAGGCCCCCGGCACCAAGTTGAATATCCGCACCTGGCCGGACTTGGATTGCAGCGTCACTGCGTTGGCGCGGAGCCCTACCACCCGGCCGGTGAATCCGGAGGCCCGGTGGACGACCCCCAGCCCCACCACTGCCTCCACCTCGGGGTGCCGATTGGCCTTCGCATGGGCCCTCTCTCGAGGGTCGGCCGTGATGTCGGCCAAAGGATCGGGTGTGCGGCTCACGGCAACGACCGTACCCGGCGACCAGGCGCGTCCATCGGATGGGCCAGCCCTGTTGCACAAGCATTCGGGATCAGGTTCGGCGTGGGCGGCGTACTCCGATGTGGTGCAGCTTGCTCCAGTAGCGAGGGCCACCGATGTGTAGTCGGTCTACTTTGTCGTGAGGGATCCGAAAGCCGTCGGTGTCGAGGCGTGCATCGATGAGGTCGGCTCCCACTCGTGCGCTCCAGGCTTCGAGCCGAGTGCTCCGATTGAGGCTGTAGTGCCCAGAGTTCTCGACGGGTGTTGCCGTTGCTACGAGTCGAGAGCCTTGTCGTGCTCAAGGAATCTTGCCAACCTGTTGCGAAGCGGTTGTCGCCTGAACACCGAGGACCTAAGTCCCTACTTTCCCGCGTAACAACAGTCCATTGTCGATGTTGGCATCAAACGAAAAAGGCAAACCTCTCGCGAGGGGGGGACGCAAAGCCACGGGACTCTCAGAGTCAGCCGGCCGCCGAACTAGCCAGTCTTCACGCACCTCTTCTAGGTCGCATCGCTACTTCCCCTGGTCTCCACCTGTGGACCGAAGAGGGGAAACAGAATGCGAAAAGGCCAGAATCTCCACGCTTCAGCACCCGCGACGCGCAGGCGTCATGGGGTCCTGGGTGCAAGCGCCGTGATGCTTGTCGGACTTGTCGGACTTGTCGGACTCGGCTCACTCGCGGTGGGAACGACTCCGAGCCGTGCTGCCGCGGCAACCTCACCGAGTTCCACCCTCAGCCAAGGGGCGTATGTAGCGAACAGCAGTCCCGCTTCTATGGCCGCGTTTGGTGCCGCCACGGACACGTCGCCCACCATTGCATCTCAGTACCTTCCAGGCAACGCAGGGTGGGCCGGCATGGACGGATCTGGAGGCAGCCTCTCTTGGCTCACCGGCCCCTGGTCGGGGAGCAACTATGTCCTGTCGCTCGGTGTTCCCATACTTCCCACCAACTCTTCGGGTGCCGCCGTCGGCACATTGGCTACAGGAGCGACAGGGGCCTACAACTCCTACTACGTCACCTTGGCCCAGACACTGGTTGCTGCGGGTGAGTCCAACGCCTACCTGCGCCTGGGTTGGGAGTTCGATGGAGGTTGGTACACCTGGAGCGCCACCACCCCGGCCGCCGAAGCCAGCTATGCGGCGTACTTCGACCAAATCGTGACCGCGATGCGTTCAGTTTCGGGGGAGCATTTCTCCTTCGTGTGGAACCCCGACGCCGGCGCATTTTCACAATCTGGCTACAACGTCGCCTTGGCCTACCCGGGAAGCGCGTATGTGAACGTAATCGGGCTCGACGCTTACGATCAGACTTGGGCCACCCCTCAGACTCCCGTCAACACCTGGAATGAGACTGTGCTCCCAGGGTTGACCGCTGCGACGACCTTTGCTCAGGCTCAGGTCGAGCCGTTGGCCATCACCGAGTGGGGTGTGGCGACACGCTCCGACGGGCATGGCCTGGGGGACGATCCGCTCTTCGTGAGCAATTTCATCACCTGGATGAACAATCCCGTCAACAACGTGGCCTTTGAGAGTTACTTCAACTTCGACATCAGCGGCCAGGTTGATGCCATCACCGATGGAACCTTCCCGAACTCCTTGGCAGCGTTCATCAGCGGACTTGGCTCCTCGCCGACCACGACGCCGACCACGACGCCGACCACGACGCCGACCACGACGCCGACCACGACGCCGACCACGACGCCGACCACGACGCCGACCACGACGCCGACCACGACGCCGACCACGACGCCGACCACGACGCCCCCGCTCACTGTCAGCGTACCGGGAGCCGTGACACACCTCACGGCCCGCGTCAGGGGGACAACCGTCAGCCTCAAGTGGAACAACCCAAGTGGCGCCAAGGGCGACAAGGTCTACGTCAATGGGGTGTTGCTGGTGACGCTGAACTCAGAAGTCACTTCGTACACCGTGACCCATGCACTTACTGGATGGCACTCCTACAACGTCGAAGCGTTCAACACCGCCGGAAGCGGGTCTGCGGGCATCGGGGTCACCAACTGGGTGCGCTGACGATCCTCTGCCCGTCGGGATCTAGCGCTGGCCCTCGTCGACCACGAATGGGGCCAGCGTGCAGGCCAACTGCTCAGCGGTCGTCGATAACGTCCGCTCTTCGGATCTTGACGCCGGCGAAGTCGGGATCCTGGCGCCAGCGCTCGAGGTAGCCGATGTAGTCGAGCAGGCTTCCGGAGTAGGTGAGATTGCGAGCCGCTCGGGTGTCTATCGCCTGCTGCTCACTGTTGTAGAAGCTGGGCGTGCAACTCAGGAAATAGCGGCCGCCACCCGCACCGACTCCAAGGAGGACCGAGAGCCACTCCTCTTCCGAGGCCTCTTCCGGCTCGATCCTGACGATTTCCTGCGTGATGCAGGCTTCGATGATGCTCGCCACGTGTCGAGCGGCCTCGGACAGCAGATGCGAGAAGTTCGTGCCGAATCCACCTTGGACGAGGCTGATTAGGAGCAGGTTGGGGAATCCACTGGCCAAGACCCCGTGCAGCGTGTGAGCGCCATCGGCCCATCGCTCCGAGAGCGCCAGGCCGTCCACCCCCTTGGGGTCAAAGCCGAGTCGTTGGTGCAGATCCGTGGTGACCTCGAATCCCGAGGCGTAGATCAGCAGGTCGACCGGGTACTCGACACCGTCGACGACGGGCCCTCGGGCCGTGATCTCGTCCACACCGCGTCCTTCTGTATCGACGAGGTGGACGTTGGGTCGGTTGAAGGATGCGAGGTAGTCGTCGTGAAAGCAGACGCGCTTGCAGTGTTTGCCCCAATACGGCTTGAGTCTCTCGGCCGTCTCGGGATCGTCGACGACCGCCTCCACCCGTTGTCGGATCGCCTCCATCACTTCGAAATCGATCCGTTCGAGTTCTTCGGCGTCCTGTCCTGGATCCGATCCCCTCTGCGTGTCGACCCACATGACTTCTGTCCATCCATCATTCACCAGGTTGACCTCGGGCTGGGCGCCGGTGACGGCCTGGGTGAAATTGATGATGCGGTCCTGCTGCCAGCCGGGCTCGAGACTTTGAAACCACTGGACGTCCGTGGGTTGCTGGTTGCGAATCCCCACGGCACTCGGTGTGCGCTGAAAGACGAAGACCTCCTTGGCGGCGCGGGCCAGCTGCGGCACAACCTGCACTCCGGTGGCTCCGGTGCCGATGATGCCGACCCGCTTGTCGGCCAACTGATCCATCGGTTCGTCTGGTCCTCCGCCGGTGTAGCCATAGTCCCAGCGGCTGGTGTGGAAGGCCTTGCCTTCGAATTGATCGATCCCCGGAATTCCAGGGAGTTTGGCCTTGTGCAGGATTCCTCCTGCCAACACGAGAAAGCGGGCAGAGAGCCGGTCGTCACGGCTGGTCGTCACCTGCCAGCGCAGCGCATCCTCGTCCCAGACCGCACCGGTGAGGTCGGTCTGGAAGAGCGCATGCGGGTACAAGTCGAACGTCCGGGCCAGCAGCCGGCAGTAATTGAAAATCTCCGTTGCGCTGGCGTAGTGCTCGGTCGGCATATAGACCGTCTCTTCGAGGAGTGGCAGGTAGACGTAGGACTCGACGTCGCACATGCAGCCCGGGTAACGATTCCAGTACCAGGTGCCGCCGAAGTCTCCGGCCTTTTCGACAATCCGGAAGTCGGTGATTCCGTGCTTGACCAGGTCGATCGCCGTCAGCATGCCGGCGAAGCCACCTCCGACCACCACGACGGTCGTGTCTTCGACCAACGGGTCCCGCTTGAAGTCGGGGTCGGCGAATGGGTCCTGGTCCATCTCCTCTCCCAGCTCGCGCCACTGGGCCATGCCGTCGGTGCGGATGCGCTTCTGCTGCTCTTGCTGATAGCGCTTTCGTGCCTTGTCGAAAGCGGAGCTTTCTGCGCCGTTGTCTTGCTCTGTCACTCTCGTTCTTTCCTCAATGCCACGCCTGCGGACTGAGCCAGGATTGACCAGGCTTCGAATGGGTGTGCCGGGGATTGTGCAATAGCTGGATGCAGCACGCCGATCAGCGTGTGCCGTATGCAGGGAGAACATAGCGTGAGCGTGAAACCGGTCGGAGCGTTCGTGCATGACCCTGCTCGAATCGTCACTCGCAAGGAAGGCCGGCGGTTCGAATCCTCCAGCCGCCACCAAAACAGCGCAGGTCAGGGCCTGTCCCCGGGTCCAGCCCCGCCTCTGGCTCCGGAATCGAAAGGATCAGATCCTGCCCCGCCGGACCGAAATTGATCTTCCGCCTCCAGCCTCAGCTAAATCAGCCTTCGTGCCGATTACTCCCTGGTGGAGGAGTCGCAACGTGAACCCGATTGGCGCGGTTGGGTCGCCGCGGGGCCGGGGGCCAGCCATTCGGTAACCAGCGGACGACTGGCATCGACGACGGTCCAGCATCGGCTCTTTCCCAAGACTCGCTCGTGGTTTGCCCTGGGCTCGCCGTTAGAACTGCTCAGCCCTTTGTCTGTGCTGCGAATCCTCTTTGGCCTGGCCCTTCTCTGGCCGGCTTTCGGGCTTGCCGGTCACGTGCCAGGTGGGACCATTCCCGCGCTGCTCGCTGTGGAAATCGTCTTCGGAGGGTCGTGGGTCTGGTTGTTGCGCTCGAGCGTGGCGAGCCCTCGAGCATGCAAGGTGTTGGTGGCCATTTTGGTTGTCGGCTCCGCGGTGGTGACCCACCAGACGTACGAGGCCGCCGCAATGGCCATGTCCTATTTCGCCCTCGCACCGGTCATCGCGCTCTTTGTCGGTCTTTTCTTCGGGGCCCGAGCGCTGCGCGGCTACTGCGCCCTCGTACTGGTGGCGACTTGGTTCGGCCTGTTCCCCCGCTTCGGCCTTCTCACTGCTGGACTTCTCGCCCTCTGTCTCACTGTTGTCGTCATCGCCGTTGCGACAACCGTTCGTCTCCTGTGCCGATCGGCCCGAACCCTGAACATGGTTGACGCCGACACCGGTCTTCCCAATGGGTTCGGCATCGCTCGTAGGACCGCGACACATCACGACGAGTCTTTCGTCGTTGCTGTTGTGCACCTCGGTGGTCTGGCCGAAGCCCGAGAAGCCCTTGGCTATCCCGCAGGCACCGAGCTGTTGCGTCGGGCGGTGGAGAACGTCGGCCAAGTAATCCCCAGCGGGATCGTAGGGCGCGTAGAGGGTGATGAGCTCGTGGTCGTGCTCGCTTATGACCCGGAAGCGAGGTTGGCCAGTGCCGACGGAGCCACAGCGCAAGCGACCGTCACTGCGACCGCCACCTCCTTGGCAGACAAACTGATCGCCGCCGTCGGGGGCCCTCGTTACCAAGTCGGGGGCATTGACGTCACCCTGCGGGCATATGTCGGAGCCGTGGCGGCACCTGAAGACGGTCGCGACGTGGTCGAGTTGATCCGCCTTGCCTCGATCTCCGCCCGTCGGGCCCGCGACAGGGGCCTCCCCGCCCTCATCCGTGACGATGATTCCGGAGCGCTCACCAGCGGCGACCTCAGCTTGCTGTCCGAACTTGCCCGAGCGGCCGATCGGGGAGAGCTCCGTCTTGCCTACCAGCCCCAGATCGCGCCACGTACCGGGGAGTTCGTCAGCGTCGAAGCCCTTCTCCGTTGGGAAAGCGAGACATTCGGACCGATCAGTCCCGGCGTCTTCATCCCCTTAGCCGAGCGCACCGGACTGGTGACACGGCTGACGGACTGGGTGCTCTCCGAAGCCCTTGCCGCCGCTTCGCGCTGGGCTGAGGGTGGTCACGCGCTCTCGGTTTCCGTCAATCTTTCAGCAGTCGATCTGACTCGGGACGACTTGG
>Ga0302320_10026790_pt1 | contig 11144 bp, 5 predicted proteins | sample Bog_T0_3_FD_202130 | JGI IMG/M metagenome (GOLD analysis project Ga0302320, IMG submission 202130) | Peat permafrost microbial communities from Stordalen Mire near Abisko, Sweden - Bog_T0_3 | ecosystem: Environmental > Terrestrial > Soil > Wetlands > Peat | place: Sweden: Abisko, Stordalen Mire... | reverse complement strand
TGACGAGCCCAGAGCAACCTTGATATCGGGATTCTCCGGCGCCGCTACGGTTGTCGAGAACTATTGCTCACTGGCAGTTCTTTTTCTCAAGCTGCCGCGGGGACGTACCATCATCGCCGATACGTGGAGGCTCTTTTATAAGGAACATTCTTTTTCCAAAGATGAGGCGGATGATGTGGTACGGGCGCGCGCGACACGACTCGGCGTCGCGGCAATTGTTCCCGTCATAATACGCGGAAGGATAAAAATAATTATGATGGTCGGTCATAAATGTTCAGGAGCTTTGCTCTCCAAGGAGGATGTCGAATTTCTCGATTTTGCTGCCCGCCGCGCCGCCATCGCAATCGAGATGCTCGAATTGCATGAACTCATAGAACAGCAAACTCAGAAGTTCGCGGCGCGCGTTGCGGCGCGCACCGGACGGCTAAAGAATATGTATGAATCACAATCAAAATTTCTTACCGACGTTTCGCACGAGTTCAAGACTCCCCTCGCTATCCTCAAAATGCATGCCAGTGTTTTTGCGGCGAGCCAGGATATAGAGCAGAGGAAAGCATGGTATGTGATGGATACGACGCTCGATCGGTTGAGCCGTCTCGTCGGCAATCTTGTGGATGTTTCTCGATTGGATTCTCCGCAAGAGAAATTCGACAAAGAGCGTGTCGATATTGAAGAACTTCTTCAGGATGCGTGCGAAGATTGCATGATCCTTGCTAAGGACAAGGGCATCGACCTACGCCTTGCGAGCGACAAACTTTCAGTTTCTGGAGAATGGGATAAATTAAAAGAGGTTATTTTAAATCTAGTGAGCAACGCTTTGCAACATACGTCGCATGGAGGATCGATCTCTCTCGCGGCACACGCAGTCGATCTTGAGGTAGAGATCGCGGTGCGGGATAGCGGATCTGGTATCTCACGTGAGCACCTCCCGCATATTTTTGAACGCTTTTATCGTATCGAGGAAGATGGTTTTTTGGGAGCGGGGATTGGTCTGTATCTTTGTCGAGAGATTATCGAGCGACATAATGGAACCATTATGGCAGAAAGCCGTGTTGGGCGAGGCAGTTGTTTCAAGATCCGTTTACCATTATTGCTCGGCGATACATAAGGTGCAACGTGCTATAATAAATCTAATGTACACTATTTCTTCGGAAACTATTCCTATGATTTATACGCAAACGGATGGCGATCTTTTTCTGGACGATGAGGAAAAAAAGTATGTGTTGAAGATGAAGGATCTCGCGCCGGATGATAAGCCGCGTGAGAAACTTTTGAAATATGGCCCAAATCATCTCTCGGTTGGAGAGCTCCTTGCCGTGGTATTGGGTGTTGGTACGAAACGGGAAGGTATTCTTGCCATGTCGCAGAGACTCATGAAGGAATATGGAGCCGGCGATATCGTTCGTCAAAAAAATCCCAAGAAGCTCGAGGCGACACTGGGTATTCCGCTTGCGAAAGCATGTCAGATCGTCGCGTGTTTTGAACTGGGGCGCCGGTTTTTCGAGTCTCCCACCGTACAAAAGCCTGCCGAGATTCGGACAGCAAGCCAAGTCTTCGAATATGTAAAAGACATGAGAAGTCTTCCAAAGGAATGTTTGCGGGGACTATATCTCGATACGCGATATCAAGTGATCCACGATGAAGTGGTGTCGCTCGGAACGCTTTCGTCGAATATCGTGCATCCGCGCGAAGTGTTCCGTCCGGCGTTGGAATATTCGGCATCAGCGGTGGTCCTCGTTCATAATCATCCATCAGGAATTGCCAAACCTTCCGAGGCGGATATTGCGATCACGAAACAGATCGTGGCGGCCGGAAAGATCCTCGGCATCGGCGTGCTTGATCATATTGTGGTAACGAAGCAGAAATTCGAAAGCGTGCCCGTAGATTACAGTTAGGACGAATTTCGTCGCATAAAACAAAACCCACCTTTGAAAGGTGGGTTATCCGGAATGGCCGGACGGAAATTGATGCTATGAGTGGTCGCTAGTTGAACGACCTTGGATCCGTGCTGGGCATGGCTTGCGGCGATGCCTGCTGCAGCGCGTTCATGAGGTCGATGGGTATCATGACCTCCACGGCGTCGGATTGGTCCATGATCGCCGTGATCCACGAGAGAGCGAAGTACACAAGTCCTTCGCGCGCCATGGTGCCGCAGGGCACTTCAATGAGCCACCGCGCCACATCGAGGAGGTTGCCCGTGCGCAGGACCATTGATAGTTCGGCGTAGAGCTCGGGGTTGGCGACGATCGCTCGCACGGCCCCGTCTTTTTGGTAGGGAGGGAACGCGTGGACGATGTTCGTGAATGGGACATGCTTTGAGCCTTGCAGAATGAAGCCCAGCCACAACACCGCGCCTATACCGTCTGCGCCACCAACGCGCCGATCGACAAGGTTGAGTTGGTCGTAGACTGCCCGGGCCGCTTCGTCCGCGTCGCCGCTCGCGAATGCGGTGCAACAGTCGATTTCGTTCGCTTCAACCATGACCTGGATGACCCCGTGGGCAAATTGGCTGCCCTGAGGCGTCATGCGAGGTTCATCGGGCGCGGCCGGCCGGTCGTTCACGATAGGAAGTCCGTAAAATGCCAGGACGTCCTTCAGTAAGGAGATCTGATCCTCTTCGGTTGGTCCCGTGCGGATGAGCGCGAGGACATCTTCGATGCGTCTCGCTTCATGGACGTAGGGGATGGTGAGCATGACGAGCAAATTCTGTCTTGGCGTCATTGATATTCCTTTCCGACCTTGGCACAGCTTCTCACGTACTGCCAAAAATCTGAGCACATTATTATTCTTTGTCAAAAATAAGTCAAACTTCGTCATGTCTCAATGAGGCATGACGAGATAGGTAACTCATATCGAAAGACAGTGATATAATGGAAGTATATGCGGATGAAAGGGGTAACAACTTACGAGGCGCGGCGGGGTCAGGCGATGTTGCTTGCGATCCTCACGCTCGGCGCGACGATGCTCGGCGCGACGACGATCGCGGGGCTTTTGATGGTGTATCAAATACGGCAAGTGACGAATTTCAGGGATTCTGCGGAATCCATTTTCGCCGCCGATGCGGGGACGGAATGGGCGCTCTATAGCTATTTTCAGCAGGGAGTGCCACAAGTTCCTCCGCCAGGAAAGAACTTGGGTGGCGGTGTCAGCCAGCTCGGTAATGATGCCATGGTTTCCGTCGCATGTTTTGACGTGAACGACGTGGCCTACCCATGTTCCGATGAGACGGATACCATCGAGGCCGTGGCCAGAGGTTCTACGGCCAATACGAAACGGACCTTTATCACTACATTTTCCGGAGCTCCGGGTTCGCTGCCGTAAGTGGCAAGTTCATCGAGCGATCAAGTCGAAAGCATAAGACAACTTTACGAACTTAAGGGACTTTATAAACTTAAACTTTCATGGACCATCAAGCCGCCAAGCAAAGGATCTTAAAATTGCGGAAAGAGATCGACCGTTATCGCTACGCGTATCACGTACTTGATAAGTCATTGATTTCAGACGCCGCACTCGATTCCCTTAAGAAAGAACTTTTCGATCTCGAAACGCAATTTCCCGATCTCGTAACCCCGGATTCGCCGACCCAGCGCGTGGCAGGAAAGCCGCTCAAAGAATTTGCGAAAGTGAGACACGTGGAACGGATGACCTCGTTCAACGATGCGTTTTCGGAAGAAGATATGCGTGATTGGCTCGAGCGATTGGAAAATTACTTGAAGTCCAAAGTCGAAAGTGGAAAGTCCAAAGTGGCTCCATTTTATTGTGAACTCAAAATTGATGGTCTTGCCATTGAACTGGAATATGAGGACGGTATGTTCGTTCGTGGTTCAACGCGCGGCGACGGGATGATCGGGGAAGATGTAACACAGAATCTCCGGACCGTGGAAGCGATTCCGCTCCGGCTTTTGGAGCAGGAAGAAGTTGAGAAGAATCTGAAAGAAGAAGGCCTTGATCCGAAGAAATATCGATTTCCAAAACACCTCATTGTCCGCGGGGAGGTTTTCATCACGAAGAAGGTCTTCGCGGCGGTGAATCGCGAGCAGGAGAAGAAGGGAATGAAACCATATGCCAATCCGAGGAATATCGCTGCTGGTTCGATCCGCCAGCTCGATTCGAACGTCACGGCATCGCGGCACCTCGATTCGTTCCAGTACGACATCGTGACCGAGATCGGCCAAGCATATCACGAAGAAGAACATCTCATTTTAAAAGCGCTCGGTTTCAAAACCAATCCGAACAATCGACCCGCGAAGAATCTGGATGAGATATTCGCATTTCGGGACCATTGGGCCGAGCATGCCCGGCGGGAAAAAGTGGATTATGAGTACGACGGGACGGTGGTCATTGTAAATGATAATGCCATCTTCGTGAGCGCGGGAATTATCGGGAAGGCGCCGCGCGCCGCGATGGCGTATAAGTTCTCGCCACGGGAAGCGACGACCGTCGTGGAGGAAATTCTCGTACAGGTTGGCCGCACTGGCGCACTCACGCCCGTCGCCGTCATGCGGCCGGTGAATGTCGGCGGTATCACGATCACGCATGCAACACTTCATAACGCGGACGAGATCGCGCGGCTCGACCTGAAGGTAGGGGATACGGTGATCGTCTCCCGCGCCGGCGACGTCATCCCGCAGATCACGAAAGTACTCAAGGAATTTCGCACGGGGAAGGAGGTGGCGTTCCATATGCCGAGCCGTTGTCCGGTCGATGGCTCGAAAGTGGTCCGCGATGGCGCCATCAGCCGCTGTTCGTCACCTACCTGCGGCGCGAAACACCGCGAATCGCTCTATCATTTTGTCTCGCGTGGTGCCTTTAATATAGAGGGACTTGGGCCAAAGATCCTGGATAAATTCCTTGATGAGGGGCTCATCGCTGACGCAGCGGACATTTTCACTTTAATAAAAGGCGATATTGTCGCTTTGCCGCGTTTTGGTGAAAAATCCGCAGAGAATATCGTGAACGAAGTTTCGGAAAAGAAAAAAGCAACACTCTCGCGGTTCCTTTATGCGCTTGGCATTTTGCACGTCGGCGAAGAGACGGCGATCACGCTTGCGCGGCATTTTGAGTTTCCTCACGCGGAACATTCAGTTGCGATCAGGGATATCCTCAAAGTTTTTCAGAAGTTGTCGCTCGAAGAACTGCAGCAGGCGCCGGACATCGGGCCGAAGGTCGCGCAGAGCATTTACGATTGGTTCCGTGAGTCGCGAAACGTGAAATTCATGGAACGGCTTGAAAAAGCCGGCGTTTTGGTGAGCGTGGAGTCGCGCGCAAAGAGCAAAGGCAAGTTTGAAGGGAAAACCTTCGTATTTACCGGTAGTCTTGTTTCTTTGGATCGCGAGGCGGCGAAGGAAAAGGTCAGGGAATTTGGCGGCGAGGCATCGGAGTCCGTAAGCAAGAAAACGGATTATGTGGTGGCAGGGTCCGAACCCGGTTCAAAATATGAAAAAGCAAAAAAACTAGGCGTGAAAGTCTTGGATGAGGATTCGTTCTTGGAGCTCATAAAGTAGGTCGCTTCATTTGATTTATCTCGTAAGAAAATATAAAATCTTCACGATGATCGTACGGCGTACGTCAGGAAATGCGGGCGTGGTGTAGCCTGGTTAACACGTCTCCCTGTCACGGAGAAGACCACGGGTTCAAATCCCGTCGCCCGCGCGGAGTTATAATTTTTGAATAGCAAGGAAGCTCCCTTTGCAAAACAAGAATTTTGCCCATCGGATCGCTCGTTGAAAATAAAAAAAATGATTTAATGAGTTGGTTGTAGGCAGAGTGTCCCTATAGCTTCCGCCGTCGCTAAAGCTATGGCGGACAAGCAGTCTGGTGGACGCGTCCTTCGAAGCTTTAGCGAAGAAGGAGCAGCTCCCTTTAGCGAGCAAGCTCGCTCAGTTGGTTCGCTCATTGAAAATATAAAGACAATTCTTTATTGGCATCGTGCCCCTATAGCTCAGTCTGGTAGAGCAGCTCCCTTTGCAAAATAGGAATTTTGCCCACCAGTTCGCTCATTAACAATAAAAATGAATTGTCGCGTTGTTGGCGGCGTGCCCCTATAGCTCAGTCTGGTAGAGCAGCTCCCTTTTAAGGAGATGGTCCCAGGTTCAAATCCTGGTGGGGGCACGCCGCTCGGAACCAATTCATTTTTAAATTTGGCAGCGAGTTTGCGAGGATAATTTTATTATCATTGCAACGAGCGAACCAAATTTATGCTTTAGCTTATTGTTACTTCGCCGCTGGCGGTAAGGAGATGGTCCCAGGTTCAAAAATCGGCAGCGAGTCAGAAATAAAATTCCATTTTTATTTCTGACGAGCGAACCGATTTCGCGAATCCCTTCGCCATCCTGGTGGGGGCACGATGCCCGGAAGGGGAGATTGTCTTTATATTTTCAATTCGCTGCCAACTGTGAGGAGATGGTCCCATGGCCTGTCCTGAGCTTGCCGAAGGATTCAAATTCCTATTCGCCATCCTGACGTGCGCGTACTTATAGATAGAAAATTCAGCCACGGCGACATGGTATAATTTTTATATCCGCGGAGGTCGGACGCGATCCATAAAATTAAGTTTATAAATTTTAAAAATGAATTATTACATTGACGTACTGAAAAAATATACGGTTTTCTCGGGCCGCGCGGCCAGAAAGGAATATTGGATGTTTGCGCTTTGGAATTTCATCATTGCCATGGCATTGCTTATAGTGTCCACGATCTTTACGGCCGTAGCAAAAAATTCATTGGCCGGACTGCTGGTTGATCTCTATGGCTTGGCCGTTCTCTTGCCGAATCTTGGGGTATCCATAAGAAGACTGCACGATACGAGCCGCACCGGTTGGTGGTTATTGATCGGCTTGATCCCAATTATCGGAGCGATAGTGTTGCTTGTTTTTTGGGTACAAGACAGTCAGCCGGGGGATAACCAATATGGTCCCAATCCGAAGAGGATAGGGGCTCCGCAGATCGCGACTGTTCCTCCGCCATCGAATTAGACAATGAACATAGGCATTTTGAGCCCCCTTGCGCGTCCAAGGGGGCTGTTTTAAAATAAATGCTACAATATAAGCAGTACGTTCAAGCGGTGGCTCGCCTAAGTGTTGAATGCTTGAACGACAGGCTCTGTGTCCATCTTTAAATATGGTCGCGACGAGCAGGAAAAGGGCGAGGTCCGGGCGCTGAAAATATCGTTGTGATATTTATGGCACCCGTCTCTCGCGGGCGTTTTTCGTTTTACTTCATGAACAAATTTTCTCATCGAATTTTAGGGACGATAACCTTCGTGGTTTTAGCGTCGGTTTTGCTCTTTGTGGGCGCGAACAATGTTTTTGCCGCGGTTACGGTTACGGCGGCAACCGGAGGCAGCACGATCAGCGCGGATACGAATACTACAAACGGAACCGCGACATGGACCACGCTCACGGGGCCGACGATTGCCGAGGGAGCGAAGGGTGATTTTCCGAACAGCGGCACGTTCATCCTAAGCGCACCTTCAGGTTTTTCTTTCAATACCGGCGTTTCGGTTACGGCAACGATCACAAGGACCGCGGGTACTGGAGCTTGCTTTGCATTTACCGCAACGACGGCGACGCCAGCCGCGGGTACGGTGACCTTCACGCTCAATGCGACAGATGGTGGTAGTGGCGCGACAAGATGCCAAGTCGCTTTTTCCAATATTCAGGTTCGTCCGACGGCGGGAACGCCGCTTGCGTCGGGGAATATAACGAAGTCTGGAACAGCGACCGTTTCAGGCATCACGAATGGCGCCACGAACTTAGGAACGCTCACTGAAGTCGCTGGCGCAAAAAATAAATTGATCTACACGACGCAGCCGGCGACGACCGCGACCACGAGCGTCAACTTCACGACGAACCCGGTCATCACTCTCGAGGACCAATACGGCAACACCGAAATTTCGGATAGTGCATCAACTGTTAGCTTGGCCGTCGTGCTGAGCACGCAAGCATGTGGCGGTACTGCGGGAAGCGGTACGCTCACTTCAACTCCCGCGAGTGGCGCGGCGGTGACGGCGGGCGTCATGACCTATACGGCGATGCAGTATTCGACCGCGCAGAGCATAAAGGTCTGTGCGACCTCATCCGGTGTTACGTCAGCATTAAGCAATGCGATCACCGTGAATAGTCCGCCGGCACCGACAATCACTTCTCTTTCGCCGACATCGACCATCGCGGGAACATCGGCATTCACTTTAACAGTGAACGGCGCGAATTATACTGCTTCCTCGACCGTTGACTGGAATGGATCTGCGCGAACAACGGCATTCGTCTCGGCGACACAGCTCACTGCGTCGATCAATGCGGCGGATATCGCTTCGGTCGGCACGGCACCGATCACTGTGGTGGATCCGGCCGGCGGTACGTCAGTCTCTCAGACCTTTACGGTCACGGCCATGCCGTCGTCTCTGATTGTCTTTAAATCTGCTACTTCAACAAGCCTCAATGGCACTGCCTTAACCCTTACTATCAATAAGCCGACGGGCGTCGTTCAGGGCGACACCGAAGTTGCCATTATTGCATATCGGCCAAATACGGAAACCATTACCGCCCCGTCCGGTTGGGTACTGGAAAACAATCAGGGCAATACTTTTAATGACGCCGATGGCATGTCTACGTACGTATTGCTCGCCGGCGCAAGCGAACCATCGAGCTATGCGTGGACCCTGAGCGCTGGCTCCACTGGATCCACCGGGGCTATCCTGGATTTTTCCGGCGTGAGTCCGACCACCCCCGTCAACGCCGTATCAAGCACTGCTGTTTTAGCCAACCAACTTTTTCAGGTTGCGCCGAGCGTTACGACAAACGTTTCCGGAGCGATGATTATTACCGGATATGCGGATTCGGATGCGAACGATTGGAGCGGGGTTTTTCGCATGATCGAAGATGTTGATGCTTTTTCCGCCGCTGTTCCGAATGACGTGGGCGAATCTTTGGGTATGGACCACGTTGTTCAGGCAAATGCCGGAGCGACAGGGACAAACACATCCACCATCCCTTCGGTCGTTGACGCTGACGCCGGCCAAGCGGTTACGATTGCACTTCAGCCAGGACATGCAGCTCCGACGACCACTTCTATTTCGCCGACTTCCACGACAGCTGGCGGCGCACAATTTACGCTGACGGTGAATGGCACTGGCTTCGATAGTTCTTCGGTCGTGGATTTCAACGGCTCGCCGCTTACCACGACTTTCGTATCTTATACGCAAGTCACCGCGATCGTGCCCGCTGCTGACATTGCGACTGGAGGAACTGCGTCCATCACGGTCGTAAACCCAACGCCGGGCGGAGGAACGTCCAATGCTCAGACACTCACTATCAACAATCCGGTCCCGACCACGAGCTCCATCTCGCCGACGTCAACGACGGCAGGAGGGTCGTCCTTCACGCTTACCGTCACTGGCACAAATTTCACGGCCTCATCCACAATATATTTTAACGGTTCGCCGCTTACCACGACCTTTATCTCGAGCACGACCATCAGCGTGACTATCCCGGCGGGAGACATTGCAATCGGTGGAACGGATTCCATCACCGTAGTAAATCCTGCCCCCGGAGGAGGAACCTCGGGTGCGCAGACCCTCACGGTCAAAAATCCGGTTCCGACCACAACCTCCATTTCTCCGGCTTCGACCACCGCGGGAGGAGCGCAGTTCACGCTCACCGTGAACGGAACGAACTTCAATGCCTCCTCGACCGTCGACTTCAATGGTTCGGCACGCGCCACCACATTTGTTTCAAGCACGACCCTCACCACCACCGTTCTTGCGTCAGATATTACTAGTGGCGGAACCGCGTCCATCACCGTTGTGAATCCTGCCCCGGGCGGAGGAACGTCCAACGCGCAGACGCTCACGATAAACAATCCTCTTCCGACGGCAACTTCTATTTCGCCTACTTCGACAACTGCTGGCGGAAATAATTTTACGCTCACGGTCACTGGCACAAATTTCAACGCCTCCTCGACGATCGATTTCAACGGCATTCCGTTCGCAACCACATTTATTTCTAGCACGACGATCACGATAACTGTCCCGTCGTCTTCTATTACGGTTGGCGGCACTGACTCGATCACGGTGGTGAATCCGGGACCCGGAGGAGGAACCTCGGGCGCGCAGACGCTGACCGTCAAAAATCCAGTTCCAACCACAACGTCGATCTCGCCGACCTCGACTATTGCTGGAGGGAATAGCTTTACGCTGACCGTTACCGGCACGAACTTTAACGCGTCATCAACGGTCAACTTCAATGGGTCTGCGCGTGCAACAACATTTATTTCGAGCACGACCGTGACCGCCGCGATCACGGCAGGGGATATTGCAACCGCAGGAACCGCGTCTATCACTGTTGTGAATCCTGCGCCGGGTGGGGGAACGTCCAATGCGCAGACCCTCACTATTAATAATCCAACTCCCACGACGACCAGTATTTCGCCTACTTCCACGACCGCCGGCGGACCCTCTTTCACCCTCACGGTCACGGGCACGAACTTCAATGCCTCATCAACGATCGATTTCAACGGTGTCCCATTCGTAACCACATTCATTTCAAGCACAACGATCACGATAACTGTCCCGTCATCTTCTATCGCGGTTGGCGGTACAGACTCGATCACGGTAGTAAACCTCGGACCAGGCGGTGGAACGTCCGGAGCGCAGACGCTCACGGTCGTGAATCCAATTCCGACCCTTACTTCTATCTCGCCGACATCCACAACTTTCGGGAGTAGCGGTTTCACGCTTACGCTTACCGGAACGAATTTCAACGCATCTTCTTCGGTTCAGTGGAATGGATCGACAAGAGCGACGACATTTATTTCGAGTACAACTCTCCAGGCTGCCATTCTCACGTCGGATCTTACGACTCCTACTACGTCGGCAGTTACGGTGGTGAATCCCGGACCGGGAGGAGGAACATCGGGTGCTCAGACTTTTACGGTAACTAAAGCGAACCAGACGGCGCTCGTCGCCCAGGCGACACCGAGCACGGTCAGCTACGGTTCCACTTCCACGTTGAGCACGACCGGCGGCTCGGGCACGGGCGCCGTGACCTGGAGCGTCGGCACCTCGACCGGCTGCAGCGTGGTCGGCAATGTGCTCACGAATATTCTTGCGAGCGGCACCTGCAACGTCACGGCGACCAAAGCCGCTG
>Ga0302320_10026789_pt1 | contig 11144 bp, 14 predicted proteins | sample Bog_T0_3_FD_202130 | JGI IMG/M metagenome (GOLD analysis project Ga0302320, IMG submission 202130) | Peat permafrost microbial communities from Stordalen Mire near Abisko, Sweden - Bog_T0_3 | ecosystem: Environmental > Terrestrial > Soil > Wetlands > Peat | place: Sweden: Abisko, Stordalen Mire... | reverse complement strand
AGGCCACAGCGTCCGACAGCCGTTTGATTTCTGATTCATTATTCATGCTTCCAATTAGCACTACCCCTTGACGCGTTTCAAATTTCAGGTTCGCCCAGCAAAACCACAACCACTCAACTGAGAATCGCGGTAATATTACCCGGCCAGAGGAGGGCGGGGATTGTCGGATTTCTTGACACTGAACGGCAACAATGGCCGCATTGGTTGTGTCGGCGTTGGTGGCGCTGGGGGGAGTGGCGCTCCGATGAAGGGTGTCGGCGGCGGTGGCGGGGGGCTCTGACGCCGCTGAACTTTGGCCCAGCCCGCATGGATGCAATTTCGGAAAGCGCGGCACACCACCGAGGAATTCGGCCATGTGCAAGGCCGTCCGGCATGTTTCTTCGTCGAAGGACACGTCTCTTTTTCCGGGGCTGGCTGGCAACATTTCGACCAGCCCGGCGCCGCAGTCGGGGGCGTGCTCAACGGAGTGCGCCGGTTCCCCGTCAAATGCTTACGCTCAAAAATACTTCAACGTGTCGGGGCGGTGGTCGTTTGTTGAGCCCACACTCCTTTGCGAACGCCGCTCCGACAAACAAACCGATGCCGCAACAAACCGAAAACTTCGCAGAACGATGGAACGTCATCGCCAATCCCGGCGCCGAGCACACCGAACAGGCATTCACCGATTTCATCCGCGGCGGCGGCCGGGGGCGCAAGGTGTTGAACTGCGCGGTCCCCCTGGCCCGGGCCCATGCCCTCACCGATTTCCAGATGCCCGCCGGGTTGACCGCCGGCGACTGTATCACCACCTCCGTCACCGGCAATTTCCCTGACTCGCTCCGGGATTGGAAATACCAACCGAAGTTCTGCTCGGAGCCGCAGCTCCCGCAGTTGGCGCCACTGCCGCCGGAAGCGGCCACCCTGCAGGATCTCCCTTGGTTTGAATCACCTTCGCAATCCACCGGGCTCGGCATCAACGCCCGCCATGTGCGGTACCACCACAGCCTCTGGCAGGAACTCAAGCCCAAGGTGCTGCAAGGCGTCCATACCACCCTCGTCCTCGCCCTGCCGCAGATTGGGTTCGCCCTCGCGCCCCACATCCAGCTTGAGAAAGTGTTTCTGTTCCTCGGTTCGCTGGCCCGGGGCCTGGGCCCGGTCCAGTTGTTCCCGGCGCGGTACCTTTATCCAGACGCCCACTTGGGCGGGCTGGCCGATATGCCGGCCCCCATCTTCGCGGACCTCCTGCCCACCACCGGCGGGTTTGCCTACCCCTGCGTGGACTGCGAACCCGACCCCTGGCGCGTGCTGGCCCGCTTCGGCAACGGGGATCGCTATTACGGATACCCCTTCCGAGCGGCCACCGACTCCATGCAGGACTTCACTCGGCACGACCATGAGGATAGGGCCATGCTCTTGCCCAGCGGCCAGCGGGTCGTCGCGCGTCGCAGCGAGACTTGCGCTTACGCCACTTTGGACCCGGCATTGCAACAGGAGTTGGGGCTGGACCGGGAGGGATTTGAAGACGCTACCTGCCTGGTCCGGGGTGCCGTCACCCACGATGGCCTGCCCTTCTCCCTGCCGGCTCCCCTGCAGCCCTTGGTCTTCGCCCTCGTGCTGACCCATTGGAGAATGGAACTGGACCGGCCCGGCGATCTCAGTTCCTACGCCGTTTTCACCCATCACGCCGCCATCCGGGGATTCAATTATTTCCAGCGCGTCGAGCCCTACTACTCCAATTTCATGCGGCTGATCCAAAACATTTCTGCCGAGCCAAACTTCCGCGCTTACCCGCTCTCCAACCACCTGACGCACTCCTGGCTGGGCGGAAACCTGCGTCTGTCCAACCACCTCAGCCAGTCGGAGTGGGAGTTCGGCCCGGAACTGATGCGGTCCTACTACTACCAGCAACTGGACTGGCAGGCCGGAGTGGTCAACCTCATGAACCACGCGGCCTTCCGGGGCAAAAGCGATTGTGCCAGGACAACCTCTCGCACCGGCCAGGAGATCGAGAATCTCCTGGGGATGGACGGTCTGGCCTTCCACCAAATGCACCGGTTGCTGCGGTTCGATTCCCATTTGTTTCCCAAACCGACCAAGCGCGCTTCCTTCTGGCCGGGCCATCACCCCGCGTTCGTCGAACTCGACCAGAAGTTCCAAACGGAAGCGTTGCCCCGGCTCTGAGCGCTCGGTTCTGGCCGCAAAACAGCAGGAGCTGCAAGGCAAGGAGCAACTGACTGCAAAATCATTGCCCGACCTGAAGCAGCTGGAGCAATCCAACCTGCAACAGCAGGCCAACGCCAGGCAGCACAAGATTTGCTTGCAGTATCAGAACCTCCAGAAGGAGCAGGGGCTGCACGAGGCCGCCGCAGCGCAACTCAACGCCATTCAGGCGGACACGACCGACTACGCCGGCCAGATCCAGAAGATCAGCGACTCCCTCCAGAATGATCTGAGGACCAAGAGCAGCTTCGAGCAAACCGAGCAGGAACTGCAGACCAAGCAGGATGAGTTGCGCGAGCTGAACGGAAAAGTGGCGGCCTGCGATCAGACTGTGCAGGGGCTGAGGTATGGCCGCGGATGGCACGCCCACAGCATCGCGGAGCTTCAGAAGGGCCTGACACTGCTGGCGCAGAGAAACGCGCACACGGAAGCCATAGCGTCCACCGCCAAAAAGGTCGAGGAGCTCCGAGCCGTGCCAATCCCGACCCCTGCGATACTGAAGGCATGCCAGGCCACAGAAGAGAAGCTGCAAGAGCTGCTGCAGCTCCAGGGCCACCACCCCGCTTGGCGCAACTCATCCGTGGGCATAATTAACATTGGCGAAGAGGCCTCTGGAACGGTTGCCGAAATTCTGAGTCTCAATAGTAATTCAAGTCTCTGAGCTGTTCCGGCCTGAGGCGGTCTTTTACGACTTGCCCCAAAGTCACGGAAGGTTCCTGGGCCGCACGGCCGCGGAATATCCCCGGAATGTAGGAGTCCAGCTGCCGGTCGAGCTCGACTTGGAAGGGATTCATCTCCATCCACTCGCCCCAGCGCAGAAGCTGGGTGTCGACGGGCAGGCCCCTGAAACTCGCGAGGAATTGGCCTCCGTGAAGCTCCGAGCTCTGCGGGTCGAGGTACATCCCGATGCTGGACACCACGTCTGCGACAACCGCCTCGCTTATCTCGGAGAGCCGCTTTTCTCCGTATTCCTTCTGGACTTCCTCAAATCCCTCCGCCCTTTCGATCAGCGTCTTTAACCGGCAGGCCACTTCCGGAGAGGGGTAGTTCACCGCGAGCTTCTTGTCCACGTAGATGGCATGGTCCAGCAGGTCCAGGAGCGGCTTAAAGTCGAATCCGTGTTCATTCACGCAGTGCTTCAGAAAGAAGTCGTCGATCCCCTTCTGGTCTGAACCGGGGGGGATGATGGTGACAAACACCATGGCGCCGGAGGACCGCAGGCAATCGCAGAGCTTCAGCAGCGCATCGGCCACCCTCGGATTCTTCCAGCTGTCATTATCGAATACGATGCCGACCGCGCGCCGGCGCTCCTCGGTGGCATAAGTGTAAGCGCTCAACTCAGGCGCAAGCTTCCAGGTGCCATCGCTCTGCTTTTTGCCCCACATCCATACGCCGGGGATACCAATCACGTCCGCCTTGGCACCGGTGAGGAGGGGGATCATGGAGAGGCACAGTGCCTTCTTCTCGCCCTCGGCGATCCAAAGCGTGTAACCCACATTTTTGAGAACCCGCTCATAGAAGGCGTCCGACCAGCGATTGGCGATCTTGCCAGCGAGCAGCACCTCGTTTTGCTCTGTCCCCAGCGCCGTCGCGTACTTCATCTTGATTTGAGGAGGAACGCAGGCTGGCTTGATGCGGCGGTAGCTTCCATCCACGAAGGGATGATATGGAAAGGTCAGGGCAGGCCGATCGGCCATCAGCCGGTGAAGCCTGGAGGGCGCAATCAGGCCAGATCCAGTGAAGGTGTCAAGAATCCTTCCGACGGAACGCTCCGTGTAGGCCCCGGAGCGGGCAATCACCAGGGAGAGGGGGGTGCTGGACGCGAGGTCCTCGTAGTTCTTCAGAGAGTTACCCACCCCGTAGCTGTCCGGGCCCTTCAGAAAAGGGTTCCTATCATCCTGCAGGAGCTTGAGGGCGGTCTCCATGCCAGTGCGGAGGCTCTTGCCTGGCCCCAAGCAAATGTGGGCCACCCCGATCGAGGTTCTATAGACGAATTCCACGTAATTCACCCATGTCTCCTTTTCATGGTCATGGACGCGATACTCCCTAAAGCCATGAACCCCCCTGGGGAGGTTTTGGTAGGAGCTCTTCGGCCTAAAGTCGGCGGTAGTAACGGCTTCTTCCATATGTCAGTCCACCCCTGTTCGGGAGACTCCCTCATTATAGAGTTTCCCCTTCATGTTTCCCATAAATAATCCGGCAACCGCCGTTGAACTCCAGGACAAACGACCTAAAATGAAATCGGCGCAATATGCAAGAACCTGAAAAGCAAGCCCCCTTTACTCCAGAGCTCCAGAGCCTGTTCGACAGGTTCGCGCGGGAATTTGACCTTAATTTCGCCGAGAAGGTATCCAACCTGTTCGACTTTATGTCTCAGAACTCCCTGAAGGGGGCTGATGACCAATTGCTGATCGAGGAGGATCTTACAGCATTCGCAGCTGAGGCTTCGGAGCTGCCAATATGCACCAACCGGAACCTGCAGCCATCCAGATCCCTCCTGGACCGGTGCTTCACCCTCAGCTTTCCGCAAGTTTCCTGGGGGCCCGTTCCCGTGTTGGACATGGGGCCCGGCGCAATCGTCGCGCACTACGACCCCCATGCCGCGATCCCGACCTGCTTCCATCAACAAAACGTGCAATTGGTCCTATGCACGCTCAACACTTATCGCAAGCTGCGGGACGCCTTCGCCGAGCGCTACCTGCCTCCATCCATCGAGCAATTCAGCGCGCCAGCCGGTGAGATGCCACAATCTCCGACCCCGTGGGCAGCCTGGCAGTTGGAGCACAATCCCGCGGATGAACAGGGAAAAGCCATCCTGGAGGCGATTCGGCAAACAGACAGCTTTGAAGACGCGCCGCCGGAGTGGGAGTACTGGTTTCAGAATAAGATCAAGAAGCAGCCGTGCATCTCGCTCAGCATCCTGGAGAGCCAGCCGGAATCCAAGCTTGTCACAGCCGCGACCCTGAAGTCCATCGAGACGGTCATCCTCTTCGAGAACCAGCGCCTCCTCCAGTTGGGCTACGTGTTGAACTGGGCCCATTACAACAGCGTGGAGGCCGTAGTTGAGCAGTGTTCCAGGCAGGGACGCGTGGTGCAGACCGTAACGATCGTGGCTCAAGATTACACGCGCTTTGTCGAAGAGCAGATCAACAGGCAAATCAGCCTCAACTCGTACATCAAGAAGGATGACATCGCCGACGAAATCATGGTCGATGAGATCGATCCCGCCCAGTTCACGGATGAGCTGCTGGACAAGGATGATGAGAAAATCAAGAAGATGTCAGAGCTGATCATATTCAGCGCCTACAAGCGAACCGCCTCCGACATTCTGATCGAGCCGCAGGCGAACGACTACCGTGTTAGGTTCACGATCGACGGCATGAACACCGTTTTTCACGCGGCGATCCCCAAGAACTACGGGATCAGCATCGTTGCCCACCTGAAGGTTCGCGCCTCGATGAACATCACGGAGAGGCGCCTGCCGCAGGACGGCAAGATAACCTTGACGATCAAAGGCAAGCCCGTAGAAATGCGCGCGGCCACCATGCCCGTGCGCGACAGCTCCAGCCTTCAAGAGGAGAAGATGACGCTCCGGCTGTTGAGCGCGACCGTCACGTTTCCCAATCTGGACCGCATCGGCATGCGCCAGGACCATCTGCGGCTCATACGCAAGTCGTTGAGCATGGCCAATGGCATCGTGATCGTTACTGGTCCGACGGGATCAGGCAAAACGACCACGCTCTATGCGGCCATCCAAGAGCTGGACAGGGAGCGGCTGAATGTCGTTTCGCTCGAGGACCCGATTGAAAGCTACATAAATGGCATTACGCAGACCCAGATCAACGACCAAATCGGCCTTACGTTCGCCCGGGGCCTCAGGGCTGTTTTGCGCCAAGGACCCCACACTCAACTATTGAATCCGCCATATCCGCTTAATGCCCAGCAAGATAGGGCTTTGCGTATGTTCCGGGCCAAAATCGTGGCGTGCAGGGAATTGTGACGAAATGGTGATAAATGCAACCGGGTGAGGGAATCTTTGCAACCGTCATTGCATCCGCTGTCACGGTTTTCTCCAGCCTGTGCGTCAGATCAAAGCCATAGTCGGTTGGCAAACAATCGCCGGGTTGGGGCAGCATCGGCATGGGGCGGCGAGACCGATGGTCAAATCTCCCCGGAACTCCACCATCCGGCAAAAATCCGCGTTTGGGTAGCCTGCCCGTTCTTGGCGTGTGAGGAGAGATTCCGGCGTCGTTACTGCAACAGGACGATCCCTGCGCTTCCGCAATTCACAGCCAACTTACGGGGACCAACCCAAACCTGCGCCGTTTTCCCGCCAGCGCATGGCTGGACCAGTGACCGCGAAGGGAGTGAATGCCGCAGTGTTGTGAGGAAAACGCCGCCTAACTTAGGTCATGTCCAATGATCAACAAACGAACCCCCCGCAACAAACCCAGAATGCTCAAGGAAGCCACCCTGCCGAGGTCGAAAACAGACTCGTCGACGCCAAAACGCTGCTCCAGCGTCTCTGGGACGACGAATCGCGTCCCTCTTTGCGATGGTTGCGACAACAACAGGCGGAGAGAACGATCCCTTACGTGAAGCTGGGCGCACGTGTATGGTTTGATCCGGTCGAGGTGCGCCGCTGTCTGACGGAGCGATGGACGGTTGGGAGGAGATCAGGTCGGAAGTGACCCGGTTCCGGAAGCTGGACACCTCAAGGGCATAGTTCTGCACGGCCCGCAGCAGCAGATCACCCTGTACGGTGCGGAAACCGCCGGCGGTGAAGAACAGGGCTCCGGGGCAGGCGCGTTGCGTTACTGCCAATCCCAGGAACTCGCTATAAAACCGTTCCCCCGCTGCCGGGTCCGCCACGTTTAGGTGGATAACCCGCGCCGCGGCGGGACGATTGTGACTTGCGGAGCGACGGCAGCGCGCGCGGGGCGCTGAACAGGAGGGTGATTTGTCGCACGGGAAATGCGAGTTCGGTGATTTTCCTTCGATTGGCGGCGTCTCATCCTGTCGAAAACGGCGTCAAACACAGATTTCGAAGCCGGCTCAAGAAAGGGCCGGGCAGCAAAATCAAATAATCAACCAGAAAGAAAATGCATGTCGAATCTGAACGTCACTGTGCTGATGGGGCGCCTTGTTCGCGCCCCCATTATTCGAAACAACGGCTCCAAGATGGGATTCTTTTACATCGCCAGCAATCGTCGCTACCGCGACAAAGCGGAGGTCGCCCAAGAAGAAACCGCCTTTGTGGCGTGCAAGTGCTTTGGAGGCTGGACCGACGCGCTGGCGCGTCACCAGAAAGGAGACATGGTCATGGTGGAGGGCCGCCTGCGCACCGAGACCTGGAATAATGAGGGCACATCGCGCTCGCAACTCATTCTGGTTTGCGATTCCGTGCAGTTTGTTGTCCCGGAACCGCGGCCGCAGAATCCGTCGAAGCCCAACGACGGCGACGAGCACGAACACGCGACGCCTCCTGCCGGTGGGGAAGCCGACGGTAGGCCGCCGTTTTGAACGCCGAACCCACAGGCGGCACAGCCAATTCGTGCGAGCCGAACTCAGTCACCCCTCACCTGGAGCGCGAAATCTGACACACACGGCCGGATTTATGCGGTGACTTGTTCCGCTTGCCAACCAGGCCGGCAGCACAAAAACGAGGTTGGGAGAAACCCACCAGCCCGCAACGGTACCTCTCAACCACGATTCCCGAGTTTATGCCCCAAAATCGAATCTTCGAGCGCCCGGAATGCCGGCGGCGTTCTTTATCAGCATCATTGACGGACGTCACTAAAACCGCCCGGCAGTGGGACGCCGTATTCGCCATGCGTGTTCATCCGGAACTGCTTGGAAAATATACTGCGCCGAACGTGGCCGATGATGATGAGGGATATTATCTGGTGGGCGCTTTGGTGCAGGAGATTGATGCTGCACTCGACGGACGACTGCAGAGCCGGCTGGTGAGCTACGGGAAGTTCCTTGCCCTTGATTTCACATTCCTGGCGCGACGCCGCCGGACATCAAGTGAGGAAGTCCTGAACCTGCGGGCTGTCCTTGGCCCTTGCGACGGCAGCCACCCATTTCTGTGCGTGGTAGCCAGTCAGTGAAGAGCAGCGAAACCAACCGGGAGCGCGGGTACGACGCGGGCAGGGTCAACAGGCGCAGGCGGCACATCCTGATGGACACGATGGGACCGTTGTTGATGGTCCTGGTCTTCTCCGCCAACGTGCAAGACCAGGACGGGGGTGCCGGTTGCCCATAATGAAGCAAAGCGAAATGATCCCCCCGCCACTGATTTCTTCCAGCCGCGAAGGGTTCGGCGTGGCACCGGGATTGCGCGGGTTGCAATCGCCGTGCCATGCCGGCATGGTGCTTATCTGTTTGGACAATCCGCTAATTATTTCCGGTTGAATTTCCGTTCCCACTCCTGAAGGGTGTCGAGCATGGCTCCAAATTCAGGTGGTTCAGCAAAGAACATTTGCCGCATTTTAGCATAATCCTCCCGCAATGCAGCGATGCGTTGAGTTGGCGGGTATAAGTGCAAGGTTCCCTTGGCCGCTTCCTCATATCTCGCCCAGGATGATCTGAAAAACAGGCTTTTGTGTTTGGTAACCCGGTCCAGGAGGTCAAGCCGCTGGACGGCTTCCGGGGCGACGCCTTTGCGAATCAACTCGCCAAAATCATAGTAATGGCGCGAAAACCGTTCTGGGATCGCCTTCTCTGCCGGACGATGGAACTCCGCGTGGAGAATGGTCGCCTTTTCCCAGAATGTACGCTCCGCTGAAAGAACCTTAATGGCGCAACTCGGCTCCCGGAATCCCTTCGGAAACTGCTCGGCAACATACGATGTGACGGTTTTTGTCTCGCACGGCCAATGGTCCGACCGCGCCCCCATTTCAATTTTCACCGCCCGGCGAATGTAGCGGGATGTTTCCTGTGGGAAAGTCGTTGGATATTCAAACACCAAGGTCTGTTGATCGGGGTCATCATTATCCCGGCGAAGCGCCCATTGCTGACCAAGGCCAATTCTCGCCCTGATGGCGGATTCCAAGTTGGGCTGGAGTTCGCTTGATATTTTCTGCTGGCAGGCGGTGATAAGGGCCTGAATGCGTCGTTGCTTTTCCTTGTTGCTGGTGCCGGCCTCCGGCTCGTTAGCTCCTCCAAATCCGAGAAATCCCCGGTCAATCGAAATGTCAATATCCTCGGAAAACCGCTCAATTATTTTAAACACCTTGGACAACGAAGTGCCGCCTTTGAATATCAGATGCCCGCCAATGGTCGGCAGCCGGAACAATTCCTGCAAAGTCCAGCAAACCCAAAAGTCCTTCTCGACGATTTGGGCCTGGATGTTCCGCGCGGTGGCGGTGCCCTCGAAATAAATCCTCCGCTCCTCCGGTTTCAACTTTGCAAAATCGTCCATGTATCAAGTTCCAGCGGCCAGACGCCGCATGATGCCGGCAATCCAAGTTGGCGCGAAGGCAGCGTCTGCCCATAATCGTTTGCGGTCGGCGGGAGCCAGTCTGGAATCGAGCCGATTAATGGTGACCTCGTTAACATGAGCCTTGCCAAGATAACGCAGCGCGTGGATTACCAAACCACTGATGCTTCCTGCCGTCGCCATGAGGCGTGGTGAGGTTTGTTTCAGGGAAATATCGAGCTTTCCAAGCTGGACACGCTTGCTGCGTCCATCAGTCAAAAAGACCACTTTGGCCGGAACCTGATCTGACAACCCCAGCAGATTGGCGGCATACGCGCCGGTGGGCTGCAACCGTGTCCCGGTTTTGCCCGCCAGAGCCTTGGCCACGCTGTCAATATCGGGCGCGGTCAATCCAACAATCGGGTGTTGGTGGGGCACATCATACAAACCGCGAGCCACCCGGCGGACAGTTTTTGCCGTCGCCATTCGTGAAAGCGCCTTGTCCACGGCAGGCCGCGAGCCAAGATCAGGAAAGTCGGAAGCCGAGAAAACCCAGCCGTGCCCGCGTTTTTTAATCCGCGTGAGCATCGCTTGTTCTATTGGATTTGACACGTTCATTTGATATCCATTGTCAGAAATATGTATATGATTATCTGACATAAAGCCAGCCTTTTTTGGTTCCACAAACGAAAAAAAGAGGGCAACCCTTTCCGATCACCCAATCGCAATTGCGAGAAGTTGAAATACATATCGGCGTTTTGGCCCCGAAAATCAAGCCCTGTTTAGTACTTGTTGGGAGAGACCTGCAAAGCTGCTTAAAAAATCACCGCAGCCAACTGCCGGAGCACCATCACAATGTTTACGTCGTGCTGCTTGAGCCGGCGGTCGGCAAAATCCGAAAGGTTCGTGCCGAAAACCCGAAGCGCAATCCCAAGAAACCCTGCATCTACGTTGGGATGACAGGGCTGACCCCGGAGGGACGTTTCGCCAACCATAAGGCGGGAACCAAAGCAGCCACGGTGGTCAAACGCTACGGCCTCCGCCTTTTGCCGGAATTGTATGAGCACCTGAACCCGATGCCGTATGAGGCCGCCGCCCAGATGGAAAAGGATTTGGCGGAGGATTTGCGCCGGGCCGGTTACACGGTCACTGGCGGGCATTAGCCCGGTGTGAGTAGGCGCGCCAGCAGTCCAGAGAACCGATTTTCCGTCCGGTTATTTCGCACCGCCATCCCCAGCGCCCTTCGCCGACCGATGAGCAGGACCAGCTTCTTGCCCCGGGTAATGCCCGTGTAAACCAGATTCCGCTGCAACAGCAAGTACTGCTGCATGGCCAGTACTGGGGACGTGTTCTGTGCCGGCGCACTCATTTTGGTAACTGTGGTTGAAGCGTATTCACGAGACCGAAACAATGTGGTATTTCACAACGGAACCGCCCAGTTTGGCTGTCCAATGCTGACCCGCTTTCTTGCCCATCAGGTTCTGGCCCAAGGGAGATTGAGGAGTAATCACCGTGATCTCTT
>Ga0302320_10026788_pt1 | contig 11145 bp, 13 predicted proteins | sample Bog_T0_3_FD_202130 | JGI IMG/M metagenome (GOLD analysis project Ga0302320, IMG submission 202130) | Peat permafrost microbial communities from Stordalen Mire near Abisko, Sweden - Bog_T0_3 | ecosystem: Environmental > Terrestrial > Soil > Wetlands > Peat | place: Sweden: Abisko, Stordalen Mire... | reverse complement strand
TTGGCTGTGGCCAAGGCGGCAAGGTCGGAGCATCCCCGCAGCGGGCGGTAACGACCGACCCAACGCCGGTCACGGACAAAAGACCCGCCGCCCGGAGGGTTTTCAGCAAAAGGCCGTCTGGCTTCGTTGCTCCTCAGTCGAAGATCCACGAGGGATATGGGACTTCCCAAGCCCTGCGATTTTCGTGTATTCGGCGTATTTCATGGTTGAAAATTTTTCATCCTTCAATTGTTCCGTGCGCGATCCAACCGGCCATCCCTCAACCATTTCTAATCCCATTCTGGTCATTCTGTCCATTCTGTCAAAAAATCTCTCCCCTATGACTTTTTTTCGCGACCTCTCGTTTTCGGCCTGAAAATGCAAATCTGTAACCTGCGGTAGGTTTGGCACCCATTCGCATTCACCAAATCCCCTCGCCCTCCAACCGTCAGCCTGCTATATTCCTCGCCATGAGTGCAATTGCCAATTCAACCGCGCCCGACGCGCAAGGGCATTTCGGACCTTACGGCGGCCGTTATGTGCCGGAGACCTTGATGCATCCGTTGCAGGAGTTGGAGCGGGAATATTTCCGCTCGCAACACGACCCGGAATTCCAGCGCGAGTTGCAATATTATCTGCGCGAATTTTGCGGCCGGCCCACGCCGCTGTATTTCGCCGAACGCCTCACGCGTGAACTCGGCGGCGCGAAAATTTATTTGAAGCGCGAGGATTTGCTCCACACCGGCGCGCATAAAATCAACAACGCCATGGGCCAGATTCTGCTGGCCAAACGCATGGGCAAGACCCGCATCATCGCGGAAACAGGCGCGGGCCAGCATGGCGTGGCCACTGCCACCGTCAGCGCGATGTTCGGCCTCAAATGCGTCATCTATATGGGCCAGGTGGATTGCGAACGTCAGGCGTTAAACGTGTATCGCATGAAAATGCTCGGCGCGGAAGTGGTTTCCGTGAAAGCCGGGCAACGGACGCTTAAAGAGGCGGTGAACGAAGCAATGCGCGATTGGGTCACGAACGTGCGTTCCACCCATTACATTCTCGGCACCGCGTATGGCGCGCATCCTTATCCCGTCATGGTGCGGAATTTCCAGCGGGTCATCGGTGATGAAGCGCGGCGGCAAATTCTGGAACAGGAGGAACGCTTGCCGGACCTGCTCATCGCGTGTGTGGGCGGCGGCTCCAATGCCATCGGCTTGTTTTATCCCTTCCTCGAAGATAAGGCCGTGAAAATGCTCGGCGTGGAAGCGGGCGGTTTGGGTATCCAACCAGAGCAGCACGCGGCGCGGTTTCAGGGCGGTTCTCTGGGGGTTTTGCAAGGCACGCGCTCGTATATTTTGCAGGATGAAAACGGCCAGATCCAACTCACGCACAGCGTCTCGGCGGGACTGGACTACGCCGCCGTGGGACCGGAGCACGCGTGGCTGCGCGACGCCAACCGAGTCACCTACACCTACGCGACCGATGACCAGGCGCTCGAAGCCTTTCAAAGATTGGCGCGTCTGGAAGGCATCATTCCCGCGCTGGAATCCGCGCACGCGATTGCCGAAGCCATCCATCGCGCGCCGAAAATGCCCAAGGATTCGCTCATCATCGTGAACCTTTCCGGCCGCGGCGATAAAGACGTGGCGCAAGCCGCCGACAAGCTGGGATTGAAAATGCCGGAGTGAGTTGATATATTGCGATTATGCCGCTTCAAACCAAGCACCGTTTCAGCGTCAAGGATTACAACCGCATGGCGGAGACGGGCGTGCTGCGGCCCGACGCGCGGGTGGAACTGCTCGATGGAGAAATCATAGATAGGTCAGCGATTGGCCCATTTCATGGAAGCATCGTTATACATTTAAATGAATTATTTGGCCAGCTCGCCAAAGGCCGCTGGCTGGTCGTGAATCAGGACCCGTTGCGGTTGGACGACCAATCGGAACCGGAACCGGACCTGATGCTGGTCAAACGTTCGCCGGATTTTTATAAATCAAGGCACCCATTGCGGAAGATGTGTTCCTGCTGATTGAAGTTTCCGATGGCACGCTGGAACTCGATCGGGAAAGAAAACTTCCCGCTTATGGCCGCGCGGACATTTCAGAGGTTTGGATTGTAAATTTGACCGAGCACACCATCGAAGTTTATCGCGAACCCAGTTACATCGGTTATGCCTCGAAAACCATCGTGCGCTCCGGTGAGCAAGCAAAATCCCTGGCGTTTCCAGACATTGCGGTGGACGTGGCGGGGTTATTGAGGCAATAGAGTCAATCTTGTTTTCCGGCAAAATCGAACGCCCGGAAAAACGCCGCGTAGCCAATTTTCATCGCCTCAAAAAAGATTCGCCTGCCGGGCAAACTTTGCCCATAGTGTGCCCACGCATGAAATCAATGACGGGTTATGGGCGTGGCGAATGCGCCCAGGACGGCTTTAAGGTCACGGTCGAACTCAGCTCGGTCAACCGCAAGCAGAGCGAAATCTCCGTGGCGCTGCCCCGTGAACTTGAAGTGCTCGAAGCCCAAATCCGCGATGTGGTAAACCGCTCCATCGCCCGCGGCCGGCTCACCGCGCGCGTCTCCCTTCACTCCGCAGAAGGCCGCATTTCCAGCCAGGTGCGGCTGAACGCGCCGCTCGCCAAAGCCTACGTGCGCGAATTGAACCGCCTCGCCAAGGATCTCAAACTCGCCGGGCCGGTCTCGCTGGATTTAATCGCGCGCGCGCCGGGCGTCCTGCAAACCGACGAGGACCAGGCGGACGCGGAAGATTTTTGGCCGGCCGTCGAGAAGGCGTTGCGGCAGGCTCTCGTCACGCTCCTGAAAATGCGCGAACGCGAAGGCACGCACCTGGCCAGAGACCTCGCCGCGCGCATCGGCGTCATGCGCAAATCCTCCGCCCAGATTCAGAAGCTCGCGCCGGAAGTCCAGCAGCGTTACCGGGAGCAGCTCATTCAACGGCTCAAGAGCGCGGGACTGGAGGCGCCCGGCGCGGATGACGAGCGGTTGCTGAAGGAGATTGTTTATTTCGCGGATCGCTCCGACATTTCGGAGGAACTGACTCGGCTGCAAAGCCATTTTCAGCAGTTCGACGATTGCCTGGACGCAAAGGAACCGGTCGGACGCACGCTGGATTTTTTGGCGCAGGAAATGAACCGCGAAGTCAATACCATCGGTTCCAAGGCCAACGACAGCTTGATTTCCCGCGCGGTGGTGACGCTGAAAGCCGAACTGGAAAAATTCCGGGAACAGGCCCAAAACGTCGAATGATTCCCCGCGCATGACTGAAGCCAGCCCATTATTGATCGTCATTTCAGCTCCCTCCGGCGGCGGCAAAACCACGCTGCAAGACCAATTGCTGGCGGCCAACCCATCCCTGACGCGGGCGGTGACCTGCACGACGCGCGAACCGCGCGCCGGCGAGAAGGACGGCGAGGATTATTATTTTCTCGACGCCACGTCTTTTTTGAAACGCGTGCAGGCCGGCAATTTTTTGGAGCATGCGACCGTGTTCGGCAATAGCTACGGCATCCTTAAATCCGAGGTGCTGAGCAAGCTGCGCCTGGGCAAGGACGTGCTTTTGAATGTGGACGTGCAGGGCGCGGCGACAATCCGCGACCGCGCGGAATCCGACCCGGAATTGAAGGCGGCACTGGTGCGGGTATTTCTGACGCCGCCGTCGCTGGCAACTCTGGAGGAACGGCTGAAGCGCCGCGGCACCGATTCGCCGGCGGTGATCCAAAAGCGCCTCAGCGTGGCGCGCCAGGAAATTGCCCAGTGGAAGAATTTCGATTATTTGATCATCAGCACGAGCATTGCCGAGGATTTGCGCCGGATGCAGTGCGTGATTGAAGCGGAGAGAATGCGGGTGACGCGCGCAGTTCGGTCCCCATTGCTGGAAATGTGACCGACAGCAACGGGATGGCGATGGATGCCCCTGGTTTGGAGGTCAAGGTTTGGCTTGTCCGACGTTCAAACAGGGATTAAAGTGAGGCGCGCGGGGAAAGTCATAAATGAGATGAAAGCGACGCGAAACATTGTTTTGGGCGTGACCGGATCCATCGCGGCATACAAGGCGGCGGATTTGACGAGTCAATTGACCAGATCGGACTGCGAGGTGCATGTGGTGATGACGGCGGACGCCCAGCGTTTCATCACGCCACTGGCTTTCAAAACCCTCTCCCGCCATCCGGTGGTCACGGACTTATACGACGAAGAGGAGGGCTGGAAACCCATTCACATCAAGCTCGCGGATGAGGCGGATCTCTTGCTGGTCGCGCCGGCGACGGCACAAGTGCTGGCCAAACTCGCTCACGGATTTGCAGATGACGCCCTGTCGTGCATCGCGCTGGCACTGAATCCCAAGGCAAAAATCCTGCTTGCCCCGGCCATGAACGGCAAAATGTGGCTGCACCCGGCCACGCAAAAGAATGTGGCGGCCCTCAAGGCGCGGGGCGCGGAGTTCATCGGCCCGGAAGCGGGAATGCTTTCCTGTGGTTATGAAGGTTTGGGCCGGCTATGGCCGGTGGAAGCCATTGCCAAAGCCGCGCTCGCGCTATTGAAATGAGAGCTTTTTTGCATAAACCATGCGGGTTGCCATTCTCAGACAGGCTTTAAAAGAAGTCAAATCCCGCCCAGGCGCATGAACCCAATCAAGTGGCAAAAGCCCAAATGGCTCCCGCGTTTTTTGGCCATGCCGGTGCCGGAACCCGCGCAGCAGGCTTCCCGCATCCTCGCTCTCCAGCGCAACATCATCCTGCCCGCCCGGGTGATGGTCGTCGTCCTGGTGTTCTATTATCTTTTTTATTTGACCGTCGCGGCGCCCGCGTGGGAAATCGTTCTGGAGACGCTGCGGAGTTTTTTCGTTTTCTACATTCTTTTCAACGCGCTGGCCGCGATGCTGCTTCTTCTGCGCCGCTTCCCGCCGCGCCTGGTGCAATGGGTGGTTTTCACCGTTGGTTTGGTGGATGGCGTTTTGCTGGCCGGTTTGACGCTGGAGACCGGCGGATTCGGCAGTCCCTTGTTTTGGGTATTTCCGGGTCTCATTGTGGTGAATGCTCTGAGCATCCCGCTGGCAACGCCCCAGATTGTCCTGAACCTCGCATTGAGCGGATTTTATCTGGGAGCGGGATGGCTTTATATCGAAGTTGCGGAAAGCGGCCCCACACCTTATTCCTCCCAGCCGTTGCAGCATTCGGGCGGCCCGACAAAGTTCTCACTCGGAGACATAACGGATTTGAAGGGGATCGCGAACAAGTTGCAGCATCCCGCCACGGATGACGAAGTGTCAATGTATCTGGCGGGGCAACTGTCGGCAGCCACTTCAAACCTGTTGTCCCGTTACAATGGGGGCACCAACACCTTGCTGCAGCAGGATTTGGTGGCGGACTTCAATCGGGTCATCCAAAGCGGGAAAATATACGATCCGCAGCGTTTTAGCGGCGTCAAATTATCGTTGGATGCCACGAGAATGCTGAACCAGCCGGCGAGCGGCCTGGAACAATACCGGCTGAATCGAAGGTTGCTGCAGGACGCCTATCCGCATGAAATTTTGAACCGAAGCCAATGGCTGGCTGCGGAGGAAAAACGCTCGCTGGAAGAGCCGTCCATGCTCGAAGCGGCAGCGGTCGAAAACGAAACGGAGCCATTTGTCCTTCGGTTGATTATTTTGTGGCTGATGACGGCCTCGTGCTATGGCGTCCAATTGTTGCTGTTCCGCGAGCGGGTTTCCGAGGAAGAGGAACGAAAATCCGCGGCGCGAAATGATGAATTAAAAGCCGCCGGCCGGCTGGCCGCGGAAATCGCCCACCAGCTCAAGAATCCGCTCGGCATTATCAACAACGCCGTCTTCTCGCTGCAACGCGGTTTGAAAGAAGGCAAGAAGGACTTCAACCAGCAAATTACCATCATCCGCGAGGAAATTGACCGTTCGGACCGGATTCTCACGCAGTTGATGGGCTACGCCCAGCTCAGCGAGGGCCGGGTGGAAAAGCTGAATGTGGTGGAGGAACTGGATCGCGCCATTGCCGAAGTCCTGCCATCAGGTGCCAGCTACATGACCCAGGTCCATCGCGATTACGGCGCGAGCCTGCCCGCCATGCTCATGCAGCGGAACCACCTTTCCGTCGTGCTTGTGAACCTGCTGCAAAATGCGCGCGAAGCCTTGAACGGCAAAGGTAATATCCAGGTCCATGCCCACTATGGGGACAACCATACCCTGCAGATTGTCATTGGCGACGATGGTCCGGGTATTCCCTTCGACAAACTGGACAAGATCTTTGAAGCCTACGTGACCACCAAGGAAAAGGGCACCGGCCTGGGCCTCGCCATTGTCAAACACAACGTCGAGCTTTACGGCGGCGCGGTGCGCGCTGAATCTGAGCTTGGAAAGGGAGCGCGTTTTATCCTACTATTCCCGGCGAAAACATTTATAGTAACCGATCCATGAGTACCTCGCTGCCTCCAGTGCTCGTCGTTGACGATGAAAAGAATATGCGTCTTTCATTGCGCACGGTTCTGACTGACGAGGGCTATGAAGTGCGCGCCGCGGAATCCGCCGAGGAAGCCCTCACCCTGCTGGGGCAGGAGGACTTTCTGATGGTCATCACCGACGCGCGGCTGGGCGGAATGAGCGGGTATGAATTGCTCGCCAAAGTCCACGCCCGCTGGCCGCAATTGCCCATCCTGATGATCACCGCGTACGCCACGCCCAAACTCGCCGTCGAAGCCATCAAATCGGGCGCCTTTGACTACCTGGCCAAACCCTTCGCGCCGGAGGAGTTGCTCCACGCCGTCTCCCGCTGTTCCGAACGGCACCAGTTGATGCACCAAAACGCCGCCTTGCGCGCGCGCGCGAACGAAACTTATCAAATTGAGATGATCGTCGGCGATTCGCCCGTCATGCGCGAATTGCGGAAGATGATCCAAACCGTCGCTCCCACCGATGCCCGCGTCCTCATCCTGGGTGAAAGCGGCACCGGCAAGGAATTGGTCGCCGGCGCGCTTCACGGCCTGAGCCAGCGCCGCCATGCCAGTTACGTCCGCATCAATTGCGCCGCCATACCCGAAACCCTCCTCGAAAGCGAACTCTTCGGCCACGAAAAGGGCGCTTTCACCGGCGCCCTTAAACAAAAGGCCGGCCGCGTTGAAGAAGCCGACGGCGGCAGCATTTTTCTCGATGAAATCGCCGACATGAGCCGCCCGCTCCAGGCCAAGCTTCTGCGTTTTCTGGAGGACGGCACTTTCACCCGCGTCGGTGGCACGCAGGAATTGCGCGTGGACGTCCGCCTCATCGCCGCCACAAACCGCGACATTATTGATGCCATACGCAAGGACGAATTCCGCGAAGATTTGTTCCACCGTCTCAACGTCGTCCAATTCCGCCTGCCCCCTTTGCGCGAGCGCTCCCAGGACGTGTTGCTCCTGGCCGGCCATTTCCTCAGGCACTTTAGCGCCTCTATCAAAAGATCCGCGAGTAGATTTTCCAAGCCCGCCCAGCAAAAACTCCTTTCGCACCATTGGCCCGGCAATGTCCGCGAACTCCGCAATGTCATCGAGCGCGCGCTCATCCTGGAAACAACCGACGAAATCCAGCCCGGCAACCTGCCCGATTTCCAGATCGAAACCGGTCTCCGCAAAGCCACCACCGCGCACAAGGCCGTCGTGGGCCAATCGCTCGACGAAATGACCGCAAATTTCGAGCGCGACCTGGTCGCCTCGGTCCTCGAACAAAACCACTTCAGCCTCACCCGCACCGCGGAGCAATTGAAAATCAGCCGCCATGCCTTGCGTTACCGGATGCAACGCTTGAACATCACCGCGGAAGGCGAGAATGACGAAGAAGCAACCGCCTCCATAGGGAAGGACTCCCAACCATGAACAAATTTATTCCCTTACTGGCGGATGTTGAAGCCACGGACCTCATCGAAGCGCAAAAACAATTCATGGGTACCAAAGGTTTCGAAGTCCTGGCCATGTTTGGGGCGCTCCTCCTGGCGATTGTCATCGGCACAATTTGGGCCGTTCTCTATTCAAAGAAGCGCAAGCGTCGGCCCCATCGCCAGCACCACCAGGAACAGCCGGGATACGTGTCGAAAGCCACCGCCAAGGTTGCCGAATCAGATGGCGGAATCAAAGTCCGCAAGAAATGGCGGCGCCAAAGGCGGCCTCATCGCCCGATCAATCCCACCCTCGCGCAAACCCGCGGCCTGCCCCCTTTGCGCGACGAAAACATGCCGCCGCCGCCCATGCCCTGATCGCCATGCAAGAGAGCCGCACGATCACGCGGAAAAGCGCTTCCAACCTCGCCCTGGCCTTCGTGTTGTTGCCGCGCGAAAAGCGCGATGGCATGTCCGCCCTCTACGCCTTCTGCCGTGAGGTTGATGACGTGGCCGACGATGAATCGGTTCCCACGCCGCAGCGCCGCGCAAAACTGGCCGCCTGGCGCGCGGACATCCGGCGCGCTTGCGAGGGCCAAGCCCCGCAACTTCCTGTCAATCGCGAACTCCAGCCCTTCATCCAGCGCCATCGCCTGTCCTTCGCCTTGTTCGATGAACTCCTCAAAGGCGTTGAAATGGACCTGGAAATCAAATGCTACGCCAATTACGAGGAACTGGAACAATATTGCTACCGTGTCGCGTCAGTCGTCGGATTGTTGAGCATCGAAATCTTCGGCTACACCCATCCCGCCTGCCGCGATTATGCGGTTTACCTCGGCAAAGCGCTTCAATTCACCAACATCTTGCGCGACGTTCGCTCGGATGCCGAACGCGGCAGAATATATCTTCCGCTGTCCGAACTCGCGCGATTCCAGGTCACGCCGGAGGAAATTCTGCGCGCGGAATATTCGCCCCGCTTTCGCAACCTCGCTGAAGGCGTGGCGCAGCGGGCGCGCCATTTTTATCAACAAGCCCGCGTCACTCTGCCTGCGGCGGACCGGCGTTCCATGGTGGCCGCGGAATTGATGGGGTCGGTCTATTGGCGGCTGCTGCAAAAACTGGAGCGCAAGCAATTTGATGTCTTTGGCCTCAAACCAACGCGCCTGGGCAAAGGGCAGAAAATCCTGCTCATTTTGCTCTCCGGCTTGCGCGCGGCTTCCGGTGCCATGGCGCCCAACTATGGCACGCCCTGAGACTCCGCGGCGGCTCATCGTCAACGCGGACGACTTTGGCCGCTCCCCGGCCATCAACCAGGCCGTCATTCAGGCGCACCTCGACGGCATCCTCACCACCGCGAGCCTCATGGTTGGCGAATCCGCCGGCGATGAAGCCATCTCGCTCGCGCGCCAAAATCCCCGGCTCGGCATCGGCCTCCACCTCGCGCTTTCCCACGGGCGCTCCGTCTTGCCGCCTGATAAAATTCCGGGTCTCGTTAATTCGCAAGGCCGGTTCAGCGACCGCGCCGCGGCCACCGGCCTGCGCTATTTCACCCACCGCGATTTGCGCCGCCAATTACGCGCGGAAATCCACGCTCAATTCGCAAAGTTCCACGCCACCGGCCTGACGCTTGACCATGTCAATGGCCATCTTCATTTTCATTTGCACCCGGTGGTCTTTCGGATTTTGATGGAATCCGCCGATGCCTTTGGCATCCGGCGCATGCGCCTGACCCGCGATCCGTTGCGGTTGAATGCGCGGCTGGCTTCCGCGCACTGGTTTTATCGCGCCAGCCATTCGCTGATATTCTCCTCACTGGCGGCGCGCGCGCGCGGTGAATTGCAGCGCCGGAACATCCGCCACACCCGGCGCGTTTTTGGCCTGCTGCAAAACGGGCGGGTGAATGAGGAATACGTGGCCGCGCTGCTGGCGCGATTGCCGGCCGGCGATTCGGAGCTTTACTCCCACCCTTCGCTCGACGAATTTAAACCCGAGTTCGACGCGCTCATCAGTCCGCGGATAAAAACCGCCGTGCGCGAGCAGGGCATTGTATTGATTCGCTACCAGGACCTTTAATATGACGAAACTCCTGACAATATTGCTGGTCGGCCTCCTTTTCGAGGCCGTGGGGGTGGTGTTTCTCAACCAGGGTTTGAAACAAGTCGGCGAAGTTCACAAAATGAGCGTCACAGAAGTCCTACGCGTCATCAAGTCCGGCGCCACCAATCACAAGATCCTGCTGGGCGTATTCTTCGAGGCGGTTTTTTTCGGCACGCTGCTGGTGCTGATGTCCAGGGGCACGGTGAGTTTTATCTGGCCGCTGACCTCGCTGGGATTTGTGCTGACGACCATTGCCGCGAAATATATTTTGCATGAGCAAGTCTCGTGGGTGCGGTGGTGCGGCGTGCTATTGATCATGCTTGGCGCGGGCGTGATCACCTACACTGAAAAAGTCTGGGAGGATAAGGCGCAAACTGAAACCCCCGCGCAAATCGCGCCCAAGTGATCCTCGGTCACCGCGCTCACCCCGCGCAGCAGCCTTCCTCTCTGACGCAGCGGCAGCCGCCCACCGCGCAGCACGCGCCCAAAACCGGCGCGACCAGATAAATCCAAAGGTGCTGCCAATGGCCGGAAACCAACGCCGGCGCCAGCGACCTCGCCGGATTCATCGAAGCCCCGCAGATCGGCCCCGCAAACAGCGCCTCCAATCCGATGACCGCGCCGACGGCAATGCCCGCGGTGACTCCTTTTTCCTTCGCGCCGGTCGAGACATTCAGAATGACGAACATCAAAAGCGCGGTGAGAATGAATTCCAGCACCAACGATTGAAACGCTGAACCAGCCGGCAATGTCGCGCCCAGCATCCGATCCGCGGGAAATAACATCCGCAGCGTGACGCTCGCCAAGAGCGCGCCCGCGCATTGACTGAGCACATAGGCCGGCACTTCGCGGAAAGGCAGCCGGCGCGCCGCCCAAAAGCCCAGTGTCACCGCCGGGTTCAAATGCGCGCCCGAAATGTCGCCGACCGTGTAAATCATCGCCAGCACGACCAACCCAAAAGTAAGCGCGACGCCCACATGGGAAACCGCGCCGCCCGTTGTTTCGTCAATCACGATTGCGCCCGTGCCCGCAAAAACCAGCGCGAAGGTCCCCGCCAGTTCCGCAAAATATTTTTTCACCTCGCGCCGTCCTTTCTTCCCGCCGCGTAAGCCTCAAAAACGCGCCGCATTTCATCCCGCACGCGCCGGAAGAATTGCAGTTTTTCCTCCTCCGTTCCTTCCGCATGGGCGGGATCATCGAAC
>Ga0302320_10026786_pt1 | contig 11145 bp, 12 predicted proteins | sample Bog_T0_3_FD_202130 | JGI IMG/M metagenome (GOLD analysis project Ga0302320, IMG submission 202130) | Peat permafrost microbial communities from Stordalen Mire near Abisko, Sweden - Bog_T0_3 | ecosystem: Environmental > Terrestrial > Soil > Wetlands > Peat | place: Sweden: Abisko, Stordalen Mire... | reverse complement strand
GATCGGGTCCCGGCAATATCGAACCAAGCGACAGTTTCATCGGTTACTCCTCTCCTCGAATCAGTAATTCAAATGTGATGCGATCGGCTGCGGGACCTCAGTCACTCGCAGGCCGTAGTTGCCGTCCACAATCACCGCTTCGCCCAATGCGATTACCTTGCCGTCCAGCAGCAGCTCCACGGGCTCGTCCACCTGGCGGTCCAGCTCGATCACCGAACCGTTGGTCAGCTCCAGCACATCGCGCAGCGGCAGTTGGCTCTGTCCAAACCGCAGCGACACATTCAATTCGACATCCATCACCAACTTCAGATTCAGCGGATCGACGGCTCCCTTGACCGTGTCCGCTGTTCGCTTCGTCGGTCCGACAGCGGAGAGAGCAGCGAGGAATTGCCCCTCAAAGTACAGATGCACCGGTATCTCCGGCCCGTCGCCCACAGTAATATCCAGCGGCTCCACCAGCATTCCGCCAAAGGCCATATCTGCAACCTGGTCCACCGCGAAGCTGACCGCGCCATATTCAGCCGAAAGCATTGCAGCAAGTCCCTTCATCGCCGAGGAGACAGCCTTGCCAACCGCTTCGGTGTGCGCGTCACTGAAGGCGCCCGCCTTCTGGCCGAGAATCTTCGCGCCAAGTTCAGCAACCTGCGCCTCGTAGAGCTCAACGAAGCACTGGCCGCGCAGCGCGCCCTCCGCCGTGATGCGATAGTGTACCGGCCGCTCCTGACGCGTGCTCAGGTCCGGGCTATCCAGCACCTTGATCTTGCAGGGTGATCCCACCGCCTGTGTTAGCGGCTCCGCGAGCGACTTCGCCAATGCCTCCGCAAACCCACGTGCTGCTTTTTTATTGGCCTGATTGTCCATTTTCTATTCCTTTCCCCAGCTCGTTGGTTGAACCCGCAGACCCACCTGGGCTGCCTTCTGTGTGCCGTTTCTTACTGGCACCGCCTCGAAAATCTCGCACCCGCCCACAGTCAGCATTCCCGGATTGCGCACCGGAGCGCGCAGCCTCAGTACACAGCCGGGCTGTAGCCCTACCAGGTCGCGCACCGTCACCTTCATTCCCGGAAGATCGGCCGCAATTTCGAAGTCGCAATCCAGAATGCGCTCGCGAATGCTGACCGTCGGAAACTGCCGCACCTTCCCCTTCTTCCCCGGCTGGTCCTGCTTGGTCTGCGCGACCAGACTGTTTGCAAACGAGGCAGGAAACACTACCTGGATGACACCGGTCAAGCCAGCAACCTCAATCTCCAGCTTGACCAACGTGAGCTTCTCGCTCGCCGGACAGTATTCAGCCACGTCACTGGGCTCAATGTGCCGATTGGCAACCAGCGACATCGCGGGCATACTCCATGCCGACTCCGCCTGCCGCACAATCACGGAGGTCAGCTCCTGCATAATCTCCTCTTCGATCTCAGAGAGCTCGCGAACATCATGGCTCGCGGCGCCGGCCCCACCCAGCAGCAGGTCGATCAGCGGAAATACCAGATCGACATCGATCTCCACGATGACTGCCCCATCCCCCGAGCTGAGGGTAAAAGGAGCCAGATAGCTAAATCCCGGAATGCCCGCGATGTACTCCTTGACCGGCAGCTGATCGAGCGTCAGTAGCTTCACCGCCGGCTCGCCGCCCATGTAGACACCCAGCGAGGCGGCAAGATTACGCGCAAACGTCTCGTGTATCGCGGTCAATGCGCGGGCATTCTCATTGGACATGCGTCCAGAGGAGCGGAAGTTGCACGGATGCACTACGGGCGCTTTGCCCCCTGCAACCTGTGTGCTCGAATTAGATGCGGCCTGTTCTTGACTATGCGCCAATGTGTCCTCCTGCGATTGCGCTCGGCGCGGGGGGCCGCTCGTGAACATGCGCAAGCGATACCCTCAATTTGTTCATCGTCGCCTGCAATATCTGCGAAACCCGTGAAAGCGCTAGCCCTACCACCTCGGCAATCTCCTTCATCGTCAGCTCCTCGCGGTAATACAGCGAAATAATCAGTTGCTCGCGCTCGCTTAACTTGGAGATGGCCTCGGATAGATGCACCTTCATCTCGCCCTTCAGACAAAGATCGAATGGGTCCGGATCGCTTAGGTTAGGGGCAGACTCAATCACATCCAACGAATCCGACCGCTCGTTCGATACCGCCACCTGTTGCCCGGTCAGGTGGAGACCATCCAGCTGCTGCACAATCTTGCGAAATCGGTCGATGTCCAACTGCATCTCCTCCGCGATCTCCGTGTCGTACGGACGTCTTCCCAGCCTTGCCTCCAACTGCGCGGTCGCCTCCGCGATCTCACGCCCCCGCCTGCGCATATAACGCGAGCCCCAGTCCGCATCGCGCAGGCTGTCCAGAATCGCGCCCCGGATGCGAAACTTCGCGAACGTCTTGAACTGCGCGTTCTTTGAGACATCGAACGTGCGGCTCGCCTCAAGCAAACCGATCACGCCGGCGTTCACCAGGTCCTCAAGCTCGACATGCTGCGGCAGCCGCTCGCGAATTCTCGCGGCAATGTAGTAGACCTGTGGCAGCTCCTGCATCACAAGATCATTGTGATCGTCCACATCCTCCGCGCTCTTCTTGTAGGCCACTTCTGCTTGCGTCATACGTTCACCTCATTGACCCTGGAAAAAACTAATCTCATCCCACCGACCCCAGCGACTGCACCTGCGTCATCGGAGGAATCTCCGATGGCGAGATAACCACAATCTTGGGAATAAATGGCTCGAGCAAACGCTTCAGGTAAAACCGTCCCGGAGAGGAGCACAGAAGCACCGGCGGCGCCGTCGCAACCTGGTCGCCCAGCATCGTTCGCAGGCCGTCCAGCACTCTGCGCGCAACCGACAGCTGCATCGCTCCGCCCGCACTCGGCTGCTGCTGTGACGACGTACGTGCGCACTCTTCTTCAATCGCGCGGTCCAGGGTCACGACCTTCAGTTGTCCCTTGTCATTCAGCAATGGCCGGATCAGCGCGCGTCCCAGCGAATGCCGCGCAGCCTCTACCAGATTGACCGGGTTCTTGTTGATCGCCGCCGCTTCCACCAGCGCCTCCAGAATCGTCCCCAGGTCGCGGATCGAAACCTGCTCGCGCAGCAGCTGCTGCAGCACCTTCTGTACCTCACCCAGGCTCATCAACTTCGGCGTCAACTCCTCCACCAGCTTCGGGTGCGAGTCAGCCAGCCGGTCCACCAGCCGCTTGGTCTCATGCCGCGTCAGCAGGTCATGCGCGTTCTGCTTGATTAGCTCCGCAAGGTGCGCCGCAAGAACGGACGTGTGGTCCACCACCGCATATCCCGCCGCAATCGCCTGCGCCTGCATGTCCGGCGTAATCCACTTCGCCGGCGAGTCAAATGCGGGCTCGCGCGTCTCCTGCCCCGTTATGTCGCCTGGCTTGGGGTTGGAGTTCACCGCGAGCAGACGATCCTTCTGCATCTCCCAGCGCGCAATCTCCACCCCGCGCAGGTAAACGATATACTCGCGCTCCTTCAATGAAAGGTTGTCAGTGATGTGAATGGACGGCACAAGAAAGCCGAGCTGCTGCGCCAGATTTTTACGCAGCGATTTCACTCTCGCCAACAGCTGTCCGCCCTGCTTCGCGTCCACCAGCGGCACCAACCCAACGCCAACCTCAAGCATCAGGTCGTCCAGCTTCAGCAGCGCATCCATCGGATCGACGGCCGGAGTTCCCGCTGCCTTTGCCGTTGCGGCCTTGGCGTCGGCGCTCGGCTCCGCGGCAGCGGCCGGCTTCATCTTCGACGCCGCAAACATGGACAAGCCGCCCAGCGCGAAGAAGGAAATCTTGGGCATCCCCGGGATCAGCGCCAGCGCAACCAGCACGCCGCCCACAATCCACAGCGGTCGCGCCGTGTTGAACATCTGCTTGCCGATGTCCTTACCCAGCGAATGGTCAGACGCCGCGCGCGTCACCACGATGCCGCCCGCAACCGACACCAGCAGCGCCGGGATGATCGCCACCAGGCCATCGCCCACAGTCAGAATCGTGTAGGTCTTCAACGCCTCCTGGAACGGCATGCCCTGCTGAAATACGCCGATCAAGAATCCCGCGATGATGTTGATCGCCATAATCAGGATCGTGGCCAGCGAATCGCGTTGGCTAAACCGCGCCGCGCCGTCCATCGATCCGCAGAACTCAGCCTCCCGCGCAACCGCCTCGCGCCGCGCCCTCGCCTGGTCGGCATTGATCAGCCCCGTATTCAAATCCGAGTCGATCGCCATCTGCTTGCCCGGCATCGCGTCGAGGGTGAACCGTGCCGTCACCTCGGCCGTGCGCACCGCGCCATGGCTCACCACCAGATACTGAATCGCAATCAACGCAATAAAAATCACAAAGCCGACGATATAATTGCCGCCCACCACAAACTGGCCAAACGCCTCAATCACCTTGCCCGCGGCCGACGTGCCTTCATTGCCGTGCAGCAAAATACGTCTCGTGCTCGCAAGGTCCAGCGACAGCCGCATCAGCGTCAACAGAAGAATAAGACTTGGAAACACTGAGAACTGTACCGGCCGCAGAATTTGGATCGCGGTCAGCAGCACCAGCACAGACGCAGTGATGCTCACTGTCAACAGCAGGTCCAGCACCATGCTGGGCAGCGGCACCAGCATCACAAACACCAGCGCAACCGCCGCGGTTGGAATAATCCAATCGCCCGATGCGCGGAGTGTCGTCATCAATCCCGGCTGTTTGCTCACTGCGGCCTCATCTCATCTTGCTTGTTAGAAGCAGCCTTAGTAGCGGCGGCCCTGCGTTGCGCATCGCGCTGCTTTACCTCCGCCTCGGCCTTGTAGACCATCACCAAAATCTCAGCCACCGCGTGATACAGTGCGGACGGAATGGCATCGCCAACTTCCGCGCCCTTGTAAAGCGCCTGCGCCAGCGGCTTGTTTTCCATAATCGGAATGTCCCGGTCGCGCGCAATCTCCTTGATCTTCGCCGCCAGCACATCCAGTCCCTTCGCCACCACAATCGGCGCTGGCATATTGATCTCATAGCGCAGCGCCACCGCGTAGTGCGTCGGGTTTGTGATCACCACTGTCGCTGTCTCGGTGGCCTTCAGCATCTGCTTGCGCCGGTTTTGCCGCTGCAGCTTTCGCATTCGCGACTTGCTCGCCGGATTGCCGTCCGTCTCTTTCATCTCTTCGCGAATCTCCTGGCGGCTCATCTTCAGGTCGCCTTCGTTCTTTACCCACAGCAGCAGGTAGTCAATGCCCGCCCACGCCAATAGGATCAGCCCCGACTTCCAGCAGACTTCGAGCAGCATTCCGCTCGCCAGGTTTACAAACCCTCTTGGATCGACAAACGTGCTTCCCAATATCTGTTGCCAGTGGCTCGTGATGCACGCATACCCCACCCAAGCAATCGCCGCAAACGGCAGCAACGACTTCAGCGTAGTGCTCACACCCGTCAGCGAAAATATCTGCTTCATCCGCCCGGCAGGACTGAACCGCTCAGGCTTCATTGCCAGCGCCTCCGGCGCGAAGACAAACCCGCCCTGCGCCACACCCGCGGTCAACGAAACCGCCATCGCCGTCATCAGAATCGGCACCACCCAGCGCAGCGTCTCCACGCTTGTCCAAAACAGCAGGGGCCCGTTGGCCTCGATCATGTCCGTACCCGCCGAATCCAGCGCATTGCGGAAGAAGGCCGTCCAGTGGTTCGCTGCCTGCTGCGCGGTCAGGGTGACGACCCCCGCCACCGCGACCATGGAAAGCGCGCTCGTCAGCTCACGCGACCGCGTAACGCGACCCTGCTGCCGCGCCTTCAACCTGTGGCGCGGCGTCGCTTGTTCGGTCTTGTTTGAATCAGCCATGGTCTCTCAGCGTGCCAAATGCAATAAGCGTTCGCCGTTCTCCAGCGAGTTCATAAACAAACGATGGAACAGATCGGGCCAGTACTTCAGCGTCGCAAGCAAAACTACTATTCCAAGCAAGCTCTTGACCGCCGGGCCAAGCAGCATCAGCGGTAGCTGCGGCGAGGCCTTGCCCAGTAGGCCAAGCACAATGTCGGCCACCAGCGTTGCCGAAAGCACAGGCGCAGCGATCTGCACCCCAAGCCCGAAGATCATACCTACGGACTTCACCACCGCCATCGTGAACAGGCCGCTCAGGTGCGTCGTACCCACCGGCAGATAAAGAAAGCTGTTCACGATCGCCCGCAGCAGCCAGTAGTGCACATCCATCCTCAAGAACAACAACATCACAATGCACTGGTAAAAAAGTGCGACCACCGTCGTGTCTACCTGGGTCTGCGGGTCCAGAATATTGACCAGCGAGTAGCCCATCTGGATGCCCAGCACCTGCCCCGCAAGCTGCACTGCCTCGAACACCACATTGGTCGCAATTCCCATCCCAATGCCAATCAAAAACTCCATAAACACCAAAAGCGGCCACTGTGTAAGTGGGTGTGTACCGATGCTCTGCCCCACCGTTGGAAACAGCAGCAGGGTAATCGCCAGCACCAGAATCGCCTTTACCCGCGGTGGGATCGCAACGCTGCCAAAAAATGGCGCAAACAGCATTAGCCCCGAGAGGCGCACGCTGATCGAAAGCAGACCGCTGATAATCGAAAGCACCGGAATCTGGATCATTGCAGATACCCATGAAAGTCGGAGAACATGCCAATCGTGTACTGCACCAGATGACGCCACATCCACGGCATCATGAAGAAAAGCGCGCCGCCCGTAGCCAGTAGCCGCGAGACGGTCGAAACAGTGGTGTCCTGCAGCGACGTCAGCACCTGCACCACATTCACCGTGAGGCTCACGAAGATCGCGACCGCCAGAATCGGGCCGACCAGGATCATCACCTCCTGCAACATCATTCTTCCCAGCAACACAACCTGGTCGACGTCCATAGCGTTAGCGGAAGCTCCTCATCAAAGATCCGATCAGCAGATGCCAACCGTCCACCATCAGAAACAGCAGCAGCTTCAGCGGGGTGGAGATCACAACCGGCGGCAGTTGCAGCATGCCCACCGATGTCGTGATCGACGCGACCACCATGTCAACGATCAGGAACGGAAGAAACAGCACCGTTCCAATCTGGAATCCGGCCTTCAACTCCGAAAGAATGTAGGCCGGTAGCAGCACGCGCATGGACACGTCATCAATGGTCGCGGGATGCGGTTCGTGGGCCAGCTCAATGAACAGCGCTATGTCCTTCTCGCGCACATAGTGCGCCATAAAGTTGCGCAGCGGTATCTCGCCCCGCTCGGCCGCATCCATTGCCGTGATCTGGCCGCTCTCCATGGGCACAATCGCGTCCTGGTAGATCTGAGTCGCCACCGGCTGCATCAGAAAAAACGTCAGGATCAGCGAGAGGCCGATCAGCGTCTGGTTGGACGGTGTGGTCTGCAGGCCAAGCGCCTGGCGCAAAAAGTGAAAGACAATCAGAAGACGCGCAAAGGGCGTCATGCACATCAGAATCGATGGGATCAGCGTCAGCGCAGTCAGTGTGAAGATGACCGACCAAGGGATCGATCCGCCATTCACGCCGGGAATCTGCAAAGTGCCATTGATGCCCGTCGGCGATGAAGTAATTGGCCCTGCGGCCGGAGTCTTCGAGATCGCAGTCTTCGTCGGCACAATGCCAGCCGCGGGCATCGCACGGATCGGGTCGCCAACAAGCGTTGAGCCCTCCACGCCCGGGACAACAAGGCGCGCCTGAGCGGCCAGCGGAGTCGCCGCAGCCATCAGGCCCGCGGCCGTACCCAAAATAGAAAGCAACATAGCGCATCGCCGCAGCACGCCGCGAAGAGTCATTCTGCCTCTCCCTGCTCCGCCGAATACACCAACTGCGCGCTCTTCGCGCCATCCAGCGGCGTCAGCAGACAGACTCCCGACGAACCGCCTCCAATCAGAAACTCGCGGCCCTCAACGCACACCAGCGCCACAAACCGCTTCTCTCCCAGAGAAACAGTCTCCGAGACGCGCAACCGCTTGGTTGTATTCAACGCATACTTCGATCGCAGCCACGAGAACGCGCGCGTCAACCCTGCGGGACTGGCTTCCTTGCGCGGCTTGCGCGCAACCGTCCGGCCCGTCGTCATGGGACGCCGCGGCGATTCCTGCACAACCCAGTCATCCATGCAGTCGGCCAACGTGGCACTGAACGTCGCGCCACGCCCGGCAGCTCCTGCAGCCAATGCAGTCATTCCCGGGTGTGAGCCGGAGAATAGAGATCGAGGAATTCGTATCTTTACCGTCATGCCAGCTCCGTCATTCGCACGGCCAGCCGGTCGTCGATCACTTCAAACTCGGTCCAGCCGATCAGAAGTCCGTTGACTCGCAGCGGCAGGTCGCCGGTCTGGTGGCAGGAGGTCGCAATCACCGACCCAGGAGTCAGTGTCAGCAGATCGCCGATGGTGAAGTGAACCACCGGCAGCTCGAGGCTCAGGTTGCAGGGCAACCACGGCATGCTGTCCAGCGGGTCCTTCGCCTGCCCACTCGGCGGCTTCGCCACCATGTGGGATGGCTCAACTGGCTTCTCTTCCACCTTCAGTGCTGCATTGCCCATTCGGCCCTCGCAAGGTCTCAGCCCGTGTCGCCTTCCTCTACCTTTGCCATGCATCTGGCGTCGGGTCTGCTGCGAGGAACAATTGGGCGGAGCGGTCTCACCAGACTCAATGCAATTGGAGGGCCGGAAGACACGCGCGAAAGCGCAGACCCACGCGCGCAGGCCTGCCATCGGCTAAGTATCTCTTTCGAAGGATTTTAATGACAAAACGAAGCCGCTCGCCGACTCTTATCGCCGGTGAGACAGCGATGAGAGTCGGATGCGGGTAGGCGCCTCCCGCCAGGAAGGAGGATGACCTGGCGGGAGGCTCTAATCGTAAGCTAACAACTTCATCGTTCCATCAGCCTAGGCCGTCAGCATCTGCACGGTGGCCTGGGATATCTGCTGGAACGTGGTTAGGACCTTCGCGTTAGCCTCGTAGCCCTGCTGCGCGATGATCATGTTGGAGAACTCCGTCGACAGGTCCACATTGGACCCCTCGACCGACCCTCCGGTAATGGTGCCGTTACCGCCGGCCCCTGCCTGTCCAACCACCGCGGATCCGGAAGCGAAGGTCGATTGATACGCGCTGCTGCCCGTCTGCGTCAGCCCCTGTACGTTGCTGAAGCTGGCGATCGCCACCTGTCCCAGTGCCAGGGTCTGGTTGTTGCTGAACTGCCCCTGTACCGTCCCGTTAGGAAGCACGGAATAGCTCGCAAGCGTTCCCACTCCATAACCGTTCTGGTTGGTTGCAGCCGTTACACTCGCCGAATCCGCCTGCGTGATGACTGGGCTCGTCCCTGTACCGTTCAGGTTCCAGGTCATCTTCAACGGCGCGGCGCCATCCGCCAGACCAGTGATGTTAATGCCCGTGATACTTCCCGTGGGCGAGGTCAGCTGCCCCGAAGAGTTGAAGGTCATCGTGCCGGAAGCAACCGTGGTCGGGTTCGCAACGCCGGTCGCCGCACCCGGAAGCGTGATGTTATAGCTCCAGGTGTTGGTCGCTGTGTTTGTGTAGTTGATCGTCAACTCCTGCGACGCGCCCAGCGAGTCGTACACCGTGATTGGCGTGCTGAAGGTCGACCCAACCCCGCCACTGGAGTTGAGATTTGTATTGGCGGAGAAGCTTGTGGTCGCCACCGCCGGGATCGTGGTCGCCTGGTCGACGGAGATCGGCGCGAGGGCCCCGGAAGTCGAAACCACGCCGGCAACTGCCGGATAGCCCATTACCAGCTTTCCATCCGGGGTGGCGAGCTGTCCCGATGAATTCACCGTGAAGTCGCCCGCACGAGTGTAAGTGGTTTGGGTCCCGTTCTGCACCACGAAGAATCCATTGCCCTGCAACGCCATATTCGAGGCAACTCCCGTCGAACTCAGCGCGCCGTTGGTGAAGTCCGCCGTAGTGCCATTCACCTGCACTCCCGATCCGGTCTGGATAGGGTCGCCGTTTCCTGAGGTTCCAAGCACCTGATTGAAGACATCGGTGAAATCCAGCCCCTGGTCTTTGTAGCCATCTGTGTTCAGATTGGCCAGGTTATTCGCAATAGTGTTGAGCGAGGAAGAAGTGGCTTCCAGGCCGGATAAGGGAATCGAAAATGCTGACATTTAACTACCTCCTGTAGTTGTTGAAGCCTTAATTCGTGGATGCGGTCCCGGCGCTGCCGTACAAGTTCATCAGCGCGCTGGGGTCGACGGTGGGGACATACGACGGCTGCTGCTGGCTGGAGGTATTCGCTCCTGCCACCTGCGGACTGGACGGCGTTGCGGCCGCCGCACTCCCCGCAGTCTGCGCAACCAGCGGACTCGTGCCCGAGGATTGCGTGCCTGAACTCGCGGTGCTCGACGGAGCCAGGCTGCTCAGTGTCTGGTTGATGGAGATCAGTTGATCCAGCTGGTTGAGCGACACCATCTGCCCGACCATCTGCGTCGGATCGACCGGAGACGTGGGGTCCTGATTCTGCAACTCAGTCACCAGCAGATTCAGAAACGTGTCCTGAAGACTGGTTGACGACGTGCCAATCGTGTTGATCGACGAGCTGCTGCCTGAAGTACTCGACGTAGTCGGTGTACTCGCCGCATGCGCCTCCTGTGGTGCTGAGATGCTCGGGGTGATTCCTTGAATGTTCATCTGCTTTCCTCCTAAATAAATTTCGACTATGCCCTGATGTCCAACCTGTACCCGCTGTCCGCACCAACCATTGCAAGCTGGCTCAGACCAACGTCTGGTTCTGTAGAAACTGCGGCGTTCTCAACCCGCGCCGAACGCACAAAGCCTTGCTGCTCTCTTTGAGGTGAATCTCCAGAGCCACCGGATAACGCTGAGCCCTGGCGGTTGACCTCAATCGAAGACTGCATCCCGTACTGCTCCTGAAACCGCGCCTGCACTCCCGACGCATGGGCAGAAATCGCCTGCCCAAGCTCGCTGTGGTCGACCGAAATCTGCGTTGTCATCTGCTGCGGCGAGAGCGAAGTCCGTATCGAAATATCGCCGTACTCAGTCGAATGCATCCCCACCCGCATCTCCGTCCCGCCCATCGACTGCATCACCCTCGCGGCGTTAATGCCCGAAGCCGGCGCTGTATCGTCAACCTCCTGCGGCAACCCGGCCGCATCATTCCGCCCCAGAGCCTCGCGCGAT
>Ga0302320_10026785_pt1 | contig 11145 bp, 9 predicted proteins | sample Bog_T0_3_FD_202130 | JGI IMG/M metagenome (GOLD analysis project Ga0302320, IMG submission 202130) | Peat permafrost microbial communities from Stordalen Mire near Abisko, Sweden - Bog_T0_3 | ecosystem: Environmental > Terrestrial > Soil > Wetlands > Peat | place: Sweden: Abisko, Stordalen Mire... | reverse complement strand
TGCTTCAACCAATGGCATCGATTGAATGCGTTCAGCAAGGCGCCGAGGGCCGTTTGGCACTCGTTCAATATGGGAATGCCACACGAATATTTCTCGCAGGGCGATGGCATTGTGGGAGGGGCGAATGACTCAAGAATTCTTGCAGGGCAGCGACCGCCGTGGAACGCCGCGCTTCAGCATCAATGCGTCCCTCACCATTTTCAGCGGTCAGCGCTCGATTCTCGCCTACACCCGGGACCTGAGCAACCGCGGCGCGTATTTTTACTTGCCTTCGGCCGATAGCAAACTGCTCGGTCGCGACCTTGATTTCATGGTCGAATTACCTCCCGAGATTACCCTTTCAGCCGTCTGCCAAATCCGATGCAAAGGGCGCGCAGTGCGCACCGACGATTCCCCCGGAAATCTGACCGGCGTCGCTGTTGAGATTCTGGATTATTCCATCCTCAAAGAATCGATGCACGCCGCCTAGGTCGCCGCCGATCGGTACCTTAAGCCTCTGGTCCCTGAATCTTCCGCAACCCCAGCACTCGGTGATCTTCAAGCTTGCTCTTCACCACATACACGAGTTTGTTGTTGCTGTCCGGATCGGTCGGCACCAGGAAGAATCCAGGGTCAACCAGGTAGCGAATGGAATTGTAGACAATCCCCTCCATCACTTCGCCGTCGACGAATTTGATCCGTATCCAGATTCCATGCACCACCGGAGCCCGCGTATGAAAGTTCAGATGGTTGTGAACCGGGTCTCCATCAAAGCTGTTCACATAGAAGATCGCTTTCAAATCGCTGAGCGCTATCTCTTCAACCGCATCCGATCCCAGCAGACGCACACGGCATCCTTCAGGTGAAACGCGGGCGGCATTGCTCAGCAACTCTTCAATTGTGTTCCAGGTTGGGGATTCCAGAAACCCTTTGATGATTTTGTCGCCAAATTGAACCACAACCTTTTCGCCTTCCGGCGGATTCCCTGCGTCTTCAACCTTGATCATGCGGTTTGTGCCGGTTCCAGACCGAACTGCCTCCGTGGCGGGCTCAGATTGTACTGTTTGATCTTGTATAAGAGTGCCTTATAACTGATCTGCAGATTGCTGGCAGCCACCTTGCGGTTCCAGCCCGTATCCTCGAGCATTTGCGCGATCGCGCTCGATTCAGCGCCACCCTTCAAATTCCTGACCAGGTGCTTCAACCCACCGTTGCTGCCGTTGGCGTCTCCATTCAACGCCCGGCTCTCCGCATTTTGAACAGGATCAAGGTCGTTGATGATCGCCTGCTCGTCGGACAAAATCAGATAACGCTTGATCGTGTTCTCGAGCTCGCGAAGATTGCCCGGCCACGAGGCCTTGGTCAAGGCCTTCATCAGGGCACGGGAGATTGGCAACGGGTTGCACTGGTATTTGGCGGCTACCTTGCGCATGAAATACTCGGCAAGAATCGGGATCTCGTCAACGCGCTCCCGCAGCGGCGGCATCTTCAACGTGAAGCCATTCAGGCGATAGTAGAGGTCCTCGCGAAATGTCCTTTGCGCAATGGCCGCCTTGATGTCCACATTGGTTGCGGAAATCACGCGAACATCTACCTTTACGCTGTTCCGCCCCCCCAGCCGCGAAAAGCTGCCATCTTGCAGCACCTGCAAGAGCTTCGCCTGCAACACCGCCGGCATTTCACCAATTTCATCCAGGAAGATCGTGCCCTTGTTGCACATCTCAAACTTCCCGGGCTTCGATTTCACCGCGCCCGTGAAGGCGCCTTGCTCATACCCGAACAGTTCGCTCTCCAGCAAATCCGCCGGCATCGCCGCGCAATTGACCTTGAGGAAGCTGTGCTGGCTACGTGCCGACATCTTGTGGATGTACATTGTCGACACTTCCTTGCCCGTGCCGCTCTCTCCAAGAATCAGAACAGGGATGTCGGCCCGCGCTAAAAGCTTGCATTGGCTTTCGATCTCCCGCATGCACTTGCTGGCTCGCACAAACGATGTGTTCTCGTCCAGCGGTATTTCCAACATGTCTTCATCGGCCGTCTGCCAGTCCGATTCGCGCAGGCACCGCCCCACTGCCAGATCGATATCGCTCTTCCTGAATGGCTTGAGGATGATCTCGGTGGCGCCCATCCGGGTTGCTTCTGCAACGTCCTTCATCTCCGCCGAACAGGCCAGCATCAAAATCGGAAGCGATGGATTCGTTGCCCGAATCTTTGCCAACAGGCCAAGGGAGTTATCCTCGGTCTCGTCCTCTGAAATGTGCCAATCCATCACCAGCAGGTTCGGCGACGGTGCTCTGCGGAGACTCCGGGTGAGTTCTGAAGCCTCCGAATGGAGGGTCACCGTGAACCGGTCCGACAGAACTCGGTGGAGATATGCCAGAATAGCTGGATCTGAGTCCAAAATTGCGATTTCAGGTCTGCGTTTGTTTCGAGTCTTCACAAGGGCTCCCAAAAGCGTGCTTGTCCTTCAGGCTTCTTCCGTCGCGGCCTGAAACATCAACCGCAAGCTCCAATCATTGCGCATGGATGCCCCGGACCGGGCTGGCAATGCCACCGGCTTGCGAGCTGTAGAATACTTCGAGCAATCAACTGCGGAGCAGTTCAAAAACAATGCGGTAAGAAGTTGCAGTGGGAACCAGCATAGCATTGGAACTGGTAAATTGTTACCCATTTTTTGCAAACATTTACACATTTGGTACTCCGAACCCACCCCAATTCCAGGCCCACAGCCCTCAAATTACCCCAGGTCTCTCTGTATGGTTACTTTGTGCGACCTTTTGTGACGTGAAGAGAGTTTTGAGTCTGGCCAGAGACTTGCATACAGAGAGCAAAGACCGATGACTGAATTGGACGAAGAATGGCTCTGACTCGCGTTACCGAACTTGTCGATATGCGCGAACTGCCGCCGATGAGTGTGCTCTTCGGCAAATCGTCCATGATGGCCGTTGCCCGGGATAAGCTCGAGCGCATTGCAGATACTACAGTTCCGGTTCTCTTGCAGGGGGAGTGCGGAACGGGTAAAGACATCTTTGCCAAATTGTTGCATGCCCGCTCCAATCGCTCAAAGTGTGCCTGGATCAAGGTCACCTGCCCCGCGATTCCCCATTCGCTCATCGAGTCGGAACTTTTCGGCTACGAAAAGGGCGCCTTCACCGGGGCGTATGCAACCAAGCGCGGCCGCCTTGAAATGGCTCACCAGGGAACCCTCTTTCTCGACGAGGTCGGATGCCTGGATATGTCGGCACAAGCCAAGTTGCTCCAGGTCCTTCAAGATGGCAGCTTTATGCGGGTTGGAGCGCTGGAGTCGAGGAGTGTAGATACCCGCCTCATTTGCGCTGATAATGGCAACCTGCGCCAACAGACAGAAGAGGGCAGTTTCCGGTTGGACTTCTTCTACCGCATCAACGCCGTCACTGTCGCATTACCCCCCTTGCGGCAACGCACCGTCGACCTTCCCATGCTGGTCGACTACTTTTTCGAGATCCACTCCAAAGCATTCGGTCTCAAGCCAAAGCCGCTCTCGCGCGAGATGATGCGCCTCATGCAGCAGCACAGTTGGCCGGGAAACATCCGGCAGCTCGAGAACATGATCCGCAGCTACGTCCTGATCGGCAGCGAAGAAGCTCTCGTGGCAGACTTCACTCCATCGAGCCCGGCTGCCTCGATTCCTAGCATCGATTTGGCCAGCCCCGTCTCTCTCAAAGAAATCACCAAGGCAGCCACTCAAGACCTTGAGCGTCAGATTATTCTCAAAGTTCTCCAGGCGAATGGATGGAGCCGGCTCAAGACCGCCAAATGGCTCAACATTAGCTACAGATCGCTTCTCTATAAGCTTCAGGAATCGGAAGCCCGCGGGACTTCGGGCCTGCCGCCCAAACAGATTGCGTCTACCGCAAGACCCGCCCCGCTGCGATCCGCTGCAAAATGGAGCGATATGGGACAAGACGGCACCTGAACACTTTGGCCGTAATGATCCATTTATAAGGCCAATTTTGTGTGTTCACCCCGCGCAGACCCTTTCAGGATGATCGAGCCTCTGCGGACACAATCTGAGATGAACTGCGTTGCGCGCCCAGGGGCAAAGCTTCGAGAAGGTTTCAGAACGGCAAGAAGACAATGACGACTCTGAATGTGAAGATTTGGACGGATTGGCAGGTGGAACAACCCTCGCCATGCAAGACAAGGAGTCGGGATTGAGTTCCGGAGCGATGAATGCGGTTCCACGAATCGCTGTCTGCACCGCAATCCAAGGTGGAATGAGCCTTCGCGAGGCTGTGCTTGTCGCTCTTTTGACCGCAATGTTAGCTCTTGGCTTAGGTCTTGTCCGTCCGTCGGGGCTCTCCAACGACAGTTTCCAGTATCTGTCCGTCGCGGCGAACGTCGCCCAAGGGCAAGGGATTGAAACCCCTCTGGTTCACTTTGACAGCGAACGGTCAATCGGGCGCATTCCGGCGCCAATGACCACGTTCGCTCCGGGATATCCGGTCGTCGTCGCGCTGAGTTCGTTTCTCGCAGGCAGCGCCGAGCGTGGCGCGCGACTCATCTCCATTGCCGCGTCTGCCCTGTCAGTCATCTTGATATGGGCGCTGGCCAATTTTGCCGGGCTCGATCGCACCTCAACTCGGGTTGCCATGGCGCTGCTGATTGGCAACGCGTTTTTCTTGCATACCGCTACCTCAGTGGCTCCCGAACCCTTGTTCCTTCTGGTATCGCTGTCGGCGTTGCTGGTCGTCGCTGTAAGCATCCACTCCTCCGCAGGTCAATCGGCAGATTGGACGGGGCTCGTCATCGGTCAGATCCTCGTCGCCGCATCGTATTCCATTCGTTATGCCGGGATATTCGTTTTCGCTGCCGTTCTCGCCCATGCAGCTGCTTCCTTCGCCTTGCTCAGAAACAAGCGGGCTTTGGTCTACTTGTTGAGCAACCTCGTTTCAGGCGCACTGATAGGCTCCATCATGATGCGCAACTGGGTGCTGGTTGGCACGTGGAAGGGGGGGAACGAGAAGCAAGTCAGTCATTCCCTGCCCACTGTGTTGGCCATCTATGTGAAAGCTCAGATTCATCTCTTGTTTGGAATGCACATATTCGATCTTTGGTTGATTTGCGTGATCGCGCTTTCCGCCCTTGCAATCTTGTGGGCTGCAGTGACATTGCTCCGAAACCGTCCCCATCGTGTGCCATCCCCTTTCACGGGAGCCGCCCTCTTTTTCATATACGCGTTGGTATCGACTGCCGGAATGATCTGGCTGGGAATGACCAGTGTCATCAGTTTTGGAACCCGCATGTTCTATCCCCTGCTGCCGCTCTACATCGTCGCGGCGGTCCTGATTGTCAGTCGCGGCTCCAAGCTTGTTGGCAGCGGTGAAAAGCCGGCTCGCTATCGGCAAGCCTTGGCTGTGCTGTTCCTGGTTCTCTACGGGTGGGTCAATCTTCGCGAGTTCAATACTCCCAGGGAGCCGTCAGGGTTGGATAACCTCCGGGACGCATACGCCAAACCGATGGCAAATGGACAGCCCTTGCATGAATGGATCGACGCAAATATAGGAAACAATGAAGCGATCGTCGCAGATGCCGGCCAGATCACCGGCTATTTCCTAGAGCGGCCGACTTTATCGCTCATTGAGTCGGAATACAGCACGGCCACCTGGGATCAGCAGACGGTAACCACCGTGATGCACCGTTTCCACGCGAGATTTCTGATCCTGAACCTGGCCATACCTGCGGAAGAGGCACCCGTGAGGACCGAGTCGAATTTTCTTCAGAAGGCCATTTGCTGTCGAATCAATCCAGGCTTTCACGTCGTGGCCGAAAATCAGGATGTAAGGATTTTCCAGGTGAACGATTGATGAGATCAGGCCTTGAGCCGTCCGCCACGGCAGAACCGCTGACGTCGTCCAAAGGCCGGTACTATCGCCCGGAACTCGATCTTGTTCGCTTTCTTGCGTTTTTCCTGGTGTTTGCCTCACACACCCTGCCCTCCACGCGGGATCCCCGTGTCGCCAGCCTCTTGAAAGGCTTCGCCCCAGCCTTCAGCGCGTTCAGCGATGCCTGCGATTTCGGGCTCAGTCTCTTCTTCACCCTCAGTGCTTTCCTCATCTGCGAATTGCTGCTCCGCGAACGGGAGGCAACGGGAGCGATCGGGGTCAAGCAGTTTTATATTCGTCGCATCTTGCGGATCTGGCCCCTCTACTACCTCGGCATGGCACTCGGCGTGGCAGCCGTCCTGCTGCCAGGCGTCGACCCCGCCTCGGCGGTAAAGATGGGCTGGTTTGCCATCTTTATGGGCGCTTGGTATTGCACCGTACACGGCGGATTGCTGAATCCCGCAAATGTGCTTTGGAGCATCTCTGTCGAAGAACAGTTCTACCTGTTTGCCCCGTGGATCGTTAAATACTTAACCCGCAAATCGCTTTATGTATTCTGTCTTGCGATCATCCTGGTTGCCAATGCCACACTCCTTCATTTGGGCAGGGTGGGCGCACCCAATTATGCCGTCTGGTTCAACTCTCCAGTTCAGTTTGAGTGCTTTGCTGGCGGAATTCTGTTATCCCTTGTCCTTCGTGGCAGAATGCCCAGGCTCGCCATCTGGCAACGAATGGTAGTCCTCGCCATCAGCTTTTCTTGCTGGTTCTACGCGTGCTATGGGCTGCACGCCATCTTCGGCAGTTCCGGGCAACGCAATCCAGGTAGTTGGCACCTCGTCTGCGGGTATGCGCTGGCTGCCTTGGGCTCCGTCTTGGTGCTCGTTGCATTTCTGGGAGTTCGCTCGAACCTGCTTCCCAACTGGGCCATCCACCTTGGACGTATCTCCTTCGGCCTCTATGTGTTTCATGACTTTGCAATCATGTTGACAAATGGACTCATTCTCCAGCCTCTAGCCTCATTCAAGGTTGGAATTGTCAACGCACTCAAGGGGCCTATCTTTATGACGAATATAGTTCTTAGCCTTGCGCTCACGTTCGTTGCCGCGGCGCTTTCTTATCGTTATCTTGAAACACCGTTCCTCAAAATGAAGGAGAGGCACTCGGTCATCGAGTCTGAGCCTGTTGGCGCCGTCGACAATCGTCCCAATAGGTCTGGCCTTGCAGAACGCGGATAGCCTCACAGCCCTCCAAGCCTCTTCGCCCGGGATGCCTATATCCAGTCATGAAATTTGTAGTAGACGATTTTGACGGACTCAACTGCCAGCGTTGCAAAGGCCGGCAAGCGCCCACTCATGTGCTCAGCCTCCTGGATGGTGTCTGGAACTGGCATCGGCGTCACCTCAACACCAAGCTTGCGGAAGACCCGCATCGCCCGGTACATGTGAAAGTCGCTGGTGAGCAACACTTTCTTGCCGGGCATGTCTTTGAAAAGGCGTGCGGCATCGACTCCATTCTCGCGGGTGCTGACGGGCGTCGAGTCGGCGACGAGGTCCTCGCGGGGGATGCCTTCGACAACGAGATAATTGACGATCCCTGGACCACCCCCGCCGCTGACTACAACCTTCTTGAAGCCGCCAGTTTGCCACGCCAGCACAGCGTAGCGCGCGCGCCAGAAGGTTGAATAGGAAATGCCGCCACGGTCATCCGCCGCAGAGCTCAATACGATGAGAACATCGCCGGTGGGCCGCTCGAAAGGACCAGAATAGGCCAACGCCCACCATCGGACGACGGGAGTCGTGAGTACCAGCAGGGTCAACAAGCCGATGACAGCAAGCAGCCAAATAGCGCATCGACCGGCAGCATGGAGGGCCCCGGTCAACCCTGACCTAACCGCCATGGGATACCGCCCGGCGGGCGTTGAGGACTGATTCGAAGACCTCCATCAATTCTGCCGCGCAAGCACTCCAACTCTTGCTGCTATGTGCTGAGATGGCTGCGGAATCCCATTCCAGGTCCAGCACCCAGGCCAACGCCTCGGCCAAGGCCTTAGGCTCACGTGGCGGCACGAGCCTTCCCTGCCCGCGGCTAAGGATCTCGGGAATACCGCCCACATTCGTAGCCACAACAGGACGCCCGCAAGCCAGAGCCTCCACCACCACATTGGGGCAACCTTCCATGTAACTCGGCAGCGTCACCACATCCGCTGCCGCCATCCAGACGGCGACATCGCCAGGCGTACAAGCACCCTGCGCGTGGATGTAGCTTCCCCCATCAAATTTCGCGATTACGCTCTCAATGACCGGCCGATCCGGGCCCTCGCCAACCATGTACACATGCAGATTGGGGCGCTCTGCATGCAGCGAAGCCGCCGCTTCCACAAGCTCACGCAGACCCTTCTTCACGTCCAGGCGCCCAATATAAACCACGATCTCGGCCGCTGGATCGAGACCGAGCTTTTTTCTTGCCTCTAGCCGGTCCCTGACATAGAAGACAGAGAGATCGCAACCATTCACAATGGCGCGAGACCTTTCCGCGGAAGCGCCCATGGCAATCGCCTTGGTCCGCAGGTCGCTGCACACTGTAACCAGAAAATCCGCCTTCCGCAAAACAGTGCGCGTATGCAGTTCAGAAAAGGGGCCGCCGACCCTGTTGACGTCAGACCCGATGCTCATTGCCACCACCGGAATAGAAAGGGCTTGCCCTATCTTCAATGCGGCATAGGCATCTGGATAAATAAAGCATCCGAAGATCAGATCTGGAGCAAAGTCGCGCACGTGGGGCATCAGAACGCGCGCCGCCGTCCGGCCGTTCCACGGCCGCGAAACCACCGGGAACGCCGCAAACGGGTAGTAATTTGTCTTCACATCCGGCGGGCAATACGAAGCGTCGAGCTCTTGATAACTTCGGCTGCGAGGTTTAAACCAAGAGGGGTACCGGGCATCGGGATAGAAGACGCGCACGTCGGCCTCACGGGAAATTACGCGCATCTTCTGATAAGCCGAGCGTCCCTGCCAGGGCTCTGCCGAGCTGGGAAAATAGCGCGTCACCACCGCGATCTTCAGCATCCCTTACCCCCAATCCCCATTACTGCGACAAAGAAGATGGAGGCGTCTCCAAGACCGCGAAGGTCCGCCGCAGTCCTTCCCTCACACCCACTCGAGGCGTCCACCCCAGTTGCTCCTCAATCGCCGTCTGATCGAAGTCATGAAGCGGACGAATCGACCGAATCCGATATCGCGACAGAGGCACGCTGCGCTTCAGCAGCTTTCCCAGCACTTCAATTCCCATCGCCGCCGTCATCAGCACCGGCTTGGGAATGAAGCTGGCCTTGAGGCTCGGCCTTGCGCTGCGGGCCATCCGGATGAACTCGCGCTGCGTCACCGCCTCCGGGTCGACCAGGTTCACCAGCTTCCCCTCCACGCCGGGCCGCGATGAACCCAGCAGCAGCGCATCCACAACGTCGTCCACATAGACCAGCGGCAACTTCAGCTTTCCGCTTCCCACCACAATCCAGCGCCCAAACATGCCAAAACTGCCCGCGGGACTACTCGCTTCAACTCCGGGTCCAAAGATCACCCCAGGCCGGACCACAAATACCGGCAGCACCCGCTCCTTGGCCGCCGCCATCACCATCTGCTCCGCTTCAAGCTTGGTCTGTGTATAGGCACCCCGCCGCGCCGCGTGCGGCTCCAGCGGCCACGATTCCGTAACCTTTCCAGCAGCCCGCGTCGCGTGGTCAAGCACACTCAACGAACTCACGTAGACAACGCGACCCACGCGATGTTTCAAACAACTGTCGATCACGTTCCGGGTACCTGCGACTGTACCCCGTTGGAAGTCCCCGGCGCTGCCCTTCATGGCAGCTCCAACATGGAATACCGTTCCCACCCCAGCCACCAGCACATCGACATACTCGGGATCGCCAAGGTCGCCCGCAACATACTCGACTCCTGGAATCGGGTCTTCGGGAATCCTGCGAATCCCGGCGCGCACCTTCGCCCCATCTTGCACCAACCGCCGCAACAGCGCGCTACCCAGGAACCCGCCTGCCCCTGTCACCAAAACATCGGCGTCTGCACGCGGAGTCAACTGCGCCCTTCGCACATCCTCCCGCTGCCGATCGGCCTCAGCGCACGCCGGCGCCATCACGGCCACCAGCCTCCGGCCCTCCTCCGGGTTCACCGGCAGTGCCGTGCCTTGCTCCAGAGCTGCGTAAAACGCATGAACGTTTTTGTGAATTCCAGGCGCTCCCGGCAGACGCTTGGTAATAAACCGCAAGACATTCCACGGCACCTCAAAAAGGCTCGCCGCCGCGTTCCGCAGAGCGCAGATCACCGGCGATGCGAACTTCGGCCCCGGCAGCAGCCTGGTCACATAGCAGGTCTGCAGCAGGCAATCGATCTGCATCACCCCGCGCGTCCCATGCACAATCACCTGGCTCCGAATTGGCCGCACGTTCCAGGAAAGATACAGCCGCGCCGGCCCCCGCTCGCATTCGACCGTCGCCGTCCACTCGTCGAAAAGTAGATTCGTGTCGATACCCGTAGAGCGGAAGTCGATCTTTGCCGACTCGACCTTGCCTAGGAATGCCTCCGCAATCGCAAGCCCATGCACGCCGAGGTCTTGAAATGGATAAGATCCCTTGCGGTAAACCGGCGGAAGCTTGCCGCCCCCCGCCCAGGCCGGATAATCGGAACTACGATGAAAGTCAACGGAGATGACCCTCCCAATGCTCCCGTTGCGAGCAATCTCAGTGCCCCGCTGCACGATCGGGTCCATCCTGCCAGAGTGAACCACCCCCAGAGTCCGCCCGCTTTCCCGCGCAGCCGCCATCATCTGGTCGCACTGCCCCAGCGTCTCCGCCATGGGCTTTTCGACCAGCACATCCACGCTGGCCTTCAGTGCTTGAATCGAAATCGCCGCATGAAAGGCGGGTGGAGTCAGCACATGCACGACGTCTACGCCCGAGGCCAATAACTCTTCAACGCTCCCATAAGCAGCCGGAAGGTTGAAGGCCTTGGCCACCGCCTCCGCCTTGGCCAGATCTAGGTCCGCGATTCCCACGACCTCAACCGAAGGAACCGTCTTGAGCGCACGAAGATGGTGCGCGCTTACATAACCCGCACCAATAATCCCAACTCTAAACTTGTTCATTGCTGAAGAAGCACGTAGTAAGACCCCGGAAAGTACAACGCTGGGCAGAGCTTCATGCAACGATTATAGTGCTGCGATGGGAGCGTCCTGGCCGTGTACGTCATTTTCCAGGGCAACCGGCAATCCCAGGTAACTCTCAAGCCCACCA
>Ga0302320_10026784_pt1 | contig 11145 bp, 7 predicted proteins | sample Bog_T0_3_FD_202130 | JGI IMG/M metagenome (GOLD analysis project Ga0302320, IMG submission 202130) | Peat permafrost microbial communities from Stordalen Mire near Abisko, Sweden - Bog_T0_3 | ecosystem: Environmental > Terrestrial > Soil > Wetlands > Peat | place: Sweden: Abisko, Stordalen Mire... | reverse complement strand
CACTCCTTGTATAACTCCGGCCACTTGCGGCTACGCCACAGATCTGAAAACTGGCCTTATAGTCACTTTTCCTATTAACGGCAGGTGCGCGCCGGCACGAGATGGGTTGACCGGAGATGCAAGCGCGCACATTCCCGCATCAGCACTTCTGAAATTGTTCTTGAATTGGGATTGCGACAGACTGGAGTTAATAGAAAAGTCGAGGGCAGGACTCGACCGAGTGACGAGTTAATCGCAGATCTTGGCGCTTAGCTTTGAAGCTAATTCCTCCAATTGGAAGAGCTCTTGAATCGCGCTGGTGAGTTCAGGGCGACCGGGCATCTCTTTCAACTGGCGGGCCAAGGATGCAGAGATCCTCTGTGTGATGTGCGCGGAGAAAGCTTCGAGGGCAACTTCCTGATCTTCGGTGAAAGGTCCGAACTGCTCTTTCAGTTGATCCATCTCTTGCTGACAGATCTGTCCAAGGCGCTCGCGCATTCCTGAGATTGTTGGCATTACCGACTCAGAGAGAAGCTTGTTGCGGTAGCCGACAGCTTCTTCGGCAATTACCCGTTCGGCTAAAGGCAACATCCTGCGTCGCTCTTCACGCAGATCCATCGCCTGGCACAAACCGTCGAGATCGTAAAGGGAAACGCCTTCCAAAGTGCGAACGTTCGCATCGACAGTTCGGGGTACGGCGACATCCACAATCACCATGCGTTTATTCTTGCGTTCGCGCAGCACCACTTCAAGCTCTTCACGGGTTACCAGCACACGCTGCGCTGCCGCGGAGATGACGGCATCTGCCCAGAGGAGTTGCTCCCAGAGACTTTCAGCATGGGCAGCTTTGACCTTGCACTGACGGGCAAGCTGCTGAGCGTGCTCCCAGCTTCGATTCACGATGGTAATCTCGCCGATCCCTGCATTCTGGAACTCGCGCACAGCCGCCAGGGCCATCTGCCCGGCTCCGAGTATGACCACCCTGCGCTGGGGGAGATCACCGAGCGCTTCGCGGCAGATTGAGACAGATGCTTCGGCCACGGTTGTCATACGAGAGGAGTTTCCGAAGACCTGCCGAACCCGGCCTGCTACGCTGAACGCCTTTGCCATGAGAGCATCCAGAAAACGTCCGGTGGTGCTGGCTCGCTGAGCCTGCTGCCAAGCGGAAAGAGTGGAACTGGCTGCCTCCGATTCTCCGAAGACAGCAGAATCCAATCCGGAGGATACGCGCAGAACGTGGGCCACCGCCTCATCACCCACCAGGCGGTAAAAATTCGACCACTCCGCCAATGTAAGATTGCTGGAATGTGCAAGGAAACGGAGCACTGAATTAGCGGCTTCGGAGGCGTCCTGGGTCCAGACGAGGAACTCGGTTCGGTTACAAGTTGAGAGAACAATCACCTCGTCAACGGCATCGGAGCGGACCAGAGTGGACAGGGCAGCCGATTTCTGGGCCGAGTCCATGAGGAATCGCTCGCGAACGGACAGTTTGGCACTGCGCAGGCTGATGCCTATCAGGACCAGAGTCGGTTCCACGAGAGCCTCCTATACAGGGTTAACTGAAGCAACCCAAGGGCCAAATCCGTTCATGGATTATTCCCGTTGTATGCACTTATTTTCAGGTACTTAGAATTCATTCGACGAGTTTCTGTGCAAGACTGGTCCAAAACCCTGTGGAAATTGACCCATATGTGCGAGCGATTCCGCATACTCGGCTGTTTTCTAAACAGCTTCCGGGTGATTACCCAAGAAGGAACAATCACGGAGAAATCGACGCAAACGGCCTAAGAAGAATGTCTGGAGCGCTCACGCTTAGTTTGGCGGGGCACTCACTTCTTCGTCTTCTGAGTGAATGAGGCCAAACTTCTTGAGTTTATAGCGCAGCGCATCCCGACTGATGTCGAGCAGTTTAGCTGCCTGCGTCTGGTTTCGATTGGCCTGATGCATTGCCATTTCGACAAATGTACGCTCAATCTCTTCCAGGCTCGTGCCACCCTCGGGAATGGAGAGCTTGGGAAGGTTCTTGCCGTTCACGACCTGAACCTCGTGCAGATGACCTGTGCTTCCAGGCCCAGCAGCAACATTGCCTCCGGAGGAAACCTCAAAGGCCGTCAAACTGCTAAGTGGCGAGCCAACGGAGAATGGAAGGTAGACCGGGCGCAGAAGATCGTCGTCCTCGAGAATCATGGCGCGCTCGATGGCGTTCTTCAGCTCACGCACATTTCCCGGCCAGTCATAGCTCGACAGCAGATCACGGGTTTCCGGGGTAATGCCGCGCACCGATTTACGGAAGCGCCGATTGTAACGCTCGATAAAGAAGTGCACCAACGGGAGAACGTCTTCGCGACGATCACGCAGGGGCGGGAGAAACAGCGAGATGATGGCTAATCGGTAGTACAAATCCTGGCGAAATTGCCCTTCGCGCACGGCCCGTTCCAGATCGCGATTGGAGGCGGCAATGACTCGGACGTCCACTTCCTGGTCCCTGACTCCGCCGACCCGACGGATCACCTGCTCTTCAAGCACGCGCAGGAGTTTGGCCTGCAATAGCCCGGAGAGTTCTCCAATTTCATCGAGGAAGAGCGTGCCGCCGTCGGCCTGCTCGAACAGGCCTTTTTTCATGGATTTGGCATCAGTAAATGCGCCCTTTTCGTGGCCGAATAGTTCGGCTTCCATCAGGGTTTCGGGGATTGCCGAACAATTGATGACGATGAGCGGCTTGTCTTTGCGGCGGCTCTCGAAGTGAATGGCGCGTGAAATCAGATCCTTACCTGTGCCGCTCTCGCCCTGTATAAGAATAGTAGTGGCTTCGCTGGAAGCGACCTTGTTTACGAACGACATCAGGTCCTTCATCTTCTGCGACTCGCCAACGACATCGTGGTAGGCGGCACGGCGGCGCTGCAGGACCTCTTTCTTCAGCGTCTCGTTTTCCGAACGGAGCTGAGTTGCTTCCAGAGCGTTTTTCACCGCGACACGAAGCTCGTCGTAGTCGACGGGCTTTCCAATGAAGTCGTAGGCACCCTGCTTGAGCGCCTGCTTCACATCTTCCAACTGAGGGTCGGCGGTAATCATAATGACGGCGCGGGCGTCGCCTGCTTGTTTCAGGCGCTGCAAAACCTGCAGACCGTTCATGTCCGTGAGGCGCACATCCAGCAACACAAGATCGGGAGGCTCGTGACGGGCAAGGCGGAGAGCATCTGAGCCGGTTTCAGCCTCAGACACCTGGTATCCCCACTCTTCGCACTTCTGGCGCAACGACCAACGTACTAATCTTTCGTCATCGACGATTAATACTTTTTCACTCGGCATCTATATCGTTTGCTCTAAATCGGCATTTGAGAGTATCACGGAGAGCACCTCTGATGGATGCAGTAGGCACCTGGCTGCTCAACATTCACTCCTCCGGCCTGTTTTTCGGAAGGATCAATGCGAATTGGCTTCCCCTTCCCAACTCGCTGGTTGCCGTCAAACGCCCGCCATGGGCTTCTACAATGCGGCGCGCGAGGGAGAGCCCCAATCCGGTGCCGTTCCCTTTCGTGGTGAAAAACGGACGAAATATGTTCGGCAGCACGTCCGGTGGAATGCCTTTCCCGTTATCGCTCACCGTTGTAGTCACCGTCTGATCGTCGGCAGAAAATTGCACCCGCACACTGCCGCCATCACTGCAGGCCTGCACCGCGTTTAACAGGAGATTCAATATCACCTGGTGGATCTGTCCGCTGTCGAATTCCAACAGTGGAACCGCATCCCCCTTTATGATTTCTAATGTCACGTGCTTGGCCGAAGCCTGGTCGCGTGTGAACAGAGACGCATGCTCGGTAACAGCTACCAGATCTGCCGGACGGTACACGGGCGGCTTAGGACGCGCAATCTCGAGTAGTTCGGTGACGATCTTGTTGATGTGAACCACCTCGTGCCGCACCTCACCCAGCACTCCCTTGGCTGCCGAGTTGGACGGCAGATCGCGCCCGACGATTTCCATGACACCGGCGATCCCGGCGAGCGGGTTGCGGATTTCATGGGCAAGGCCCGCCGCCATCTCGCCGAGGGTTGCAAGATGCTCTGCGCGGGATATCTGAGTGCGGTGCAAACGCTCGATCTCTTCGCGGCTCTCGCGCAACTGCTGCACCATCTGGTTGAAGTGCCGCCCGAGATCTCCGATCTCATCATTGCGCTCGGCAAAGCCAACATTTACAAAAAAATCGCCCCCACGAACCCGCGCCATCTTCTCCTGCAACTCCACCATAGGACGATGAATTACCACCGCCAGGACCATGAAGAGCACTGCGCACACCACGATGGCACCGGCAAAGCCGACGGCAAGCACCCGATTGCGCTCCGGATCCTGTAACGTCAGCGTTACCAACGCAAAGAGTAGCAGGCCGTTGACAAGAACAAGCGCAACGGGCAGCAGGGTTTTGATTTGCCAGTTCATTCGAACTCGGCTCACCAGAGTCTCCTCAAGCATTTTAATTTCAGTCTTAGCTCAACGCGACGGCCGCGGTCCAACATCGTTAACTCGATGTTAACGCATTCCGCAGAAAAAAGGCCGCCGCGACAAGCGCGGCGGCCATCCATTTCAAACCAGATCAGCCAGCCGCATAGGCGTGCAGGCCTGGCAGCAGATAGGTGACGCCGAAGAAGGTAAAGATCACGACGGCGAAGCCGAGGATGGCAAACCACGCGGCACGGCGGCCTTTCCAGCCGCGGGTGATACGCATATGCAGGTATCCCGCATACACCAGCCAGGTGATGGCCGCCCAGGTTTCCTTCGGATCCCAGCTCCAATAGCTGCCCCATGCCTGGTTGGCCCAGTAGGCGCCGGCGGCAATCATCAGGGTCAGCAGGGGGAATGCGATGCAGATGATCTTGTAGGTGACGCGGTCGAGCACGTCAGCCGGTGGCATCATTTTCTGCAAGCCTTCGCGTCTCCACAGGAGCAACAGATAGAGAAGACCGGCGACGATTCCGCCAACGATGCCCGCCAGCAGGAAGGGATTGGCCGGAAGAGAGGTGGCAAACTGGCCATCGGCTTCCGGAGAGCTGTAGAGGCCGTTCTTGACGCGCGCTACGAAGATTGCCAGCCCCGCCACTTGCAGCAGGATTGTAACGAACATTCCCTTGCTCGCAATGTCAAAGAGCGAGGAATCCTTCTTTACTTGTCCTGCGATATAGAGGACCAAGGGCACGGCCGCCGAGAGCAGAATCAAAAGGTAGAGCCAGCCAAGATCTGGGATTTGGATGAAGAGCGGATGTCCGCGCGAGATCATCACCTCAGTCTTCCCTTCCAGATCGTAAGCAGTCACGGCGAGGCTACCGCTGCGGAAGCGGGTGAACAACATTCCCGCATACACGCAGATCATGCCCGTGGCGGTGATCGCCTGGAAGGCTTCGGTCTTCATGTTGTCTTGAATGAGGAACATCATGGCCAAGGCAAAGCTGACGGCACACGCCGCGTAGGAGAGCATCGCCAGCGTGACATGCACCTGCAACCAAGTTGATTGCAGCGCGGGAACCAGCGGACGAACATCGCTGGGCAGCAACTGCATGAGGATCACCGAAACGACGGTGATTGGCATGGTGATGGAGCCGATGATCTTCACCTTATATGCTCTCTCGGCGATTAGCGTGAGGAGCGCAAGGGTCCAGACGAAGCTGAGCAGCATCTCATACATATTGGAGAAAGGCGGACGCCCGGCCACGGACCAGCGATGCGCCACGGCAGCGGTGTTTGCCGCAAATCCGAGCGCCGTTAGCAGCGAGGCGGCACTTACGTAGCGCTCGATGCCAGTTACGCCATATCCCATGTAAAGCGTTGCCGCCCCGGTATACAGAACCAGTGCCGCATAGAGCATGTTTGCTTCGCCATAAATCGGCCCGGTGTGCGCTTTGGCTGCAGCCAGTAGCGCCACCAGAAGAGCGAAGGCAATTCCCAATCCAACTAGAACCAACAGGGCGGCACCACTGGCCGGCTGCTGTTGTTCCACTCGTGCGTCTGACATAACTTTATGACTCCTGCATCGACCTCGGCATCTATGCCTTGGTCAGTGTGTTCTCTTCCGTCTTCGGGTTCGTCGCAGCTCCGCTTGATTTCTGCAGGGCTGTCTTGATCTGTTCAAACTTCGCCTGGAAGCGGTCGCGATTCTTGTTGGTGGTGCCACCTACCCAAAGAAGCTTTCCGCCCTTTCCATCATCGAGTATTGCGGCCCAGAGGCGCATATGCTGGGTGTAGAAGGCGATCACCAATCCAAAGGCCATCAGCACAACACCAGTCCAAATTCCGAACTGCCCGGGCTGGTGGGAAACCTCGAGGCCGGTGAATTTCGACCAGGTCGCGTGCTTCAGTGCGAACTGGTATGGCGCTTGCTGTCCTTTGGTGCTGTTGCCTTGAGAATAAAGAATCCAGAGCTTCCTGGTCTCTCCGCCGGCGCTGGTCAGGCCAAGCTGTACGGCGGGATTCTCCGGATCCTCCGACTTCTGGTAAACCTCGTTGTCTTGCACGTAGTAATCCGGAACCCAGCGCAGAATACTGAGGCTCTCGCCATCGGCCAACACCGCCTTGCCGCTGAGCGGGACTTCGACCGTCTCCGGGCTTCCGCCGTTGGCTGGTATGGCCTCAAAGGTGAGTGTCTTGGGCGTGCTGGACTGTCCCATGCTCGACTGATAAATGCGAATTCCGTTGTAGACGAAGGGGTCATTCACCACGATTGTTTTTGTGGCGACCTCTTTACCGCCTTCAATGAGCGCCAGCTTCGACCACCATTTCTTCGGACTTCCGTCGGCGTAGGTCTCTTCTCCGGCTCCGTCGCAGCGAATCAGGAACGGAAGGGTCTTCTTGCTTTCGCCGCCGCGATTGTCACGCAGCGTGATCTGGCCGCTCGCCTGACCTTCGGGAACCCGAATATTGCCGCGATAGCCGACAATGCCGTCCACGATGTATCCGGTAAAAATGCAAAGCAGACTTAGATGGACCAGGTAAACGGCAAAGACCGAGAAGCGCTGCCTCTCGGCGAAAATTCCGGTGTCTCCGTTCTCAGTCACACGCTCTGGTTTGAATCCAAACCCGCTGAGAACGCTTTCCGTAAGCGAGAGGGCACCGGCTCCGTCTTTGACGGCCAGTTTGACGGTCTGCGGAAGGCTTGCGCGGAAGGGTGCGGTAGCAAAACGAACCGGATGGGCATAAACCTTCCAGGCGTTCGGCCAGCGGTCCACCGATACAAAGATCAGACAGGTACAGAACAAGCACAGCAGTACGAGGAACCACCAGGCGTGGAAAATATCAGTAAGGCCGAGGCGGTCGAGCCACATCAGGGTTTCCACTGAATAGGCATGTGCCATGTCCTCTGGCTCAGAGGTTGGGCGCTGCAGAATAACCGTGCCAACTGCCGAAAAAATGCCAACGACGATAATTAAGAAAATACCCGTTCGCACGGAAGCGAGCGTTTGATAAATCTTGGTCCAGATCGACTTCAAACCCATGCAGGGCTCCTACTCCTTGGATCGCACCAATGCTGATATGCAACTGGTAGTCCAAATTGCAAATAATTTCATAAGTATCGTATTTATAAAGAAATACGAAGAACGATCAATCAACTGGAACGGCTAGAGATGGGGCATATGGCGCAGGACTCCGCTCAATATCGAGTCTGTTTACTCAGGATTGCAAGCCGCAAACCCAAATCATACGTAGCCGATGTTTTCTAACTGAGCAAATAGTCTAAATCCTGACGCGGGCATCGGCATATGATAAAAATCATCGGTCCGGGAAAATCGAGCGCGCGTTGCTGCGACCAGCACTACGCGGAACCGGGAGCTTACGGCTGCCTTTGGTCGAACTGCCGAGCCACCCATTCCGGTAAGCCCTACGACAATGGGGCAAAACCAACTCAGGCAAGCGTCTTTTTCCGCAAAGTTCTGCCGCGACGAAGACGCTTGCGACGTTAGCAGCTATAACCCATTGAACAATAAGGCGTAAAGATTTCTTGCGAAATCTATGACTTTGGCGGCACGGCTGCAATGTCATTGGTGGGTGAGACTATTCTGGAGTATTCCCTCCGCAATCTTTGTGCTCCGTCGATCAGACGAATAGCCACATTCGCTCGGTATTATCTTGCAAGAGGAGTAGCTAAAGAATGAGTGACGAAAATCAATCCGTAAAGACCAGCTGGACTTCGATACAGGTATATGCCCTGTCCGTGCTTTTCTTGCTTGCCGGCGTAACAGCGGGATATCTCGCCCGGGGTTCGAGGTCGTCGAAGATCTCCGGTGAAACCGCATCTGCCATGACTCAGGCGCAAGGTGGGACGTCATCCCAACCAGGTGTCATACCTCCTGGTGTAACTCCGGAACAAATGACGCCCGATCAATTGAAGAGAATGGCCGACAAGAAGGTTGCACCGCTGCTGCAGCAGTTGAACGAGAACCCGAACGATAGAGACAAACTGATTGAAGTGGGCGGCGATTACTACTTGGCCCAGCAATTCAATGAGGCGGCAGCATATTACGAAAAAGCAGCCCATGTAAAGCAGACCGCGGACATACTGACGAAACTCTCCAATGCGCAGTTTTACGGGGGGAGTGGAGAAAAGGCCATCTCCACGCTGGACCGGGCGCTCCAATTGGACCCGAAGTTCGCCAATGCACTCTACAATCTTGGGATGCTGAAGTGGCAGGTCCGGGGTGACATGAAGGGTGCAATCGCATCTTGGGAGAAACTGTTGAAGATTACCGATCCGAAGAATCCGAATCGGGCCAATTTGGAGAAGATGGTCGCTGCCGCGAAAGAGCATGAGAAGATGTCAGCGGGCAACAAGAAGACTGACAAACCGGGAATGTAAACTCGGCGCAGGAAGCTGTTGCAATCTCAATCCACGCTGGCCGCTTTCGTCAATTAAGATCAAGCAGGCTTGATGGGCGCTTGAATGTTGAGGTATTCAGAACAATGAATGCACTGCAGGAACTGCAAGGTCTACTCCAGCAGCGCTTGGCGCGATTTCTTGCCCTTTCTGCAGTGCTGATCTGGATAGCAAGAGTCGCTGTGGATTACAAGTACAGTGTCCGCGACCTCGACTGCTGGTGGCACTTGAAGGTTGGCGACTGGATTATTGCAAACCGCTCGGTTCCCCACACCGGCATCTTCTCGGAAACCGCTGCCAACCATTCCTGGGTTGCATACAGTTGGGGCTATGAGGTCGTCCTTTCCCGCGCCTATCACTGGTTTGGACTGATGGGCATTGGACTGCTTGGAGTAGTCCTGACCCTCGCGAATGCTTATGCAGTGTTCTGGAGTATGCGACGGCTATGTGGCCGTTTCTGGGAAGCTTGGTTACTCGCAGGATGCACGCTGTACACCTTCCTGTTCATGCTCATGCCGAGGCCGGTGTTTGTTTCCATCCTCTTTTATATTGTATTGTTGACCGCACTTCTGGAAGCCAATCGCAATGGGAGAGTTCAAGGCCTGTATTGGTTACCTGGGCTGTTTCTGGTCTGGGCTAACCTCCATATACAGTTCATCTATGGGCTGTTTGTACTCGGATTGTTCGTCACGGCTCAACTCCTGCCGAGGCTGACAGATTTGCTTGGGATTACCCCCTCAAGTTTGTGTGAGCCATCCCTCCCGACGAAACCGCTGGCCGTGCTCTTTGTTGCTTGCCTGTTGGCGACACTGATCGGCCCCTACGGTTATCACCTCTACGGTGTTGTGCTTTCCTATTCCCATGCACATTACAGCTACGAAATGATTGTTGAATTACAACCGTTAAGTTTTCGCTTCAGTAATCATTTCGTTCAATTGTTATTGGCTGGGGGAGGATTTGTCGCCGTGGGTTGGCGAAAACAAATCGATCTGTTCAAACTCGCGCTTTTGATCTTTGCCAGCATCGTCGGGTTTCGAACGCTGCGCGACGGATGGTTTCTGGCGATCACCGCAGCTGCTTTCATCGCCGATTTCCCCGCATCAGAAGAGACCCCGAAAGAAACGAGGATTGAACGCGGATCGGTGCTGTTAACGATCGCGTTTTTCCTGATTCTTTTCTCTCGTAATTTCGGATTCAACGAGCGCTCGCTAGGAAGCACAGTCAGCGAGATATTTCCGGTTGATGCGGCCAATTATTTGCGCACGAATCCGTTGCCGGGCCCCATATACAATAACCTTGACTGGGGCGGGTTCTTAATCTGGTACATGCCTCAATATCCTGTCGCCATCGACGGTAGAAATGATTTGTACGGCGACGGACTTGACCGTATTTTCCACAGAGCTCAAGATGCCGTGCAGTACAAGGACGACCCTTATCTCAATGAGGCTGGGTGTGTTCTGCTGGAGAAGAAATACGCTCTCTCCTCGGTTCTCAAACTCGACTCGAGGTTCGAGGTGGTCTATGAGGATCCTATTGCGATCATTTTCGCACGCCGGTAATGGATTCCGTTGAGTTAGCCTGGGATGGGCCGTGGCGGCGCGACATCGGAGAACGCGAGTTGGGTTGGTGACAATGGAACCTTCAGTTCACAGGCAATATCCCAGTCGATTCTCACCTGAGAAATGTTATCGCGTTGCGCGTTGGGTATTTGTTTTCCTAGTGCTGCTGAATGCGTTCTGTGCCGGATTGCACACAGTGGCCGATAGCGATATGGGCTGGCATCTTGCGACCGGCCGCTGGATATTGCAACATCACCAAATTCCTCGCACTGATGTTCTGTCGTTTCCTTCCGCTGGCAAGCCGTGGACTTATCCTCCATTTGCGGGTGTGCTGCTTTATCTTACCTACCGTGGATTTGGCTATGTGGGATTGAGTTTGCTTTGTGCGTTGGCGTGTCTGGCGGTTGTGGCGATATTCGTACGACGGGGAGATTTTGCAAGCGCCTTTCTGGCAATGCTCGCGGTACCCTGCGTTGCCGCTCGAACGGCTCCGCGTGCTGATCTGTTCAGCACTGTTTTCTTTGCAATTTTCATCTGCGAACTATGGGCCTATCAGCACGGGAAAAGGGTTCGCCTTTGGCTGCTGCCTGTACTGATGCTGCTCTGGGTCAATCTTCATCCTGGCTTCGTCGCGGGTTTGGCTGCCATTGGAGCCTACCTGCTACTCGAAGTCACCGACCTCATATATGCCGAGCGACGCGCGGGTGCATTCGTGCGGCTGCGAGGTGCCTTGCCTTGGCTGGCAGCGTGTG
>Ga0302320_10026783_pt1 | contig 11145 bp, 11 predicted proteins | sample Bog_T0_3_FD_202130 | JGI IMG/M metagenome (GOLD analysis project Ga0302320, IMG submission 202130) | Peat permafrost microbial communities from Stordalen Mire near Abisko, Sweden - Bog_T0_3 | ecosystem: Environmental > Terrestrial > Soil > Wetlands > Peat | place: Sweden: Abisko, Stordalen Mire... | reverse complement strand
ACCGCCGCGATGCGCGCGCCGCCGATGTCGCGCATGTCGTGAAAGCGCTTGAAGAACAAATCGAAGAACGCCGTCACGCCGTTCGCGCTCGTGAACACCAGCCAGTCGTAGGCGTTCAATTCCAGCAGCGCGTCCACGATGGCGTCTTTCTCCGTCGGCAGCGTGATTCGGATGGTTGGCACTTCGAGAACATCCGCACCCAATTCCGCGAGCCGCTTGGCGAATTTTCCGGCCTGACCCGTGCGCCGGGTGACGACGATTTTTTTTCCGAACAGCGGCAGGTTTTCAAACCAGTTCAATTTCCCGCGCAGCTTCACCACGTCGCCGACAACGGTGAGCGCGGGCGGCGAAATCTGTTTCACCGCCGCCAGTTTCGCAATTGTCGCCAGCGTGCCGGAGACCGATTTCTGTTTGCCAAGCGTGCCCCATTGGATGACGGCCACCGGCGTCTCCGGCGGCATTCCGTGCGCGACGAGCGATTTCGTCCAGTCGCCGAGGTTTTCCGTGCCCATGAGCACGACCTTGGTGCCGGGGATTTTGGCGATCTGCTCGTAGTGCAACGCTGTGGCCGCGTCCGCCGAATCGCTGTGGCCGGTGAATACCGTGAAGCTGGAGCAATGCGCGCGGTGCGTGATCGGAATGCCCGCGTAATTCGGCGCCGCGACGATGGACGAAACGCCCGGCACCACTTCAAATGGAATCTTCGCCGCCGCCAGAGCCTCTGCTTCCTCGCCGCCGCGACCGAAAATGTAGGGATCGCCGCCCTTGAGCCGGACGACGCATTTGCCCGCGCGCGCCCGGGCGACGAGCAGCGCGGTGATTTCGTCCTGCGGCATCGTCATGTTTTTTCCGCGCGCGATGAATTCGGCGGACGGCGGCGCGAGGCGGAGCAGGGCGGGATTGACGAGCGCGTCGTAGAGCACCACGTCGGCGTGCCGGAGCAATTCCGCGCCGCGCAACGTGAGCAGCCCCGCGTCGCCCGGACCGGCCCCGACGAGATACACCGCGCCATTGGATTTCACGCGCACAGTTTAATCACGCGGCGGCGTTGGGCAATGAAAGAGGAGGGAAGTTTTGCGGCGCGCTCTATGAACGGGGAAAAATAACCCAAACAATGGGAGGTTTGCAGTCTGTTGTCAGAGGGGCGTTTCCAGCCTTTAATTTTAGGACGAACTGAACTGCAAGGATTGTCAACCAGTGACCGTCTAATGACAACAAACACAGTTGACACGGGCGCAATTTGGGCTTCCAATCTTTCTGTGAACGTCGGAAAGGATGAATTGAAGCTTGTCACGCAAGAGGCGGCACAGAATCCGCTTAACGGTTTCCGACTTGCTTTTGCCGTGAAGCTGCTGTGGTTGCTGCCGCTGATTGGATGGCCCGCCGGGGCGCAGGCACAATTCACCTTTGCGACCAATAACGGCGCGATCACGATCAGCCGATACACCGGTTCTGGCGGAGCGGTGCTCATTCCCGGCACGGCCAATGGCCTGCCGGTCACCAGTATCGGAACAAATGCGTTCTATTTCTGCACCAATCTCACCAGCATCGTGATTCCCAACAGCGTTACCAGCATCGGAACCGCTGCGTTCTATTACTGCACCAGCCTGACCAACGTCACAATCGGTAACGGTGTCACCAGTATCGGAACCGCCACGTTTGATGACTGCACCAGTCTGACCAGCATCACAATTTGCAACGGTGTCGCCAGCATAGGAACCTCTGCGTTCTGGGATTGCTTTAACCTGACCAGCGTTACGATTCCCGGCAGCGTCACCAGCATCGGGAGCAGTTCGTTTCACTACTGCACGAATCTAGCAAGCATTTATTTCACAGGCAACGCCCCGACTCCCGCGAATGATTCATCCGTATTTCCTGGTGACAACAATGGGACGGTCTATTATTTGCCGGGAACCACGGGCTGGGGCACGGTCTTTGACGGTCGTCCAACCAGGCTGTGGAATCCACAAGTGCAGACCAAGAGCGCCACATTTGGTGTGCGGACGAATCAATTTGGATTCAACATCACCGGCACCAGCGGTTTGGTCATCGTGGTGGAAGCCTGCACGAATCTTGTCAATCCCGTTTGGCAGCCGGTTTCAACCAACACGCTCGCCGGCGGCTCGTCCTATTTCGACGATCCGCAGTGGATGAATTATCACGGACGCTTCTACCGCCTCCGCTCGCCGTGATTTCGGACAAGCCCGATGGCTGTTTCACACAATTTTGCTTTGGGGATTTCACGTTCGTGCTTTCGGCTTCAGCCGTTTCTTGTGTCAGGGGCGCGTCAGCAACGGAATTACTTGAGGAAAATTGGTTGCGGGGGCAGGATTTGAACCTGCGACCTTCAGGTTATGAGCCTGACGAGCTACCGGGCTGCTCCACCCCGCGATCAAGGTTTTCCATTGTGACTGAAAAAATGCCCGGCGCAAGAAGTTTCAAGACGCCATTTTATCCTTTCGCCAGCTCGACGAAGTTTTTCAGCAGTTGCAGGCCGACTTTCTGGCTTTTCTCCGGATGAAATTGCGTGGCGAAAACATTGTCGCGCCAGACGGACGACGCAAAGGTGTCGCCGTAATCCGTGCGCGTGGCGACAATGCCCGCGTCCACCGGCTGCGGATAAAAACTGTGGACGAAATAAACATAGCTGCCGTCAGCGATGCCGCGATAAAGCGGGCAATCGGTCTTAACAAACTCAATCTGGTTCCAGCCGATTTGCGGAATTTTCAGCCCGTGCTTTTCCGAGAAGCGGATGACGCTGCCTTTGAACACGCCGAGGCCGGCGGCGCAGGAATTGAATTCGTCGCTCCGTTCAAACAGCGCCTGATAGCCGACGCAGATGCCGAGGAACGGTTTGCCGGTCTTGATGAAATCGCGCGCAGCTTCGAGCAATTCCTGTTTGCGCAGGGCGTTGATGCAATCGTCGAACGCGCCGACGCCGGGCAGCACCATCGCGCGGGCATCGCCGATTTCCGCCGGCGTTTGCACGACGCGCACATCCGCGCCGACCTTGAGCAGCGCCTTTTGCGCGCTGCGCAGGTTGCCGGAGCCGTAATCAAGCAGGGCAATCACGGGGAAATGATACGGGAATCGTTGAATCGTTAAAATGTTAAATCGCTGCATCGGCAATCAGTTCGTCCGACTCACGGTTCACGATACAACAATTTGACGATTAAACAATTTTCCTCTTTGTCAAAAAATGGCTTCTGTGTTATTTCAACGCGCAATGGACAATCAACCGGCGACAAATCATTCGCGAAGTTCGCTGGCTTGTTTTTGGCCGTGGCTGATGGTTTTGGTCGTGCTTTTATTCGTTGGATACATCCGCGTGCGATTGCTCGAAATGCCGTTGGAACGCGACGAAGGAGAATATGCCTATGCCGGACAATTGATTTTGCAAGGCATCCCGCCATACGAACTGGCTTACAACATGAAATTGCCGGGGACATATTTCGCGTACGCGTTGGGCATGAAGTTGTTCGGGCAGACGACGGCGGGAATCCACATGACGCTGCTGGCGGTGAATTCGTTGACGATTGTTTTTGTTTTTTTGCTCGGGCGAAAACTCTTTGGTGTGACCACAGGACTGGTTGCGTGTGCAAGTTATGGATTGATGTCCGTGAGCACGGCGGTTTTGGGAATGGCGGCGCATGCGACGCAGTTTGTGGCGTTGTTCGCCGTTCCGGGGACGCTGCTTTTATGGAAGGCCGTTAAATCACGTTCACGTTGGACGCTTTTTTTCAGCGGACTGCTGTTTGGCCTGGCGTTCATGATGAAGCAGCCTGGTTTGTGCTTCGGTCTGTTTGGGCTGGCGTTTTTGTCCTGGGAGGCTTCACAACGCAAAGTCATTTTCTCACGAGGATTTGCGATGGCAATCATGGCTTTTGTGGCGGGCATAATCCTGCCTTTCGCCCTTTTTTGCATGGCCTGCATTATGGCGGGAAATTTCAGCCGGTTTTGGTTTTGGACTTTCAATTACGCAAGCTCCTATGCGGCGGAAAATTCGTTCAGCGATGGAATGAGCAGTTTTTACGGATATATTCATGAACAATCGAGATTTTTCGCCGGATTTTGGATTCTGACTGGCAGCGGTCTGGTCGTGGCGATGGTCAATAATAGGGCGCGGCTGGAAAAGGTTTTCGCCATGGGATTTCTTTTTTTCTCATTTCTCGGCACGACTCCCGGGCTTTATTTCCGGCAGCATTATTTTGTCCTGCTATTGCCTGCGTTCGCGATTGCAACCGGCATGGCTGTGGAAGCATTGGCAACCGGCCTGCCGAAAAAAATGAAAATGATTCCGTTCTTGCTATTTGCCGGGGTAATCGGCTGGGGCATCAATGTGCAAGGATTTGCGTTTTTTCAATTCCCGCCACTTGACCTTTGCCGGTTCATTTACGGCGATATTCATCCGTTTATTGAATCCATGGAAGTTGGCCAATATATCCGCGAAAATTCCAGGCCGGACGCCCGCCTGGCGGTCGTCGGCTCGGAACCGGAGATTTATTTTTACGCCAATCGTCATTCCGCCACCGGCTACATCTACACTTATCCTTTGATCGAGCAGCAATCTTACGCTGGTCGGATGCAGCGTGAAATGATCGGTGAAATTGAGGCGGCCAAACCTGAATTCTTGGTGCTGGTCAACTACAAATCCTCGTGGACAATGTTAGGAATATCCGATCTTTCCATCATCAATTGGGCCAATGATTACACCGGGAAATTTTATGATTGGGTTGGGGTCATTGGCCGGCAGGCGGATGGCCGGATGATTTGGGTTCCGGTAGCGGCGTCGAATGGCTTGCACATCCCGCTCCAAGAATTCATGGTCGTCTATAAACGCAAGCCGGACGCAAGTTAAACGGCGTTGGCCACTGGCTACCTTTCGACCCTCAAGCGCGATTGGCCGCAATCGGTTTCAATGTTGCCGCCTTTTCACACTGCACACGTTGCCGGAGCCGTAATCAAGCAGGGATGGACACGGGTGAACACGGATTTTTTAGCGCCGTTGCCGCGCAGTCCGTTCCGCCGATTTCTTCAATTTCAAAACTTGCCGAATAAGGAGAATGTGCAATTTGTCCTTGTCCCTCGCGGCCAGTTCCTTGCTTTTGCAAATCCGTTCCAGGGGCAGGACGGGAATTTTCAATCCATGAAACGGCAGCTTTTTGGCCCGGCGGAATTCCCTTTCAAAACTTTGGAGGCCGCCGATTTCGTAAATAAAATCCACGGGAGTTTCGTCGCTTAAAAACACCTTGTTCGGGCTTTGGATGGTTGCCGCCAATTTGCGGCACACGTTTATGACGCGCATGTATTGGCGCGGCGGAAGACCGATCCACACATCCACGTCCACCGTCGAGGCGAGCACGCCCTGAAGGTTGGCGGCGGACATGCCGACCAGCATGAATTTTATGCGTTCCGCCTGGAGCGCGCCGAACAATTGAACAAGCGGAGGTGGTTTTGGATTAGTTGCCATCGTTCTTCGGGAGTTGCGGCCAGACCGAGCGCATGAATGGATTTTTCACCATCGCTCATGCCGCGAACGTGTTTCAGCCGCGCCAGCATTTTCGCGGCGCGTTCGGGCAATGGCGGCAAAACTTTTGAATTCCGTTTCACGCCGGGAACATATCAGGTCGCCTTCCACAATTCACGCTCTGTCTTCAACCGCAATTGGCCGCAGGCGGCGTCAATGTCGTGGCCTTTTTCCCGGCGCAGCGTCGCGGTCACCTTCTGCTTTTCCAGCGCGCGGAGAAAGGCCTCGCAAACTTTTTCGTCGGGGCGTTCCCATGTCAGCCCTTCGACCTGGTTATAAGGAATCAAATTCACCTTGGCGAACAGCTTTTTGGCGAGCGCGGCCAGCGGCGCGGCTTGGGCGATGGCATCGTTCACGCCGGCGATCAAAATATATTCGAACGTGAGCATCCGGCCCTTTTGAATCTGGTAATGCTCGCACGCGGCGGTGAGTTCCTTGAGCGGATGCTTGCGGTTGACGGGCATGATCCGGTTGCGGACTTCGTCCGTGGCGCCGTGCAATGAAATCGCCAGGCGAAATTGCAGCGGCTCGTCAGCCAGCCGGCGGATTTGCGGGGCGAGGCCGCTCGTCGAAATCGTGATTTTGCGCGCGCCAATGCCGCCGCCCCACGGCGCGTTCAGGATTTTGAGTGCCTTCAGCAGATTATCATAATTCGCCAGCGGCTCGCCCATGCCCATGACGACGACATTATCAATCAAACGCGGAGTGCGGAGTGCGGAGTGCGGAGTGGACGGTTGCAACTTCGCTGGTGCTTCATTCCGCATTCCGCATTCCGCATTCCGCACTTGTTCCATTTTCAACCGCTCCACCGCCAGAACCTGCTCCACGATTTCGTCCGGCGTGAGATTGCGTTTCCAGCCGTCCAGACCGCTGGCGCAGAATTTGCAGCCGTAGGCGCAGCCGACCTGCGTGGAAATGCAGAGCGTGTGGCGGTCGCTCGACTCGCCGTAGAGCGCGGGATTGGCCGGAATCAAAACGCTTTCAATCAATGCGCCGTCGGCGAGTTTCCAGAGAAATTTCTGCGTCGTGTCCTGCGTGCCTTGTTTGAGGACGAGTTCGAGGCAATTGAACGAAAACGTTCCGCGCAACTTCTCACGCAACGGTTTGGGCAGATTCGTCATCGCGTCCAAATTCACGGCGCGGCGGGCGTAAAGCCATTCGAGCAGTTGCGTGACGCGATAGGCCGGTTGTTTCCAGCTTGTGAACTGCGCCTCCAGTTCCTCGCGCGTCAGGGATTTGATGTCGGTCGGCACACCGGCAAATTAAACGGCGGCGGCCGGGAAGCCAAGTGGGTTAATTTTCAAATGATTGCTTTAGGGCAGCTACCAATTAACGATTACAGTGCCATCAGGTTCAATTAGCGGTTGTTTCATGGCGTTTTGGATGCGCTGGAAGTCGGGCATTTCTGCTGGCTGAACCGGCAGGCCCAATTCGTCGGCTGTTTTCGGAACCGCCCATTTCCAATGTTCGACGTGGCCGTCGGCAAAAGAAAGATTTGCGCCCTGACTATGGCGGTCAGATGGCATATCCCACCATTCCTGCGCAAAAACTCCACCGACCGGTGGATTGCCGAAGTCCGCGTCTTGAATGGTTTCCGCGCTCTCATCAATAAAGACAAAAAAATCGCTCAATTGGGGACCTCGGACATCCGTGTATCTCGCCCATGCTGGTATCGATGAATAATACTCCGGGTCGCCTTGTGGATAGCCATTCACCGACTGGCTCATGTTGTAACTCCGCCAGCGCAATTGTGTCAACGGCTGGCCGCCGGGTGTTTGCAAAGTGGACTGGTCTGACGGGCAATGATAAATCGGCAGCGATGTGTTGTATTGAAACAAAAGGCCGTTGACAATGTTGGAGGGGTTAATCTCTGTGCTCGCATCAGGGTCAGGTAGCCAGGATCCCCCCGGAAGAGCTGTCCAAACCAACACTTCATTTGTGGTCGGGCCGTTTGGGGTCATTGTAACCTGTAATACATACTGAAATTCAGCAATGGAATTATTGGGCGTAAAATGATCATTGTTGTCTGTCACATAAAGGTGCTGGCAAAGTTCAAGCTGATTCAGGTTGTTCAAACAAGAGATGTTTTGCGCTGTGGCTTTGGATTTCGCCAACGCTGGCATCAACAGCGCCGCCAGAATGGCAATGACGGCGATGACAACCAGCAATTCCAGAAGTGTGAATGCCGGCCTCGATTTTTTATTTTTGACTCGCGTGCGCATTGCGGCAATGCAACTACAATACGCCATTTTTGGCGGACGGCTAATGATTTGTTAAACCGGGCTAATATGTCAGCAATTCCAGTTCGCGCTGGCCCTCGTTGGCCAGTTCCCAATGTCCGTTGCGTTGGATGACCAGATGCCGGCACGGATTGGCCTTCTCCTCGGCCTCGTTGACGGACAGCAATTGAAATTTCGCGCGGCTTTTAATTTCGGATTCCGCCCGCGGCATCAGGGCAAACGCCACGCCATTGAAGTTCAGCGCGATTTCGTAACCCGCCACGCCTTGTTTTTCGGCGACGGGATTTTTCAGCACAAGCATCGGATAACGTTTCAAATACGGAAAATTGGTCGCGCGGACGAGCACGCGGCACAATTCCGTCTGGCTGCGGATGAAAGTCAGCAGGCTGAAACCGCCCTTGGGATTGTGCTCGGCCAGGAGGATTTCGCGCGGGTCGAGGCCGTTGAGATTCTGGCCGTTCCATTCGCTGTGGTCGTTGCGTTCGCCGGGCGAGGCGGTTTTGAACCAGGCGGCAAAATTGTCATTCACGAGCACGTTCAATTCAAAATGCACGTGTGCGCGGTCTTTGGTGATGACTTCGGCGTTGGAGGTGCGGCCCATCGTGGCGATGACCTCGCCGGTTTTGACCGGCAACGCGATTTTCAGGCCGGGCTGGACCGCGCTCAAGTGCGCGTAAAGCGAATAGATTTCCATGCCCTCAACGACGTGGCGGACGACCACGTAATTGCCGTAATTCGAGAGCGACGGCTTCAGGTTGATATATACCACCGTGCCATCGTCGGCGGCCATGACCGGATCGGTCGGTTCGCCGCGCTTGTCGGTTTGCAAATGAAGGATGTCGAGACCTTCGTGCAGCCGCTGGCCGTCGTTGCGGACGCAGCCGAAGCTGCCGCTCGTCCACGGCTTGTCCGGCGCGGTCGGCGCGAAAAATTTCAACTCGTTTCCGGCAATGAACAAATTGTGGTTGGCCGTCGGGAGCTGAAACGGCGTCTGCGCAAAAAGACCGGCGCAAAAAAATAATGGCGATGCCAGGGCAAATCGAATCGCCCGTCGGACGGCGGGAAAAATCATTTCAACTGGCCCTTGAGGGTTTTTTTGGCGACGTTGTTGAGGCCGAGCACGAGCCGGTCGGCTTCCTCGCGCGACATGTCCGGCGTGAACGACAGTCGGCCGCCGGGAATGCGGCGGGTGATGTAAGGCGCGGCCAGCCAGCGGCCCTCCGCCGGTTTTTCACCCCATTGGCCGAAGATGACAAAATGTTTTCCGGGATTGGCGGCGGAGTATTGTTCGAGCACCAGCCCGCTGATTTCGTCAAATTGAATTTCGACGGCAAAGCCGCCCTGCGTGTTAATGACCCTGGCCGCGATGATGCCGGCTTCCGTCAAGATTGGCTCCTTGGCGATGGTGAAGGGCATGGGATCGGAGCGCAGCAGGGAAATGCTCTGGCTGGTGCCGGTGTTGTCCGAATTGGCTTCGATATGCACGCGCAAGGCGCTGACTTCCTTGTCCTGCTTGTTTGTTGGCTTGTTTGTTGTCTGGCAGCCGCAAAGCATGGCCAGCGCCATTATTGCCAGAAAAAGATTGAATCGCCGCGTGATCGCTTTCATATTGCACACCACAAAACCGCAACAAGCGAACAAAGTAAAGAATTATGGGCAGACAATATAACAAAGTTGAAAATCGAAAACGCCGGAACCGCTACATCAAACGCAAAAAAATCGCGGCCAGGGCCAAAAAACCCGCCACGCCAGCCGTCGAGCCAAAACCGGCTTGACCGGGCGTTTTGCAGAAATTGAAAAGGCCGCTCATCCGGGCGGCCTTTTTTAATTGGTAGGGCTGCGCTGCCGCGCAGCCGGACGACCGGCAGGTCGCCCCTACCTCGGATTGGTTTGCTTCGGCAGCGAAAAAATGCACGGCACATCCACCGGCGGCGATCTGGCAATGAGGTGCATGGCGATGATTTCCAAGTTTGTGATCAGCGCAACGACTGTCAGCGCGATGATGGCCCAGCTTCCCGCGTTGAAAACAAGCAGGGCGACAAGGCAGCCGAGCAGGCACAAGCCGTAAAATTTTGCCAGCCACGAATGCGTGGCGGGAAATTTTCCGAAGCGGACGAGACAAATGAGAATTCCACCAGCCTCGGACAGCAGCATCAGCGCAATCAGCCAGAGATTTCCGGCGATGACCGGTTTGCACAGGAGCCACGCGGCGGCGAGGATGAAAAGATAATAAATGATGTCGGTGACGCTGTCGTAGCGGCGCAGGGCAGGGGTGGCGACGCCGAATTTGCGGGCGAGGATGCCGTCAAAAATGTCCGAGAGCGTGGCGGCGATCAAAATGGGCAGATAAACAAATCGCGTGACACCCGCGAACGCGCAAGTCAAGGCGATTGGCCCGAGCAGCAGTCGCAAAGTGGTGAGCGCGAATGGGAGGTGGCGTTTCATTTTTTATCTTCTGCCGCAAAGTAATCCGACAACTCCTGCAACTGGCGAACTTCTTCTGGCCCGGTCAGAGTCTTCTGCAATCCACGCACTGCTGGTCGGGACAGATTAGGTCTCGATTTCAATTCGTCTTTATGCCGCTCCACATAATCTAAAATCTGTCGCGCCCTCAAAATCATCTCCTCCTTCAGTCCAAATCTTAAAGAACCATTGGTTGCGTAATACGGCAATGTCGAAGCATCAATCAACATTGGCAACTCTGCATATTTGCGCGTCTTGTCAATATCGCCTGAATCCAGTGCAGACAAGATATTCAGCGTGATTCTCTCTTCCAGCACTTCATCTTCGCCTATCTGGGCGAAATCCTCGGAATTCTCTTTTGGTGTCGTGCGACATCCGGCCAGCAAAAATCCAGCGAAGCAAACGAGCAGGATTGATTTCAGCGCGAATGGAGGGTGGCGTTTCATTTAATTTCGGGATTGTCATTTGTCACCACTCATGGTGGAGATGAGGTTCATGAGCGGCCCGGACAGCCCGTGATACAGTAAAATCAATTGAACGATGATCAAGGCTGTCAATAGGCCAAGGTTGTAAATTGCACGCGTGACATTGCGATCCCAAAAACAGGCAAGCGCCGCCAAAGGCACAATGACGCTGACAAAAATTAATTCAGGATGGGCGGCGAAGATCAAATTGGTCAGGGCTGGCAATGTTATGTAGGTCATGCCCATACCCGCCAGAACGTCTTCAAAACCGCCAAAGGCAAAACTGACCCGGATGTTGACATAGGATAGGCCAAACAGAATGACTGCAATCGCAAAACGAACGGCGCGCGCAACGTCACTAACTTCCGGCGAGGATTGTTTGGCAGTTTCATTAAGATTTGGCTTCATTAAGTAAATTCTGCGCCTTCAAAATTTTTCTGTCGAGTGGAAT
>Ga0302320_10026780_pt1 | contig 11146 bp, 8 predicted proteins | sample Bog_T0_3_FD_202130 | JGI IMG/M metagenome (GOLD analysis project Ga0302320, IMG submission 202130) | Peat permafrost microbial communities from Stordalen Mire near Abisko, Sweden - Bog_T0_3 | ecosystem: Environmental > Terrestrial > Soil > Wetlands > Peat | place: Sweden: Abisko, Stordalen Mire... | reverse complement strand
GCCATTTGCGCCGGACGTCGGCGGCGATGGCGGGCCGGGGGGGGAGCCACTCGAAACGAGCGTGAACGGGCACTCCGAGGTGCGGCAGGACGGACAAATACCAATCCACGGCGTGCGTGTGAAAGGAGTGGCGTGGGACGGCCAGGTCGTAAAAACCGCGCGCGCCTTCCCGGACTTCATCGAGGCCCACCAGCTTTTTCCCGTTGGCCAGCCAGGCGAAGATGGCGCTCCGCGCGAGGCATTGCAGGTCAATGACCAGGTCGAAATGCTGGGCGCGCAAGCCACGGATGCTGCGGCCCATCTCCGGCCAGTGGCGCGGGCGGCTCCAGCGTTTGCGCTCGAAGCGCACGACGCCAGCCAGGTCGGGATCGCCTTCCAGCAGCGGCGCCAGCCCGGCCTCGACCCACCAGAAGATTTGCGCCTTGGGCCAATGGAGTTTCAACAGCCGCAGGACGGGCAGGGCTTGAATCACGTCGCCGAGTGAACTCGGTTTGAGGATCAGAATCTTCACGGGAGGCGCGGCGGACGACGGACCTGGGCAGAGCGAACCGGGCGCGGCCACCTGGTTGCGCCCCGGTTCCCGCAGCCCGGGTGCCAGCTCATCGGCCAAAAGCGAGGCGTTCGGCGAGGCGCGCGGGGAGGCCGGCGGCGAGGATTTTTTTCTGGGCGGCGGCGATGTCGTAATCCAAGCGGCGCAGCTCGATGGTTTGCGCGTCCATGTCATAGAGGACATAGGCGGCCTTGGGATTATTGTCGCGGGGCTGGCCGACGGCGCCGACGTTGATGAAATACTTCTTGGAGGGGTCCACCTTGAATTTGGAATAGGTGCCGCCCCGCACCACGGTGTCGCGCATAAACGCCACCGGCACGTGGGTATGGCCGAAGAAGCACATCTGGGTGTTTTGGTAGGGGAAACTGGCGGCGGCGGCGAGCTTGTCAAAGACATAACCCCAGCGTTCGGGGGCATCCAAGGTGGCGTGGACCATGGTGAAATTCGCGGCCATGCGGGAGTATTTCAACTCGCGCAGCCAGCGTTTATCCTCCTCGGAAAGCTGTTCGCGGGTCCAGTGTACCGCCTCGGCGGCGTGCGGGTTGAAGCCATCCAGGTGATTGTCGGTGGAGCAATACTCATCGTGATTACCCTTGACGCAGGGGAGGTTCATTTGCCGGACGATGTTGAGGCATTCCTTGGGCTGGGCGTTGTAACCCACCACGTCGCCCAAGCATACGATGTGGGTGGCGTTTTGGGCGCGAATGTCGTCCAGCACCACTTGGAAGGCATCCAAGTTGCCGTGAATATCAGCGATGATGGCGTATTTCATTGGCTAGCGAACGATTTCAAATCCGCGAAACTCGTTGGTTGCATCGGCCCAATCTACCCTCTCGTCGCGAATAAATCCAGCAAGACCTGCATCGAGCAGCGCGGCGCGAAAGGATTGGAGTTCGGCGCGCGACCCCTCGGCGATCAGTTGCACCGCGCCGGTGGGCAAGTTGCGGATCGTGCCGGCCAGCTCAAAGCCGGTGGCCACGGTCTTGGCAGTGTACCGGAAGCCCACCCCTTGCACCTGGCCGGTGTACAGCACCGTCATCCGGCAGCGTAAACGAGAATTCATGGCATCAGGCACAGACGGGGATGAAGCCAAAGCCCGGCACGCGATGCAACTAATTTCGGCGGGGAATGATTTTTTTTTGATTTTAGTTTGACCCGCGCGAGAATATGCCCTAATCAAAAGGCTGTCCATCTCAGCTTCGAAAGCAACGTGACTGGTGATGGCGCAGACGCAACGACATGCTCAATACCAAGTCATTTTTGACCGTTGATTTCGGGGCCGGCAGCCTCAAACTCGCGGAGTTTGAAATCACTGAGTCTGGCGGCTTGCGGCTGGACGATTTCGCCATCCGACCGCTCGGCTTGGAAGGCACCCAGGAATCCACCCGGGAGAAGTTGATCCTGTCCACCCTCCAGGCGGTCATCGCCGAAAGAGGATTCAAAGCCAAGAACGTCAACGTCTGCGCGCCGGGTTTCCACGTCTTTTCAAAATTTGTCAAGTTGCCGCCGGTGGATGCGAGCAAGGTGGACCAAATCATCCAGTACGAGGCGCAGCAAAACGTGCCGTTTCCGCTGGCGGAGGTGGTGTGGGATTACCAGATTCTGGGCTCGGCTCCGGGCGGCGAGTTGGAGGTGCTGCTGGTGGCCATCAAGTCGGACATTGTAGAAGGGCTCTTTCGCGTGGCTGCCGAAGCCAAGCTGAACCTGCAGCTCTGCGACGCCTCGCCGGCGGCGCTCTGCAACGCTTTCCGCTATAATTATGGCGAACTGGACGATTGCACGATGCTGCTGGACATCGGCGCCAAGACGAGCAATCTGCTGTTCTTCGAAAAGGGCAAGGTGTTTTCGCGAAGCGTCAATCTGGGGGCCAACGCGATCACACAGGACTTTGCCCATGAGAGCAAGCTGAAGTTTGATGAGGCCGAAAGAATCAAAATTGCCGAGGGTTTTGTCAGTCTGGGCGGCGCCTATGAAGAGCCGGATAACCCGCATCAGGCGGCCATTTCAAAGATCGCGCGTCAGTTCATGACCAAGCTGCATATTCAGGTCAACCAAACGCTGCAGTTTTACCGCGGCCAGCAGGGTGGGGCGGCGCCGCAGCGGTTGTTTCTTTCCGGCGGGGCCTCGATCATGCCCTACACGGCCCAGTTTTTCGCCGAAAAACTGAATGTGCCTGTCGAGTTTTTCAATCCCTTCCGCAACTTGCAATTTGCGCCGACGGTCAATCTGGAGGAGTTATCCCGCGTGGCGCATGCGCTGGGCGAAGTGGTGGGCTTGGCGTTGCGCAACCTGGCCACCTGCCCGGTGGAAATGAATTTGATGCCGGACAGCACCTTGCGCTGGCAGTCGTTCAACCAGAAAAAACCGTATTTGATCGCGACGGTGGTGAGCATGGTGCTGGTGACCTTTGCCGTGGGTTTTCTGTTCCAGAAGCTCGCCGAGAACAAGAAGGCGGAAATTGACCGGCTCTCGCCGCAGGCGGAAACGTTGAACCACAAGATGGAAAGCTTCAAAGCGGCTTACGGCAAGATGCTGGCGTCGAAAAAGAACGCCGAGCAAGTCGCAACGTGGATGGAGCAGCGGTATTATTGGGGGGATTTCCTGGGCGAGTTGCGGCGCAGCCTCATTCGTTCAGAGGACGATGTGCGCAAAAAGATGTCGGCGCAAAGGTCCGGTGTGGATGTGGGCATCTGGATTGAGCAACTGACCCCGCCCGGCGCTGGCGACGCGGGTTCGGCGGTCGAGTCTGCGGGCGTTGTTCCGGGAATGCAGCGTGTCATTTCCCGATATGCCCGCATGGGGGCGCCACCGGCCGAGCCCACGCCCACGGCTCCGACGGCAAGCGCCGGCGCCAACACAAACGCGATCACCTTGCTTTGCCGTGCCGTCAGCTTGAAACTGACCGTGGATCCGTCGGCCAATAACAAAGACATCGCCTATGTGGTGCGCGATCAGATTGCCGCTTCACCGATGGTGAACCCGGATGCGAATGCCACGCAGTTGGTCGGGGAAATCTCGCCCGATGACGACAAAGGCACCTTCACCTTCACCGTGAGCGTCACGCCCGCGCAACCGTTGACCTTCTGATTATGGGCTGGATCAAACGCAACATCATTTTCGTGGTCAGCGCCATCCTCGCCGTCGGCCTGTTGGGTGGGGCGGGGTATTACATTTATCTGGGCTGGTCGCATAATGCCGAACAGACGCAACAGCTCGAAGAGCTGTATGGCAAGCTGGCGCAACTTGCCAAGGAACCCCTCCAGCCGGGCAATGACAAGATTGACAACATCAAGATTGCCAAGGAGCAGGATCAGCAATTGCGCACTTGGATCAATACGGCGGCGGGCGCCTTCCATGCGGTGCCGCCGATTCCCCAAGGCCAGGTGACCAGCAAGACCTATGCCTCGGCCTTGGGCACCACCATTTACGAGTTGCAGCAAGAGGCCAAACAAAACAGCGTGGGTTATCCGACTAATTATTATTTCTCGTTTCAAGTGCAAAGCAGCAAGCTCACCATTTCTTCCGGTTTGGGTCCGCTCGCCCAACAGTTGGGCGAAGTCAAAGCCATTGCAGAAGTGCTGTTTGCCGCGCGGGTCAACAACCTGGACAGCATCCAGCGCGTGCGCGTCTCCGATGATGATATCAACGGCGGCTTGCAGTCGGATTACATTGACCGGACTGCGGTCACCAACGCTCTGGCGGTGATCACCCCGTATGTGGTGACTTTCCAGTGTTTTACCCCCGAGCTGGCGCGGACGATCAGCGGATTCGCAACCTCGACCAACCCGTTTGTCGTGAAGTCCGTGTCGGTGCAGCCGTCCACCGCGGCGGGTGCGGCCGATAACGGGATCGGGGCACCGCCCCCCATGATGCCATCGAACCAGAAGGTGTTTGACCGCTACGGACGGATGAACGGTCGCTATGCCGGCGGGCCGCCGGGCATGCCGCCCCCGCCGCCCGCCAACGCGCCGCCGGCCAAGGGTGGTTTGCAAACGGTCCTCAAGGAACAACTGCTGCGCGTCACCTTGGAGGTGGATATCGTGAAACTGCTGCCCAAGAGCTAACATGGACTTCCTGAAAAAACATTACGAAAAAGTCCTGCTGGGGTTGATGCTGGCCGGTCTGATCGGGGTGCTGGTATTCATGCTCTTCTATATTGCCTCCGATACGGAAGACATGACCAACAAACGGATCGGCTATACCAATCCGCACGTGACGGCGCTGACCAACCTGAACACGACGCTGCTGGACGGAGCCATGTTGGAGTCCAAGTCGCCGTACGATTTGGATTTGGAGACCACCAACAAGGTGTTCAACCCGATGGAATGGCAAAAGTCGTTGGAGGGTAAGCTCATTCTGGCCGCCAAGCGGACCGGCTCGCAGGTGGCGGAGGTGACTAACATAGCGCCCTTGTATTTGGTGGTTTCCTTGGATTCGGTGATGACCAACGAGCTGGGGGTGCGCTATGTCATCCAAGTGGAGCGGCAGGCGGCCGCCACCGTGGCGGCGCGCCATGGGACGCGGCATTATGTTTCCAAGGACGACAAACCTAATCCCAAGGATCCGTTTGCCTTGGAAAGCGTCAAAGGCCCGCCGGAGAACCCGGACGCCTTGGTGCTCAAGTTGACCGATACGGGTGAGTCGGTCACGATTGCGGCGGGCCAGCCGTATCGCCGCGTGGATGGGTACATGGCCGATTTCCGCTACGATCCGGAGCGAAAGGCCTTTCACAACCGGCGAGTGGGGGATAAAGTGGGTTTTGGCGGAGTGGACTATGTGATTGTGGAAGTCAATAAGAATGAGCTGATTTTGCAGGACCAATCAAATCAGAAAAAAACCTCTTTGCCATTTGCCCCTTGAGTGATAAAATTTTTTCGTTGCATTGCCCTACTTTGAGAAGAAACTAATTTTGCCATGACCAAAGCCGCCTTAATTCTATTGGGAATCGCCGCGCTGGCGCTGTTTGCCGGCACTGCTTCCGCGCAGGACACCGCCGCCCTCAACGCCGCCAACACCGAAGCGGTGATGCGGCAGGCCAACACGATTGTGCTGCGCCAGAAGTTATCCGATGCCAAGGGGGTGGCGCTGCGCGGCGATATCGTCGGCGCCGCCAAACTCTACCAGGAAGCCTGCGCCCTGGCGGAGAGTATCGGGTCCGGGATCGCCGAAGAGAGTCAGCAAGCGGTCGCCGGGTTGACGGCCACGCGTTTGGCGCTGGCGCGGCAGGCCGAAGGCCGAGGCGATTTTCATGAAGCCGACACGCAGGTGAAGCAGATTCTAACGGAGGAGCGGGTGTTAAGGGTGGCACCCAACGAGAACGAAGTGCTCGCTTTCAAGAAGCACAACGATGAATTGCTGGCGCTTTCCAAGGGCCGGGTTGCCGACGCGGACACCTTGGACCGGGTGCCGCAACTGGTTTCGGACAAGGTGGCCGCCGCCACGCTGGTGCAGGACGGAAAAGTATTTTTCGAGATGGGCAAATTCGACGAAGCTGAAATCAAGCTGAGCCAGGCCATCAAGTTGGATCCCGACAACACCACGGCCTCCTATTACTTGAATTTGATCCAGCAGGATAAGTACCGGCGCGACAGCATTAACCACAATACCGACACGCAGAAGCGAATGGAACGTGTGGAAAAGGACTGGATACTGCCCCAAAACGCCAGCACCCGGCTGCATTTCTCGTCCGATACCGCCACGGTATCTTCGCCTAACACATATGCCACCAATGCCTTGGTGTGGACGGGAGCAGGACGGCAGGCGATCATGGCCAAATTGGACAAGTTTCGCTTTGAGAAAACCGATGCCTATGACAGCGGCGTGCCGTTGAGCGAGGTCCTGAAGCAGTTGATTGAGCAGTGCAAGATTCGCGATCCCGAACGCAAAGGGGTTAATTTCATCATCAACAACAATCCTGATTTATCAGGTCAGCCGATCGCCGCGCCCATCGGGGGCGGTCTTGGCGGGGCTGGTGGCCTCGGCGCGTTGGGCGGTGCCGGTGGTTTTGGGGGTGGCGGCGGGTTTACGGCTCGCGAAGGCGGTGCAGCTCCGAACTTGGATCCTAACACGGGGCTGCCCGTGGCGCCGGGAGCGGAAACGGGCGGCGGTGCTGAGCCGATTGATGTGGGGTCCTATCTTATCAAACTCCCCAGCATGACCGATGTCCGCCTTGCTGATTTCCTGGATGCCATCGTTTTGGTGGCGGATCATCCCATCAAGTATAACATCCATGACTTTGCGGTCGTCTTCTCCGCCAAAGGTCCGGAAACGCCGCAACTTTTTATGCGCACGTTCCGGGTGGATCCGAATACATTTTATGGCGGTTTGGAAAACGTTAGTGCCCAAAGCTTCGGTTCCATCAACAGTTCTAGTAGCGGCGGTGGCGGTGGCGGTGGTGGCGGCGGCGGCGGCGGCGGCGGCGGCGGACAAAGCGGCCAAAACAATGGCGCGGTGGTGGGTGTGGTCAATGCCTTTTCCGGATCGGGCTCATTGCGCAATACCGGCCAGGGCGGTGGTGGCGGCGGTGGCGGCGGTGGCGGCTCGCAAGGCGGATCGGGAAGTTTGTTGCAAAACCTTGGTCAAGGCGGCCAAGCAGGCGGTGCTGGGGGCGGCGGTGGACAAAGCGCCCAAAACGCAGGCGGCTTGGCCTACGTCACCACCCAGAGTCAGGCGTCCACTCCCAGCTTGCTGGCCCGAGCTTTCTTTACCACCTTGGGCGTCAACTTGCTGCAACCTGCGGGCAAGTCGGTCTTTTTTAACGACCGGTTGGGTTACCTGTTCGTGAAGGCTACTGAATCGGACTTGGACACCATTGAACGGGCCTTGCAGGTGCTCAACCAAGTGCCGCCTCAGGTGCATATCAAGTCCCGGTTTATTGAAGTGTCACAGAACGACAACAACCAATTGGGATTTGACTGGTATATGGGTCAGTTCAACGTGGGGAATCAGGCGGTGGCCCAAGCCGGCAATCCCGGATCGCTCACGGTGCCCACTTCGGCGGCCAATCCGCTCGGAGCTTTCCCCGGGGCCACGGCCGCCAATCTGGTGGCCAATCAGGGCCAACAGTTCTTCAGCAGCGGTTTGAGTTCGAGCACAGCCGGTTCGACTACCGCGGCAATGACTGGTATCTTGACGAACCCAAATTTCCAGGTGGTTTTGCATGCCTTGCAAAGCCGCACCGGTGTGGAGACTTTGGGTGAGCCGGAAATCACGACCCTGAGCGGCCGCCAAACCCAGATGCGGGCCACGACCGTCGTCTCTGTGGTCGTGGGTTTGAATTTCCAAGCCGCCCAGTCGGCCACGTCCACGACGGGGTTGGGCGCCACTCCCTAACCTGACTTGAAGCAACGAGGTAACACATGAAAAAGTCTTTGCATAATCCATCCCTGAAATTGGCCATGACGGCGGCAGCTTCCGCCGGGCTCATTGGGTCTGCCAGTGTCCAAGCGCAGAACAACACTTTCACGCCCGGCACGTCGGCGATTACGCCCATTACGCAGTCCATCGAAACGGGGCCCATTCTGGATGTGGTGCCGTATGTCTTGGCCGATGGTTACACCATCAATCTGGCGCTCATCCCCTCGGACACGGAGTTTGCCGGCTACGACACCTTGAACCTGCCGCAGGTCACGGGGAATTTGAACGTGGTCCAACTGCCGACAGTACTACCTCGATTCACGGTGCGGCAATTGGTGACCACCGTAAACGTATGGGACAACCAAACGGTCGTGCTGGGCGGGTTGATCACCTCCACCGTGAGCAACATCAAGAATTCGGTGCCCGTCTTGGGCGATATCCCAGGGCTGGGGCGGCTGTTCCAAAGCCAGACCAAGACGACCGCCAAAGACAACCTGATGATTTTTGTGACCACCACCATTGTGGATCCGGCGGGCAGCCGCGTACACTCGGATGACGAATTGCCGTTTGCGCTCTCGGGCGTGCCGGTGCAGGCCGCCGAAAATGTCGCACCTGCGGAATCGGTGAAGACGGTCACCGGTCTGCCCAAGTGAAGCGGCTGCTGATCGTGGATGGGCATGCCTATGCCTACCGGGCCTTTCATGCCATTCGTGATCTGCGCGGACCGGAAGGGCGGCCCACAAATGCCATCTATGGGTTTGTCAAGATGTTGGAAAAGCTGCGGGCGGCACTGGCGCCGGGGCATTTGGCGGTCGTCTGGGATGGCGGTCTGAGCGCCGAGCGCGTGGCGGCCCATCCAGAATACAAAGCGCAGCGACCGGAAATGCCGGTGGAGTTGCGGCCACAGTTGGCTGAGCTGGTGGAGTATTTGGCCGCAGCGGGGCTGGCGAGTTACTGTGGCGACCAGGTGGAGGCCGATGATTACATCGGCTGCCTGGCGCGGCGGGCGGCGGCGGCGGGCTGGCACGTGGTGATTGCCAGCTCGGACAAAGATTTTATGCAGTTGGTGTCGCCGCAAATCGGGCTGTGGAACCCGAACGACCGGGCCGCAGTGGTCTGGACGCGCGACCAGGTTGTGGCCAAGACGGGCGTGGAGCCGGAGCAGGTGGCCGATTGGCTGGCGCTGATGGGTGACGCGGTGGACAACATTCCCGGCGTGCCGGGCGTGGGGCCGAAAACCGCGGCCGAATTGTTGAAACAGTTCGGGTCGGTGGAGGCGGTCTGGACGCGACTGGCCGAAGTGAAGTCCGAAAAACTGCGGATCGCCCTGGCCGGGTCGGCGGAACGCGTCCGCAAGAATTTAAGACTCGTGCAGTTGCACGAAGTGGCCTGTGAATTTGTGCCGGAACAACTGGCGGTCCGGCCGGCGAATCGGGAACAATTGCGCGAATTGTTCCGGCGCTGGGGGTTCAAGGGCCTGCTGGAAAGCTTGGAACGGACGATGTCTGGAACCCAGGCGGAGTTGATTTGAAAATGAATTTGCATAGCTGGATTCAAAACGTGGCCGGCGCCAACCAAAGCGCGGCAGGGGCCGGATTTTTTCGACAAATCCGGCGCGCGGGTGTATCCTGTGCGCGTCGCATGAAGTCATTGTCCGTTCGCGCCCGTAGTGTGGCCGTTAACCTCGCCGGGGCGCTGGTGGTGGCCGGGGTGTCCACCGTTTCCGCGCAGACCAACTATTACGCGGCGAACGGCACGGAATATCCCATCATCGGTTCGCTGCTGGGCGATCAGGTTTTTCCCGATGCCGCGATTTCCGCCAGCAACGGGATTGTGGTTTGGCAGGATAATGCCACCGACGGCGACGGCTGGGGGATCAGCGCGCGGCGGCTGGACGGGACCTTGTCGGGCACCTTGGGGAATTTTCGCGTGAATGTGACGGGTGCCGGCGATCAGGAAAACGCCCGCGTGGCCCTCCTCCAGAACGGCGGGGCGGTGTTTGTGTGGCAGGGCGGCGTGGAAGGCTACCAGCACATTTTCGCCCGTTTTCTCACGCCGGCGAACACCTTCTTGACCACCACCGACCTGCTGGTCAGTGCCTTTCAGAATACCAACAGTTTCCAGATCAATCCCGCCGTGACGGTGCTCAAGGATGGCAATGTGGTGGTCACTTGGGCGAGTTTCAACCAGGCTGCACCGAACAGTCTGCTCGATGTCTATGCCAAAATCTTGTCCCCTGCGGGCTTGACCATCAGCAGAGAATTTCTGGTCAACGAATTTACCAATTTTAATCAGCGCACACCAGCGGTGGCGGCGTTAAGCGGCGGCGGCTTTGTGGTGGCGTGGGTTTCGGAACAGGAGCAGCAGGCGGTGCCGGTGCTGGGCACCAACACCGCGGGTATCAACCCAACCTATTACACCGCCAATTCCGCTGTCGCCCCCAGCGTCAATATTTATGCGCGGCTTTACCAGAGCAATGGCGTGGCCGTCGGCGATGAATTCAGGGCGGACGCTGGCGCCCTTCCTTGCGCCAACCCCTCCGTGGCCGCTGCCGCGGACGGCAGTTTCCTGGTGGCGTGGAGCGGCTACGAACTGGCGAATGTGACCAATGGGTGGGACGTGTTTGCGCGGCCCTTTTCCACCACGGGGGTCGGCGGCCCCGCCGTGCAGTTGAACACTTATGTTTACAGCCAGCAATATGCGCCGCATCTGAGCGCCCTCGGTTTGGATTATCTGGCCGTTTGGACCAGCATGGGCGAGGACGGATCGCGGGAAGGTGTGTATGGGCAGTTTGTACACAACGACGGGTCCTTGGTGGGTGGTGAATTCCGGGCGAACACCACCACCGTCAGCCAGCAAATGCATCCCGTGGTGGCCTCCGATGGTGTCAGCCAGTTTCTGACGGTGTGGACGAGCTTTACGGGGTTGCCCGACAGCTTCGATTTGTTTGCCCAACGGTTTATCAATGTGTCGGCCATTTTGCAAGCGATGTCCGCCCCGTATGTCTGGGCGCCGTTTGTGCTGAATGATAATGTCTATCAGCCGCAATTGGTGGTTTCCTGGGCGCCGCTGCTGGGCCTCTCCGTGACTAACTTTGAAGTGTATGTGGATGGAGCCGCCTCGCCGAGCGGGGTGGTGACGAGCAATTGCTGGATCATGACGGCCGCCGATGGGTTGACGACGACCAGCACCCATTCGTTTGCGGTGGATTATGTGACTGCCGACGGGCGGCGCTCACCG
>Ga0302320_10026779_pt1 | contig 11146 bp, 15 predicted proteins | sample Bog_T0_3_FD_202130 | JGI IMG/M metagenome (GOLD analysis project Ga0302320, IMG submission 202130) | Peat permafrost microbial communities from Stordalen Mire near Abisko, Sweden - Bog_T0_3 | ecosystem: Environmental > Terrestrial > Soil > Wetlands > Peat | place: Sweden: Abisko, Stordalen Mire... | reverse complement strand
AGCAGGATCGCGGCGCCGCGCGCCTCGGGGCTCACGGAAGTTGTGACATATTTTATCTAAGTATTTGATATCACGGTAGATAAAAATTTTCCATAATATACCTTATGCGAATCTGATGTATAGGTTGAGAAGTCTGGCCAGCGGGAGCCCGTGTAGCGTTCGCTCTAAATCTGCATTCCGTTCGCAATATAACTGCACAACGCTCTATTCAAAGCTGCAAGGCGCTATGTCTTCGCGCGCTGAGCTGAGTCGGGCCGCCTTTAGCGGCCTAGCATGAGCAGCTCTTTCAGCCTGTTTCCGCTAAAGCTTGGCCGGAGGCTCCTTCGCCATCGCCTCTTTCGCCAGCTTCTTGCCCGCGATCGGCCTCGACATCTCTGGCCGGCAGCCCGTCCCAGCACCTGTCTTTTTCTGAATTTGCCTCGCTGGCGGACTCGACAAATGTTCATGTTATGTTCTAATCAGGGATGACCGATCGACCCGCGAGCTGGCGCATGCCGACCCCAAAACAGATGGAAAAGCTGGCCGCCGAAGCCAGCCGGAAGCCGGCGAACGCGCCTGGAGCCCCGGGGGAGCCACTTCCGCCAGAATACTGGCAATCGGTGCTCCAAGACCCCCGCGCCCTCTCCAACCCACCCCGAACCCGCCAGCGGCAGCTATCCGAGATCGAGCGCCATGTGCTGCGGGTGTCCTGCCGCCGCTGCGAGCGCATCGTCGAGATTCAGAAGGCTGACGCCATCCGCCTCTATGGGCCGGAGGCGGTCTGGAAAGATGTCGGGCAAAGGCTGCTCGACAACACTTGCCAGATCCGGACCGGCCGTCACGAAGAGGACGGCTGCTGGCCGTCGTTCGAGTAATCGCCGGCGCGCCGCCGGCCAGCGTCTCACAAGGGGGCCGGATGGCGCCGAAACACCACCCTACTCCTCTGTCCGGGGGCAACCGCAAGGCCCTGAACAAGGAGATCGGGAAGGCGCGCGCGATAACCGGTATCCTCGCCGCGCAGTCGGCTGAGATGCGGGCCAAGGCAGCTTCTCGGAAAGAAGCAGATTGACGTTCAGACGCGGCCAGCCGTGCCGGTTGGAAAGATCGTTCAGAGCAGTGGTTTTCCCCGCTCGCGCCGGTCCGACGACCAAGACCAGCCGATAATATTCTCCCTTGGTCCTCGGAAGGACTTCCTGAATGCGAAAACCGAGCGATGTCGCCACTGTCGTCCCTACCTTCGTCCTCGCGGAAGTTCGACCCTTCCTTGCGGTATCGCCGTTCGCGCGCTCCACCACTGCCTGCATGGATCTCGGGACGTCGACATCTTGCCGTTTCCTTCCGTCACGGGCGTCCATGCTCAGGATCCCGCCGACTTCTTGTTGCGCCTGGCCAGCCACTCCTTGGCGGCTTCTTCCATCAACTCGGATGCGGTCGTGTCGTCCTCGATCGCCGCCGTCTTGATGGCCTTGATCACCTCGGGGTCCATCGTCACCAGAAACTGACGTTTGCTGCCCTCTGGAGGCTTCCGACCCTTCAGGCGCGTCTTTTTCGGCTCCGTCATCCGCTTCATCCACCCCTGGTTGCCACTGTTGGTCAAAAAACGTCTCACGGGCCCTCGCAACCAGCAAGGGCAATCCGATAGGGCGAAGGCTGTTTCCCCTGAAATCTTCCGGGACGAAAGATTTTTTCGGGAGCTATCCCACTGAATCTACGCCAGTTTCTATACCTACGCCAGAGAAATCGAGGTAGATAGGTGAAATTATATCTAGAACTCTATTGACGATGGCTTGATGTTCCTGATATGTTCACGGTCATTGGTGTTGTTGCGTGGAGTTCGTGATGTCCGGAAACACAAATCGCACCTGGCAGGCCGACCTGGTCGCCCGCTATCCCAACCTCTTCGACACCGAAATCCATGGCCAGATCCGGAGGCCGGGCTGGCCCGAGGTCGGCGACGGCTGGCAGGACCTGGTCCAGCGCGCCGTCGAGCGCATTGATGCCGCCGTTACTGCGGCGCCGGATAGCCTGCGGATTACCCAGATCAAGGAAAAGTTCGCGACGATCCGGATTTACTGGTGTTCGGGCCCGGGCTTCACCAACGCGATGGACGCCGCCGTCGAGGAAGCCATCGAGCTTGCGGAAGCGCGGTCGGCCTGCACCTGCGAGCAATGCGGCGAGCCGGGCCGGCTGTTCAAGAGCGGCGGCTGGTTCCTGACCGCATGCGACACGCACGGCAAAGGCAACCCCGTCACCAACCATCGGCCCGAGGATGAGAACGTGCATGTCACGGAACGCGTCGTCGACGGCAAGCACGTGGTCCGCGCGCGGCACTACATCCGTGCGACCGACTCCTTCGAGGAAGTCGACCCGTCCACCCTCAACCTGAATGAGGAGGACTAGCCCATGGCACGATTTCGCTGCCGCGACTGCAACACCGAGGGCACGTTTTCGTATTCGGGCAAACATGAATGTCCGAAGTGCGGATCCCAGAACGTGCAGTTTGCCTTGAGCATCGAAGAACTGGGCGACGACGACCCGTTGATCGTCGCCCTGACGAAAATGGCCGACGACAGCACCGAGCAGACCTGAACTTTTTGAGGCCCGGCATATGACCTTCACCCGCCGCCAGACACTGGTTGGAGCCGCCGCCACGGTCGCCGCTGCTGCATTGCCGGCCGTGGCGATCACCCGCAAGCAGATGACAGCCGTGGTTGATTTTGGTCGTTGGCGGAATGGTCGGGCCGTGACCGCCGATGAGGCTGGATGGCGCAACGGCACAATCATCGCGATCGCGCCGGACGATGATTGGATTGAGCTCGGTCGACTCACGGCAGCAGCACTTCGACCGGACGGTGGATATAACGTCTGGTTCGACGTGCTGCTGCCGGGAGACGTCCCAGCGGGGACGGCTATCTTGTGCGAAGCCGCTCTGCCCGCGCCCGCGGATCAGTGGATCGCGCTGCAGAAGCGGTTCGATCTATCAAATGGTGAGGCACGGCATATTACCTCCGCCCGCCGCCAGACACTGATTATGATTTCATCGTATTGGTTAGCGAGCTCGATGAGGCCGGTCTGATCGCAGATCGTGAACTTGTAGACTTTCCGGAGATCGCGTCGTGGCGATAGCAAGACAGGACATCAAGGAAGGCTGGTATTGGGTGCAGAACCGCAAGGAGCGCAAGCCTTTCATTGTGCACGTGTCGCTGGAGCCGACGTTCGAGACGATGGACAGCACCGCGTTGAATGTATTTCACCACGGGTGGGAATTCCCAACCGAGATTTCCGAGGTCATCCGAACTTGTGATTTCATCGCCCGCATCGAGCCGCCGTAGGACCTTTGATCACTGAAAAAGTTGGCCGACGACGAAACCGACACCGCCGAGGGTTAAACACTTGCGCCTCTGGATCATGAGCGACCTGCATCTTGAACTCACCCGCGGCTGGGACCTGCCCGGCGTCGGCGAGCGTCCGGATTACGACGTCATGGTCGTTGCCGGTGACCTGACTACGCGCATGGAGCGCGGGGTCGCCTGGTTGCTGGCCCGCGTCCCCGACAAGCCGGTGATCTACGTCAGCGGTAATCATGAGGCCTATGGAACCGACATCGACCGCACCATCGAGAAGGCGCGCATCGCAGCCGCGGGAACGAACGTCCACGTGCTCGAGAACGACACTGTCGAGATCGACGGGGTGACCTTCATCGGTTGCACTTTTTGGACGGATTTCGACCTGTTCGGCGATGCCGAATACGCGATGATGACGGCGGCCGAGGTCATGAACGACTACCGCAAGATCAGGATCCGCAACTACGAACTGCGGCTGCGGCCGATGCATACGCTGCAGAAGCACAAGGCTTCGCGCGATTTCATCGCCCGCGAATTGCGTAAGCCCAAAACGACCCGCCGCGTGGTGGTCACGCACATGGGGCCGCATCCGTCGGCAATTCGTCGCGGTTTCGAGCGCGACATCTCCTCGGCCGCCTACGCCAGCGACTGCAGCGACCTGATGGCGCTGGGCGTCGACGCATGGATCCACGGACACACGCATGAGACGTACGACCGAATGGTGGCGGGCGCGCGTTTGGTAACCAACCAGAAGGGTTACGGCCCCTGGCCGCCGAACGAGCTGACCTGGGACAACCCGGATTTTGATCCGAGGTTCGTCATCGAGATCTGACCGCGACACCTGAAAAGTGAAGAGTGACATCTGGAAGGGGCAAGACATGACCGACAGCGACAAAATCACGACCCCGCTCGAAGTGGCAAACCCCTCCCCCTTCCTTCAATCTTCAGGTAAGTCATGCGCGTTTCACGGGCCCCTCACGCCGCCGCCACCCTATTTGTCTCTGCCAAGACCACGGTTGCAATCCCGACGGTTTGTGCGTTGGTTCGAGATGCGCTCATCCAGGCGTCGCTGGATCCATCGGTTCGCGCGATCGAGTTTCTTGCGCAAGCGCGGGTCGGCACGACACCGGTAGACCTCGGCGCCATCATCATCGTACGCGACGACGGCCGCTTCGTGCTTGATGTCGTACCGGCACGCCCGGTTCGCGACGTCGAGGACGAGGGCCTGGCGCTGATCGCGCTTCAGAACCTTGGACTGACGGCGATCACGCTGACCGCCGCCGACATCAAGCGCGAGCCCCGCTTCGCCAACTCGAACCTGGTCTGGTCGTACCGCGAACATCTGGTCGGCATCGGCCTGCGCATGCGCGTTCTCCAGGTTCTCGCGGACGACGGGCCGATGACCTTGTCGCGGCTGCTGTCGGCTGTCTGGAGCGATCGGGACCCCAGTGCCGCAGTCATGTCCTTGGCCTGTGCCGACCTGCTCGAACTTGACCTCGTCAGCCGGCCTCTCGGTCCCTCCACCATTGTGAGGGCACGCGCATGAGCCGGAACAACAAGAAGCTTCAGGAAATGTCGCAGCTCTGGCGCGAGGTCGCCCTGATTCAGGGAGTGCCGGCGACGTTGATCGGGGCGGCCGAGCAGAGCGAGATGTGGAACGCCGCGATCGAACGCGCCGTGACCGAGCTCGACATCGTCGCCCCGGAAAGCGGCGGCGGCAGCGATGATTCCCCCAGCCAGGGCGGCGTCGTGAAGAAGCCTCAAAAGCCGAGGAAGCCAAAGGTCTTTACGCCACGAACCGCCATCATCGCGTCCGCGTTGACGGCGGCTACGACTGTGCAGATGCGCCGCGACCTTGCCGGGACGCGCGCAAGGGCGTTCGTCATTCAGGTCCCTTCGATGGGCTGGATCCGGCCCGTCGAAAAATATCTGAACGAGCTCGATGTCGAGCTGTTCACCATCGCCCGCGACGGAAGCAACAGGGCGCGAGACACGTCCGCTGTCGGCAACGACGACGTTGCCGGCGCGCTTTCGCGCGGCCGGCGGGTCGTCGGCATCGCCGTCAACCCGGAGACAACCCTGCCGTCGACCCTGCTCACGACTGCCGACCACGTCGTCAAGCTGACGGCGCCGAATGGCCAGGTGGTCCGCGACGCGATGCGGCGCTGCTACGGCCGGGGTGTGCCGGATGAAATCCCCGATTCCATCGTCGCCGGCCTTGAATTGGAAGACCTGATTGCCGTCATGCGCAAGGGCTCGCGCCCTTCCGACGTCGTGCAGCGGCTGCACAATGCCTCGCGGCTGCGCAACAACATCAACGTCAACGAACGGCTGCCGCGGCTCGAGGATGCCATCGAGTATGGCGCTGCGCGGACATGGGGCCTGGCGCTGGCGCAGGATTTCGCCGACTACCGCGCCGGCAAGATCAAATGGGCGGACGTCAGCCGCGGCGCGGTGCTGCACTCCGACCCTGGACTCGGGAAGACCATGTTCGCGCGGATGCTGGCACAGGCCTGTGGGGTACCGCTCGTCAACGCCTCGGTGGCCGAACTTTTTGCGAATTCGGCCGGGTTCCTGGATTCTGTTATAAAAGCCCAGCGCGCCGTGTTTGCGCGCGCTGCAGCTTTGAGCCCCTGCGTTTTGCACTGGGACGAGGTTGACGGTCTGCCAAATCGGGCCACAATCTCTCCGCGTGGTGCTGACTGGTGGATACCTGTAATTGAAGACTACATGTGCCTTTTGGATTCCGCAATTGCCGCGCGGGAGGGGATTTGCGTTATCGGTTCTACAAATAGAATAGATGCGATCGATGCCGCCATCATGCGGCCGGGGCGGCTCGAAGTCGCCATCCACATCCCGCGCCCGGACGTGGCCGGCATCGCCAACATTCTGAAATTTCATCTCGACGAGAATCTGCCCGGCGTCGATCTCACCGGCTTCGCGACGATGCTCACCGGGTCGACCGGCGCGGACATCATGCTGGTGGTGCGAAACGCGCGCCGGACCGCGCGCCAGGCTGGCCGCGCGATGATCGAGGATGACCTGATCGGCGCGATCCTGCCGCCCGAAGACGTCCCGCCCGCCGCGCTGCGCCGGATGTCGGTCCACGAAGCCTCGCATGCCGTGGTGACGGTTGCGACCGGCGTCGGCCGCGTCGCGTTTTGCCGGCTGCAGACGGGCGGCGACGAGGCCGGCCGAACCACGATTGCGAATGAGAGCGGCGACTACGAAACCGCCGCGGCGATCGAGAACCGAGTCGTGGTCTATCTTGCCGGCCGCGTCGGCGAACGGGTGTTCATGGGTGCGGAGTCCGGTGGCGCCCGCTCTGACCTGGCGCGCGCCACCGCCACCATCGCGGCGATGCACATGTCCGACGGCTTGGGCAATCAGCTGGTTCATCGCGGCGACGAAAGCCAGGCTCTGCGCGAGGTCCGGCGCGACCGGCGGCTGCGCGCCACGGTGGAGGAACACCTTCAGCAACTGCACGCCCGCGCCGAGGCGTTGGTGGGCGAGCACCGGGACGCCATTGCCGCCATCGCCGACGAACTCGCGAAGAAGCGTTTCCTCAGCGGCGACGCGATCACCGCCATCATGGAGCGGTGCCCGCCAAAGAAACCGCAACCGTCCGGTGACGTCGCCAAGCCCGCCCGTCAGTGACCGACATCAACAGGAGAACGCCACATGCTGCGCGTCATCGTCGAATTGGTACCAGATGGATACCGGCCGCTGAGGCGGACGATCGCATCCATGAACATCGGCAACATGAGCGATCTGGCCGACATCTCGGATTACAAGATCGACGCCATGGAGCAGGCCAACCAGCTGACAGGCACCCCGTCCCGCTCCGCGACCTGCACCGTTGTCGGTCACGACCGGCGCCAGTCGGTTTGGGCCTTGATTGCGAAGGCTGCGGCCCAAATCGAGAAGGCGGAGTTCGATGAGTTTTAGCGGGCCGCAGCACCTCAATGGGAACGTAACACGAACATTACCTCGCGCCGCGCCCGGCTAACGGGTCGACGGGGTCGTTTTCCCAATTTTTTTTGGGACCCGGATTTGCTCGTTTCAAGGATTCGATGATGCCGGAAAATCTGGCCGCGGCATGGATCCGACACGGCCTCGTTAGCAGGGATCTCGCATTCTAAGTCAGACGAATCCTTGAAATTCAGATCAAAAACATGAGCTTTGACAAAGGGATAGAACATGAACAGGAAGTCGTTTCGAGCAAAAAAACGCTTGAGCGCCGGTACCGCTCGGCCCAGGATCCGGCCCGAAAAGCCGCCGGAGACAGCATTGGCACCTATTGGAACCACCATTTCGGACAGCGGGGTCTTTGCCCCGGAGGTCCCGGAAGACGCACGGCGACCGACCGGTGCCCAGGCGTTTCGGCCCGACGCCGAGACGTGGCTGGCCGCCATCTCCGCCTCCGGTTTGGCCCCCTCGACGGTTGAATGTTACCGTAGAGATCTCCGAGATTTCGAACAGGTTCTCTCCTCCCTTTTCGGCCATGCAGCCCGGACCGAGGACATTGGGCGGATCGACCAACCCGGTATCGACGCCATCGTGCTGGATTGGCGTGCTGCCGGCGCGTCCGTTGGCACCGTGCTTCGGCGATTTTCAGCGGTGCGCGGTTTTGCGGGGTATCTCTCACGGGCGATGGAGGTCGACTGCTCCTCCATCCTCAGCGCCAAGCTGCCGCAGATGTCCCGTAACGACCGCCAGCCTGTCGACGACGAAACGTTCAATGAACTCGCGTCCGTCGAACAGGGCAAAGACTGGATTGGAGCACGTAACCACGCCCTCCTCCTGCTCCAGGCAGACACGGGTCTATCCACGTCCGAGATAGCGTCGCTGGACTGCGGTAGTCTACTGGACGACGGGGCCGGCATTGCCGTCACTAACACCGTGCTTTCCGTCCGGATCGTGCCGCTATCGCACGCGGCCCGCGAAGCGTTGGCGCGTTACGTATCCATGACGCCATTCGCATGGTTTTCCACCCGGCCCTTGTTCATCAACTCGCGCGGCCGCCGTATCTCCACGCGCAGCATCCAGTTGGCCTTCAGCCGTCGCCGGACCGAATTGGGACTCCCCACCGCGGTGTGTCCGATGTCCCTCCGGCATCGGCTCGGTGAGAACCTTGCCGCCGAAGGAAATCCGCCAGCAATCGTGGCCGCGCGGCTCGGTGTGTCGGTCCACAGTGTCGAGCGGTATTACGTCGAGCTCCGGCAAAGACGGACCTTTCCGTCGAACCGCAAAATCCGGAGCCGGTCACTCGGTCCGGCGACGGCCCGCCACGGAAAGCGCCGTCGCGTGATCCGGCCGATACCGACGGTGTCTCGAACCGTTCGGGTCACGTCTCTGCGCAAGCGCACCAATCGCGGGGAGCAGAGCTAGATGGACCCCTGACCGATCCCCTTCCCACTCATCCATGATCGACCGGACACGCCGATTCAGCTTTTCGCGTGACGCCGATGTTGGATCATTCCGCACCAGGGGTGGGTGCAGCCGCTCCCACTTGAAAACCGACAAACCAATCATCTAGCCATGCGCCTACGCAACGAAGAATGGACCGAAGAGGAGCTTTCCCTACGCGAGGGTGACGGCGAATGGGAAACGATTGCGCCCGGCGTGGAGCGAATGCGGCTCGCGGACAACGACCCGGTTCGGAAAATCGTTACGGGCCGCCGCAACAACCGGGTCGGGAAGATCTTCAGCCACAAGATGGGAGTTCACGTCGCCTACGAGTCAGACCATACGCGCAAAATGGCCCACGTCCTCGACGTACATCACCTGGTGCCAAAATTCTGGGGAGAGCCCGAGACACTCCGTATCAAGCTGATCGGCGACCGCATCGACCCGTTTGGCAATGAGTTGATGATTTACACGCCCGACTATCTCGTTCCGCTTTCGGGCATGCCAGTTCGTTTCGAATACAAAATGCTGAGCAATCTCCGGCCGAAGGAGCCAAAGAAGCCCAGCGATCTTCGAGGATGGCTGATGTGGGAAGAGGCAAAGGAAACTCGCCGGCGCCTCCGGATCGCCCGACAGGCATACCGGGATGCCGGCCTCGTTTGGACGTTGATGACGGACGAAGATCTCACGGCAATCGCGGATGAAAGCACCGTATTCCAAATCATCGCCAATAGCGGTGTCGAGATCGAAGAAGATAACAAGGAACGTCTGCTCGCCGCCCTGCGCAGCGCCGACGGGCAATGCCTGCCTCTTGGCCAGTGCGAAGCACTCATTAAAAATTCGGAATTCCCGCGCGCAGACATTCTCGCCCGGATACCGGAGCGCCTACTCCGCATCAACCTGACGGAAGAGATCACGACCGAAACCATCGTCTATCTGCTCGGAGAGCCCCAATGAATCAGCATCAGAGGCCTAAGTCCATCGCGAATGACATACTTGCGGAGCCTGCCGTGGCTCCATTGGGGTATCGTTGCCTCAATGACTTGCTTGCCGACAATCTTAGTCACGGCGATCTGGTCGTGATCAACGGACTTCTTCATAAATTTCAATACAAAGCAAAGGGCGCTGGTCCCCACGTCTTCTTCGACACGGACAACCAGAAGACCGCGAACTTCTACACTGCCGAACTGATCAACCTTATGAACGACGGTTCGTACATCCGTCCCGGTGGAAGTGCGGCTTCGACTCAAGGGATCACGACCGAAACCATCGTCTGTATGCTCGAGGGTCCCCGTGAATAAGCATCAGCGGCCTAACTCCATAGCGAATGACATTCTTGCAGATCCTGCCGAGGCTCGAGTGAGGCATCCTTGCCTCAATGATCTGCTTGCCGACAATCTTAGTCACGGCGATCTGGTCGTGATCAACGGACTGCTTCATAAATTTCAGCACAAGGAAAAGGACGCCGGTCCGCACGTCTTCTTGGACACAGACAACCAGAAGTCAGCGTATTTCTACACTGCCGAACTGATCAACCTGTTGAACGACGGTTCGTACATCCGTCCGGGCGGAAGTACGATTTCCGCGGAAGACATCGCTAGTCTCGACGAAGCAGGGAAACAACGCCTGCGGCAGCTTTTCCAATCAGTACGGGCGAAGCCGCGAGCGAAGGCTCAGATTAAATGGGTCTACGTCGCTCGCTTCCTGAATAAGATTTCCGAGGCTCGGGCGCAAGGCGAGCGGTTCTCAAAAGTCATTGAGAACGCAGAGATCGTCACCAAAGAAGTCGACGATATGCTGATCGAAGCCAACGGGGCCCAACCGGATTTAAGCAAGCATCTGGTAAGGCCGAAGTGCGTGCAGCCTCGAACGGTGCTGTCCTGGGTACAAAAGGAGGTCGAGGACGGCATGGCGGAGATGGGAATGGTCCATGGCCACGCACTCAAGGGGCGCCCCAAGGTACTCCCTAAGTTCGTGTTCGATACCATTGCCGAACAGTTCCGCGCTTTGTTTAAAATGTCGGGGAAGATCACGCCAGAGCAACTTTTCCGGATAGTCCGTGGGGTGATCAGGGAACATAATGAAATTAATGGCACATCCTATCCTCTTCCCGGAAAGACACTCGTTTGGAAGGAATTCAAGCGCTTCGACCCCTGGTACCGCTTGGCGAAAGATAAAGGCAGGAAAGCCGCGGACCTCGAATACGGAGCAGTCGGCAAGCTGGTGAGGCCGAAGCATATCCTCGAACTTGCTGAGATGGATGGCCACAAGTTCGATTTTCATGGCGTCCTAGTCGAGCGTTTCCAAGGTTCGAATCTTATCACGCGGCCTTCTTGAGCTTGTAAGACCAAGTGTGGACTACGGGTTTCTCGTTGAAGTGATCCATAGCAGCCATGATGCGTTCCTTGAGTTCT
>Ga0302320_10026776_pt1 | contig 11147 bp, 10 predicted proteins | sample Bog_T0_3_FD_202130 | JGI IMG/M metagenome (GOLD analysis project Ga0302320, IMG submission 202130) | Peat permafrost microbial communities from Stordalen Mire near Abisko, Sweden - Bog_T0_3 | ecosystem: Environmental > Terrestrial > Soil > Wetlands > Peat | place: Sweden: Abisko, Stordalen Mire... | reverse complement strand
GGTCGGCCATCCAAAAGCCGACCACCCATGAATCATTGAAAACCTGATTCGGGAATCCAGTTTCGCCAATCAATCGCCAAATTCTGCCAAAGTAGTGCTAGCTTGCGCAAACGCGGATATTGGTAGCGATATATTGCGGCAATGCGCCCGGCGATTATTTGGAAAGGCCAACCGCGGTTTGGGCGCCGTTGTGTCTGGCTGCCGCGACGACGCGATCGCGTCCGGAGTGTTTTGCTTCGTAGAGAGCCTTGTCGACGCGGCGCATGAAGCCGCTTTCATCTTCGCCGACGGCCAACTCGGCCACTCCAAAACTCGCCGTCACTCCGTGAGGCATGGAGGCGATCCGCACCGCAGTCGTCATCCCCCGTATTCGCTCCGCGATTGCCATACCCTGCCCCAGATCGGTGTGCGGCATCAGGACGACAAATTCCTCGCCTCCAATTCGCGCTACGATTTCCGTCCCACGCGTCTGCCGGCGCAACATTCCGGCGAAGGCCACCAGCAACTCATCGCCAGCCTCGTGCCCGAAATCGTCATTGACGCGCTTGAAGTGATCTAGGTCGGCCATGAATGCGGACAAGGTCGCGCCGGTACGCCGAGAGCGGCTGATCTCGGTTGCCAGCGCCTGATCAAACCGGCGACGATTGCCAAGATTGGTCAGCGGATCGGTCAGCGTCAGGGCGATGATCTGGGCTTCGCGCTGCTGTAGCTTCAGGTTGGTTTGGGCAAGCTCGAGCTGCGTGTTGGCGTAATCCGCATTTAGTTCGAGTACCTTCGCATTGAGCCGCTCCAACTCGTCGATGTCATACTCCGCGATCACCGTGAGGGTTTCCGCCAGCCGCCAAACGCGTCCGCGCAGCGTCCGCATTCCCCCCGCTTCATCGCCCAGAGTTATCAGGCCGTGGTAAGTCTCTCCCGCCCCGTCGGCTTCACCGAGCAGCGCTGCAAAACTCGGCTGCACAAAAAAGTGCGCGGCGTGCTCGCCCCTCGGGTCGCGTGCCGTCAGGTTCATGATTCGCTGGAACCCGGCATTTGCTTCCAGGAGGGTGCCATCTCGATTGAGCCTCGCTGCGACCACGGCGAGCAGAGGCTGCAGTTGTTGCGGGACACATTGCACGATATATCCTAACTGCTGACGATTTGAGTGGCGGCCCCGATGGCGGTCTGCGCATCGAAGGCATGGGCATCGGCACCGACGACATCGGCCAGCGCGTCGAAGCGATTTATCGCCAGCCCGCCGATGATCACGGGAGGCCTCGCCGATCCGAACCGGGCGCTCAATTGCGAAATGATGTCTCTGACGACGGGCAACTGCTGTGCAAACGACAATGATAGCCCGACGAGATCCGGCGACCACTTGCCGATTTGCTGAATAAGCGAAGCGGTCGGCACATCAGCACCAAGGTACTGTATTTCCCAACCCGCGAGTTGAAACGAATCGGCGACCATCCGCAGGCCGATGGTGTGGTGGTTGCCGGCTACACAGGCCAGCAACACGCTTTTACTGATCGGGGCCGTTGGCGTCGACCGCAGCAGCGCCACCGTCATCACGGCCTGGACGATGGCCGTTGCGATATGTTCCTGCGCGACGGTAATCTGGTTCGCCTGCCACTTCTCCCCGATTTGGTACATGGCGGCCTGGATAATGTGCACTTCGACATCGACCAGCGTGTGGCCGCTATCCATGCACCTGTTCACGATAGCCAACGCTTCGCGCTGGTTACCCGCGAGCAGCGCCGCCTGGAACGCCACCGCTGCCTGCGTCGGTTCGCGTGGCTGCGGAGGCAGCAGCGGCACGTCGCTCGCCGCCAGAAAGTTTTTTCGCGCCGCGTGCAAGGCGGCCTTTACGATTGCGCCATCTGCCGGATTCATATGCGCCACATAGAACTCCGCCAGCCAGTCCAGCGATAGCGCCAGGTGCTCACCCGGGATCGCTCTGGCCTTGAGGACGCTGGCAAGCCAGCGCAAATAGTCGACCATCGGCGCCAGCAGTCCGAACTCGAGGACCGGCTTGAGGAACTCCAGGTGAAATGCAAGATCCTGTCGGCAAGCCGCGCGCCCCCGCGGTCCGAATTTCGCATAGACCGTGTCCAGCCTTGAATAAAACCGCTCGGTCACCGCGCTGACGGCATCGGCTTCAAGCAGCTGAAACCGCTGCAATCCCTTTGGATCCATGATTTTTAGCGCGGCGTCCATTTTCGTTCTCTGCTCGCGCGTTACCGGGAGAACACCTCGAACAGCCGGATCTCCGTGCTTTTCGGTACCAGCTTGAGGCCCTTCGGAATGCCCTTGTGCGATTTGTGGTAATCGTGGCCACGATGCCAGGTCCGGTAACTCTGCTCATCGCACCAGCGCGTGACCAGCCAAATCTCGGCCGTATTGTCGACCGGACTCATGACTTCCATACCCAGAAATCCCGAGGCATCGTCAACGAGATGAGGCCGTTGCTGGAAGGCAGATCGTACTTGCTCTGCCATGCCGTTGGCGATCGTAAACCGACTTAACGCCACAAGCATAAGAAGTCCTCAATTCGCTTGTTGCAACGAGATGCGCGGAAGTGGTCTTAACGACCGTGCTGGAGCCTGGACAAAATGTGCCGTCGGCACTTCCATGCGGTTAAGTTCGCAATCCGTAATATTACGGGTTCAGCGCTTCATTCGATCACGTCGTTGGCGCGTGTGAGCACTGGACCATCCCGGTCTCAGCTCGCCTGCCCCAGCGTCAGCCGCATGCCGTCATAGGCCGGGATCACGCCCGCCGGCAGGCGTAGCCGAAGCACCTCGTAATCGAGATCGGCATGCATGTTGGTGATCACGGCCCGGCGCGGCTTGAAACGATCGATCCAGGACAACGCGTCGTTGACGCTGAAATGGCTGGGATGGCCGGCATAGCGCAGCCCGTCGATGATCCAGAGATCGAGATTTTCAAGCAATGGCCAGCTCTCGGGCGGGATGTCGCTGACATCGGGCGTATAGGCGGCGTCGCCGATGCGATAGCCGAGCGCGGGAATGTTGCCGTGCTGCAGGATGAAGGCGGAGAGCGTGGCCGCACCGCCCTTCCCCGCAATCGTCCGGCTCTCGCCGGCCTCGATCGAATGGCTGTCCAGGATCGGCGGATAGTCGCTGCCGGGCGGCGACACGAAGCAGTAGGAAAACCGCAGCAGGATCTGGTCCGCGGTCGACTTGTTCAGGTAGACCGGAATGCGACGGCGCTGACGCAGTACGACGGAGCGCAGGTCGTCGATCCCGTGAGTCTGGTCGGCGTGTTCGTGGGTCAGAAATACTGCGTCGATGTGGTCGACTTCGGTGTCGATCAGCTGCTCGCGCAGATCGGGCGAGGTGTCGATCAGGATACGCGTCACGCCGCCGTCGCTAGCCTGCTCGACCAGCAGCGAGCAGCGGCGGCGGTGGTTCCTGGGGTTGTGGGGATCGCAGGCGCCCCAGCCCAGCGCCGGACGGGGAACGCCGGCCGAGGACCCACAGCCGAGAATGGTAAGTGTCAGCGTCATGCCGCCGATTCCGGCGGCGGCACCTTGGAGAACAGGCGAAAAAAGTTCTCCGTGGTCTGGCGCGAGATTTCTTCGAGCGAAACGCCGCGGGTTTCCGCCAGCACCTTGGCGATTTCGACCACGAAGGCAGGCTCGTTGCGCTTGCCGCGGAACTTGCCGGGCGCCAGATACGGCGCGTCGGTCTCTACCATGATGCGATCGGCCGGCAACTCGGCGGCGAGATCGCGCAAGGCTTGCGACTTCTTGAAGGTCAGGATGCCCGTGAACGAGATCGACAGGCCCAGCGAAATCGCCCTCATCGCCAGCTCGCGCCCGCCGGTGTAGCAATGCAGCACCGCGCGAAACGATCCCTTGGTCATTTCATCTTCCAGAATGCGGCCGCAGCCCTCGTCGGCCTCGCGGGTGTGGATCACCAGCGGCAGGCCGGTGGCACGGGCGGCCGCGATGTGGGCACGAAAGCCGCGCTCCTGTGCTTCCGGCGAGCCGTTGTCGTAGAAATTATCCAGCCCCGCCTCGCCGAGCGCCACCACCTTGGAATGCCGCGTCAGCTCGATCAGCTCGCTCACGGCAATCCCGTCCTCTTCATCGGCATGATGCGGATGGGTGCCGACGGAGCAATAGACCTCGGGAAATTTCTCGGCGATCGCGAGCAACCCGCCAAGCCGCCGCACCCGGGTCGAGATTGTGACGATGCGCCCTACCCCGGCGGTACCAGCGCGCGCCACGATGCCGTCGAGATCGTCGGCGAAATCGGGAAAATCCAGATGGCAGTGGCTGTCGACGAGCATCACCAAGGGCCGTCCTTTGGCTCTTTCGGCTCGACATAACGCGGGAACACGCCGACCGGCGCCGGCAGTTTGGTGCCCGGCTTGATCCGCGTCGCGCCACCGAGCGCCGCGAAGTTACGCGCGGCGTCGGGTATCCCGAGACTGTCGAGCAGCTTCGCCGCCGAGGCCGGCATCGCCGGCTGCGCCAGAATGGCGACCTGCCTGACCACTTCCGCGGTTACGTACAGCACGGTGCGCTGCCGCGCCGGATCGGTCTTGGCCAGCGCCCACGGCGCCTCGCCGGCGAAATAGCGGTTGGCTTCCGCGACCACCGCCCACACCGCGTTGAGCGCCTGATGGATCTGCTGCGTCGCCATCGCACTTCGCGCCAGCGCGATCATGCCATCGGCCTGCGCCAGCATCGCCTTGTCGTTGTCGCTGAAGGCGCCCGGCTCCGGCAGCACGCCGTCATATTGCTTTAGGATCATCGACAGCGAGCGTTGCGCCAGGTTGCCGAGATCGTTGGCGAGATCGGCATTGATGCGCGCGACGATGGCCTCGTAGTTGTAGTTGCCGTCCTGCCCGAACGGCACCTCGCGCAGGAAAAAGTAGCGCACCTGGTCGACGCCGTATTGATCGGCGAGGTTGAAGGGATCCACCACATTGCCGACCGACTTCGACATCTTCTCGCCGCGGCTGAACAGAAAGCCGTGGGCATAGATGCGCTTCGGGAGCGCAATGCCGGCCGACATCAGGAAGGCCGGCCAGTACACCGCGTGAAAACGGATGATGTCCTTGCCGATGATATGAATATCGGCCGGCCAGTAGCGCCAGTTCGGGTCGCTCTCGTCGGGAAAGCCGACGCCGGTGATGTAGTTGGTGAGCGCATCGACCCAGACATACATCACATGCTCGGGGTCGCCGGGCACCTTGACGCCCCAGTCGAAGGTGGTTCGTGAAATCGACAGGTCGCGCAACCCGCCCTTGACGAAGCTGATGACCTCATTCTTGCGCGAGTCCGGGCCGATGAAATCGGGCCGGGATTCGTAGAGTTTGAGCAGCCTGTCCTGATAGGCCGATAATTTGAAGAAATAGCTCTTTTCCTCGACCCATTCGACCGGCGTGCCCTGCGGACCGCGCCGCACCTTGTCCTCGCCGACGGTGGTCTCGTCCTCGGCGTAATAGGCCTCGTCGCGCACCGAATACCAGCCGGCATAGCTGTCGAGATAGATGTCGCCATTGGCGGCCATCCGCTTCCAGATTTCCTGGCTGGAGCGATGGTGTTGTTCCTCCGTGGTGCGGATGAAGCGGTCGAACGAGACGTTGAGGCGCTGGTCCATATCCTTGAAGCGCTGGGCATTGCGGGTCGCGACTTCCAGCGTCGGCAGTTTCTCGGCCTCCGCGGTCTGGGCCATCTTCTGCCCGTGTTCGTCGGTGCCGGTGAGAAAGAACACGTCCTTGCCGTCGAGCCGCGCAAAACGCGCCAGCGCGTCGGTGGCGATCGCCTCATAGGCGTGGCCGATATGCGGCACGCCATTCGGATAGGCGATGGCGGTCGTGATGTAGAAGGTCTCACGGGGCAAATTGGTCGCGTTCGCCATAGTTGCGAAGGCCTTTCATCGCGCTTCAAACGACGGGTGGTGATATGTACAGAGCTAAACCGGCCACTCAGCCGATCGCCTCCGCGAGCAGCCCGAACACCGAGAAAACCAGCGGTTTTCGCTCCAGATTGTATTCTGCGGTGTCGCGCGCGGCGCGGTTGATCTTTTCCCACACCTCCGCCAGCCGTGCAAGGCGGGCTAAGTTGGCGTTGGCATTGGCATCGTCGCCGTGCAGCCGTTCGCCGACCCAGCGATCGACGCTGTCGATGAAGGTGGCGAGCGCCACCCGGTCGCTGCCGCCGAGCGCGTCGCCGAGCGCATGAAGTTCCCGTAGATCGACCCGCGGCAGGGTCGCCAGCAGCGCCGCAGTGCGCTGGTGGAGTTTCAGGGCGTCGCCGCCGAGCAGGGTCAGGGCGCGGGCGACGCTCCCCTCCGCGGCTTTGGCCGCCTCCGCCAGCGCGGGATCATCGGCCGCGATGCCAGCGGCTTTGGCTGCGGCACGGACGATGTCGTCAGTGGCGAGCGGCCGCAGCGGCAATTTACGGCAGCGCGACAGGATGGTCGGAAGCACCCGCGCCGGCGCGTGACTGACCAGCAGGAACAGCGATTGGCGCGGCGGCTCCTCCAGAATTTTCAGCAGTGCGTTGGCGGCGTTGGGGTTGAGCTCATCGACGGTGTCGACGATGCAGACGCGCCAGCCATCGACGGCCGCGGTCGAGCCGAAAAACGAAATCGTCTCCCGGGTCTCGTCGACGGTGATCACGGTGCGCAGCACGCCCTTGTCGTTCAGCGTCCGCTCCAGCGTCAGTAGCCCGCCATGGGCGCCGGCCGCGATATGGCGCGCGACCGGGTCGGAGGCCGCGACGTTCAGTGTCTCTGCCCGCTGCACCTCGGACGCGAGTGGATTTCCATGGGCGAGCACGAAGCGCGCCATGCGGTAGGCCAGCGTTGCCTTGCCGATGCCCTGAGCGCCCCCGATCAGCCAGGCGTGCGGAATCCGCCCGCTGCGGTAGGCGTTCAGCAGCGCGAGCTCGGCGTCGTGATGTCCGAACAGATCGGTGGTTTCGCGGGGATGCGCGATGGCAAATGGCTTCTCGACCTGGCGGGCGCTCACGCGGTCACCGCGCTGGCGACGCCGGCGGCGAAAAAGCGGTCGCGCAGCGCCGCCCAGATGTTGGCGGCAACCGTGGCGGGCTCGGCGGTCGCATCGATCAGGACGCAGCGCTCGGGCTCGGCTGCCGCGATCTGCTGGTAGGCCTCGCGCAGCTCCTGATGAAACTTGATATCCTCCGCTTCGAAGCGATCGGCCGCGCCGGTGCCGCGGCGTTTGGCGGCACGTTGCATGCCGACTTCGACCGGAACATCGAGGATGATAGTGAGATCCGGCTTGAGATCGCCGATGGTGACCCGCTCCATCGCGTTGAGAACCGCGGGGTCGACCTTGCCCAGCCGGCCCTGATACACCCGCGTCGAATCCGAAAAGCGGTCACATAAAACCCAAACTCCCTGATTGAGGGCGGGCATGATCACGGTGCGGACATGGTCGTCGCGAGCAGCACTAAACAACAGCGTCTCCGCCTCCGGGCCCAGCAGCTTGCCCACGCCTGACAGCAGCAGATGCCGGATGATTTCAGCTCCCGGCGAGCCCCCGGGCTCGCGCGTGACGATGGCGCGCAGCTTGGCGGCGTCGAGACGCTCGGCGAGCGTCCTGATCTGGGTGGATTTTCCCGATCCCTCGCCGCCCTCAAAGGTGATGAATCGCCCGCGTCCGGGAGCTCTTTTGATGGCTGCCTCGGCCATCTCAGAGCTTCTCGGCGCCCGCGCGAAACACCGAGATCAGGAGTTCGCTCGCACCGTCGATCGCCCGCCGCAGCGTCGAGCCCTTGCCGACCGATTCTGCGGCATAGACCGGCGCCTCGACGGCAACGTTGGCGCCGCGCCAGACCTTGACCAGGCCGACCGGCTGGCCGGCCTCGATCGGCGCGCGCACCGGTCCGTTATAGACCACGCGCGCGATCAATTTGTCGGTGCCGTTTTTCTGCACCATCACCTTGATCGGCTCGGGGCTCGAAAGCTTGACCGAGCGGCTGTCGCCGCCGAATACCTTGGCGTAGCCAACCGGCTGCTGGGCGGCGAACAGGGCGCGCGCCTCGAAATTGCGGAATCCCCATTCCAGCATTTTCTTGGCTTCGGTGGCGCGATCCTCGGGATCGTCGAGACCGTTGATGACCACGATCAGCCGCAGGCCGTTCTGCACCGCGGAGCCCACCATGCCATAGCCGCCGTCCTTGGTGTACCCGGTCTTGAGTCCGTCGGCGCCTTCGAGCGAGTTCAGCAGAGGATTGCGGTTCGGCTGCCGGATCTTGTTCCAGGTGAATTCCTTCTCGCCGAATAATTTATAGAACTCGGGATAGGTCTGGATGATGTAGCGGGCGAGTTTGGCCAGTTCGCGCACTGTCATCTTGTTGCCGGGATCAGGCAGACCGTTGGAATTGGCGAAAGTCGATTGCGTCATGCCAAGCTCGCGCGCGCGCTTGGTCATCATGTCCTGGGCAAAGATGTGCTCATTGCCGGCCATGCCTTCCGCCAGCACCATGCAGGCATCGTTGCCGCTTTGAATGATGGCGCCGTGCAGCAGGTCGTCGACGGAAATCTTGCTGTTGAGCGCCGCAAACATGGTCGAGCCGCCGGCGGGAGCGCCGCCCTTGCGCCAGGCGTTTTCGCTGACGCGGTACTCGTCGGTGAGTTTGACATCCCCCTGCTTGATGGCGTGGAACACGACTTCGGCGGTCATCAGCTTCATCATGCTGGACGGCGCCCGCAATTCGTCGGCATTCTTCTCGAACAGCACGCTGCCGCTGGAGGCCTCGATCAGGATCGCGGTCGGTGCGTCGCCGTCGAAACCGCCCTCCTCCTTCTTGGCGCCCTGCACGCTGTTGTTGGCGGCATAGACCATCCCGGCCCAGCCGATGGCCACGACGACCAGGGCGGCAAGCAGGCCGTGCCACGAGCGACCGCCCGCCAGCCCGGTTTTGCGCAAAATGGGTCGTCCTGATGCCATCGATGAGGTCCTGAGCCCGGCGTTCTAACAGTTGGAAGTCACGCAAACAACACGGGCTTTTTTGATGATTTGCCTCAAAATCGGATAAGAAGATCGTGAAAGCGGGCGAAGACACCATGGCATCCTCACGCAGCATTGCCGCCAACGGGATCGATATCTTCCTGCTCGAACAGGGCGAGGGTCCGCTGGTGGTGCTCTGCCACGGCTGGCCGGAACTGTCCTATTCCTGGCGGCACCAGATTCCCGCGATCGCGGCCGCCGGGTTCCATGTGGTGGCGCCGGACATGCGGGGCTTTGGCCGCACCAGTGCGCCCGCCGAGATCGAGACCTACAGCATCTTCGATACCGTCGGCGACATGGTCGCACTGGTTGCCGCGCTGGACGAGAACAAGGCCGTCATTGTCGGCCATGACTGGGGCGCGCCGGTTGCCTGGCACGCCGCGCTGTTTCGGCCCGATATTTTTACCGCCGTCGCGGGCTTAAGCGTTCCCCCACCCGTTCGCGGCCGCGGCCGCCCGCTCGAAACCCTGCGGGCCAGCGGGGTCACAAATTTCTACTGGCAATATTTTCAGACCCCCGGCACGGCCGAAGCCGAATTCGAGCGCGATGTCGATGTGACCATGCGAATCCTGCTCGGGCGCGGACTTTCCGATCCGGCCACATCAATGTTTGTCGCGGACGGCAAGGGATTTTTGGGTGACGCGCGCGGCGACGGGCCGTTGCCGGAATGGCTGAGCGAATCCGACCTCAACTATTTCAGCGAGGCCTATCGGAAATCCGGTTTCCGTGGTGGCCTCAACTGGTACCGCAACATCGACCGCAACTGGGAACTGACCGCGCCGTGGCAGGGCGCGCAGATCCATCAGCCGTCGCTGTTCATCGCGGGATCGAACGATGCCGTCGTCACCGGCCTGATCGGCGGCAAGCGGATCACCGAGATGGCGCGGGTGCTTCCGAACCTGAAGCAGAAACTGATGATCGAGGGCGCCGGCCACTGGGTGCAGCAGGAACGACCCGGCGAGGTCAATGCCGCGCTGATCGGGTTTCTAAACGCGCATGCGAATTAGCGAACGAGTTCGCCGGGAATCGATTCATGGAAACGCCGCAGCTTACGCGCAACACGAGCAATTCAATCCTCACGTGATAATCGAAATTCCGCTCTCATAGATAGATCGCGCGCAACACCGACCATGATTTCGCGTATTCTGATACGCGTCGCGCGTTTGCACTGTTGCCGGTCTGCACCTGCGCCTTAAAAAGCAATCCGAACACGTTGATGCCTCCGGAATCACGGTTCGACCATCTTGTCTCGGCGGGACTTGGGCGGCTTATTGGCGCGACTGGTTTGGGTCTTGTCGCGTCCGCCAATCCTTCGGCTTCGCATGGGACGGGGGCGTGGCGTTGTTCTCCGCGATCAAATTTATTGGGCGGTCCACGCGCGCCATGTTTCGCCGCCTCGATGGCGACATTTTTGCGGGCGCGAAGCTCGCATTGCGCACGCTCGCGGTGTCTTGTCTGCTCGCGGCGGTGGTTGCGTTGCTTCCGGCCTCGGCCGCGCAGGCCGCGTGCAATACATCTGTCGATTTTACGGGCAAGGCGATCGGAACGCCGGTCACGCTCGACGTATCGAGCTGTTCCGAGGCTATCCGCGCAGGCCTGTATCTGGCACTCGGAATCAATGCCGAGAATTTTGCGCAGGTGAGTGGAACGTCCACAACCCCCACGACAGGGAATGTCACCGTCAACGGCGCCACCATCACCATCGATCCCGGCACGAATTTTAATTATGATGTTTCCTGGAGCCTCGGCACCACCGATTCATACACCGTGACGCAGGTAACCGGCGTGACGGGCTCGGCCAGCGGCAGCGCACTGGTTTATTATGCTTCTGCGAGCTGTCCCGAAAGTTGGGGCACACTCTCGGGGGACGGCCAGCACGTTGTTCTAACCGGAACCTGCGCGCTCTATAATAGCTCAAGTGGTGAAACCAACTTTGGCACCACCGACACCCAGTTTCCAATTTCATTCACCGGCCTGACCTCGGCCGTGAGCGCGCCAACCATCGCGGCGGCGTTCAGCCCGACGACGATTGGCTCCGGTGGCTCCTCGACCCTGACGCTGACCATCAGCAATCCGAACTCGTCGACCCAGTTGACCGGCGTTGCGGTGGCGGGCTCGGCGCTGCCGGCGAACCTCAACGGATCGGGCGC
>Ga0302320_10026775_pt1 | contig 11148 bp, 7 predicted proteins | sample Bog_T0_3_FD_202130 | JGI IMG/M metagenome (GOLD analysis project Ga0302320, IMG submission 202130) | Peat permafrost microbial communities from Stordalen Mire near Abisko, Sweden - Bog_T0_3 | ecosystem: Environmental > Terrestrial > Soil > Wetlands > Peat | place: Sweden: Abisko, Stordalen Mire... | reverse complement strand
TACCGGGTGATGAAGGTTGTTAAAGGCAAGACTTCCTCCACGATCTCCACGATCGCCGGACTACAGAGCCCGCAGGGGATTGGCGTCGACTCGGCAGGGAACATCTATGTCGCGGAACCGGCGATGCACCGCGTCGTCGAACTTTCGCCGGCTACCGGAACCACCTGCGCGGTGACGGTGACGCCGGCGAGTCCCCAATCCCCGATCGCCGGGGGCGCGCTGACCATCAGCCTCCAGACCGGGGCGGCGTGTCCCTGGGCGATCGAGAACCTGCCGGCCTGGATCACGATTCCCGGCAATGCGTTTGGCACTGGTTCAGGCTCCGCGACGCTGGCGGTAGCGGCGAATCCCGACGCGCCGCGGACCGCAACCATTCTGGCCGGAGGGCAGAACCTGGTAATCGCCCAAGCCGGCGCCATGACTATCACGGGACAGGTGACCTCGTCGACGGGAAGTGCCTTTCCGGGCGCGACAGTTACGTTGAGCGGCTCCAAGTCCGCAACGCTAGTCTCCGACTCAGGCGGCTATTTCTCGTTCTCCGGTTTCAGTTCCACGGGCACGTACACGGTGACGCCCACGCTCGCGGGCTACGCCTTCGTTCCGGTAAGCCAGACGTTCACCAATGCGACCTCCAACCCGACTGCCAACTTTACGGCATGGCCGCTGCCGCAGATCAGCGGTGTCGGGCCGGTTTTCGGCAGCACTTTGGTGCCTGCTCCGGCGGCTTTCGCGGCGGGTGAGACGATCAGCATCTATGGATCGAACCTCTGTTCCGCCCCCACGACCGCGACGCCGACTCTGCCGGACCGCCTGGCAAGCTGTATCGCGGTAGTCGACGGCGTGAACCTTCATGTTTACTATGCCTCGGCGGTACAGATCAACGCGGTCCTTCCACAGACCATCGCGGCGGGGGCCCATCAACTCACGGTCCAGCGCTATACCGACACCACTTACAAGACGCTGGCGGCGCAGACCCAGACGTTCAATTTGACGGTGAACGCGGCCGCCATGGCATTTGCGGAGCGGACCGATACTAATGGGTCGCAAATCCTTCTCGTGCAGTATACGGATGGGACCTTCGCCGGTAGCGCGAAGCCGGTCCAGGCGGGGAATACGGTGCTCCTGTACCTTACGGGCCTCGGCCGCACGGCGCAGACCTTTACCGAAGGCGCGGCTCCCAAAACGGCGTCCACTGCGGTTACGCCGATTCAGGTTACGGTGCAAGGGCTCGCGACGCAGGTTCTGTACGACGGCGTGCAGCCGACGTATCCGGGTATCGACCAGATCAACCTGACGCTGCCGAAGTACACGCTTCCGGCGGGCGCGAGCACGGTCACGATTCAGATTAGCGCTCCGTCGGCGGGCCAGACCATCACGTACCAGTTGAACGCGAAGTAGAAAGGGGACGGCGATCCTCCCGATGATTGGGACGACCTCCTTCGGAAGGCCGAGACCGCCAGCGGCGCGTTACAGCGCCGCTTCTGACCGCGGAGACCGAAGCCGCTTGTCAATCGACGCCGTATCCGCCATACTGGCAAAGAAAAGGCGAATATATGCTCGATCTCCAGCCCCTTCCGCTAGCTCCGTCCCAAAGTCTGCAGGCCGTCGTCCAAAAACTGGAGCCCGTATCCGCCGCGACACGCTACGTGGCCGCGAAGGAGGGTGTTTATGCGCCGCTGCCGGAGACCGTTCCACCGCCTCTCCGCGGGGTTCTGCGCGAACGGGGGATCTCACAGCTTTATATCCACCAGGCCGACGCGTTTGCCGAAGTCGAAGCCGGGCGCAACGTGGTGATCGTGACGCCCACCGCCAGCGGCAAGACGCTGTGCTTCAACCTGCCTGTCCTGGCCGCGTTGTTGCAGGACCCTGGCGCGCGCGCGCTGTATCTTTTCCCGACCAAGGCCCTCGCCGAGGATCAGCTTCACGAGTTCAACTCGATCGTTGAGCAGATGCACTCGGAAATCCGCGCGTTCACTTACGATGGCGACACGCCGCAAGATGCGCGCAAGGCCGTCCGTGCGCGCGCCAACGTGGTCTTCACGAATCCCGACATGCTGCACACCGGGATTCTGCCGCATCACACCAAGTGGGCCCGCGCCTTCGAGAATCTGAAGTACATCGTGATCGACGAGCTCCACTATTATCGAGGCGTCTACGGGAGCCACTTCGCTAATGTTTTGCGGCGGCTTCTGCGAGTCTGCGAATTCTACGGCTCCAAGCCGCAGTTCATCTGTTGCTCGGCGACCATCGCCAATCCACGCGAGTTGGCCGAAGTCCTGACAGGCCGCGAGTTCTCCGTCGTGGACCGCAATGGCGCGCCCTGCGGCGAGAAGTATTTTCTCTTCTACAATCCGCCGGTCGTCAATCGCCAACTCGGTATCCGGCGCAGCTACATTAACGAAACGAGGCGCATTGCCCTTGAGTTCATAGACCGGCAGCAACAGACGTTGGTCTTCGCCAACAACCGGCTGGCCATGGAAGTCCTGGTGACGTACCTCAAGGATGCCTGCGACAACGGCCGCATTCCCACCGAATCCGTGCGCGGCTACCGCGGAGGGTATCTGCCGCGCGAGCGCCGCGAAATCGAACAGCGCTTGCGCAGCGGCAACACGCGAGCCGTGGTGGCGACCAATGCGCTCGAACTCGGCATCGACATCGGCTCGCTGGATGCGGTGGTGATGGCCGGATATCCCGGAACCATCGCGTCGACATGGCAGCGTGCCGGACGAGCGGGACGACGGCAGACGCCATCGGCCGCGGTGTTGGTGGCTTCCAGCGCGCCGCTCGATCAGTACATCGTCGAGCACCCGGAATACTTTTTCGAAGGCTCGCCGGAGCACGCGCATGTCAACCCGGATAATCTCGAAATCCTGCTGAGCCACCTGAAGTGCGCGGCATTCGAGCTGCCGATACAGGATGGCGAGAAGTTCGGACCGCATGATGTCCACGAGCTCTGCGTGTTCCTGAGCGAAGCCGGATTCCTGCATCACACGGCGGGCGCATACCACTGGACTTCGGACACCTACCCTGCCGATGCGGTCAGCCTGCGTTCGGTGTCGAGCGACAATTTCGTGGTCATCGATATTACTGGCGAGCCGCGCGTCATCGCCGATGTCTCGTATACCACCGCGCTGACCACCCTGCACGAAAAAGCCATTTACCTGCACGAGGCCAAGCAGTTCCACGTGGAGAGGTTCGATTACAAAGAGCGCAAGGCCTACGTCCGCCGCGTCGATTGCGACTACTACACCGATGCGATCGATTACACGCAGGTGAAGATTCTCAACGAGGCGGAGGGCCGTCCCTTGGGTGAACTGCGCGCCGCCAACGGCAATGTGCGGGTCAACCGGCAGATCGTGGGTTTCAAGAAGATCAAGTTCTACACCATGGAAAATGTCGGGGCGGGGAAGCTGCAAATGCCGGAACAGGAAATGCACACCACGTCGTTCTGGATCAACTTCCCCGCGGCGTATCTTGCGGCAATGACCGGGTTTACCTCCGAGGAGAAGCAGAACGGGCTGCATGGTCTCGGCAACGCACTGCGCACGGTGGCGTCGCTGCTGTTGATGTGCGATCCGCACGATCTGGGAGTTGCGGTGACGGAAGAGTCGGCCAGCAGCCTGGCCAACTGGTCTCCCAACCTGTACCTGTTCGATTCGTATCCGGGCGGAGTGGGTCTCAGCGCGCCGCTGTACCGCGATTCGGCCCGGCTGGTGCGAGAGACTCGCGGCCTGATTCAGGCGTGCGCGTGCGACGGAGGATGTCCCTCGTGCGTGGGGCCGGTGGGAGAGGTGGGTGAGAGGGGGAAGGAGGTTGCGCTGCGGTTTCTCAGTCCGGCGCACCAGGAAGGCGATAGTCCAACTGCGTGACCTGCCATCCCGAACCCTCAGCCACGAGCGCGGCAGCATAGCCCGACGGGGCTTGTAGCGCGCACATCGACCAGCGCTCGCGATCCTCGGCCGCGCGCAATTCCGCTTTTTCTCCAAGCGAAACGACGAAGCTGTCGAGCGGAATCCCCAGACCCTGGCCGCGAGCCTTGATGTACGCCTCTTTCCGCGACCAGCAGGCAAAGAACGCGGGCACTCGCAGACCCTCCGGCGTCGAATTCAACTCTTGGACTTCCTCGGGCGCGAAGAATCGTTCCGCGATCGCGCCCGTCGAACGTTCCGGCCGGATGCGCTCAATATCTACGCCCACTTCGCGGTCCAGCGCGACGGCCACCATCGCAAAACTCCCGGAATGCGACAGGTTGAACCGGACTCGACGGTGTTCCGCGAGATAAGGTTTGCCTTTTTCAGCCACGCCGACAATCAGCGACGCGGCGTCCTGGCCCGTGCAGGTGGCGAGGATCTCGCGTAGGGCGGCGTGCGCCACGATGAACCGCGCGCGGTCGCGTTCGAAGATAAAGCGCGCGGCCCGTTCGGATTCCGGTATCGAAATGAGGCGCACCAAGCTAGCGGGATATTCGCCGTTATTGGGGAGCGGGACCAGCCAGACGCGGATTTCGCCGGGAGGCAACATAAGACACAGTCGGATGTCTGTGTTACACCCTTAGTTCGTACCCTGAACGCTGCATCGTCTCGATGATCTCGTTGCGAATGCCGGTCACTTCATCCGAGGACAGCGTATGATCGGCTGCTCCGACTGTCAACCGGAATGAAATGCTCCTGGTTCCCTCGGCCAACGGAGCGCCGGTGTACTGGCGCACATACTCGATACTCTCGAGAAGCGGCCCGGCAGCCGCGCGGAGTTGTTTTTCAATCGTGCCCGACGGCTCGCGGAGATCGGTGACCACCGAGAGGTCGAAAGCGCTCGACGGAAAACGCCGCACGGGATTGTACTTTGTCCGCACCGGACGCAACTCGAGCACCCGGTCCAGATTCAGATCGAGGATAGCGGCGCGTCCTTCGACGCGACCTTTGACCAGTGCCGGGTGCAGTTCGAAAAGCCGTCCGATCAGCTCGCCTTGCCACCAGATGTCTACCGTTCGGGCAGGATGCTCATAGGGCAGCGCCTCGCGAGCCTGCACGTCCGCGCCTGGCGCCAGAATCTCGGCAAGCCGTTTGAGCTCGAAAAGGCCCGCGGCTCCGTCGCCCTCGCGGTGGAAGACGGCCGCGACGAGGTGCGAGATCTGCGCGGGCAATTCTCCTTGGCGCAAGTGAATCTCATTGCCTACTTCGAACAAACGGAAAGACGCGAAGTGTTTGCTGTTTTCTTCGAGGTTCGCGAAAATGCCCGGGAGCAGCGATTTCCGCAACAGGCTCTGGTCCGCAGCGATGGGATTCAGCACCCGGACATGCTCTTCCGGACGCATGCCGAACTGCCGTACCTGGTCCTCATTTACAAACGAATAATTGGATACCTCGGTGAAGCCCTGTAGCGCGACCGCGGTCTTAGCGTGCCGCAGGAACATGCGCCGCGGATCTTCGGCCGGCACCGTAGCCGCAATGAGCGGAGGCTGCGGTGGAATAGAATCGTAGCCGATCATGCGGCCGACCTCTTCCACCAGGTCTTCCGCCATGGCGATATCTTTGGTCGCCCGCCACGACGGGATGCTGACGGAGAAGCTCCGCGGCCCGGTTTCCCGGACTCGGAATTCGAGAGCTTCCAGAATCGCGCGCACTTCGCCGGCTTCGAGCGACCGGCCCAGCTTGCGAGCCAGCCAATCGAGATCGAGTGTCACCGGCGGGATCGGGTTCACGGGACGAGCCGTATCCGCGAGGCCTCCGGCCAGCCGGATGCCTGGCGAGAGTTCCTGCAAGAGTTCGACCGCCCGGGCTAAGGCGCGGGTGGTGTTGGCCGGGTCCTGGGCCTTCTCAAAACGCATGGACGCGTCGGTCCGCAGCTTCAGCGCCGAGGAGGTCTTGCGCACGCTGGACGCGTGGAAATTGGCGCTTTCCAGCACGATGGAAGTGGTGGTGTCCGAAATCGCGCTACCGGCTCCGCCGATGACGCCCGCAATGGCGATCGGACCGCCTTCGTCGGCGATGACCAGGTTCGACGGACTCAGGTCATAGGAGAGGCCGTTCAGCGCAGTAATGCGCTCGCCCGGCCGCGCGGGACGGGCAAAGATCGTTGCGCCGCGCAACTTTTCGCGATCGAACGCGTGCATGGGTTGAGCCAGTTCCGCCATGAGGAAGTTGGTCAGGTCGACGATGTTGTTGATCGGATTGAGACCGATGGCCGTCAGGCGATACTGCAGCCAGAGCGGTGACGGACCGATGGTCACGTTGTCGAATACCAGGGCGCTGTACCGGGGGCAGAGGTCGAGATCTTCAATCTCCACGCGCACCGGCGAGGACCTGTCCGGAATCAGCGCGGGCTTGACCGGATCGATCAGCCGCTTGCGGGCGATAGCGGAGATTTCGCGAGCCATGCCGAAGTGGCCCCAGAGGTCGGGACGGTGGGTGAGCGATTTGTTGTCGATCTCGAGGACTGCGTCGGGCTGTGGGACGGTCTTTAGCCTGTCCGCCGACTCTATCTCGACGATGCCGCTGTGATCGCGATTGACACCGAGTTCGGCGCCGCTCGCCAGCATGCCGTCGCTCTCCACTCCCTGAATCACTTTCCTGCCGAGAGGGACATAGATTGTGTTGAGCCCGATCCGGCAGTTCGGCGCGCCGCAGACGACAGTCTTCTCGCCGTAGTTAGCGGTTTTGACCCGCGCCTTCGTGTTGTGGCCGCCGGGGATCGGCTCGACTTCCAGCACCTCCGCGGCAGAAGCCCCAGCCAACAATTCGCCGGTGTGCTCAATGCCCTCGCATTCGGCGGTCTTCATGGTGATGAGACGTTCGAGCGCTTCCGGCGACGCGGCAGTTCCGGCATCCAGGCCGTCGACGTATTCTTTCAGCCAGTTGTAGGAGAACTTCACAGCGCAGCGCCTCCAAACTGGTTCAGGAACCGCAGATCGCCGCTTTGCAGCCAGCGGATATCGTCAATGCCGTAACGCATCATCGCGAGGCGCGTCAGTCCCAAGCCAAACGCGAAACCATTCCATTCCGCCGGATCGATGCCTCCCATTCGCAGGACGTGCGGATTCACCAGGCCGCACGGCAGCAGTTCGACCCAACCGCTCTGTTTACACACCGCGCAGCCGCTGCCTCCGCAGATCAGGCACGCGATGTCCAGCTCGAATCCCGGCTCGACGAACGGGAAAAACCCGGGACGCAGCCGTACGGTCACGTCACGCCGGAAGATCGCCGTGAGCAGCGTCTTCATAAAGTACGTCAGGTGGGCGACGGACACTTCGCGGTCGATCATCATCCCTTCGAGCTGATAGAAAGTGTGCTCGTGGGATGCGTCGACGCTCTCGTTGCGGAAGACGCGCCCCGGCGCGATCATGCGCATGGGCGGCTTCAGTCGTCCCATGCCGCGGACCTGCACGGCCGAGGTGTGAGTGCGCAACAGATGGCCGCCTTCCACCCAGAAGGTGTCCTGCATGTCGCGCGCCGGGTGATCCGGCGGGATATTCAGCGCGTCGAAGTTGTTGTACTCGGTTTCGACCTCGGGACCATCGAGCACGGCGAAGCCCAGCGAATGGAACAGGTCCTCGATTTCGCTTTGAAGCTGCGTGACGGGATGCAGGCTGCCGGCGCGGGTACCCGGGGCGGGCAAGGTGAGGTCCAGCCACTCGGCATCGAGTTGGGCGCGCAGCGCGGCCGACTCAAATTGTGCACGGCGATTCTCGATGGCCCGCTCCAGATTCTGCTTAACGCCGTTGAGCAGTTTTCCGGCGGCTGCGCGCTGCTCGGGCGGCATTTTGCCCATGCCCGCACTGACCTGACTGAGCGCGCCCTTACGTCCCAAGGTCTCCACGCGCACGGCTTCCAGGTCTTCGCGGGTGGCAGCCGCGGCTATCCGAGCGAGCGCGCCGCGCTCCAGTTCAATTAGAGGATTTTCCATTCGACGTTCTTCCTTGACGGCGCCCGCGCGCCGTCAGGCGGCCGGGGCGAAGAATTTCTCCGCGCCGAGTAACTCCCACGATAGATGATTGATATAGAACAGCACCAAGGCTTCGGAATACTTCCCGCTGAATTGGCCGAACACGCGCGCCTCCCAACCCTCGGTCAGATGCGGTTTGGCGTCCAGATCCTTGGCAAAGAAGCCGTCCTCATGCGGGATGCCCAAGAAGTTCAGGACGTCGATGATCATGTCGAGATGCGAGACCAGCACGGCCTGCGCGAGGTCGGTGGCGTAATCGTCGTTGTGGTCCTTCAGCCGGGCCCACAAGCGCGGAGCGGCCTTCCTCAGGGTCTCCACGTTGAGCTTGGGAAGATGCGATCGCGTCTTGAAGCGTTCGTAGAGCTGAAAGGTCTTGAGCCTGCCGATCGAGATGGAGCTGACTAGCCGGGAAAAACGGTCCTCCCCGAGTTCCAGGAAGACATCGCAAAGCTGCATATAAAAGCCAGCCTAGCACAGTGCGTTAGAATTGAGGCTTTGGCCAATGAACAACTTAATCGTATTAGGCGCGCAGTGGGGAGACGAAGGCAAAGGAAAGCTGGTCGATCTCCTCTCGGACCGCTTCGATGTCGTGGTCCGTTATCAGGGTGGGCATAATGCCGGCCACACGATCCTCATCGGAGAACGCAAGTTTGTGCTCAAGTTGATTCCGAGCGGCATTCTGCATCCGGGCAAATCGGCCGTGATCGGAAACGGACTGGTAGTCGATCCCATCGCGCTGGTGACCGAAATCGATGCATTAGAAGCGGCGGGAGCGGACGTCTCGAGTCAACTGCGCATCAGCAACCGCGCGCATGTCCTGCTGCCGTTCCATCGGATGATGGAGCGCCTGTCGGAAGCCCGTCCGGGCCGGGTTTCCATCGGCACCACGTCGCGCGGGATCGGACCCTGTTACGAGGACAAGATGGGCCGGCGCGGCATCCGCTTCGGCGACTTCGTGCGCTTTACGCATTTCGACCAGGCTTATGACGCACTGCGCGCCGAGAAGATCGCTCTCCTGAACGCGTTCGGCCTGTTTGACGGCTTAAACGATCGCGCGGAACGGGAGCGCTACCGGCAAATCGCCGAGCGGCTCCGTCCGCTGGTGTGCGACACCGCCGCGTTGTTGAACCAGGAGATCCGCGCAGGGAAGCGGGTGTTGTTCGAGGGCGCCCAGGGCACCATGCTCGACGTGGACCACGGCACGTATCCGTTTGTCACGTCGTCCAGTTCGACGGCCGGAGGCGCATGCATAGGCTCTGGCGTGCCACCCAACAAGATTTCGGGAGTGGTCGGGATTTGCAAAGCATACATTACCCGCGTGGGGGGGGGACCGTTTCCGACCGAGTTGCACGATGACGTGGGTGAACATATCCGTAAGCGCGGAAAGGAATTCGGCGCGGTCACCGGACGTCCCCGCCGTTGCGGCTGGTTCGACGTTCCGCTGCTGCGTTACAGCGCCATGATCAATGGCATCGATTCGCTGGTGATCACCAAGCTCGACGTACTGGACGAACTCCAAGAGATCCCGGTTTGCGTCGGGTACCGGTTGAACGGGGAAGCAGTTGAGAATATGCCGGCGTCCAGCGAGGATCTGGACAAGGTGCAGCCGGTTTTCGAAAGTCTACCGGGATGGAACTCGTCTACTTTCGGCATTTCGGAGTATGACGAACTGCCGCTGAAGGCGCGGGAGTATCTGGACTGTCTGGAGAAGATGACCGGAGTCGAGGTCGGGTGTATCTCTACGGGGCCCGAGCGCACGCAGACGATTATCCGTAAGGGCTCGCGCTTCGAGCAATTATTGGGCGCTTGAGTCACGCCAGAATATCCTCGACCGAAGGTTCTTGCCTCAGCAGAGTACAGACGATCTTTGAGAAGCGTCCGTGGTGTTTTGTCACGTTGCCTTCGGTCACGGACACCAGTTTGCGTTTGCCGTTCACTACCCAAGAGCTGGAGCGCAGCCAGACGATTATTCGCCAGGGGGGCGCGCTTCGAGCAGTTGCCGGGTAGCACGGACTTTAGGGGCTGCGAGCGAAACGAAGCCAATTAGTAAATTGTCAAAGATCTTTCGCTGCCGCCAGAACGATCGTACGTGGACTCACAGGAGATGCATTTCCCGGTTCATTGCGGGCTCGTTTGGCGGCCTCACGCACACTTCGGGCTCCGTTCAGCTTGCGGGCACGGCGAAGGCCTACTCCAAGCTCGCGTAATTCAGGCAGCCGCCGCTAAATTGCTCTTTCCGAGGCAGCATCGCTTAAATTTCAGGCTGCTGCCGCAGGGACAGGGTTCGTTACGGCCGACCCTTGAGCCGGATCGGACGATTTGGCTGGCCCCGGTTTGTGCATTACTATGCACGATTTCCGCTTTTGGAGTGGGTTGGACGGCCGTAGCGCTCGCGGCGCTCGCTTTCGGGGCCGAGCTTTGTGCAGACTCAAGCACGTTTTCGGGATTTGCGGTGGGCAGTGTGCCGGCGGGGACGTTCTGAGGATGGTAGATCACTTCCGGTTTGGGCGGTGGGGGAGTGGATGCTTTATCGATGATGTACCTGGCGGCGTTGAGGCGGGCGCTGTCCGAGGCGTCGGGTTTAGTGAGGATCGCGTGGATGGCGGCGAACGATTCAGTAACATGATTCTCGGCTTCTTCGCGGATGAAGACAGCCTTGTCGTATTGCGCCTGGCAGAGGGCCTCGCGGAAGGGGAGCGAGGTTTGACGCCAATAGGAGATGGTATTGCGGTGGATAGAGGCGGCTTCGGCGGCCGCTTTCATGGTCGCGCCACCGACGATGGCCGCAAGGACCTGCTCCTGAACAGGAGGGAGGTTGTAAGTGAGGAAAACTCTTTGTTCTTGCATTTCGCGCCTTTCTAACTTGAGTATAGAAATGGGTGGTTGGGTTATGACTGTGGGTTGGATGTAGGTGATTGAAAGGGCGGGAAAAATAAAGTTACATGTCGCGTTACTGCTTACTGGCCGACGAGTGGGTCAGTTTGGAATGGGGCACAGACCGAGCCGCCGGGTAGGGAGCGCGAGAGCTAAACACAGCGACTTAAGTAATTGCGCATAATCTTCGGAGGGTTTCGTTGCGAGCGGTCCATGGATCAAACGTTGATTCCACCGCGTCAATCACTTTGTCCAAGTCCGAGAAATATCGGTTGTGCAAGCAACGGCGCCGAGTCAGTTTCCAAACTCGCTCGATCGGATTCAACTCCGGGC
>Ga0302320_10026773_pt1 | contig 11149 bp, 9 predicted proteins | sample Bog_T0_3_FD_202130 | JGI IMG/M metagenome (GOLD analysis project Ga0302320, IMG submission 202130) | Peat permafrost microbial communities from Stordalen Mire near Abisko, Sweden - Bog_T0_3 | ecosystem: Environmental > Terrestrial > Soil > Wetlands > Peat | place: Sweden: Abisko, Stordalen Mire... | reverse complement strand
TCGCCAGCCCCAGATTGATTTTTGAAAAGGAACGTACCGTCGTCGCCATCGTTCCGATTGTAGGGGAGCGCGAACAAGCGGTCAGATAAGGACCGGCCAGCGAAAAAGCGGCCCGCGAAAAACCGGTCAGCGAAAAACCGGTCGCAAACCGCCTTTCAGCTGACCGCCTCTTCGCTGCTTTACAGAATGTACCGCGACAAATCCTGGTTCTTCACGATGTCGGCCACCATCTGGCGCACGTACTCCGGATCGATGACCATCACCTTTTCCGTTCCGTTCGCCGTCTCGCGCTCGATGACCGGCAGCGGCGCCTTCGTGCCTTCGCCCACCGCAGCCAGCTCGACCACGGTTCCATGGTTCTTCGGATCGCCCTTCGGCTGCGCCCGCGTCAGATCCGGCGCCGAGAAGCTGATCTCGTCCAGCACCTTTTCCATGATGGTGTGCAGACGGCGCGCGCCGATGTTCTCCGTGCCTTCATTCACGCGGAAAGCAAACTGCGCCATCTCGGCGATCGCCTCCGGCGTGAACTCCAGCTTCAGACCCTCGGTCTCGAGCAGCGCCGTGTATTGCCGGACGAGAGAAGATTTGGGCTCCGTCAGAATCCTCACGAAGTCCTCGACCGTGAGCGACTGCAGCTCCACGCGAATCGGGAAGCGCCCCTGCAGCTCCGGGATCAGATCGCTGGGCTTCGAAACGTGGAACGCTCCAGCCGCAATGAACAGGATGAAATCCGTGCGCACCATCCCGTAGCGCGTGTTGACTGTCGTCCCTTCGACAATCGGCAGAATGTCCCGCTGCACGCCCTCGCGCGAAACATCGGGCCCGTGCCCGCCCTCACGTCCGGCAATCTTGTCGATCTCGTCGAGGAAGACGATGCCCGAGCTCTCCACGCGCTCGACCGCTAAACGCGTCACCTGATCCATGTCGATCAGGCGGCCCTCTTCCTCCTGCACGAGATACTCAAACGCATCGGAAACCTTCATCTTCCGCTTGCGCGTACGCTGCCCAAAGATATTCGGCAGCATGTCCTTCAGGTTGACGTCCATCTCCTCTACGCCCTGGTTGGAGATGATCTCGAAGGAGGGTGAATTGCGCTCCCGCACATCGATCTCCACCATGCGGTCGTCGAGCTTGCCTTCGCGGAACTGCTGCCGGAGCTTCTCCCGCGTACGGGTGTGGGAGCTGGTCGGCGCATTCTCGCCCGAGCCGTTTTGCGCATCGGTGCTCGGCGCCGGCAGGGTGATTGTCTTCCCGTCGATATAGGGCGCGCTTCCGCTGGCCGCATTTCCCGCAGCCGGTGTGGTCGTCTGCGGAGGCAGCAGGACATCCAGCAGACGCTCCTCGGCGTTCATCTCCGCGCGATCCTCAACTTCCTCGAGCTTCTCCTCACGCACCATGTCGATGGCGATCTCCACCAGGTCGCGCACGATGGAATCGACATCGCGGCCCACGTAGCCCACTTCGGTGAACTTCGAAGCCTCGATCTTCAGAAACGGCGAGTTGGTCAATTTCGCCAGCCTGCGAGCGATCTCCGTCTTCCCTACGCCGGTCGGCCCAATCATGATGATGTTCTTGGGCATGATCTCGTCCGCGAGATCGGGCGGCAGCTTTTGCCGGCGCATGCGGTTGCGCAGCGCGATGGCCACGGCCCGCTTGGCCGCCTTCTGCCCAACGACGTACTTGTCCAGCTCCGCAACAATCTCTCGCGGTGTCAGCTCTTCGAGCGACAGTTCCTGGTCTTCTGCCGTTCCCGGTAAATAAATCGCCATTGCCCTTCGCTCCCTGAACCTGCTCTGCCGTCCAGCCCGTCGGCTACTCGCTACCGGCTACTGGCTAGCTGCTGCGCCGTGCAGCTCTTCGATCGTAATGTTGTCGTTCGTGTAAATGCAGATCTGCCCGGCGATGCGCAACCCTTTCTCTGCAATCTCCCGTGCCGAAAGCTCCGTATTCTCCACCAACGCCCGCGCGGCCGCCAGCGCGTACGATCCGCCGCTGCCGATTGCGGCTATCCCTTCATCCGGTTCGATCACGTCTCCGGACCCGCTGATCAGAAATGTCTGGCTCAAATCCGCCACCACCAGCAGAGCCTCCAGGCTCCGCAGCATCTTGTCGGTGCGCCAATCTTTCGCCAGCTCCACCGCGGACCGCCCCAGATTCCCAGCGTATTGCTCCAGCTTGTTTTCAAAGCGGCTGAAGAGCGAGAACGCATCCGCCGTTGAGCCCGCAAACCCAGCCAGAATCTTGTCCTGGTACAGTCGGCGGATCTTCTTCGCCGTATGCTTGAAGACCGCCTCGCCCATCGTGACCTGCCCATCCGCGGCCATGACCACATCGCTGCCGCGCCGTACACAGATCACCGTCGTCGACCGCACGCGAACTCTGCGTGCTTTTTCCTGTCCGTTCCCGTCCGCCTGGCCCGCACGCGCGCCGGAGAACACTTTCGTACTGACGGAAAAACGACCGCCCGAAGCGGCCGTTTGTGAAAATCTGCGATTCGCCATGCCTTCAGCGAGTATAACGCACACGTTCATTACTACTTTGGAGCAATTGACCCCTCAGCGCGCCGCAAATGGACCCAATCTGAGCTATCCTGCAACTGTTCGCGCAAGTCATTTTCCGTCCGTTTTGGGAGCTATCGGGATGTTCGGCCTCTCCATCCACGATCCTCACGTGATTGGGGTGCTGGCCACGTTGGCGGTCTGCCTCGCCGCCCTGGCCGTGTGGCTGATTGTGCGCCGCCGCCCCAGTGCCGAGGAGATCGAGCGCGAGCGCCGCGCCCAGCTGGTCCGCTCCGGGCGCATCATCGACGGCACCATTCTGGACATCACCGAGATCGAAACCCCGGCCGAACCCGAACACGCGCGCGAAATTCGTTTCATCCTCTATAAATATGAAATCGGTGGCGTGGTTTATGAGTGCTCGCAGGAGGTCACGGCTCTGCGCGACTTCGTCAATCCTGTCGAGCTCCGCCTCAGCTTCCCATGCTCGGTCCGCTACGACATCCACCGCCCCGAAAACAGCATTGTGGTAGCGGAGAACTGGAGCGGTCTGCGCACCACGGCCGAGTCGGTGCCCACCCGGCCCTTGTCGAAGTCGCGCAAGCCCCAGGCGTCCGCCCCCGTCCAGTAGGCTGCTTTCAGAGCGGCACGATAAACTGAACCTGTATGCATGTTCATGGCGCCAACACCCGAGCCATGCAGAGGGTGCTGCGTCTTTCCCTTATCGCCACCGTTGCCTACGTAGGGCTGACCCTGGTGGCCGGGCTCCGCGCCCATTCGCTCGCCCTCGTCTCCGAGGCCGGGCACAATGCTTCCGACGCGTTGGCCATCGTTCTTTCTTTCGTCGCTGTTTGGTTTCAGACCCGCCCCGCGAACGACCAGAAGACCTTCGGCTACCAGCGGGCAGGGGTCCTGGCCGCCTTTCTCAACGCGCTCACCCTGATTTTCATCTCTGGCTGGATCGCCCTCGAAGCGCTCCACCGCTTCAGCACGCCCTCGCCTGTTCAGCCGCGCATCATGATGATTGTCGCCGCCGCGGGCGTCATCATGAACGGGCTGATCGCCGCGATGCTGTGGCGCGTCAGCCACGATGTCAATATCCGCAGCGTGTTCATCCATATGCTGGGCGATACGCTGTCCACCGCCGCGGTCATCGTCGGCGGTCTCGTCATCCTGCTCACGGGCCGCACCTGGATTGATCCCGCGCTTTCGCTCGGCATCGCCGCGCTCATCCTGTGGTCGTCGATCGCCATCGTCCGCGAGACCCTGAACATCCTGCTCGAAGGCACCCCGCGCGGCATTTCCCTGGTCGAGATTCGCGCCACTCTGGCCGCCATCGATGGCGTCGAGGATGTACACGACCTCCATGTCTGGAGCCTGGGCTCCAACCTGCATGCCCTCGCCAGTCACATCACCATTGCGGACATCCCGCCTTCGGAGAGCAACCTCATCCTCGACCGCATCAACTCCTTACTGCGCGAGCGCTTCCGCATCCACCACACCACGCTCCAATTTGAGCACGTGGTTTGCGAAGTCGCGCACGGCTGTCTCGTTTCCGTAGAAGAAGTGCATGACCACCATCACCATCACGGCCACGCGCACTGATCCGGCGCCACATTCGGAACCGCAAAATTCCTACACTACCGTGCGCAGTCTCTTTCAGAATTTCTACGAGTGAGGCGCGGCTCAGGCATCTGTCTCGCCAGCCCGCGGAGCCAGCGTCCGCGCCGGCAGAAAGACGCGGATGCAGGCTCCCGGCCACCCCGGCTCGGTACTCGGGACCAGGCTGATCGCCCCCCCCCGTGCTTTTGCACGATGCCCATGCTCACCCATAACCCAAGACCCGTCCCGTGAACGCCCTTCGTTGTGAAAAATGGCTGGAACAGGTTCTTCGCGGCCTCCGGGGGGATGCCAGGCCCGCTGTCCGCGACTTCAATGATGGCGCCGGCCCCCTGCAGTTCGCCGGCGTCGGCGTGTTCCATTCTGATGCGGATGCGGCCCTTTGTTCCCGCGGCTTCGACCGCGTTCACAATCAGATTCGTGAACACCTGACGCAGTTCGGCCGGAAAGCCTTCTACGGCCAGGTCGCCGGAAATCTGCGTTTCCAGACGAATCCCCTGCAATTGCAGCCGTCGATCGAGAAGCAGCAACACCCCTTCAATTAGTTCCCCCAGATCGATCCGGATCGGCGCCTTTGGCTCACGATAAAGGCTGAGCATGGTGCGGCTGATTTGCATCGTCCGGCTCAGTTCCTGTTGGGCCAGCCGCAAAAATTCCCCACGCTTGTCGGGCTCGGTCTCCTGCTCCAGGAGGTAATGGAGATTCGCTATCGAATCCAGCGGATTATGGATCTCGTGCGCAATGCTCGCGGCCAGCCGGCCCGCCACCGCCAGCTTCTCCGATGCCACTAGCGCGGACTGCATCCGCCGCTCTTCCGTTACATCGCGAAACACCAGCACCACGCCAATCATCGCGTCCGCGCCACTCATAATCGGCGCGGCGCTGTCATCGATCAGGCACTCCCGCCCCTCACGCCCGATCAGCACCGTGTGGTTGGCCAGCCCAATCACCTGACGCAGCCGCCGGACCTTCTCCACGGGATTCTCAGCGACCGCCCGCGTTTCCTCATTCACAATGTGGAAGACTTGATCCAGCGGCTTGTCTTTGACGTCGGCCAACGACCACCCCGTCAGCTTCTCCGCGACGGCGTTCATAAACGTCACTGCCCCGCCCATGTCGCACGCAATCACGGCATCGCCAATGGATTCCAGGGTCGTCTGAAACCATTGCTGGCTTTCAAAAAGCTCCTGGGACTGCTCCGTGATTTCCGCGATACGCCGCTGATAACTTTCAGAAATTGCACGAACGTGGTGGCGCGTGAACGAAGCCAGGAAAAGTCCCACCACCACCGCTGACACAAAAAGCGAGACCAGCTCCCGTTGTTGGAGCCATCGCGCATGATTGTATTGCTGCCCGCGGAGGTTCGTCTCATGCTGCAGCATGGCTGCAGTCGCGGCGCGCAGCCCGTCCATCATGGCCTTCCCGCGCTGGTTCATGTGGGCCGCGTTCAGAGCCGCGGGATCCTGGTGCAGCACCGCATTCGCAAAACCGAGCCACTCGTTATATCGGGATTCCAGCGCGTCCAGCGAAGCCATCTGCGCCCCATCGCCAGCCAGCATTCCGCGCAGATTAGAGAATTGGCTCTGGATCGGCCCCGCTGCTGCCTCCCACGGCGCCAGCATCACCCGGTCCCCCGTGAGCTGGAAACCTCGCAGCCCAGTCTCCTGATCGATAAAGAGATTCAGCAGTTCCTGCAGCTGAGCCGTGACCTGATCGCTGTGATCGAGCTCTTTTTGCGCACGGGTTGCGCTATCGATTTGCCACACCAGAAATCCAGCCAGCAGAATCAGCAGCACGATCGGCAGGGCCACCAGTTGGCGAAGCGTCCGGTTGAACGCCAGTGTCTTCACCCGCCGCCTCCTCCTGGCAGGGGCGCTCCTGCAGCCCCGAGCGGACGAGGAGTTCCCAGCATTAATCGCAGCTTCTCGATCAACTCCTGAGGACCTTCCCCTTTCAGCAGCGTCACGTCCACAAGCGTGACCACTTCCGCAGGCAAATTGATGTAGGCGGAGAGCAGCATGATCGGAACCTGCGGCCGCTCCCGGCGCATCGTCTCGGCCACCACACCGCCATGCATTTCCGGCATGTAGTAATCGAGCACCACTCCGTCCACCGCATTACGGCGAAAGAGCGCCAATCCCGCCTCCCCATCCGCCGCCGTCAGCACCCGATATCCGGCCCGCTCCAGAACCGCTTTGCGGATTTCCAGGCCGAGCGCTTCGTCATCGATACAGAGAATCGTCGCAACAGACACGGAGTCCTGCTCACCTGCCGCCCCCGACAGATCCGGATCGATTCGGCAAAGGCTGTGCTGAGTCGTGCTGGGTCCCGGCGGGATTATCCGGGGAACAAACTTTGCGGAGTATAGCATTCGAAAAGCCCGCAAGGCCCACAATCGGAAGGACGAAACCTGCCAGGATGTGCCGCGGAGGTTGCCCGCAACCTCGCTCATGACCCGGCTCAGCCGGGTTCGCGGCCCTCGAATTCACACAACTTTTGCATTCTGTTTGCCCATCCAGATTTACGCTGAGGGCGGAACACGCCTGCCCTAACCGGCTGCGAGAAAGGAAACTCTCCGCTTGAGCCAGACCGTTTTCGTGCTTGAGGACGACGCGGACATTGCGCGCCTGATCCAGCATCATCTGGAGGCCGCCGGTTTTCCCGCCCGCATCTACGCCACCCCCGCGAATCTGATCCCCGATGCCGAGCGCCAGGCCCCGGTCCTCTTCCTCCTCGACATCATGGTTCCCGGCGGCGATGGACTGGACGTCTGCCGGCGTCTGCGCAATCACCCCGCGCTCAGCACGATTCCCATCATCTTCGTCACCGCCCGAGCCGGTGAGAACGACCGCGTTCTCGGTCTCGAGCTCGGCGCCGACGACTACATCACCAAGCCCTTTGCCCCGCGCGAGCTGCTGGCCCGCGTCAAAGCGGTTCTGCGCCGCTTCGAGCGCCCCTCCACCCCCTCCGCGATCGCTTTCGAAGACGTAGAAATCGATGCCAGCGCGATGCAGCTGCGAGTGCGTGGAACCCTCACTACCACCACCGCCACCGAGTTCCGCCTCCTCGACTATCTCGCCCGCCATCCGGGCCGCGTCTTCAGCCGCGATCATCTCCTCGACGCTGTCTGGGGCGACGCCCGCTTCGTTACGCCGCGTTCCGTCGATGTTTATGTACGCCGCATCCGCGAAAAGATTGAGTCCGACCCCGAGAATCCGCGCTACCTGAAGACCGTTCGCGGAGCCGGCTACCGCTTCGAGATTCCACGCGCCAACGAGCGAGCTGCGGGATAAAAACAAGATCCGGGCGCAGAATGAATCCATGACCATCCCGGAGCTGTTCCTGCAGGAATTCAATGAGGAAATGCCCAGCACGCGCCGAATGCTCGAGCGTGTGCCCGAAGCGAGCTTCACCTGGAAGCCGCACGAAAAATCCATGACCCTCGGGCGTCTCGCCTCGCACGTCGCCGATTTGCCCGCCCGCTGCGCCACCATCATCACAACCGAGGAGTTGGTTCGCCCGGTTGGATTCACGCCCTGGACAGCATCGTCCACCGCCGAAATCCTCGATCGTTTCGACACTGTTACCGGCGCCGCCCGCCGGGCCCTCACCAACCTCCGCGACGATCAGCTCCAGGTCTCCTGGTCCATCAAAATGGGTGACCGTATCCTCGTCACCCTTCCGCGAGTCATGGCCCTGCGCCGCGTTTTCATGGACCACCTCATCCATCACCGTGGCCAGCTCAGCGTTTACCTGCGGCTGCTCGATATCCCGGTCCCCGGCATGTACGGAGCTTCCGCTGACGACCAGAGCAGGCCATAGAGACCCGTTGGCTCGCGACCGTGCGCGCGGCTGCTCGGATCGATATGCTCGGCTTAAGGATGTAGGCTGAACGCTGTACGCTGGATTTCACAGTGACCGGCAGAGTCTTCTCCAAGCTCCTCTTCTCCTTCGTCTTTGTGCTGTGCATTGCCACGGCCATCCTGGACTTTTCCTTCCGCAACATCGTCGCGCATTCCCTGCACGAAGAGGCCCAGGTCGCCTCGCTCGGCCCGGTGCAACAGGCCGCCGCGCTGCACATCCTGCGCCGCGATCTCCTGACCGCATCGCTGATTTCGCTGGTGCTGGCCACACTCGCCTCCGCATGGCTCGCGCACCGCATCGCCGGACGCCTGCGCCGCATTGTCGCATTCGCGAACCGCATCTCCGCCGGCGACTTCGCGGCTCGCGTCGAAGAGGACGGCAACGACGAGATCGCCGAAGTGGCGCGCGCTCTCGACGCCACTGCCAGCCGCCTCGAGCAATCCTTCCATGCCCTTGAGGCCAAACAGCGTGAGTTAGCCGCACTTCTGGATTCCATGCAGGAAGGCGTGGTCGCGGTCAATGCCGCCGGCCATGTCGGCTGGTCCAATTCCGTCATGCAGCGCATCGCGCCTGGTGCTGTTCGTCCCGGGAAAGCGCTGGTCGTCAGTATCCGCGATCCGGAGATCCTGCTCTGTGTCGAGGCCGCGTTGCGGGAGCGCCGCATCGGCACTGGCCGGGCCATTTCCGTCGTGCCAGGCCGCGCCTTCGAGGTCAGCGCCGCGCCCACACCCGATGGCGGGGCCGTCGTCGTCCTCCACGATGTCACCGAGATCGAGCGCGCCGAGAAAACCCGCCGCGACTTCATCGCCAACGTATCCCACGAGCTGCGTACGCCGCTCACTTCCATATCCGGTTATGTCGAAACCCTGCTTGAAGACGAGAGGGAACTGCCTGGCCATGCACGCGAGTTCATGGCTATCATCCTCAAAAATGCTCGCCGCGTGAATCGTCTCACCGAAGACCTTCTGGCCCTCGCCCATATCGAATCCGGCCAGCACAAGCCCCACGTGCAGCCGGTTCGCGCCTCCGCGCTCGTTGAGGATGCCATCGAGTCTCTGGCTGGCATGGTCGTTGAATCCGGCGTGGCTCTCGAACCCGGCGAAATCACCGACGCCGTCGTCCTCGCTGACGTCGATGCCATGACGCAGGTCTTCGGCAATCTCATCGAAAACGCAATGAAGTATGGAGCTTCGGGGCGCCGAGTGGTCGTTGGGGCGCGTCCCATCGAACACGCGGTCGAGTTCTATGTTCAGGATTTTGGCCCGGGCATGGCGTTCGAACATCTGGACCGCATCTTCGAGCGCTTCTACCGCGTGGACAAGGCGCGCTCTCGCGAGTCGGGCGGCACAGGCCTCGGCCTGGCTATCGTCAAGCACATCGTTCTCGCGCATGGTGGCGCTATCCGCGTCGAAAGCGAGCTCGGAGCCGGCGCCACCTTCTTCTTCACTCTGCCCCTTGCGCCCGCCGTGTCCGCGGCAGCCGCGCCCGCGCCAGCCGCGCCCGCATCGACGGATGTCCCCGTCGAAAACGCTCCCTGACCCAACCCTGCAACGTGTGCCCTGTAACCCGTCCCCTGTTCCCTGTACCCTGTTGTTATGCCCCCGAGCACGGTCCACGCCGTCTGTTCTCTTGACTGCCCCGACTCCTGCGCGGTGCTCGTCACGGTCGACGAGGCCGGACGGGCGACCCGTCTCCGTGGAGATCCCAGTCATCCGGTGACCCGCGGCTTTCTTTGCGGCAAAGTCGCGAAATACCTCGACCGCGTCTATGCGCCCGACCGGCTCCTCTACCCGATGCGCCGCCGTGCCGGGGTCCCCAAATCGTCCCTGCCGCACGGTCGCGAAGCGGAATCCTTCGAGCGCATCTCCTGGGACGAAGCCCTCGACACCATTGCGACCCGCCTCGCTGCTGTCGCTCGCGAATACGGCCCGGAATCGATCCTGCCTTATTCCTACGCCGGCACAACCGGCGTCCTCGGTTATGGCTCCATGGATCGCCGTTTCTTCCACCGGCTCGGCGCCTCGCAGCTCGACCGCACCATCTGCTCGGAGACGGGCGGCCAGGCCCTGATCTCCGTCTACGGCCGCAAACTCGGCACCGATCCCGAAGCGTTCGTCTATGCGCGCCTCATCGTCGCGTGGGCCTCCAACATCCACGGCAACAACATCCACCTGTGGCCCTTCATTGAAGAAGCCCGCCGTAATGGTGCGAAGCTCGTGGTCATCGATCCTTACGCGACCCGCACCGCGCGCGCTGCGGACTGGTACATCCCCATCAATCCCGGCACCGACTCCGCCCTCGCGCTCGGCCTGATGCACATCATCGTCCGCGATAGCCTTTACGACGAGGACTACGTTGCCCGCTGGACCTGCGGGTTCGATCAGCTTCGCGAGCGCATCGCCGAGTATCCTCCCGAGCGCGTCTCCTCGCTGACCGGCATCTCTGCCGCCGCCATCGAACGACTCGCCCATGACTACGCCACCACCGCCCCCGCCGTGATTCGCCTCAACTACGGCGTTCAACGCAGCGACAACGGGGGTGCGGCGACGCGCGCCATTTGCATGTTGCCCGCGCTCATCGGCGCCTGGAAGCATCACGGAGGAGGACTACAGCTCTCCACCAGCGGCGCGTTTCGCTGGGACCGGGAAGCCCTGGACCGCCCCGACCTGATGCAGGCCAGTCCCCTCGGCCGCGAAGCGCGCGTCGTCAACATGTCGGTCCTCGGTCAGGCGCTCACTGAACTCGGCAACGGCCCAGCGGAAAGCAAGCCCTTAGAAGGGCCCGCCGTCCACGCGCTCTTCGTCTACAACTCCAATCCGGCCGCCATCGCGCCCGATCAGGGCGCTGTCCTGCGCGGACTCTCACGCCCCGACCTTTTCACCGTCGTGCACGAGCAATTCTTCACCGACACGGCGGACTACGCCGACATCCTCCTCCCCGCAACCACCTTCCTCGAACACAAGGACCTCCAGGGAGCCTACGGTCACTACTACGTCCAGCTCTCCGAGCAGGCCATCGAACCTCCCGGCGAGGCCCGTTCCAACGTCTGGCTCTTCTCCCAGCTCGCCCAGCGCATGGGTTTTACTGAGCCCTGCTTCCGCGACTCCGTCGACGACCTCATCGCCCAGGCTCTTCGCTCGGGGGATCCGGGGAGCCAGCAACCCTGG
>Ga0302320_10026771_pt1 | contig 11149 bp, 8 predicted proteins | sample Bog_T0_3_FD_202130 | JGI IMG/M metagenome (GOLD analysis project Ga0302320, IMG submission 202130) | Peat permafrost microbial communities from Stordalen Mire near Abisko, Sweden - Bog_T0_3 | ecosystem: Environmental > Terrestrial > Soil > Wetlands > Peat | place: Sweden: Abisko, Stordalen Mire... | reverse complement strand
CCAATTCATTGCAACGTAGCCTTGCGAATCAAGCTAAAGTCCTCTATGGCAAGCGTCGCGGATTTTACCGTCAAGTTGGTCCCGAGAACAATCGGCGCAACATTATTTTCCTGATACGCTTCGATGAACTCATCGCACAATTGTCCTCTGCCGAGTTTGGAACCATGAAGGAAATCGTTTAAAGCGGCATTCTTATCCAATCGCTTGCACCAGAGGAAGGATTTAACCCACAGAGACAACGGCTTTTACGGGGTCACATTCGGTTGTCCGCTGTCGCGGAGCGATAGGAGTTAGACAGGGCATCACTCGCTCTCAGCCGCCGCGAGGGGCGGCCAACCAGAGAAAAGCAGGCCGCGATCAACGTTCGTCTTTCAACAGATGCTGCCACTGCGGGGTCAAATCCCACGGCCCATCGGGGCCACCAGCGAATGCCTGAACGCCACAGACCTCTCGGGAACACTCAACGATTGCAATCACGTCCGATGTATTCCCCGCATGCCCCATTCCCAATCCGTGAATCGGACAGCGCCCTTCATTTAGGCGCTGGAATCTGTCTGTCGCTGACTGTTTTCGGCTCATTACACGTTTTGGTTCTCAAAAGGCGCGTTGGTTCCCTGATCAACTTGGGAACCGCATTTCTAACGAATATCCTGCCACAACCACGCGAAGTCAACCCTCTTATCCGACTTATCCCGAGACGACGCGAAGACGGCGCGGAAGGCGTTCTTGGCGTGGCAAACGCTCAATCTCATAAGGGCAGAGTTTATCTTCAAGCGAGCCACCCACCCACCCCCGGCTGACGCCGGGGGATGGGTGGGTGGCACCACGTTGCATTTGTTTCACAGATGGCAGATTTGCCGCAGCCTCAGCGTGCGCTATCGCCCTTCCCGGCCAGACGTTGCCGGTAGATCGCCAGGGCATCGCCAAAGGCCATTGCGCCGTCCGCGACCGCCGTTTGATTCTCCGCCCGCTGGCGCTCCTGTTTCTCCAAATCAGCCAGGCGCAGCTTGGCGACGGAAATCTGACTCGTCTTTAGACCGCGCCGAATGAGCTTGCCCCGGACGCGTACCAGCCGCCGTGCGGGATTCCATGCTCGATGGCGAAATCCAGCGCGGCCCGGTCGGCGCCGGTCTGCCCGCCACTGACGATCTTCACAAGCATGACAAGTGTTTACATCACGGCTCGGTGGGCGTCCAATCGGAACCGAACGGTGGTCACGATGTCGCGGCTGGTTTTATATCGGCTGCGTGCCTACATTCGGCTGCATGAACCGACCGCGTGTGCATTCCTGAACCGCCCAACATGATCCCGGCGAAATCCCAGCCCCCGCCCAGCCAGATTGCCGAAAGCCTCTCCGGGCTGATCGAGAGGGTCACCTTCCATAATGAGGAGAACGGTTGGGCTGTCCTCAAGGTCAAAGCCAAGGGACATCGCGATCTCGTGACGGTCGTTGGCTCCCTGGCGTCCGTCAGCGCCGGCGAATGGCTTACCGCTCAGGGCCGGTGGGTACAGGACCGGGAGTTTGGCCTCCAATTCCGGGCCGAGATGCTGACCAGCACCGCGCCGACTACGAAGGAGGGCATTGAGAAATATCTGGGCAGCGGCATGGTCAAGGGAATCGGCCCCATCTATGCCAAGAAACTGGTGGACGAATTTGGCGAGGGCGTTTTTGACACTATCGAGAAGGCGTCTGCCCGGCTGGAGGAAGTGGACGGCATCGGCCCCAAGCGCCGGAAACGAATTAAAGAGGCATGGGACCAGCAAAAGGTCATCCGCGAGATCATGCTTTTCCTGCATTCCCATGGAGTCAGCACCAGCCGGGCGGTGCGGATTTACAAAACTTATGGCGAGGACGCCGTTGAGACGGTCCGGAGTGACCCGTACCGGCTGGCCAAGGACATTCACGGGATCGGTTTCAAGACCGCCGACCAGATTGCGCAGAAGATCGGCATCCCGGCGGATTCACTGCTCCGTGCTTGCGCCGGGTTGGGTCATGTCCTGATTGAAGCAACCAATGAGGGCCACTGCGCCCTGCCGCTGGACCTGCTCAAGGAGGAGGCGGTCAAGCTCCTGCTGGTTGAGCCGAAGATTGTGGCGGACGCTTTGGAGCGCACGCTGGCCAGCAACGATTTGGTCAAGGAAACGATCAATGGGCAGGAACTGATCTTCCTGCCGCACTTGAAACGGGCTGAGGAGATCATCGCGGGCCGTATCCGGGGCCTGGCCAGTTCGCCATCCGTGTTCCCGGAGATTGATTTCGACAAGGCGGTCATCTGGTGCCAGCAGAAAACCGGGAAGGAACTTGCACAGAGCCAGCGGGAGGCGCTCAAGCTGGCGTTGTCGAGCAGGGTCTTGGTGATTACCGGGGGGCCGGGCGTCGGCAAAACGACCTTGGTCAATACTATCCTGCTGATCCTGCGGGCCAAGAAGGTAGGCTGCCTGCTCTGCGCCCCCACCGGCCGGGCGGCCAAACGCCTTTTTGAGACGACGGGCGTCGAGGCCAAAACAATTCATCGCCTGCTGGAAGTGCAGCCCGCCACCGGGCGCTTTATGCGGAACGAGGCCAACCCGTTGGACTGTAGTTTCGTCGTGGTGGATGAAGTCTCAATGGTCGATGTGGTGCTCATGTCCCACCTGCTGCGGGCTCTGCCGCCCAAGGCCAGCCTGCTGCTGGTGGGCGACATTGACCAGTTGCCATCGGTTGGACCGGGGATGGTATTGCGGCATCTGATCGAAAGCAAAGTCGTGCCGGTGGTGCGGCTGACGGAGGTTTTCCGGCAGGCAGCCAACAGCCGGATCATCACCAACGCGCACCGTATAAACGACGGACGCCTCCCGGAGTTGCCGGCCAAAGGTAACGAGTCGGACTTCTTCTTTATCGAACGTGAGGAACCGGAGCAAATCGCGGCAACACTGGTGGAGATGATGAAGACCCGCATCCCGGCCAAGTTCCACCTTGATCCAATCCGTGACATCCAGGTGCTGTGTCCAATGAACCGTGGGTCGCTGGGCATCCGTGAATTGAACATTCGGCTGCAAAATGAACTGAACCCGGTCCGGGCCGACGAGCCGTTCGTGGAAAAGTTCGGCTGGCAGTTCCGTCCGCGGGACAAGGTGATCCAAACCGAGAACGACTATGACAAGGACGTGTTCAACGGTGACATCGGACAAATTGTGAAGATTGACCCGGCGGAGCGGGAGGTCGTGATTCGGTTCGATCAACGCGAGGTTGTGTACGATTTTGGGGAGTTGGATGAAATCTCCCTGGCCTACGCCATCACCATCCACAAGTCGCAGGGATCGGAATTCCCCGCAGTCGTCACGCCCCTAGCCATGCAGCAGTTTATGCTTTTACAGCGCAACCTCGTTTACACCGGGATTACGCGGGGCAAAAAGCTGGTGGTGCTGATTGGACAGCGCAAGGCATTGGCCATGGCGGTGCGGAACAACCGGACGGAGAACCGGTTTTCAGGGCTGCTGGCGCGGTTGGCGGCGACGGGTTAATGCCTGCCGGTGACAGTGGTGGCTGTGGGGAGGTTTGATGCCGGATTGAGATTGCCTTCCTTTAATCAAAGGCGCAGATAAAGGACATGGCCAGAGATTTTCGAACAGGCGCGGAATCTCCGATGCGGCTTGGCGGCGGCGTTCCGCGATGTGCCGTCGATCACGGAGGTCGTGGTTAATGCCCGTTCAATGAAGAAATCTCGATTGATCTACGGTCAGGACTTGGAGAATGTCAGAGAACGAGACAGAGGGATGGTAGCCTTCCATGAGGCGGGGCATTTTGTCGTGGCTCATCATTTCGGGGTGGCCGGTTACTGCTATATCAAATATCGGTGCAATCCCACCAATGAGCGGCTTTCATTCACCGGCCAAACAAGGTGGCTGTCCGCAACTCCCTTTCGCACCGCTGTCATTGGGTGGGCCGGAGTGTTGGGCGAGGCGGCCCACGATCGGGACCCCGATATTTGGAAAGATGAATGTGAAGCGATTTGGGACCTTCACAATCCCGAAGATCCCGCCGTAGAGATGTCGGCAACGGACTTGGCGTCTGTCAAGGGCCATCCCTGGACGCTTCGTGCTTTTAACACGGCCGTCCAAATCATCGAAAAACGGTTTGCCCTACTTCAAGAGGTTGCCGCGCATCTCATCGAGAATGAAGTGTGTGACACGAGACAAATGCCCAGCGGTGGAATCCCCCAAGCCGAAGAGTTTATCAGCGAAGTGCGGCGGTTGTTTCCCAAAGAGCCTCTGAATGCCTACCTTCGGAAAGCAGCGTTCACGTTTAGCCGCAATGGGGGTCTTACGATATATTTGCCTCGTAAAATCCTGGACCGTCTGGGCCGCAACGATAAAGGCGGCGTTCTTTTCAACAAGCTCATGGCAAATACGAGCCACTTTGTTCGTGTATTTGCTCCGCTTGAAGTCGATTAGTTCCTTTGTGTGATGTCCAGACGCCAATCTGACGGTGACTTCGGCGCGCTAGGTCTGCATTTTTGAGATGACCAAGTTGGTTTCAGGGTTGCTGGCGCGGTTGGTGGCGAAGGTTTAATGTCCGCCAGTGACCGTATAGCCGGCCCGGCGCAAGTCCTCCGCCAGATCCATTTCCATCTGGACCGCAGCGGCAAACGGCATCGGATTCAGGTGTTCGTATAATTCTGGCAGGAGGCGGAGTCCATAACGTTTGACCACTGACGCTGCTTTGATTCCAGCTTTGTGGTTGGCAAAGCGCTCTGCCGGCGTCAGCCCTGTCATCCCCACGTACACGCACGGCTTCTTGGGATCGCGCTTTGGGTTTTCAGCACGGACCTTTCGTATCCTGCCAACTGCCGGGGCGAGCAGTACGACGTAAACATAGTGGTGGTGCTCGGGGCGGTGGCTCGGGCGGAGGCGCGTGAGGGTCCGTCGCTTCATCTGGCGATTTTTGGAGAAGCTGGCTGACCATCCGACTTCGGGATAACCACTTCTTGCATTCGGACAAACGCCTTCATAAATCCAATTTCACACATTGGTCAAAATCACGGTGACGTCGTCGGGCAATGCGCCGGACCGATATCTGACCAACTCGACCAGTTGCGGGGCGGCGTCCTCGGTTAGATTCTGGCGGCAAGTTTGTAGGATTCTTTCAGCCGAGGTGAATTTGACCAAACCGTCGGAGGCCAGCAACAACCAGCCACTTTTCCGCAGACATTGAAATGGAACCGGGTAGGTTTCATTTGAACCAAGGAGCGGTTTCCGCTGCTGACAGAACGTGAGATCGGTGTGTGCCTCCTCCGTCGGGATGAACCAGATTTCCGAATCGCCGACGCTGGCGCCAAATATCTCCTTCGGTGTCACGACCGCAAAAGCGCAGGTCGTTTCGCCTGCGACCGGGTCGTTGGCGATGGCCGTGTCAATTCTGGCAAGGAGGGTTGCGCAGGAAGCCATGTCCCGCAAGAACGGGGCACTTTGCCGCACGAGATCAATCGCCATTGTCGCCGCCTCGATGGCGCCGCCGCTTCCGCCTGCGCCATCTGCAACGCAGAGGACCATGCGGTTGCCGTCCTTCCCAAAAAAGCCACGGTCCTCGTTTTCTGGATTGCCGGCAGCACTGATCAGAACTGGATTCATCAAACTCTAATTGATTCTCTTGTTTTTCAGCGGCGGACAGGATTCCAATAGCCTTGGCTGCACGGTTTGACTTTACATTTCGCGAGAATTCTCGCCAATATCAACTCGGCAGTGTTTCAGAGTTCAAAATATGGAATTCCGATTCTTGTGTCCATCATGCAATCAGAAGCTTAGGGCGGATGATGAAACCGTCGGGAGCAGGGTTGATTGCCCGCATTGCGGCGTGGAGTTTTTGGTTCCTGGGCCGGAAGTCGCGCTGTTGCCGCCCCCTGAGACACCGGTCGAACCGACCAGGGATATTGCTTTCACAAATCCAAATCCTAACGGCAACCTGACCTGTCCAGTTTGCTGGCTACGTTTCGACACGGGTGACATTATGCACATTGCCGTGCATGATTCGCTTCGAGGCGACCCCGTTCTTGGAGAGGACGCGCAACAGAGGTTTTTGGCGACGCGCTTCAATGACGCGGGTCAGGCTATGGATGCCATGAGTATTCCCTGTTCTGAGATCGCCTGCCCACATTGCCGCAGAAAACTGCCGCCGAGTTTCCTCGGAATGCCACATCACATAATTTCCCTCGTGGGCGACCAGAGCGCCGGAAAATCATACTTCTTGAGCGTTTTGACAAAGGTTCTGCCAGCGACCCTATATCGTGACTTCGGCATCGTCTTTCAGGATAGCGATCCGACCGGCAATGCTCCGGTTAACGACATGCGCAAGGCTCTTTTTGGCGCTCAATCCCCAGCCCATGCGAAATTGGCCAAAACCGTCTTTGAGGGCGCGATGTACGAACGGCTGCCTCGGCAAGGTCGAATGGTCGCGCTCCCTCGTCCTTTCGTTTACACTTTGGCTCCCGAGGACAAGTCCCGCGACCAGTGCGCCCTAATTTTTTACGACAACGCCGGCGAACATTTTCAACCCGGTGTCAACATTATTGAACAGCCTGGGGCACAGCACGTCGCAAGCGCTGCCGGCATTATGTATCTCTTTGATCCATTCAATAGCCCGGAGTTCCGGCGAAACCTGCGCGACACAAATGACCCCCAGCTTGAAAAACCAGTCGTGGATCAGCAGGACATTATTCTCGCCGAGATGCGTGCTCGCATCCAAATGATCCGAAACTTGCGACCTGGCGAGACCATCCATACGCCCATCGCGTTTATTGTGGGCAAATGTGATGCGTGGCTCCATTTACTGAATGGCAGGGCAATCCGCACTGCGGTGGGTCCTCGGAAGCTCGACCTTGGTGAGATCGAGGAAAACTCCAGTGTCATCCGCAGTCTATTATATCGGCTGTGTGGAACTTTTAGAAGTGCGGGATGCGCGGCGGGATTATCGTGCTGCCGCCTGGCAGTACACTTTCACCACGTCCATTCAAGAGCAGGACAATCCCGCAGACTTTCGTTGGCGCTGCATTCACTCCGATAACCCTGCGGCGAATCGGTTTGCCGGGCCAGACTAGCGTTATTGATTGTGATCGGAACAACCGCTTGGTTTGTCTTGGCCCACATGAAAGCGCGTGATTTCGCTACGCAGCTACAGACGGCCGTCAGCCAGCGTGAAACTCATCGCGTCGAAGCACTTCTCAGCCGCCTGAACGCCGAGGATTACCGTCTAGCCAGCGTCGCCAGTGTCAGTGCCGCCGCGGCTGCTGCCGGGACCTTCGTCACCAAAGAACGGGCTCAACTGACCAATTTTCAAGCGACATTCGATAAGTTGCCCAAACAACTTCCCCCGGAACCCGAGGCAGCCCAGGTGGCTCTCGTCGCCGGCCAACTCAGCGTCTCCCAGAATGCGCTGGATGCCCTCGCGCCGGACCTGAAGGCCGAAAACCAGCCGCGCCTCCAAGCCTTCCAGAAGCAGTGGCAGACTTTCCTTTCCACGAGTAGCACCCTCGTCAACACGCGCTTTGAAAAGTGGGTTTCAAGCGCTGAAAATGAGTGCGACCAGATAGATTATCGTTCTCCGATTGAAAAATCCACCGCCCAAGTTGTTGCGCTCTCAAACCTCGTGCGGGAGATCACTTCGTGCGAATCCGAATTCACCAATTATTTGAGCCTGCGGGCCGGGTTGTTACAAAGGTCTTCGGTTGTCTGCGCAAAATTCGTGGCCTTCGACAGTGAACTCAAGAAACTTGACGCCGGCATGGCGGCGATAAGGAAAGCCCACACCCTGCAAGAATTTTCGGATGGAGCGGCCTTGATGGCTTCGTCCGAGTTTTCCGGGTCCCCTGCTGCCGCGGCTGCTGGCGCATTCCAAACCCTCAACCCGAACGAAGAGACGATTTTGCGAAATCTACTGGACGCAACCAATGCGGGCACCTGGGCTTACATTGAAAAGGAGCATCTGCCGGAGTTCATTCCTAGTGCCGTGATGCCCGCAGAACGTGCGCTGATCGAGCAGCTTCATAATGATCCTGCCATTAGCGCAAACCACCAGCGTTCCAAATTGTGGCTCGACGCAGACGGAACGACGAGTGCCGAGTGGATCACAGTCGGCGGCTTCGATAGCCGAGCGTATAAGTGAACAGATCCCGGGCGAACCTGACGAAGGCGAGTGTGGTTCGGGATCATCGCACTCCGGGTCGTCCGGTTTCGACGTCGGTGAGCTTTTCGGCGATTTGTGAAGTAGCCCGACTGCATTCGCCGAAGGAGAATAGCGCCATGCGGGATCCGCGATTTGATACATAAAAAGAACCCGCACCACGCGGATTCACCCGCCACCCGGTCACAGCCGGGCGGCCCTCACAGCCTGCCGTTCCCGGCTGGCCATGATATTATCTCGCCACAACGGTTGCCGGGTGGATTCGGCCAAGATGTTGGCGCCCATGAATTCAACCAACCCCGCGGCCAGTTTCCTCTTCTCCAGTTGAACGCCTGAATCGCTCAAGCCCAAGGATTGCGCTCCATGCCGCAAACTGGATCCTTCAGCCACCACCGCCAATAATCTCTGGCCCCGATGCCCTTGGTTCCTGTAAAACGTCTCCCAATCCAGGTTCCGGGCGGCCGACATAGATGGATCGTCCTGTTCATTGGCAAACACTTCGCCCAACGTGACCGGCTCGCCGTTGTCGTCAAACCCCAACGGCTCATCGAAGGAAACGACGCGCGCCCGTCCGGCCAACTGCGTTCCCGGGTGCATGACGTCGGTGGCGCCGGACCCGGTGCTCCGCCGGCCAGATCGGGTCAATTTAACGGCGAAATACGCCACCGTGCTCGCGGCGACCTTTTTCCCGGCAGCCTCTGCCCGGTGCAGCAAGCCGGCGGCATGGGCAATGGTGTCCTGGATTAGCTCGGATGCGTCTTCCGCACCGATCGCCCGGGCGGAGGCCGGGATGGCGGCACGGATTCGGGGGACGACTTCTGTACATAATACATCTCCTGCATGTTCGGTCATGGTGTGGGTCCTTTCTTGAGGGTTGAAAAGCAGAAACGCCCACCCCGGGTGTGGAGCAGGCGTTATCGTTTTCGGTTGGAATTGGGGTCAGATCCCGGTTTGGAGGCGCCGGGACCGACAGAGAGACGTGTTCCCTGTCAATGGTTTATAGCACAGAACGGGGGGCTATTGCGGGCAGGACGACGATCAAGGAGGGATGAGCATCTGTAATAGTCTTGGGCGAGAATGTCACCGCCATTTTAGCGGCGGTCGATGCTATAACCGTGTCCACCCGGCATCAAGGGCTGGCAGACCGCAGGAATTTGCTAACAGATTTGCTAAATTTGCTAGGAAATGAACGGAATCGAAGTGAAAGGAGCGGAGACAGTGGAACAAAAAGAAAACCGCATGCATGTTGCAAATCGTTTGAATATCAAGCACTTTCGACGCAACCTGTTGATTGTGAAGTGGAGCCAGTTGCCGGACTTGAACCGGCGACCCATGCTTTACGAAAGCATTGCTCTACCAACTGAGCTAAACTGGCCTCAAGCGTCCCTACGGTACGTTCCCCGACAGGCCGCCGCAAGCACTTTTGAAAGCGCCTGCGTCAAGGCACGACGGTGCAGCGGTAGTAGGCCGACGGTGGCGGGTTGGTGGGGAGCGGTTCGTAAAAGACCAGTGTGCCGTCGCCGTAAATTAAGTCCAGTTGCGGGCCGGTGGTCCAGTTCACCAGGTTGGTGGTCGAGTCCAACGTGAATTGCTGGTCCACGACGCCAGCCACGGCGAAGACGTTGTAGCCGTCCGCCTGGCCAATGGTGATGAAATTCACTGGTGTCAATACTGGGATCACCTGGCTCCGCAGGATGGTGCCTTCAAAGCCGACCGCCACCAATTGGCCGTTTTGGGTGGCGACGCCATCGAGCGAGGCGGAGGTGATGGTGCCGAGGTTGGTCCAGGTAGTGAAATTCGTGCTGGCCAAGACGACGCCTTGGTTGCCCACGACGTAACAGGTGTTGCTGATCATGATGGCGTCGTTCAGCCAGTTGGTCACGCCGCTGCGCAATGAGGTCCAGGTGGTGCCATTGGTGCTGCTCAAGAGGGTGCCGTTTTCGCCGACGGCCAGCAGGCGACCGCCGACGCAACGGAGCCGGTAGATCCAATTGGTTGTGCCCGACGTTCGAGTCGTCCAGGTGGTGCCGTTCGGGCTGGTGAGAATGGTGCCCTCGTTGCCTGTCAACACCAGCAAGCCGTTGGTGTAACCAGAGATGCCGGATAAATAATTCGACGATGGGGAAGTGAGCCTCGCCCAATTGGTGCCGTCGGGGCTGTTCAGGATCGTGCCGTTGCCACCAATGAGATAGAAAGTGTTGCTGAAGACGCCGATGCCGGCGAGGTCGTTGGTGGTGCCGGCGGGCGCGGGCATGGAATACCAAACGACCCCGTACGAGCTGGCTTCATTGGTGCTCAAAGTGCCGTCGCCGTTGGTTTCCACTTCGGCCACTGACATGTTTGGGCTGAGGGCGAGACTGCCCCGTGTGCCGGCGGTGAGGAGGAGATTGGTGGTGCCATCCACACAGAGGAGCGTCGTGTTGGTGGCGGAAATGGAATTGGTCAGCGGGATTTCTTCCACCGTCCAGTCCGCGCCGTTGCCGCTGGTCATGACGCGCACGTTATCGCCCACGGCGACATAGAGGCCGTTGGTACACTTGACCTGAAACAGCCAATCGCGGGGGGAATAATACGGCGTGTCCCAATTGTAGCTGGCGTTGGTGAGATAGCTTTCCGCCATCATGCCGTCGTAACCGGCAATTTCATAGACGCCGTTGGTGGCGAGGGCGGAGGCAAAGTAGGTCCAGACCGGCGCGTTGGTGAGGGCCGAACCGGTTTGTTCACGCCAGGTGACCTGGCCGGCGATGGAAGCCCCGATTCGCACTTCGTTGTTTCCCGCCACCAGTCCGGTCAAGCCGCCGGTTGCGATCGTGTAAAGCACATTGGTGGAGGGACTTTGGGTGCCGAGGTTGAATTGGGTCCAACTGGCCCCGTTGGTTGAGCTGTAGAAGGCGTCGCCCGCGTCGCTCACGGTCCAGAATCCGGTGTAGGGGAAAACGGTGTGGGAGCCGGACGCGTTCACCCAGGTGACGTTCTCCAATTCGCCAAAGGAGC
>Ga0302320_10026770_pt1 | contig 11149 bp, 8 predicted proteins | sample Bog_T0_3_FD_202130 | JGI IMG/M metagenome (GOLD analysis project Ga0302320, IMG submission 202130) | Peat permafrost microbial communities from Stordalen Mire near Abisko, Sweden - Bog_T0_3 | ecosystem: Environmental > Terrestrial > Soil > Wetlands > Peat | place: Sweden: Abisko, Stordalen Mire... | reverse complement strand
CGCGGTCACCAGTTCATGCGTGCCCGCTTCCACAAGCTGGTTGGCCTGTTCCCGCGTCACTTGGCTGGGGTGCCCCTGCCGTGCGGTCAGCCAGACATCATCCGGCAAAGCCGCGTTGCGCGCTTCGATGCGGTCAGCGCGCGTCTTTCGGATAGCGGCTTCCAGGGTGTCAAGGCCGCTATCGGTCAAGACGGAAAGTTGGTTCGGAAGTGGATTGTTCATGGCGTTTTCCTGTGTTCAACTGCCGTGGTTTAGTACCCCAAGTCCTTCAGCGTGGCTGCGATACCTGCGCGCAAGAACTCGCGTTCATCCGGTGTGATCTGTCCGGCCTGTTTCTTCAGGATGTTTTCGCCGTACAGCGTGTTAGCGGTTTCGCGTGCCTTGTCGGACAGGCCCGCGCAGCCCGGTGCGTCCGGCTGTTGTAGGGGGGCTAGCTCAAAGCTACGCCTGTATTCGGCTACCACAGCTTCCAGTTCGTTTCTTTCGTTGCTGTCCATGTTGTTGTTCTTTGCTTCGGGGTGCTGCAACGTTATTGGGCCGCGTGCCCAGCGTAGATGGGGATTGCAACCGCAGCTTCAACGCGGGTTATCATCCCGTGTGTGAAACGATTCTGGTACACTGCGGCCTGCGTCTTTCGCTCTTCACGCAATGCGTCTTCTGCCAGACCTACTTGCCGCTCACATTCCTTGGCCTTGGCCCGCAGCCGTTCTACGTCTTCGCTGATGACGCCCACGCGCCCGCCGTCGAAAACACCGGCAATGATGAGCTTGTCCAGCATTTCCGAATGCGCCAAGCCAGCATCGATAGAGGCTGCCAACTCTTTAATCCGGCATAGCGCAAGATGGGCTTCCACCCGCGCAATACGGGCAGCCGGAATGCGGATGAATTCCACCAGGTCCACCGCATCAGCAAGCAGGGCAACTTGGTCATCGGCTGGGCGTAACCGGCCAGCCAGCGCCTGTGCATCCGATGATGGACCCAGAGCAATGAGTTCATCGCAGGATGAAACGCGCAGATGTGCGCACTCCGCTTTGGCCTGCATATGACGCGCGTGAAGTTCGCGCTTGACGCGTTCCAAATCCTGTTCGTCCGTGCATGCCTTCGCCAGTGTCGCAGTCCGCAGGGTAACCGCTGGCGACACCTTCTTTTTCATTTCCTCAAGTTTGCCGGTCTTTTGCGCCGTGTGTTCGCTGGGTTTCGGGTCGATTAGATCTACCAGCGAGACTCCCTGGGGTAGCGCTGGCGGGTCTGCATTGTAGATGTCAGGCATTATTCGTCACCCATGATGTGCCGGAACTGCTGCCGGACTTTCTCAAGGTCATCCGTGATAAGGCGTGACTGTTCCACACCTTGACGGTTCAGGTAGGCGCGCGCTTCATCTTCGGTGGCTTCGCGGTGGGTCTGTTCAAACAGCAGCCGGGCCGCGTCATTGATTGTGACTTCGCACAGGTTGCCGGGCGCGCTTTGCTTTTGCAGGTTGAAGACGGAAACGACCAAGCAGAAGCCAGACGGGTGCTGCTTGGCCAGAGTTTCGCGCTGTTCGCGCAGCGCGGCATAGTACAGAGTTGTATCCATTTGTTTTGGCCTTCCTTTGCAGGCCGATTGCCGGTTAAGCGACCAGCCCGAGTGCATCGCACAGGGCGTTATAGGCGTCCGTCTCGTTTTGAAATACGGCGTTATTATCCGGGGTGCCGGGAACAAACCACCTGTATGTCCCGTCATCACGGATGGCCACCACACCAAGGGTGTCATAGTGTCCGCGCCGTAAGAACAGGGTGCCTTTTCGGCTGCGTTGAACATTTAGATCGCCGGTCATGCTCCGCGCTCCGCGCGTTCCCGCATAAATTGATGCAGGCCGGATTCGGGCCAGCGCAAACACCGCGATGAAACACGACAGACGGGAAGCCCATTGGCTGCCCTGGTCAACCGCCGCACCGTTTTGGGGGACAGACTTGTTAGCCGACAAACCTCACGCAAATCGAGGTAGCGTTCAGGTGGTGTCGAGATACTGGCAGGTTCCACGCGGGAACCTCCTGGGGGGAATGCTCGTTAGACTACTTTTGGGGCCGCACGTAACACCGGAAGGGTCACGTGTGGTCTACGCTGGCCAGACTATCACAAGTCAAATACCACGCATCCGTTAACCCTTAGATATCTGTTAGATAGGTTATTTCCAGCCCGGCCAGTGGCTCCCAGCCGCTACGAAACGCCGGGCATGGATTCCAACCTGGAATCCCGGTTCTCACTAAGCAGGTGCTGTGCAAGTGTGCCCGTATCGTGCGTTTTGACCGTTTCTAACCACGTTTAGTGTCCGTAACTTACAGATTCCATTAAGCTTATCTCTATCGTGGTTCGAATCCATGCCGGGGAGCCATCCATTTTGGCTATAAACTTGCCCTCCCTTCCAGCTTGACAGAAGCCCTTTGCGACACGTCCGTTATCCCAAACAATTCAAAGGTATTTGCGGGAGCCAACCTCTCCGGTTGGAGAGTCGGCTTCGCGGGGGTGCGCGCTCAACCCCCAGGGTTCAGCCCGAACCCCACGTTTTCGCTTGCGAACTCTCCGGTTTCTCCGGTTGACAGGTTGCGTTTGTTGACGGCCCCGTACAGCAAGGGTGACCGCGTTGGACGCTGGAAAAAACCGTGCTCTCCAAGCGCCATTAACCACCGCCGATACGGGGCTGTGCATGTCATCAGGCGGAAGGCGGATTTGCACCACCGCCCGTCGCTCGGGGCGAAACTTCGGCCGGCGTGAGGTCGATCCGAAGCTGATCCAGCCGGTCGGCCAGTGTTTCGGGCGGTAGCTGCCGGGTCAAGAACTCAACGAGGTCGTCCTGGCGGGGCTGACCGAAGACCATTCGGTATACGGCCAGGGAGTTTCGAAGAGCGGGCAACTGGTTGGCTTCGCGGCTGAGCGGGATCACTGGAACGTGGCGCTCGATCATCGCGCCTCCCTCCGTGGTATACACCCAAAACGGTGTGATCCCAGATGTGTCGCTTGATGCTGTTCTCGCAAGTTCAAAGAGCTGCGACCACGGATCCGGTTGGGAGTTGTTCACCAATTCCGCGGCGTGGCGCCGGGCAACGTTGCGCCGTACCGCATGTCCTTTGTAGCGGTGGACCCGCCCTTCCCGCTGCTCCATATCGACGGGATTGGCGGGCAGGTTCCAATGCATTACTGCATGACAATATGTATGGAAGTCGAGCCCTTCCTGGCCTACGGACGTCGTCGCGAGCACGAAGGGCCAAAATGGCGAATTGAAAGCTTTGCGGACCTGATCGGCTCGTGAAACCTTTCCGTAAACATCCTTCTCATCTCCGAAGCGCATCGCAAACCACGCCCGGAGGCCTCGATTCTCAAACGTTAGCTGGCCGGTCGCCGCATCGATAGAGATCTTGTCCGCGCCAGGGCTTGCACTGCGAAGGTTGAGCGCAGCGGCGATTTCGTTGCCGACATCAGTGGCAAGACGTGGCGGTTCGGCTTCCGCATCGCCGAGCGATTCGCGCAGCACGTGAACATATTCGTCAAGAACGGCCTGGAGACAGCCTGCCACACAGTATTCAAGCGCTCGGCGCCAATACGGTTCGTCGCCATTCTGACCACGGATCAGTGCGATCACGTCGGCAGCGTTAAAGAGCGATCGGAAGCCGAACGCAACCTTGCCGGCCATATGCCGACGGAGTGGGTCCGTCGCTGTCTCCGCGCCCCCGGTGATCCGTGCGATCGCTCGCAATGCTGTCACAGCCGGACCGGCCAAGGCCATTTGAGCAACAACCTCGGCCAGATCCGCTGGCGGCCGCCCCAATTTCGTTCGCGGGTTGGCGAGCATTTGGCTTGCCTCGGCAACATGTCTCTTCCAGCCCGCAGCCCCTTCAATCACGTTGTCGTTCTCAGCGTCCTCGGATTCGCGTTCATCCTCCTCCTCGGCACCTAGCCAATTGAGAGCGAGTGCCTTATCTGCCCACCACCGGTGAGCGGCACTTGGATCAGCTCTCTGATCGAGAAGGATCGGGGCTGCCCAGTACCAGGCTTCATCCTCCGGTCCGGTATCTGCCGCTCCTTCCACCAAGGGTGCGATGGCCCGAGCAACGCCCATCTCGATCCGGCGCAGAACGTCGTCCCCATTCAGGGTCGAACCATCCGCTCGTTCGCACATGTACTGCAGAGGGTCAAACTGCTGTGCCAGGAAAAAGCTCGGGTACACCAAGCCCAATACCGGCATGCCCGTCAATCGGCCTTTGGACCTTGCGAAGTTCAACAGTGGACGCCTGGCCTTTCGAGCCTCCTGGGTGTTCTGAGCGTCGGGGTCGTGGCTCGTGATCATGCGCCGTTCAACTTCGTAGCTGATGAGGGTCGCAATAGCTTTGGGTACGACCTGCCAACTCGAAAACACGAGCCGCTTGGTGAATCCGTTCTTGGCGAGATCGGCAAACGCTCCCGTCAGGCTGTAGTACGGCATACACGGTGGCATCCATAGCGCTCGCCAGGCGCCACAGTCCACAGTGTCGCGAGTCAGTTCTCTTAGACGAGCGTTTTGGGCATCGATTTCTTGGTACGACCGCAGGCGCGTCCAGGGCAGTTGAAGAAGTTGAAGTCCCAAATTTCTGTCAGCGGCTTTGAACGCGGCGACGACTTCGGGCTTTTGCGCGCCATCTTTGAGGTTCTGCTTCAGGGAGTAACTTTCCATGAAACTCAGAAGGTAGGGTGACGATTTCCAATACTCCATCGTGTCGTGCTGTTTGAGAGCCCGCGCCACACCCTGAAGAGCGACGTACGACTCCAGGTCCGTCGGCTCTAGTTTGGCTTCGGACCGCATTTCTTGCAGCATGCCGCTGCGGTCGGCGGTCACCGAAAGCCGCTCCGTGCGGCACATAACGGTTCGCAAACATCGCTCCAACTCCATCCGCACTGACATGAGTGTCTGACTGTCGTCCTGGCCGAGCCGGTACAGCAGGCGCCGGTACTCCTTCAGAAGGTTCTCCACCTCCTTGGTCTTGGAGGCGTTTCCAAAGAGAAACCCCACAGTCTGCAAGAAATCGGCGTAGTGGTCGTCGTCGGCCAACTCGTGCCCCATCGTGTACATCTTGTAAGGCGTTGCCGACAACATGAGCACACGCGCTTGGCTGTGCTGGTCGGAGTACCGAAACAGGTCGTGAGCGAGTTGGCTGGCCGCCGAATCGGGGTCGTCGACCAGCAGGTGTTTGAAACGCTGGAACTCGTCCAGGATAATCAGGTCCGGCTCGAGGGCGTGGAGGCATGCCGTGGCCAGATTCTCCCGCAGTTCACCCACAAGTCGGCTGCGTTTTTGGGAGATCTCCGGAGACACATTAGCATCCGCCCGGTGGTAGTCGTCGCACAGGGCATAGAACCGCTGCTTCAGACTGCGATCCTTCTTCACTTGCTTGAGGAATAGCTCTGCCATTCCCGGATCGATCGTGTAATCACGCGAGAAGCTGTCGAGCTGTGAGCGGAAACTGCTTGGGGCGGATCCCCCCTGGAGAACGTTGCACGGGCCTGCCCCGCTCAACTCCCACGCTTGTTCGAGCAAATAGTAGAGCAGCACGCGCTCCGTGCTGACACCCATGCTCGATTTCAAGTCGAACGACGTGCCTGGCGTAAATGAAACGAAATTGAGCTTTTGGTTGCGCAGTTGGCCGCTCTGGCGAGTGATGGGCAGCAACGTAATGCGGGACGCCAATGCAAAGTCCTTCTTGCCCGTGATGTTTAGTCGATTAATATTCTGGCGCGCGATGTCGTGGTTTGAGCAGATGTACACGATGTCTATCCTGCCTGTCTCGTTCCAGAGCCGATCAATTGCGCGGGCCACCAAACCCTTGGCAACCAGTGTCTTACCGAGGCCAACCTCGTCGGCAAGCAGAAACCGCGTTGTGGTGTCGGCGCCTGAACCGTAGAGACGGTCAAACACGTAGTCCACCGAACGCCGTTGGAACGGTTTGAGACTCGACAGAAGGCGGTCGACATCTGGCCGCGGCGTGTTTCTAGCGTCGTCCATTTCAGCCAATCCTCTTTCGTGTCGCCCAGATCGGCTCCCAAATGCTGAGGAACTCTCCGCTGAGCAGTAGCTGCCCATCGGGGCTTTGCCGTAAGTCGTCGATCAGCCGGGCGATCTGATCCAGCCGCGGCCGCTGACGATCCAACGCTTGGAGCAGGGGTTCAAGTAGCGGGAAGCCAAATCCGCCTTCGCGGCCGTCGGCGTGGTGATTGCGCTGGTCGCCGTCGAAGGCATCGAAGAGGCGGCGGGCCGTCTCTTCATCGTCCGCGAGGAGCATCAGCAGGTACTTGAGAAGTTGCTCTCGGTTCCGGAGCAGGGACAAAAGAAGCCGCTTCTGGCGATCGGCTGGCGCGCCCAGGAGCGGCAAGTTGAGCACAAACCCGCACGTCAGTTCCAGCTTTTCCCTCGCGACCGTCAGCCGAAATGCATAGAACGACGTCAGGGCATCGAACGACAGTGGCTCGAACACGACCACTGGCGACCCCACGGGAGTAGCGACTCTGAGCGCCGCGGCAGCTTTTAGCGTCAGCGGGTAGCACTCGACCTTCACTTCGGGCGGCAACGTGACCGGATCTTGCGAGGAGTGCGCCAGCGTGACCCGAAAGCGGGTTGGGCCGTCGGGTTGGCGTGGGCCGACCAGGGGCTCGACTTGCGCCTCGATTCTCGCGCCAGCCAGGCCGTACCGCGCGGTATCTAGCAGCGTTTCGAGCGCTCGGCGTGTGGCATCGATCACCGGAGGCGTGCCACGGCGGTACTTCACCAACAGGTCAGAGAAGCCGAGGTCCCGGTCATTACCACGGGTTTCCTCATCCGTAGAGCGTTCCACGCCGGGGTTGGTGAGTTTTACGAAGCGATCAATCCCGCAGGACGACCTTTTGCCTGTCAGGTGGACCATGAACTCGACATTTCGCTCGAATGCCGCAACGGTGGCGTTGGCTGAGCCAGTCCAGACGTGGCTATTCCAGCCGTCATCGGAGACGAACAGCTTTGCATGCAATCCATGCAATTGAACTGCTGGCGTCAGCTCAACCCGAGCTTCGACTTCCAGTGCGGAGCCCCCGGCATCGGGCTCGGCGGTCACCGACTCTTCCTCGGAGTCGACTGGAATGGGATCGGCGGCGGTATTCATGTACCAGGCGTCGAACAACTTGCTTATGTGCCCACCCGATAGCTCGTCGAGAGACTCGGCGCGGGAGACGATCCCAAGCGGGGTGGCTGAGTCCACAAAACGCTTTATGAACCCATCGTCCACGAACGGGGCCATCGCCAGTGTTCGGCGGTGTCCGACGATGGGCCACTGCGGCGTCCAGCCCAGCCCCAACGGCGCAAACTCCATATCCGTGAATCCGTTCGGGATCTCGAATTCAACCTTGAGGAGTTCATCCGCGGTCGAGTTTACGTCGCTTGCCCAGCGCTCCGACACCGGGTTGATACAAAGGCCGGGTAGCTCCCTTACGAAGCGCGCGAGCGAATGATTGCGAGCAAATGCGTTCGTGCGGTGCTGGGCCAACACCCCATCCAGGAGAAGGAGTGTGTCCCAGGAACGGTCGAAGGTCAGGTTTCGGCTTGAACACAAAAGCCGGTACACCACTGGGGGCAACTTTGCGACGGAGTCGTTATTCTCTTGAGCCGTATACCGAAGGACCGTCAGTTTGGGATGAAAGACCCCGCCGCGGGGTGCTTTGACCTCGTAAACCGAGTCCTCCAAATAGCCCAGTAGCAACTGAACATGCCTCGGCACATGAATTTGGCCCGCTTGGCAGAAAACCGCGATCTTGCTGGCATAACGCCGCAGGGCTTCCACCAGCGCGAGCGGATCGATCTGGGGTGGCCCTTCCTGATCCTTCAGTTGGAAGCACGTAAACGATACCGGGATGGCCAACAGGGCCATCAAGTCGAGGCTGAATGTCGTCGTAATTGCGCGATCGAGGACATAGCCCGCCGGCGGCCGCAACGCGTCCCGTAGCAACTGCCGGTTGTTCGGCTCAAGCATTGTGGTCCTCGTCAAGTATTGGTTTCAGGATGTCATTGACTATCGCTCGAACCGGACGGTTCCAGCGGTAGTTGAGCTGAGCGGAGCCGGATGACCCTGCCCACTTTTCAGTCGTCTCGGGAGCGCCAATTCGCGCGCGGCCTGGCTTGATGGCCTGCTCTCGATCGGTGACCAGGCGCCGTGCAGCGGCGGAGTCAGCGATGTCCGTTAGGGACGACGCAGAGAGTGTAAGATCCATCCAGTCATCGACGAAACGTCTGGCGCGACCCACTCGCGCGTTACAGTCCTGCAGCAGCCGCCAAAACCGGCGGCGGTCCCAGGTTTCCAGTTCGGCTCGGCGTCCCTCGACGATTTTCCACCAGTCCCGCAACTCTTTCCGGTAACGAGGGATGAATTTGCCGGTGAGGTGCTGCTCGGCAAGCAGCAGGTTGTAGACCAGCGCAGCGCCGTGCATGATCTCGGAGAAGTTCCGAGCGTGCAGAAGTTGCTCGGCCAACTGGGGCGGTAAGCCCACTTCATACGGGACGTCCCACGCGAATCGTTGATGGTCAGCGATCACCTGGCGGGTCGTAAGCAAGTGTGCCAGGAGGGACTGAGGAGCAGTGGCCGCGATCCGCTGGTACAGATACTCCGATTCGGCTCGGGACAGCGCGAACGAGACTTGCGACGACCAGTCCTCCGTTGGCCGCTCCTTGTTCACAGCGTCGAAAAGCGGGGCCAGGTGAGCGTCCCAGTTGGACGGAGGCACGTCTGCGGATTCACCTCCATCAGCCGTTGGTATAGCCCCCCGACAGTCATAAAACGAATCCACGGATCGCTGGTAATCCTCTTCCGTTCCATCGAATCGCAGGATGCCCCAGCGCCGCAGCCCATACCAGTACACGCTGCTGGGCAGCCTTTTTATGTGAAGGCCGGCTTGATATCCAATCACGCCAATTACCTCGCCGCCTGTAATCAAAGCATTGCGAAGGCGCCCTTGCTGCGTGCGGGTACGATCAGCCATGAGCCTGCCGGGGGTCTTCTTCCGTTCCAGTTCCAAGCAGACCCATGGCACGAAGAGGAAGTAGCGTGCGCGGGTCTGAATGGTGCTTGTGCCGGGAAAGAGCAGATCCGCGAAGCCGTCACGGATTGTCCCAAGCCCCAGTTCGTCGCGCGTCTCATCGTCACTAAATTGGTCGACGAACTCCATGACCTGACGACGTTCGTGTTCTGAGTAGTCCAGCCATGTGAAGGAAGAGGTCTCTGTCATCTGGTATCCTCAAGGTCCTCAAGGTCTTCCGAGTCCGTGCGGGATTTGCTTTTGTCTTTTGTCATGGTCGCGGCGTCCGGCTCCATAATACCCCTTCTCTGAACCCTGCGGAAGATTCTCTGGGGCAGACTGGCCCGCGTGCCCATTGCGGGAACTCCCGAGCTGCAAGACGTGCCTTCCGGGGGCACGCCCGGTGCGCGGAACAGAATCTGGGTCGCGCACCTAATGCGAAGCACCACGGCAGACATCCCGCCGACCCGTCTTTGCTCAACTGCGCACCTCGGGAATCGTCGGCACCGGTTCTGTGTACGACGCCCCGCGAACCGCTTCCCAGCATTCGGGTTTCTTCGCCCACTCCGAGATCATTCTCCCGCCGGCAGAGTCATGCAGGACCTTATTGACCTCGGCAGCCCACGTCTGAATCTGCGTTTTCAATTCCGCTGAGATGTCTTGCCGGAGCCAGATTTTGTCCAGATCGAGCTTCGGTCCCAGGCGATTTGCCACAAGCGACACGACGTATGCCGCAACATTTGCTTGCGCTTGCTGGAACATGGGGCGCACCAGGGAGTGTGCCTTTTTGAACAGAATTGCCTTGGCAACCATAATCTTGTAGCCGGGGACATCCGGCAACGGAGGCGGCGTCTCGGCATCGTTATTGGTAAGGTCGGCCATGAACCTCTCGAAGTTCTTTTGGGTGCCGAAGCTAACGGAGTCCGGTCGCTGCGACCACGCATTCAAATACTTGGCCAGATCCGTCTTGGTGATTCTCCGGCTTGTGGGTATCGATTCCTTGAGTTGCCGCAGTCGCGCTGGTGTCGTACCTTCACGTAAGAGCATGGTGTTGTAACTGCCTGCCGCCCGTTCGTAGAACCAGCGACCGATGCCGTCGGGGCAGTACGTCGACAACGCCAGGTTTTCGATCTGGACGTGGAAGGGCTTATTCGCAGACAGATCGGACAGCTTGACGGAGGTTTGACTGTTCGCAAACCTGGAGATGTCAGAAATCAGAGCCTCTTCCGCGATCGAATCTTGTGAACGCAGAGCGATGATTTTGGCAGGCACACGGACGCGGCGAAGATCGATCTCCGGATTCTTCTTCTTGCTGAAATAAATCGACGCGGTTGTTTGGCCGCCATTCACGATTTGCATACCCTTCAGCCAGAGGATGCCCGGGCCCCCATCGGCAGTCTTCCCCAGGTGAACTTCGTCGGCGACAATTACGATCCCGTTGTTGTATGCCATGAATCGTTCCGGCGTCGCCTGAAGCGTCTCGCGGATGCCTTTGTTGACCTTGGCAGTCGCACTCAGGAAAGAGCGCACATTGGCCTCCAGGAGCCGCCCACCGTATTTCTCGTAGACGAACCGCAGTGCTTCGCCGGGGATAACCGTCATTGCATAGTCGTAATCGGCGGCTTCGCCGGGTACGTAGACACAGGGGAGCGCGCCGCCCGATACTTCTTCGAAATTCACGACCAGCTCATCGCGCGGCTTGCCCTCGGACCAATGCCTGTGAAGCCGCTCGATGTCCATCACCTCCAGCTTCACGGTCTTGCCACTCACTTCTCGCGGCTTGAAATTCTTGGCCTTTGCTTGCCGATCCGTGAGGACGTATACCCTGATCTGATCGAGGTTGGGGTAGCAGTCCTGAATGGTGATCGCGAATGCATAAGCGTCATCGGACTCATCCATGGTCTTTGCCAGTCGCCCTTCCGCACACTTCGCCAGAAATCGCAGGCACTGTTCGGCGGCTGTCTTCGTTTCTGTATCGGTGATCGGCGTCACATCGTCGACGCCGCTATACAGACTAACGAATAGATCGAGCTGATCCGTCTCATCGGACATCGCGTAGCCACTAAGGCGTAAAATCGCACTGCCTACCTTCTTGGGCGCGTAG
>Ga0302320_10026769_pt1 | contig 11150 bp, 11 predicted proteins | sample Bog_T0_3_FD_202130 | JGI IMG/M metagenome (GOLD analysis project Ga0302320, IMG submission 202130) | Peat permafrost microbial communities from Stordalen Mire near Abisko, Sweden - Bog_T0_3 | ecosystem: Environmental > Terrestrial > Soil > Wetlands > Peat | place: Sweden: Abisko, Stordalen Mire... | reverse complement strand
TTGTCGTAGAAGTCGAGGACGATCTCGTTGAGCGGAAGCTCGTAGGTGATCATCACGCGCGAGGCAGTGACGTACTCCAGGTTCTTCTGCCGGCCGCGCTTGTCTTCGACCAGCTTCAGGATGCCGCCGACGTACTCCTCGTTCGTAAGAATCTTCGCTGTGATCACCGGCTCTTCGACCGACTCGATGTTGCTGGGGTCGGGCCAGCGCGAGGGGTTATCCACTTCTATGACAGCCCCGTCGGTCATCGTGATCTTGTAGCGCACGCCGGGCGCGGTAGTGATGAGGTCAAGGTCGTACTCGCGTTCAAGGCGCTCCTGAATGATCTCGAGATGCAGCAGTCCGAGAAAGCCGCAGCGGAAGCCAAATCCCAGAGCGACCGACGACTCGGGCTCGAAGGAGAAACTCGCGTCGTTCAGCCGCAGCTTCTCCAGCGCGTCGCGCAGCATGGCGTGCTCGTGCGAGTCGACGGTGTAGAGGCCGGCGAAGACCATACTCTTGATGTCTTCGAATCCCGGCAGCGCAGCGGCGCAGGGCCGCGCGACCTCGGTGATGGTGTCGCCCACTTTGGTGTCGGCGACGTTCTTGATGGTGGCGACAAAAAAGCCGACCTCGCCGGCAGAGAGCTCCGTGAGGGCGACGGGCTTGGGCGTCATCACGCCCATGCTCTCCACGTCAAACGTCTTGCCATTCGACATGATCTTGATCTTCATGCCCTGACGCAGGCGCCCGTTGATGATGCGCGCGAGCACGATTACACCGCGGTAAGGATCGAACCACGAGTCGAAGATCAGCGCCTGCAGCGGGGCGTCGGCATCGCCCAGCGGTGGCGGCAACCGATGCACCACGGCTTCAAGGATGTCGGCTACGCCCACACCAGTCTTCGCGGAGACAGCCAGCGCGTCGTCGGCCGGCAGCCCAACCGCCTTCTCAATCATCTCGCGCGTGCGTTCGATGTCGGCCGAAGGCAGGTCGATCTTGTTGATGACGGGAATGATCTCCAGTCCGTTGTTGATCGCCAAGTAGGCGTTGGCGAGCGTCTGCGCCTCGACACCCTGCGATGCGTCGACCACCAGCAGCGCGCCCTCGCACGACGCCAGAGAGCGCGAGACCTCGTAGCTGAAGTCAACGTGGCCGGGCGTATCGATGAGGTTGAGCTGGTAGGTCTCGCCGTCCTGCGCCTTGTAGATCATGCGCACGGTGTGGGCCTTGATGGTGATGCCGCGCTCGCGCTCGAGGTCCATGGCGTCCAGCACCTGCGCCTGCATCTCGCGCGCGGTCAGGCTGCCGGTGAGTTCGAGCAGCCGGTCGGAGAGGGTGGACTTGCCGTGGTCGATGTGCGCGATGATCGCGAAGTTGCGGATGTGGCTCGGATCCATGCGGGGTGCGGACTGCCTCAACCTTCGATGCTATCACCGGGAAAGCGAGTGGACGACGCGTCCACGACGCGGTGTTGGCCTGGTACGAGTGCTCCGCTGCGTACGGCGCCGCACCACAAACGTCTTACAATGGGCAGGGCGGCAATGACGAGTAACAACTGGTTAGAGAAGATGAACGGGTGCGGATGCTAGGCAGGTTGCGCCAGTGGGCGCTGGCAGTCGCATGCCTGCCGCTGGCGCTGCTGACGGGCTGCCCGCAGGATCAGGTGGCCGCGCCGGGGGAGGCCTCCGCAAAGGCAACGGCGCCTCCGACTGCAGCGCCGGAACAGGCTACGGCTGCTCCAGCTACGGCGGCCCAGTCGGTTGAGGCCGCGGCGAATGCATACAAGGCGCAGCAACTCATCAACCGCGCGGAGGCGAACTACCACAGCGGTGTGGACAACTATCGTGGTGGACGGCTGGAGGCAGCGCGCTCCGACTTCGACTCCGCGGTCGATCTGATGCTGACCAGTGGGATGGATATCAAGAGCGACCCGCAGCTCTCAGAAGAGTTTGAACATCTGCTGGACGCGATCAACTCGCTGGAGATGGACGCGCTGAAACAGGGCACGGGATTTTCCGCGCCGACGGAGGCTGCGCCACTCGATGCAGCGGACGAGGTCACCTTCCCGGCAAACCCGGAGTTGAAGGCGCAGGTCGCGGCGGAGTTGAAGACGACCGTCTCCGACCTGCCGCTGGTGATCAACGATTATGTGTTGGGCTTCATCAGCTACTTCTCAAACTCGCCGACCGGCCATGCTCATCTGATGGCGTCGCTGGAACGCGCAGGCAAGTACCAGGACATGATCTCCAAAGACCTGAGGGACGCCGGACTTCCGCAGGACCTGATCTACCTAGCCGTGGCGGAGTCGGGATTTCAGCCCCAGGTGGTGAATCGCACCTCCGGCGCGGGAGGCATGTGGCAGTTTATGCCGTTCCAGGGAGCGTACGGTCTTGAGCGCAATGGCTGGTTCGATGAGCGTTTCGATCCGGAGAAGAGTTCTCTGGCGTATGCGCGCTATATGAAGGAGCTCTACAACCAGTTTGGCGACTGGTACCTCGCGATGGCCGCCTACAACTGGGGGCCCGGCAATGTGCAACGCGCCGTAATGCACACAGGCTATGCGGATTTCTGGGAACTATACAAGCGCAATGTACTGCCCACCGCGACCAAGAATTATGTTCCAGGCATCATCGCGGCAGCCATCATGGCGAAGAACCCTAAGCAGTATGGCCTGGAAGCTCTGGTACCCGATGCGCCGGTTGTGTCGGACACGGTGAGCGTCGACTATTCGGTCGATCTGCGTCTGGTGGCGGATGTGACCGACGCCACGCTGCCGGAGATTGTTGACCTGAACCCGAGCTTGCTGCGCATGACCACGCCGGCCGACACGGACTTCGATCTGCACCTTCCGCAGGGAACGCGCGACGTCTACCTGAAGCGCATTCAGGCAATCCCCGAGGACAAGCGGGCGAGCTGGCGCTTCCATATCGTCCGCGCAGGCGACACGCTGGACAGCATTGCCAGCGGCCTGCACGGCAAGCCCGCTGAGATCGCCACGGCGAACAATCTTGATCCCGATACTTCGCTGACTGCGGGCGCCGAGCTTGTGGTGCCGTTAACGAGTCAAACGGCGGTCCTGCGCACCCTGCACTACGTCACCCGTGCAGGCGACACGCTGGTCACGGTGGCGGACCGCTTCAATGTTTCGGTCGAGGACCTGCGGCGCTGGAACCATCTCCGGTCAAGCGCGATCGGCCCTCATCGCACACTCAATGTATCGGAGCCGGTACACCTGGCGCCCGCGGCCCATGTGAGGGCGAAGCGTGCGCACACGGCCAGCGCGACGAAAACGAAGACCACCACCAGCCCCCGCGCAAGAAGTAAGACACACAGGGCCGCGCAGTGACGCTATGCTCTTGCCGAAGTGAGACGCTCACGCTGCCGCATTAGCTACCTTGCTGAAAAGAATGCTTGCCATTGCTGGCGCACAGATGCATTCTGTTGCTAGAATCCGTGCCGCGGTGCAAATGATTATTTTGCTGTAGCGCATTTGTGATTCCATGACGTACTGTGGTGTTGCAGTGCGAAGTGCGGCGAGTGAGGATGCGACGATGAAGCATGGCGGGTTTGACGGACTCGATGAGAACATCAAAATCTATGCGGCTGCCTTTGGCGACGACGAGGCGGAAGGCGGCAGCCCCTTCGAAGATGACGACGACGAGGAAGAGGTCGTCGTGATCATGACCTCGGATGACGACGGGGACGTCAGCCCCTTGGAAGATGAAGTGGACGATCTGCTCGAGCCCCACGCAGAAGAGGCAATCATCGTGGTGGCGTCGCCCTCGCCTGTCACGGGCTACACGCCCGCGACTACGCTATCGAAGCCCGCTGTGAAGAGTGTCGCCCCGCCCCCGGCAAAGGCCGTGAAGAAGGCTCCGGCGAAGAAAAAGGCAGCCAAGAAGGCCGCAAAAAAAGCACCTGTAAAGAAAGCGGCGAAGAAGGCTGCCAAGAAGGCCCCGGCAAAGAAGAAAGCCGCGAAGAAAAAGAGCGCAAAAAAATCGACATTGAAATCTGCCGCGAAGAAGGTGAGTGCCCGGCGCGGCGGTAAGGCTGGCTTGAAAAAGCCGGCCGGCAACAAGGGCGCTTCAAGAAGCAAAAAAACCAAAACGAGAGGTACTACCTTGGCAACTAAGAAAGCAGCAAAGAAGGTTGTAAAGAAGGCCGCGAAGAAGGCAGCAAAGAAAGTCGCGAAGAAAAAGAAGAAGTAGGCAACGGTACCAGGCAAGCAAAAGGGCCCGGACTCCTCTCGAGAGGTCCGGGCGTTTTTGCGTCTGCTCGACACTACATCGGCTTGTGTTGCACCTTGTCGTCTCCATTCATGCCTGCGATGGCGCCGAGCACATCGTCGGAGTGCGTATTGGGATTCACGCCTGTCCACACCTTCACCACCTTGCCCGCGGGCGAGATCAGGAAGGTGTCGCGGGCGGCGAACCCGGCGTCGCCGCGCATGGTGACCGGCACGCCGTACGCGTCGATGACCTTATGGTCCGGGTCAGCCAGCAGCTTGAAGGTGAGCGAGTCTTTGGTGCAGAAGGTCTTGTGGCTCTCCACCGTATCGAGCGAGACACCCAGCACCACTGCGTTGAGCGCATCGTACTTCGGCAGATCGCGCTGGAAGTTGTGCGCCTCAATCGTGCAGCCGGTGGTCATGTCCTTGGGATAAAAGTAGAGGACGACCCACTTGCCCTTGTACTGCGAGAGCGAGACAGCTGTGTCCTCCTGCGAGGGCAGGCTGAAGTCAGGAGCGGTTGCGCCCGCCTGCAGCGTGTCGCCCGCCGCGTGCGCCCTTACTCCGAAACCGCCCGCCGTCACGATACCGGCGACAACCATTACTGCGATCCATACGCCTTTACGAACCATCGTTTTCTCCTTGAGGTGCTGAGTTAATTTGTCGCGATTGGCCAACCTGCGCGGGGCATCGCTGAGGTTTATAGTACGCCGTTGGGTCCTGTTGGATGATTGCAGTGGGCTGAGACTATTCCGCGACGATGGCAATGCCGGCCCGGTCTGCGGCTGCGGCAATTGCCTCGGCATCGAACAACAGAGTTCTACCGGCCTCGATGGCGAGGCAGGTTGCGCCAGCGCGGGCCATGGCTTGGACGGTGGCCACACCGATGACGGGTACATCGAAGCGCATGTCCTGATTCGGCTTGGCGACCTTGACGACGGTAAGTGCCCGGCCCAAGGTGGGTGCTTGCGCGTCCGCTGTTGTGAGCGAAACGAAGCGACGCATCAACATGCCCGCGCGCTCGATAGTAGCGTCGGTGCCCTCCATGGCCTCAACCGCCACGCAGGCCTGAGCCGCGATAACCACGGTCTGGCCAAGATCGTAGGCAGCGATTGCGCGGGCTACAGTGCGGCCGTAGGCGATGTCTTTCAACTCAGCCTCCTCCGGCGCACGCTGGGTAAGGACGCCGGGCCGGGCGAGCAGCGGTTCGAGGTAGTGTGTCGATGAGATGAGTTCGATGCCTTCGTCGGAGAGAACCTTTGCGACCGCGCCCAGCAGCATATCCGTCGAGCGCGTGCGCAGGTTGAGCAGCAGTTTCGCCAGCCGCCAGTCGGGGCGAATAGAGGAGAATATCTGCGTGTGCTTCACCTGGCCCGCCATCACAGCGCGGGTGACGCCCTCAGCTTTGAAAGTGTCAATGAGGCGCGACAGCTCGCCGAGCGATATCCAGTGGACACGGATGCCGGGGTCAGCAGCGGCGCGCGCGTCCATCTCAGGCGAGGTCTCCTCCTGGATGGCGGCGACGACAACCGCGAGCCCTTCAGCGCGCGCTGCATCGAGCAGCAAAAAGGGGAAGCGGCCGTTGCCGGCGATCAGGCCGAGTTTGATTGGGGAATCAGGCATGGTGAGTGCCGCAGGCCGTCATGCGACCCAGTCCAGGCCCTTCTTGTCGACCAGGGTGAGCAGCTTTAGCGATGCGCCGGAGGGCTTCTTCTCGCCGCGCTCCCACTGCGAGATCAGAGTGAGCGAGACGCCAAGGTGGCGCGCGAAAACGGCCTGGCTGACCTCTTCCCGCGCGCGGATACGTGCGATCTGGCGTGGCGTGAGCGGCTTTACCGGAGTGAGGCACATCGTGTCGAAGTAACGCATGGTCTTCTTGTCCATGACGCCGGCTTCGTGGAATCCCTTAGCAGTGTGGTGTACGGCTTCATACACGATGCTCTTATACGGCGTCTTTGCAGAAGATTTCGAGGAGCGAACGGTTGGCGAGGAGGCATTCAATCTGTTGTTCGTCATAGCTGAAAAACTCCTTTGCAAATACTTTGAGACTGGCGAGTTCATGCGGGCTTAGGCTGGACTTATCGTTCTTCGCGAAGCCCACAACGAAGAAGATCCTCGACTCCACGCGGAAGAATACGATGCCGCGGAAGCCTCCCGACTTGCCCTGACCGGCTCTCGCGATCCGCTGTTTATAGACTCCGCCACCAAGATTTGCATGGATCAAGCCAGAGGAAAGCTCGCGAACAACATCGCAGATCGCGTTGAGCGATATGCGATTTCTAATTGCGAACTGCTCGAATTTCTGGTTCTGGAAGATGCGCACGCGAACCCGGAGTGTTTCTTATCCAGTTAAACTATAACACAGAGTGTTATGACTATTTAATGATGCCGCGCTGGCTCGCGGCTATGAAGTCGGCGAGATACGCCACATGCTCCACCTCTTCGGGCGAAGATTCGGCCAGCGTGGCGCGGATGGCGGCGAGGGCGTCGGTGGTGTTGAGCTTGCTGGCCTGTAGCAGGCGATACGCGTGGCGGAGCTGCTTCAGCTGCGCCGGGGTAAACCCGCGGCGCTCCAGGCCAACTTTGTTGAGGCCGTAGGCGTGATTGTTGCGCTCAATCGAGGTGAGCGAGTAGGGCAGCACGTCCTGGGTAATCGTGGTGCCGCCGCCGATGTAGCTGTAGCGGCCGATGCGGCAGTACTGATGCACGGGGCAGAGCGCACCGACGACGGCATAGTCCTCCACCGTGACGTGGCCGGCGAGCGTGGCTGAGTTGGCGAGGATGCAGCCGTTGCCGATGTGCGAGTCGTGACCGATGTGCGTGTAGGCCATGATGAGGCAACCGTCCCCAACCGTCGTCACTCCTCCTCCGCCAGCCGTCCCGCGCGAGATCGTTACGTACTCCCGGATGGTGTTATCGTCGCCGATCTCGCACCGCGTGGGTTCGCCGGCATACTTCAGGTCCTGAGGCGCGATGCCGACGCAGGCGAAGGGGTAGATTGTGTTGCCGCGCCCGAGGGTGAGGTGCCCATCGAGAACCGCGTGCGAGATGAGACGGCAATCTTCGCCGAGGACGACGTTCGGGCCGATGGTGCACCACGGACCAACGTTGCAGGACTCGGGGATGGACGCGCCGAGCGCGACGATAGCAGTGGGATGGATGCGTGCGTTGACGCTCACGCGGGCGAGGCCTCACTGGGCGCGGTGGCCGCAGGCTGCTTGGCGCCGCGCGGGACCAACGCGCACATGATGGTTGCCTCGCAGGCAATCTTGCCCTCGACCGTAGCGACCCCGCGCATCCTTACCGCAGTGGCGCGCCAGTTCAGGACCGAGACCTCGATGCGCAGCTGGTCGCCGGGGACTACCGGGCGGCGGAACTTTGCGGAGTCGATGCTGGTAAAGACCATCAGCTTGTCCGCACGGTCAGGGAACTCCGTGAGCAGCATAGCGCCGCCAGCCTGCGCGATGGCCTCGACCATCAGGACGCCGGGCATGATGGGATATTCGGGGAAGTGGCCGGCGAAGTGCGGCTCGTTGATGGTGACGTTCTTGAGCGCAACAATGCGCGTTTTGCGCTCCATCTCGACGATGCGGTCGATCAGCAGGAAGGGATAGCGATGGGGCAGGATGGACATGATCTCGACGATGTCCATGGCGTTGGCGGGGTTACTCATAGCAGGCTTGAGTATAAACGCGCGGCGTCGCAGACTGGCCGATTTTCCGGGATGCACAGGCCTCGACGCTACTGCTCGGCCAATGCGACGGCCTGCGCAACGGTCAGGTCGTTGGATACGCGGACGAAGTCGCTGTGCTCGGCGTGCTCGTTCTTGGCGATGGCCTTGAAGAAGATTGCCTTGCCGTTGATCTCGGTATCCAGCAGCGTGGTCTTCCAGTCGGGCTGTCCCAGGGCGTCCCGCGTTGTGGCGAATTTGCTTCCCGCGCGGATGGTCGCAAGAAACCCGAAGCCGATGCTCACATCCTGTGGCAGGCTCGCCTCAATATGGTGCAGGCGCATCGCCTTTGGGTCGATCAACACGGTTCCCAGCATTCCGTGCAGCACCCGCTCCTCCATCGACTGCGGCTGGTAGTCCGGATTGGGTTTGAAGTCGATGCTTAGATAGCCGCCCTCCTCGCGCGCATCGCCGAACACAAATGCCTTCGGCAGGACGGTGAGTAACTGGAGCGCGTGCGCCTCGTCATCCTTCAGCGCCTGGGATTTCTTCTGGAAGCCGTCGGGATCCGCGACGATCGCGGCGAGGCGTCCGCGCTCGGCAGCCTCTCGCTGCGGGCTCAGCGGCTGGCCATCCTCGGCCAGCAGCATCCGCACCTTGCCCGCATTCGTCTCGACCACCTTCTCCGTCCAAAGATGACCTCCTGTGCGGTCCGATCGCTCCTTCGAGATATAGGCGTACTGGTCTTTGTGCTGCGCCGCCACGCCTTCATTGGCCAGCATCATCGCCACGTCCTGCCTGGCGGTGTCGGCCCCTTTTGGTGCGTCGGTCCCCGCGCCCACTCCGCGCATCGGCGCCATCAGCAGCAGAGACAGCATGCAGCGAATAGCTGACCTTCTCACCCACCTTGCGCCGACCGTGCGAGCCATCTTCAACTTCTGTTCCTCATCTCTTGAAGGTCGGTCGATTCGTGCCGTCATCTCCAATACGATGCGAATTGAAGAGCGGATGGCCTGACACCTCACCAACTCTAAACGCGGCTTTCCCAGCCTCAGTGCGCGGCGAGCTCTTCCGGCGCGGGCTTTGCGCGCTTGGCAGGCAGGCGCATCAGGAAGGGCAGCGGAGACATCAGCACAATCACAAGAGACATGATGGCAAACGCATTCTGATAGCTCAGCATCGAGGCCTGGCGCACCATCTCGCGGTAGGCCTCGCCCAATGCCACCTGGCTTGCGGCCGCCTGCGGCATACCGCCGCCGGCCAGCATCTGCGTCATGCGCTCGGTATAGACGCGGTATGCCAGGCTGCCGGGGACCACATCCGCCGCCAGCGTGACCTGGTGCACCTGCGAGCTGCGCGCCAGATATGTCGTCAGCAGCGCGGTGCCGGCGCTCCCGCCTATGTTGCGCGCGAAGTTGGAGAGGCTGGAGATCTGGTTGCTCTTGGTCGCGGGCACGCCGACGTAGTTCAGCGTGCTGATAGGGATAAAGATGAACGGCAATGCGATCACCTGCAACATGCGCCACTCCGTCACGTGGATGTAGCTGGTGGTGAGGTCGAGCCGCGTCAGGTTGAAGATGGTGGCGGCGGTGGCAATATAGGCAAGGCAGACCATCAGGCGCGGATCCATCTTGCCCACGGTGCGCCCGGCCAGAAACATCATCGCCATCATCATGAAGCCGGCGGGCGACAGCACCATCCCCGCGCGCTCCGCGGTATATCCCAGCAGCACCTGGAGGTACTGCGGGATCAGCACCGTCGAGCCAAACAGCACCATCCCCAGAACCAGCTGCAGGAACACCGCTGTCCCGAAGTTGCGGTTCTTCAGTAGCTTCAGGTCGACGATCGGGTCCTCGTGGTGCCACTCCCAGAAAGCGAAGTAGACCAGCAGGCAGACCGCAATCGTCGCCGAGATCCGGATCATCGGGTCGCCGAACCAGTCCTTCTCCTGCCCCTTGTCCAGCGTCACCTCAAGGAAGCCGACGCCCACGGCGACCAGCCCCAGCCCAACAAAGTCGACCTTGCTGTGCTTGGTCGCTTCCTTGCGCGCGATCAGGAATGGCGGGTCCTCCACCATGCGATTGCTCAGAAAGAGCGAGAGCAGCCCCACCGGCAGGTTGATAAAGAAGATCCAGTGCCAGTTGAAGTTGTCCGTGATCCATCCGCCCAGGGTCGGCCCAATCGCGGGCGCCACCACCACCGCCATGCCGTAGAGCGCGAACGCCTGCCCGCGCTTCGATACCGGAAACGTGTCCGCGAGGATCGCCTGCTCGCTGGGCGCGAGGCCGCCGCCGCCAATGCCCTGCAACACCCGCGCAAAGATCAGCATGGGCAGCGTGCGCGCGAATCCGCAGAACATCGAGCAGACCGTGAACAGCGCCACGCAGGTCATGTAGAAACGCTTGCGCCCATAGCGGTTGGAGAGCCAGCCGGAGATCGGTAGCACGATGGCGCTCGACACCAGATAGCTGGTGAGCACCCACGTGGCCTCCTCCTGGCTCGCGCCCAGCGTGCCTGCCATGTGAGGCAGGGCCACGTTAGCGATCGAGGTGTCGAGCACCTCCATAAATGTGGCCAGCGTCACCGTCAGCGCGACCGCCCACGGATTGTGGCTGGGCTTCCAGTCCAGTTGGTCGACGACTAGCTCGGCCATTGACCCCCACCGCTACATCGCACACCCAGACCCCAAAACCCCATCCCTCGATTCTAAGTGTGCGCTGGCAATCCCCCAAGTCGGCTGCCGCGAAGCGCTTCTCGGCAATAAAATCAGGGCATGGCGAATCCTGTCATTCGGCGCGCGCAGCTCTCTGACCGCGAGCAGATCGTTGCGATGCGCTTGCTGCTCTGGCCTGAATGCTCGCGCGAGGATGAGGCCCGTGACTTCGACGCTTTCCTGACCAGCGGAGCCGCCAGCGGCATGCCAGCTGCGATTCTGGTGGCCGAGGATGGGAACGGCTTGCTCGCCGGATTCATTGAGGCCGGCCTGCGCTCTCATGCCGATGGATGTGACATCGCTCATCCGGTCGGCTTTGTGGAGGGGTGGTTTGTCCGCGAGGAGTTTCGCGGGCGCGGGATGGGTGGGGAGTTGATGCGGGCCGCGGAGGAGTGGGCGCGGGCGCATGGGTGCCGAGAGATGGCCTCCGACGCGCTCATCGACAACCGGCCGTCGGAGGAAGCGCACCGGGCGCTGGGCTTCGAGGTGGTAGACCGCTGCGTGCATCTGCGCAAATCCCTGTAGCTCACAGCTCTGCTCGCTAGCGGAATATAGGG
>Ga0302320_10026768_pt1 | contig 11150 bp, 8 predicted proteins | sample Bog_T0_3_FD_202130 | JGI IMG/M metagenome (GOLD analysis project Ga0302320, IMG submission 202130) | Peat permafrost microbial communities from Stordalen Mire near Abisko, Sweden - Bog_T0_3 | ecosystem: Environmental > Terrestrial > Soil > Wetlands > Peat | place: Sweden: Abisko, Stordalen Mire... | reverse complement strand
TTCCGGATCGAGCCATAGACGATCGGCTTGGAATCAAGCATGCCGATTTTGTGTCACCGGAATATCAAAACGTCGAAAAGATCAGCGAGAAGAAGTGGCAGGAGTGCCGGGGTTTGGGGCTGTCGTTTGGCTATAACCGTGCCGAAGGAGATGCGGAGACCATTGCCCGGGCCGATCTAATTGCCATGTTGGTAGACATCGTGAGCAAGAACGGCAACCTGCAGCTGGACGTTGGGCCGGAGGCCGATGGAACGATTCCTCCGGTGCAGATGGAGCGGTTGAAGGAGCTGGGTTCCTGGCTCAAACAGAACGGCGAGGCGATATACGACACTGTGCCGTGGGTACGCGCCGTAAGGAAGACTGCGGAAGCAAGCGAACTGCGCTTCATGCGTAAAGGAAGCGATCTGTAGGTGACGATTCTCGGGACGCTAAATGGATGGACGGCGACGATTGTGGGCGTGGCCGAACAGCCCGGCATGCAGGTGACAATGCTTGGCGACGGTAAACCGCTCGAGACGAAGCCTGCGGGCGGTAACCTCCAAGTAACGCTTTCGGAGCATCTTCCCGGGAACTACGCCTATGTGCTGAAGGCGGCCGGATCCGCGCACGGAGTCCGGTCGACTGCCTCTCGTCAAATGTCTAACCGACCCAATGCATGAACTGGCTTAGGTTCACTTGGCAGCTGCTTCCGTCTGAACAGCGAATGCGCCGATGGCGTGGTCGATGCGCTCGAGTGCGGCAGCGGATAGCGTGACACCGATGGCGCGCACGTTGTCTGCAATTTGCTCCGGGCGAGATGCACCGATGATGGCTGAGGCAACTTCTGGTCTACGCAAGACCCAAGCGAGCGCCATCTGGGGCATGGTCAGGCCTAGATCTACGGCTATGGGCTCGAGTCGTTCGACTGCTTCAAGCAAGAAGTCGGAGCGGTAATGCCGGCCGGCCGATTCCATGAACACATTCATTTGCTCGCTGGCGGCGCGACTTCCGGGCGGGGGCGCTTGGCCGGGCTTGTATTTTCCAGTAAGGACGCCGTGGGCCAAGGGTGAAAACGCGAGATTGCCAATCGAGTGGCGCGCGCAGGCCTCGAAGACTGCGGACTCGGGTTTGTGCCACAGCATGGAGTACTGCGGCTGGCTCGATGATAAGGAAATCAGTTTGCAATTGCCGGCGATCTCGGCTGCGGCATCGATCTGATCTTCGGTCCATTCGCTGAAGCCGATGGCACGCACTTTACCGGACTTCACGACGCGGTCGAGGGCGGTGAGGGTTTCTTCGAGCGGAGTGCCTTTGTCATAGCGGTGGCACTGATAAAGGTCGATCACGTCGACGCCCAGCCGTTGCAGCGAGCAATCGAGTTGCTTTTCGATTTGCTGCGAAGAGAGGCCATGATCGGGTTCGTCGCCTACTGGAAAACACAGCTTGGTGGCGATCATGTAGCTGTCCCGCGGCTGGCCGCGCAATGCTGTGCCAAGGACTCGTTCCGCTTCACCAGCGCCGTATTGGTTGGCAGTATCGAAGAGAGTGATACCGTGGTCCCGGGCGGCATGAATGCAGCGGTTAGCTTGCTCGCGTCCGATTCCGCCTGCGACGGTAAGCCAGGTGCCAAAGCTCAATTCAGAAACTCTGAGAGGACCTTGGCCGAGTTGGCGATATTGCATCCTTTCCTTTCTTGTCCGACCTAAAGGTGGATGAGGCCGCGCTGCAGAGCAGTGACAACAGCTTGCGTGCGGTCGCTCGCGTTTAGGCGCGCCAGAATTACGCTGACGTGGCACTTGACGGTGGCTTCCGTAATGCCGAGTGTGACTGCGATCTCCTTGTTCGATTTTCCTTTAGAGACTAGTTCGAGGACCTGCTGCTCGCGAGTGCTGAGACTTGAGTCGGGAGTGCGATCTGCGAGGGCCTGTGACATGTTTGGAGGCAGGTAGCGGCCGCCGGCTTAGACGCGCTTGACGGCATTGACGAGCATCTCCTGCGGAAGTCCCTTAACGAGATAACCGCTTGCGCCCGCTTCCATTGCCTGGTGAATATCTTCGTCGCCTTCGTAGGTGGTGAGGACGATGAAGCGCGCCTGGGGATTTCGGCTGCGAATACGGCGAATGGTTTCAACACCGCTGATTCCAGGCAGACGGAGATCCATGAGAGTGATATCCGGCTTGTGCAGCTCATGCTGCTCGATGGCCTCTTCGCCTGTTCCCGCCTGTGCAACTGCGATCATTTCCCTTGAGGAGCCAATTAGGGCAGCAACGCCGATGCGCATGATGGGATGGTCATCGACGATGAGAATGCGAATTGGTCTCATGGGCCCGGAGTGAAGCGTTGGTTGAATGCTGGCTGGATTATAGACCGCGAAAGATGCGAGTGTCAGCGGGGTTGTGCGAGTTCGCGGCGCTCGTCCTCGGCCGCACTGGAGAGGCTGGATCGGGGAATGGTGACCACGACCCGAGTTCCATAGCGCGGCTGGCTTTCAATCTCGAGATTGCCAGAGAACCGGTTGACGCGCTCCCTCATGCCCTGGAGACCGTAGTGGCCGTCCATGGAGCCAGCGGCGAGGTCGAATCCCTGTCCATCGTCCGTAAGAGTCATTAGAAGAGAGTCAGGGGAGTATTGGAGGTCGGCCTTGACGAGCTTTGGCCGCGCATGAAGGACAGCGTTAAAAGTGCCTCGCGGGCAACCATCATGAGTTCGTGCGTATCCTGCTGCCCAACAGGAAATGCAGTTCCTGAGGACTGGCAGGTAGCGCTCACGCCGTACTCGCGGCTGATTCGCTCCGTCATCTGCTCGAGGCATTCTTCGAGACTGCTGGGAGCTCTTTCATCGCGGCGAAGATTCCACACGGCCTGGCGTGCTTCGTCCATGGCGGCGCGGATTTGGGTGTTGGCGTAATCGATGAGATGCATACGCGATTCGTAATCGTCTTTCTCGCAGCTGACGGCGGCCTCGAGCATGGCCGAAACGCCGGCGCAGCCTTGAATCAAGGTGTCGTGCATTTCACGCGCCAAGCGCGAGCGCTCCGCAAGCACAGCCTTAAAGCGGCCATGAACCTGCCTCATTCTGTACTGGTATGCCAGGACGAAAGCAAGGCCCGCAAGCAACAAGCAAAGAGCGATGAACCAAGGCGTGCTGTAGAAGTAAGGCTGCTTGATTTTTCTGGTGACCGGGCAAGTGTATCCGGAACTCGAAGCGGTGCTGCCGAAGTATCCGCGGCGCGGACCGCGCATTGCATTTCGTAACCGCGGCGATGGAACCTTTGAGCAGGTTGATGAAACGAGCCAGCCTGCGCTCGCATCGCGCCACGTTAGCCGGGGATGCGCGTTCGGGGACTTCGATAACGATGGCGACCTGGACATTGTGATCATGAACCAGAATGAAGCGCCCTCTTTGCTACGCAACGACGCGCCTGTAGGCAATCACTGGATCAAGATTCGACTTTATGGGACAAAGAGCAACCGAAGCGCGATCGGCTCGCGGGTTACCGTGCGTTGCGGGAAAAAAGTTCAAGCGCAGGAAGTGATGAGCCAGTCCAGTTATGTTTCCTCGAACGATCCGCGACTTCATTATGGGCTTGGTTCTGAGAATTCTGTGGACATTGAAGTACGCTGGCCGCTGGGCGCCGTCGAAACGCACAAAAATATCGCGGTCAATCAACTGGTTACGTTGCACGAAGGCTCCACATCCATTGGCGAAGAGAAACTCGGTCCCGCCATGCGACCGCGTGAGCACAGCAACGGTTGAGAGATGCAATCGGCATGAAGGCCAATCGCGCGCCACTCCGACTTTCGGGGGATTCGAAGATCAATGAATGGAGATAGAGTGATCTTTCCCCGCGGCAAAGCTTCAAGGTGCTGCGGGAAAAGAACGAGTGTTCGTGGAGTTTATCTTCAATGTCTTCATTCCTGTCCTCCCTTCTGAACAAGCCAGGTTCCTTGTGCACATCCCACTTGATTGCGGTTGTTCTGCTCGCGGGGTTCTTCCCGCCGACGGAGTTACGTGCAGAATTAGGTACGCCGATTCGAGTGGACGCCAGCGGCATTGCAAGCGAGCCGGGGCCGACACTCTATGACGAAGGCTCGGCAACGTCACCGAGAGACGGCAAGCTCGGGATCAACAGCCGTTATCTGACCTTGAATGGCAAGCCATGGCTGCCGACGATGGGCGAGTTTCATTTCTCACGCTATCCACCCAACCAATGGGAAACCGAAATATTGAAGATGAAAGCAGCGGGCGTGAATATTATTGCCGCCTATGTGATTTGGATACATCACGAAGAGATCGAAGGGCAGTCTGACTGGTCGGGACAGCGTGACCTGCGCGCATTTGCCCAGATTTGCGCAACGCACCATATGTATCTGATTGCGCGCATCGGCCCATGGGACCATGCCGAAGTGCGGAACGGCGGAATTCCGGACTGGGTGCTGAAGCATGGTCCAACGCGTGTGAATGACCCGGCCTATCTCGCATCGGTGAAGTAGTGGTATGGACAAATCGGAGCCGAGCTACATGGACTTTTGTGGAAAGATGGCGGACCGGTTATCGGCATTCAGCTCGAAAACGAGTATTCGCTGCGCGGACCGAATGCAGGCGAAGCACACATTCTTGCATTGAAGAAGATCGCAATCGACAGCGGCCTGGATGTTCCTTTTTACCAGGTGACCGCTTGGGACAACGCAGTGGTGCCACCGAGCGCCGTGCTGCCGGTATATGGGGGCAAGTATCAGGATGAGCCGTGGGACAGTTCCACGACTAAGCTGCGTCCTCCAGATGTGTATGCGTTCCGGTTTCAGAGCCGCGTTTCGGCGAATGTAGTGGCGGGCACGAACGGAAGGCGACCCGCAGCGTCGGAGACGCTGCCTTATCTCACGGCAGAGATCGGCGGGGGTATTCAAGACACGTACCATCGCGGGCCAGTGATCCAAGCCGATGATATAGGTGCTATGTTTCCTGTAATGCTGGGTTCTGGTGTGAATTTGTATGGCACCTACATGTTTCAAGGAGGTGAGAATCCGGATGGCAAGCTGACAACGCTGCAGGAGTCGCAGGCTACTGGCTACCCCAATGATGTGCCGATCAAATCGTATGATTTCCAGGCTCCGCTCGGAGAGTTTGGAGAGGAGCGGCAATCCCTGCGCAAGCTGAAAGTGTTTCAGTACTTTCTCAACGCATTCGGAAGCGAGTTGGCGCCAATGACGGTGCACGCCCCGGATGTGCTGCCTGCGAGCACTGCCGATTTAACGGTTCCGCGCGCTTCGGTGCGTGCCCTTGGCGAGCGGGGGTTCATCTTCTTCAACAACTATGTTCGCGGCTACGCGATGCCTGCACGTCCAGCGGCGCAGTTTCTCGTTCAGTTGCCTGGCGGGCCGCTCTCCGTTCCACGTAAGCCCGTCGACCTTCCGTCTGGTGCCTACTTCATCTGGCCGTTCAATTTCCGCGCCGGCGACATCTCAATCCGCTACAGCACAGCGCAGCTTTTTACGCGCCTTGATGGAGACGATAAAAATAGCCCGGCGACGTTTTATTTTGAAGCGATCGCTGGAATTCCGGTTGAGTTTGCGTTTGATGCGGCCGGCGTCGAGAGCGTCCGTGCCTCAAGCGGAACGCAATCGAAGGAATCCGGAGTTCTTTACCTGAATGGCATAGAGCCAGACATTGAATCTTCAATCGAGCTGACTTCAAAAACCGGATCGACTGTGCGGCTTGTTGTGTTGACGGCGCAGCAGGCCGAAGACGCTTGGAAGGTGCGTGTTGGCGGAGGCGAGCATCTGCTGATTTCCTCGCAGGACTTCTTCTGCGATCCAGACGCACAGCCCGAACGAATCTGGCTGCGGTCACGAGCCAATCCTAACTTTGAGTTTGTGTTGACTCCGCCGCTCGCATCACCCGTCAAGGCCAGCTTGCCGTTGAAACAGACTTCGTCTACCGAAAACGCCACGCACTATGCAGCGGAGGCAGGAACGCGCGAGATCCGGCTGGAATTCAAGCAGATCGAGAAGGCGGGCTTGGCGCCGCCGATCAAGTGTGGCCCCGCACCAAGGTGGCGGCACAGCGGCGTTGCGCAGGCCCCGTCAGAGCAGGGGCTGCCGCAGGCTGCGCGCTGGTCCATTACAGTCCCGCCGGGCGCAATGAGCGGTCTGAGCGAACTTTTTCTCGAAGTGGATTACCGGGGAGACGTTGCGCGATTGTACGGTGCAAGCCACTTGCTGAACGACAACTTCTTCAATGGACAGTCGTGGTCGATTGGTCTGGGACGATTTCTGAATCAGGAAAGGCCCCACTTATTCGAGCTGAGCATTTTACCGATGCGCAGCGACGCGCCAATCTACCTGGAACTCGGCCAGCAGTTGAAGTTTTCGGCGAACGGACAGGTGGCGACGCTGAAAGGCCTGCGGCTAGTTCCTGAGTATCAACTCATTTTGTGTGAAAGTGGTGCATGCCGCCCGGAAACGGCTACTGCGGGATTGCAGACTGTCGCGAAGAATATGGAAAAGCACGCGACAAAGGATTGATCGCTGACCGATAATGTTCCCGCATTGCAATTGACCCTGCGTAGAGATCATGCAGCGCCTGGACTGCACCGCATGCCAGGATTGTTTCAAATCCAGAGACTTCGCTGTCGTAACAATTAACGTGAAGTTGAATTATCGAAGGCAGAAATCACTGGAAGCACATTTCCATCGCCGTCAAAAAACTGAAATATGGCCCCTGAATTTGGTGTCCAAATTTGGTGTCCACGCATGGGAAAACTGACGAAAAGTGGGAAATTCGACGACAGATGGGAAGGGAACAATTGAGCAACCAGGCGGCAGAACCCCAAAATTTACAGTAGTTTCTGCGTTTCCTTAGGTTTATTTGGATTTCGCTGGAAGTTCTATGCGGGAAGCTGACGTTCTACCACTGAACTACTCCCGCCCTTTGTCACCGATCACTTCGATGTTCGATTCGAGCGTTCTCTCAATCTTACTGCCATCTGGACGACGACTTGGTCCGCGGTTCAGACCTTTCGGCAACCTGTGCCGCTCTACAACCATACTGATCTATCGGCAGGATAAACCTTTGACCAGCAAGTTGACAGTGAGTTGACCTGGCGCGACCCGGAAGCTCGCCTGAGTCAGTATCGCAAGCACCGGGAAGGGCGGCAATTTTTCGCGGTTCGAAGGAAATAACGAGATCAGCGCTAACGAGAGCAACTGACCGAAAGTTTTGGACATAAATTCAAGTCATTGAAACTAAAACACTTATAGATCAATCCGCCCTCGCGAATTTTGCCCAAAAACAGGATTGGCCCCCCCCTGCAAATCAAACGTTTACAAGAATCAAACGTTTTAGTAAATGGATTTTTCTTGACATTCGTTCATTCCGCGGTCTAGAACTTGCAGGGTACTAAAAAAGAGCCAGTTTGGAGACGTATTTGTTTCTCCCTTAGTTGATGGATTTCCTGCTCAACCATTTGGATGAGGGGAACCCATTTCTAGGGAAGGAACTGCTGCGGCTGCCCTACTTAAGCGTTTGATCGATCGGATGTCAAAAAGCGACGATCGTTGCTTCATTTGCAAGACTTTCGCGAACCCTCGTTACGGATGTTCGCGAAAGTGATCAAGTTCGGCAAGGGGTTGAGTTCAGCCCTGTAACGAAAGACGGGAACCAAAAAGCGCACAATCCAGCCCCACTCCTGCCAACCAAGCGGAATGAGGCAAAACGCAACAAGCACCAATTTGGAAAGGAAGGTCAGATGAAAAACGCAAAATGCAGGTACCTCCTGCTGCCGTTGTTCTTGCTGTTGGCATGCGCGGGAGCATTTGCTCAGGCCAACTCAGAAGTAACGGGCACCGTTACTGATACAACAGGGGCGGTGATTTCAGGGGCAAACGTCGTGATCACCGAGCCCGCCACCGGGTTTACGCGCGACACCATCAGTGGGTCCACCGGCTTGTTCGACTTTGCCGGCTTGAACCCCGGCAACTACAACCTCACGGTCACAGCCAAGGGCTTCAAGACCGCAACGCAAACTGGCATCGTGGTCAACGTCTCGGGAGTATTCCGCGTTGATGCCAAGCTGACAGTCGGAGCCGAATCGGCGACGGTAACGGTCGAAGCCGATGCGTTAACCGTTCAGACAGACTCAAACGTGGTCAGCACCCTGATCACCTCGCAAGAGATCACCTCACTCGCCACCGAAAACCGCAACATCGCAAATCTCGCGGCTCTTGGCATGGGCGTCAGTTCGCAACTGCCCGACAACAACTCTCTCGGCGCGTTCGGCGCCAACTTCAATCTTGAATTCAACGGCCTGCGCGAGGCCCACAACATCTGGCTGATCGACGGCGGCGAGTCGGATGACCGCGGCGGCGGCGGCGGCACGCAGATTCAGCCATCACAAGACGCCATCGCTGAGTTCCAGATGATGACCTCGAACTTTCCACCCGACTACGGCATCTCCTCGGGCGCCACCATCACCATGTCTCTGAAGAGCGGCACGAAGGATCTTCACGGTTCGGGATGGGAATACAATCGCGCAACCGCATACAATGCCAACCCCTTCTTCAACAAGTACAACGGCGCCAACAATCCACGTCCGGCGACGCACTACAACATCTACGGCTTCAACGTAGGCGGCCCCATTACCATCCCGCACGTCTACAACACCAACCGCAACAAGGGATTCTTCTTCTTCAACCAGGAATGGCGCAAGACGTCGGCCGTGGCTACCAGTAACAACCGCACGATCGATCCAGCGGATGTTCCGAGCTCCACCAACATCAAGACTGTCGGCGGAGTCACAGGCCTCCAGTACAAGCTTCCCACCTACGCTGGTACCCAGAACATCACCGGCCTGGTGGTTCCAAACGTCCCGCTCACCTCGGATTACTACATCAACAAGTTGGCGCCACTGGGTCTGACGCCTGGGCAGCCTTTCCCAAACAACGTGATTCCTCAAACGCTGTTCGATAAGAATGCGGTTATTTACCTCACGTCAGGCATTCTTCCCGCGCCCAACGTTGGAAGCACGGACTATAACGTGGCCAGCGTACCGTTGCCGCAAAGTGTGGAAGACACAGTCGTCCGCGGCGATTACAACTTCAACGACAAGTGGGCTCTCCTGGTTCACTACATCGGTGACCATCAGAACCAGAACTACGGCCAGCCTGAGCTTGGATGGTGCGGTTGCAACTACAACACCCTCACCAGCATTCTCTCCTCGCCGGCCCACAGCGCCACCGCCAAGTTGACGGGCGCCATCCGCAACAACCTGCTGGTGGAAGTCAGCATGAACTATGACGGCAACGGAGCTGACATCACACCCAGCGCGAACACCTTCCTGCCGTCTTCCTGGACTGTTTCACCGGTTGTGACGGCTTACACCATCCAACGCAAGGTCTGGCCCGGAATGTCCTTCGGCAGTACCCTGGGCGAATCTGAAGACACAGCCACCGAACCCTACCACAATGCTGCTCAGGACTATTCACCCAAGGTGGACGTGTCCTACACCACAGGTCAGCACCAGATGAAGTTTGGGTTCAGCTACAACCGCTACACCAAGAACCAGATGCTCTACGGCGATTCCCAGGGCAACTACAGCTTTGGCCAACTTTCGGGCGATACCCTCATGGACTTCCTTCTGGGCTTGCCTGGAAGCTACTCCCAGAACCAGCTCGCGCCGATTCGCCACTACGTCAACCAGACTCCTTCCGTCTATGCTCAGGACAACTGGCACATTACCCCTCGCTTGAGCGTACAGTTGGGCCTCCGCTATGACGCCCTGCCGCACGCCTGGGAGCGCCAGAACCTCCTCGGAAACTTCAATCAGAGCACTTACCAGACAGGCTCGGGCTCCGCTCCGATCTGGAACCCGGACGGCACCATCAACTCAGCCAGCCCCACCCTGTATACCTACAACGGGATTCCCGCCTACATCAACGGCACCAACCTTGCCGGCGTAAACGGCTACCCCAAGGGCGTGGTCACCAACGACTACAAAACACTTCAACCTCGCGTCGGGTTCTCTGAAGACATCTCCGGAAACGGCAAGACCGTTCTCCGCGGCGGCTTTGGAACCTTCTTCGAGCGCCTCCAGGGCAACGACATCTTCGGCGTGGCCACCAGCGCGCCCTTCGATCCGTCGCTCAACATCAGCAACCCCTACTTCAGCCAGCCAGGGAAGAACTGGAGCACCGGCAATGTGATCGCGCCGACGTCCCTGATCTTTGCCGGCGGCGGCGACAGCCTTGCCCAAACTTACAGAGCTCCCGCAGTGGCCATGTACAGCCTCGGCGTGCAGCGCGAAATTTCACCCTCGGTCATTTGGGTTGTCCAGTACGTTGGCAACATCCAATGGCATCAGAACATCATCAACAACGCACTGAATAGCCTGCCAACCAACATTGGCCTGGTGAATATTGCACAGGGTGCGACGCCGAGCGCGTGCTCGGTTCGTTCGGCTACCTGCGTTGACGCCCGGCAGGTAGCTGGAGACGGAAACGGCCATTATGGAAGCGATGCCGCGACAACTTTCAACAACCTCGGCAGCCAAAACGGCTACCGCAGTTACCCTGGGTACGCTGGCATCTCCCAGGACGAAAATGTCGCAACGGGCAACTACAACGGTCTCCAGACCGCTGTTCGAATCCAAAACCGCTGGGGTCTGAGTACGGAGCTCGATTACACGTACTCGCACATCATCGACATTCAGTCCAACGATCGCAACAACGTGGATAATCCTTGGTATATCAAGTACGACAAGGGTTCGGGATCTTACGATCGCCGCCACATGTTCAACGCCAACTACGTCTACAACCTGCCTATCGCAACCAAGAGCGATGGTCTGGTTAAATCCATCGCCGGCGGATGGCAGCTTGCGGGAACCCTCGTCAAAGTCACCGGCATTCCTCAACAGATCAACTTGAACTCTCCCTATGACCCAGTTGGCTTGGGAGGCGGCTACACCAACCATCCGAATATTACCCCCGGCGGAAAGCTGGCCTACCCCAAGAAGGTATCCGAATGGTTCGACGTAAGCCGAATCAATAACAACATCACGCCGGTCTGGGCGGGTGGCGTCAACCTGGGCTTCGGCAACTGGGGCAAAGACCTTCTGGTATTGCCAGGCCGCTTCAACCTCACCACGTCCCTCTACAAAACGTTCGCGTTCACCGAAC
>Ga0302320_10026765_pt1 | contig 11150 bp, 12 predicted proteins | sample Bog_T0_3_FD_202130 | JGI IMG/M metagenome (GOLD analysis project Ga0302320, IMG submission 202130) | Peat permafrost microbial communities from Stordalen Mire near Abisko, Sweden - Bog_T0_3 | ecosystem: Environmental > Terrestrial > Soil > Wetlands > Peat | place: Sweden: Abisko, Stordalen Mire... | reverse complement strand
CGTGCTCGATTAGCAGGCGGCGCTTGCCGGGCTCTGAAGCGGAACAGCGACCCTGGCATTCGCCAACGCACATCCTGCGCAATCCACGGGCAGAATCTGCACTTGCCGGACCCGGCCGCCGGGTTCGGCTATGGCCCCAAGGCTCCCTGTTCCTTCTGGCTGCCCTTCAACCCCTTTGACTGCACGCTTCCCGGTTCGCCCCGCGCCGACCTACGGGCGATGGTGCCCGCAGTGCACTAGCAAAGCAGTCGCGGCTAAAGGCGGCGGCAGAAGAGGCAAACAGATATGAAATTAGTAATTGCAGCCGGCTTGGTCCTTACAACATCCTTGCTGGCGGTCGACAACGAACCTGCCCATCGGTTGGGCGAGGCGGCGTCGGTCTTCCAGGAAATAATGGCAGCCCCCGACAAGGGGATTCCGCGGGACCTGCTTGAGAAGGCCCACTGCATCGTCATCGTGCCGAGCGTGAAGACGGCGGCTTTCGTGGTTGGCGCCAAGTTTGGCAAGGGATATCTTTCCTGCCGGGACAAGAGCGGCTACGGATGGTCGGCGCCCGCCGCTGTTCGGATCGAAGGCGGCAGCGTGGGCTTTCAGATCGGCGCATCCGCGACGGACCTGATTCTCCTGGTCATGTCGGACCGGGGAGCCGACAAGTTGCTGCAAAGCAAGTTCACTCTGGGCGCCGAAGCCTCGGTGGCCGCGGGCCCGATAGGCCGGACAGCGACAGCGCAAACCGACGCCCAAATGCACGCCGAGATTCTCTCCTGGTCGCGGTCCCAGGGCGTGTTTGCCGGCATCGCTCTGGAAGGGGCAACTTTGCGGGAGGATCTGGACGACAACGCCACGCTCTACGGCAGCAAGCTGGAGAACCGGGACATTGTAACCAACGGCCGGCCCGCGCCGGAATCGGGCGCTCCGCTGATCGCTCTGCTCAACAAATACTCGTCGCATGAGCGCGCGGCAAAAGAACAATAAGGACACAATGAAGATTATCATCACGTTCCTGACGGTATGTGGACTCGCGGCGGCGCAACCGGCGCAGGCCCCGAGCCCGGTCCAGAAGTCCACCGGCAATGCGGCCGGCATGGCAGACGGCCCGATGCCGATCTACCGGGTTACCGTGGTAGCCCGCACCATGAAGGCCATCAACTACAACCACCGCAGCGGATCTACCAAGATCGACTTCCGCGGAACGGCGCTCTTGCCGGAGGCCCACGGCGAAGCCACCGTGGAAAGCAAGCAAGGGGTGATCAAGATCGATGCGCGCATGGAGAAGCTGCAACCGGCCACTAAGTTCGGTCCCGAATACCTGACTTACGTGATGTGGGCCATCACTCCGGAAGGCCGCGCCACCAATGTCGGCGAAGTGCTCTTGAACGGCGACAAGACCAAGCTGGACGCCACCACCGACTTACAATCGTTTGGCCTGATCGTCACCGCGGAGCCTTATTTCGCGGTCACCCAACCCAGCGACGTCGTGGTCATGGAGAACTTCGTCCGCAAGGATACCGTTGGAACCATCGAACAGGTCGACGCCAAGTTCGACCTGATCCAACGAGGCCAGTACACCTTAAACGTGAACCCTTCCGAGATCAAGGCCATGCGGTTGAGTTCGAAAGTGCCCTTGGAGCTATACGAAGCGCGCAACGCCGTGCAGATCGCACGCTGGACCGGCGCGGAGAAGTATGCCCCCGACACCTACCTGAAAGCCGTCCAGGGCCTGCAGAATGCCGAAGGCTATCTGGTCGGCAAATCGGGCAGCAAGCCCATTGGCACGGTGGCGCGCGAGGCCGTGCAAATGGCGGAGGACGCCCGCATCATCACCGTAAAGAAGATCGGTGAAGAGACGCTGGCCAGTGAGCGCCAGGCTGGAACGGACCGTGAGGCCCTGGCCGAAAGCCGGCGCGTCGCGGCGCAGGCCGACGCTGCCCGTGTCGCGCGGGATGCCGAGACGGCGCGGATCGCCGCGCAGTCCGAAGCCGACCGCGTGCGGCAAGAGAACGCGGCGAAGATGCAGGCCGCTCAGGATGCCTCCGACCGAGCCAATCGCGCCAACGCCGCGCAGATGGCCGCCGCGCAGACCGAGGCGGATCGCCTGAAACTTCAGAACGACGCCCGCACGGCCGCGGCGCAGGCCGAAGCGGACAGGCTCAAGAACGACAACGCAGCTCAAGTGGCTGCCGCGCAGACCGAAGCCGATCGTCTGAAACGCGAAAACGACGCGCAAAGGGCCGATGCCCAGGCCGCCCTGGATCGCGCAGCCAAAGACAAGGTGGAACTGCGAGCTCAGTTGCTGCGCCAGTTCAACGCCGTTCTACAGACTCGCGACACGGCGCGCGGTTTGATTGTCAACATGTCGGACGTTCTCTTCGACACCGGCAAGTTCTCGTTGCGGCCCCTGGCCCGCGAGAAACTGGCCAAAGTAGCCGGCATCGTCTCGGGGCACCCCGGTCTTAAGCTGGATGTGCAAGGCTACACGGACAACGTCGGTGGAGACGACTATAATCAGCGTCTCTCGGAACAACGCGGAACGTCGGTGCGCGACTACCTGACACAGTCGGGAATGGCGTCGGCGTCGGTCACCACGGAGGGCTTCGGGAAAACCCAGCCGGTGGCTTCCAATGGCACCGCACAAGGTCGGCAGCAGAATCGGCGAGTGGAAATAGTGATCTCCGGCGAGATGATCGGCACGGAGATTGGCACGCCGGTCGCAGCCAGGTAGCTGGAGGAGATGCAAAAGGGGCCGGCCGCTGTGTGGCCGGCCCCGCAGTTCCGGGACAGTCGGACGATGTTGGGCGCCTGGTGTGGGCGACGAAAGGTCGATAAGGTAATGTCCACCGCAATTGCACTACCGGAGCCACCGGAAATTCGGGCAGCGGCCATGCCGAGACTGCTCGAAGAAGACTGGCAAGAACGGGAAGTGGAATGCCCGTCGCAAAGGCCGCGCCACTCCGCGGCCATCAGGGCCGCAAAGTGGGCCTCGATTCTGGGGTTGCTGGTTCTCGGCGGGCTGTGGTCCCGTGTCACACCGTTCGAAGTGGCGGCCCGGTTCATGGTGGATGCGGGCGCGATTGTCTTGATGGCAAGAGCGCTCCTGGCGAGACGATACGCCGCTGTGGCCGTCGCCGCGGCGCTTGTTTTGCTCTATAACCCACTCGCGCCGCTGTTCGAGGTTTCCGGCGTGCTTCAACGGGCTTTGTTGGTGGCCGGCGCCGCTCCGTTTCTCGCCTTTCTGATTTGGCGCGATATGAAGACTGTTCAGCCACAGTTAGGATAGGGCCTCTGGCCCGTCTAGAACCCTCGAGTAGAGGAGGTTACGAACATGACAATCGAAAGCACAGATGGCACTCCCTTTCACGAAGGTGATCAGGTTGTACTCGCCCAAGGCTCCTACCAGGGCACCCTGGGAGTGTTTCTCCGCCTGGGGAAAGACGTCAATTGGGCTGAAATCCGGGAACGCGATGGCAGCGTTCGGAGCCACCCGGTAATTTGGCTCGCCCACTCCCCGGGACCGGCCGCAACGGTTGTAAACTGACGCGGAACTTGTCCGCGCCTTGCTCACAGAAATTACAAATTCAATGAAGGATGGACACATGAATATTCGACCTTTATACGACCGTATTGTAGTGAAGCGGATTGAAGAACAGGAAGCCATGCGCAACGGCATAATCATTCCCGACTCCGCGCAGGAGAAACCGCAAGAAGGTGAAGTCCTGGCCGTTGGCCATGGCAAGAGGCTGGAGGATGGCACCCTGGTTGCCCTCGACGTCAAGGTCGGCGACCGTGTCCTCTTTGGCAAGTACTCCGGCACCGAGACGAAAGTCGTGGGCACCGAGTACATCATCATGCGCGAGGACGACGTCCTCGGCATTCTGGATGGAGCTCGCAAGTCCACCCAAAAGGCCGGCTAATTCGAATCGATAAACTAGGAGACCATTCATGGCAAAACAAATTACTTACAGTGACCAGTCCCGTCAGGCAATCCTTCGCGGTGTCAACCAACTGGCCGATGCGGTGAAAGTAACGCTCGGACCTCGTGGACGTAACGTCGTCCTGGAGAAGAAATTCGGCGGTCCGACGATCACCAAAGACGGCGTCACCGTCGCTAAAGAGATCGAGTTAAAGGATCCCCTCGAAAACATGGGAGCCCAGATGGTGCGCGAGGTGGCCTCGAAGACCTCCGATGTCGCCGGCGACGGAACCACCACGGCCACAATTCTGGCCCAGGCAATTTATCGCGAAGGCGTCAAAGCGGTTACCGCTGGGGCCAACCCCATGGCTATCAAGCGCGGTATCGATAAAGCCGTCGAAGTGGCCATCGAAGAGGTGAAGAAACTCTCCAAGCCCGTTTCCGGAGACATGATCGCTCAGGTGGGCAGCATTTCCGCCAACAGCGACCATACCATCGGCAACATCATTGCGGAAGCCATGAAGAAGGTCGGCAAGGATGGCGTGATCACGGTCGAGGAATCCAAGACCATGACGACCGAGCTGGAGAGCGTCGATGGCATGCAATTCGACCGCGGCTACCTCTCTCCCTACCTGGTGTCGGACCCCGAGCGGATGGAGTGCGTCTTTGAGGACCCCTATATCCTCATTTACGACAAGAAGATCAGCAGCATGAAGGACCTGCTGCCCATCCTGGAACAGATTGTGGGCGCGGGGAAGCCGCTCCTGCTGATTGCCGAGGATGTGGAAGGCGAAGCGCTGGCCACTCTGGTGGTCAACAAACTGCGCGGCACGCTCAATGCTTGCGCCGTGAAAGCTCCGGGCTTCGGCGACCGCCGCAAGGCGATGCTGGAAGATATCTCCATCCTGACCGGCGGCAAGGCCATCATGGAAGAGACCGGCATCAAGCTGGAGAGTGTGAAGCTGGAAGATCTTGGCCGCGCCAAACGCATCACCGTGGACAAAGACACCACCACCATCATCGACGGTGGCGGCGCGTCGAAGGATATCGCTGGACGGATCAAGCAACTCCGGGCCCAGATTGAAGAGACAACCTCGGACTACGACCGCGAGAAACTGCAGGAGCGTCTGGCGAAGTTGGCCGGGGGCGTATCCATTATCAAAGTCGGCGCCGCCACGGAAACCGAGATGAAAGAGAAGAAGGCCCGTGTCGAGGATGCGCTGCACGCCACTCGCGCGGCGGTGGAGGAAGGCATTGTGCCGGGCGGAGGCGTTGCCTTGCTGCGCGCTTCGGCCGCGCTACAGAACCTCAAGCTCGATGGCGACGAACAATTCGGCGTGACCATCGTACGGCGCGCCTGCGAGGAGCCGGTCCGTCAGATCGTGCTCAACTCCGGAACCGAGGGCGCTGTCGTGGTCGAAAAGATCCGCACCAACCACGATCCTAACTTCGGCTACAACGCCTCCACGGACAAGTATGAAGACTTGGTCGAAGCGGGTGTGATCGATCCCACCAAGGTAACTCGCACGGCCCTGCAGAATGCGGCGTCCATCGCTTCCCTGATGCTCACCACCGAGGCCATGATCTGCTCGGCTCCCGAAGAGGTCGACGCGTAGGGCATGTCGAGCACCCTGGAAGCGCTCCTCGCAGCGCGGGAGGGGAGTTGCCGTGTCGCCGGCCGCCACAGCCTCCCCCGCGCGCATTACGCCACTCCCTCCAGCCGGACCCCGTCCGGCCCTGCCGCGTTGGGAGCGGCGAAAGCTGGAGAGGACTGATGCGTGTCACCGCCGGGCTACTCTCGACACGCTGCCCGCATTGCAGGTCGATTGACTTTAGAAGCGTAGGCGTCCGAAACGCCCTCGAAAAGGCGTTTCACTGGCTGTTGCAACCTTATCGGTGCTCCCTTTGCGGACGCCACTTTTGTTTGTTCCGATGGCAGGCTCCCGCCGGAGACTCGGCATAGGAGCACTGAGGAATACAATACGGAGCGGTAAACGCCGCTCGGAGGATTTATGGACACACAGGCAATGAATCAGACGGGCGTATGGTATTCGTATGGCCTCGTCCTTTTCGTGATGTTGATTGCAGTTGCCGGAGCTGCCCTAAAGGACAGCCGCCTGGCAAACGCCGCCGCCAAGTCGAAGCCCAGATAGAGTCACTGCCATGGGCAGCGTGAAAAGGGCATGACCATTCCCCATAAGCGTGTGGCCATTCTTTCACCGATCGCCTGGCGAACACCTCCCAGGCAGTACGGCGCCTGGGAGACGGTCGCCGGTAACATCGCTGAAGGACTGGTTTCGCGCGGTTGGGATGTCACCCTGTTCGCCACTCGGGATTCTGTTACCAAGGCCCATCTGCATGCCGTGGTAGACCGGGGGTACGAAGAGGATTCCTCCGTCGATCCCAAAGTAGCCGAGTACCTTCATATATCCGAGGCGTTCGAACACGCCTCGGAGTTTGACCTGATCCACAGCCACTACGATTTCATGGCGTTGTCCTATAGCCGGCTCGTAAACACGCCGGTCCTCACGACCATCCACGGGTTCTCGTCCCCCAGGATCATGCCCGTCTATGAGAAGTATCGTGACGGTTATTTTGTCTCCATCAGCAACTCCGATCGCGCACCAGGACTCAATTATCTGGCAACGGTCTACAACGGAATCGATCTCTCGCTATACCCGCTGCGGGCAAGCGGCGGCGAACATCTGGTCTTTCTCGGACGAATTCATGCGGACAAGGGCGTCCATCTGGCCATCGAAGTTGCTCAGCAGAGCGGCTTGCCGCTGCTCATCGCGGGGATTATCCAGGATCAGACGTACTTCCGCGAGCAGGTAGAGCCTCACCTGAACCAACTGATCCGCTACGTTGGGCCGGTGGATGTCCCCGGAAAGAACAGTTTGTTCGCAACTGCCCTGGCCCTGCTGCATCTGAACACCATCCCCGAGCGATTTGGCCTTGTCCTGGCGGAAGCCAACGCGGCCGGCGTGCCCGTGATTGCCATGGACCTCGGCTCCTGCCGCGAGGTAATCGCAGACGGGCGTACAGGCTTCCTCGTCAATAGCGTCGACGGGGCGGCGTGCGCCCTGAAACGCTTGGGGGAAATCGACAGCATCGTTTGCCGCCAACGGGTGCAGCAGTGCTTCTCGATTGAAAAAATGGTCGAGGGGTACGAACGGGTTTACCGGACAATTTTCGAGCAGGAAGCGAAGCGTTGATCATGAAGCCGAATATCGTCAGGCGATACGCCCACAACCCCATCCTCACCAAAGCCGGGATTCCTTACGCGGTGGAAACGGTCCACAATGCCGCGGTGGCGAAGTATGAGAACGAGTACATCATGCTGTTCCGGTCCCATCTGCGGACGGGGCGGTCCATCATTGGCTTGGCGCGCAGTCCCGATGGATTCCATTTCACCGCTGCGCCCGAGCCCTTCCTGACCCCTGCCAGGGACGGCCCTTTTGCCGCCTATGAGCAGTTCGGCGTCGAAGATCCGCGCGTAACGCAAATCGACGGCGAGTACCTCATCGCTTACAGTGCTTACTCGCGAAACGGCGTGCGCATCGCCCTGGCAAAGACGAGAGACTTCCGTGACGTGGAAAGGATCTCCCTCATTACCGAGGCGGACTATCGCAATGTCGTGATCTTTCCCGAGAAGTTCGACGGCCTCTATGCCCGGCTTGACCGGCCTCATTCGGAGATCGCCCCTTGGTCCATCTGGATTTCGTATTCTCCGGATCTTCGTTATTGGGGCGAATCCCAGCTCATCATGAGGCCCGAGCCCTATCACTGGGACGAAATGAAGATCGGTCCGGGCGCGCCGCCAATCAAAACGCCGCAGGGATGGCTTTCCATCTATCACGGCGTTTTCCAGACTATGGCTGGAGCGGTATACCGGTTGGGGGTCGCTCTCCATGACCTTACCAATCCGGCAAAGATCCTCGGCGTAGGCGACTCGTGGATCCTCCAGCCCGAAGATCCCTGGGAAATCACGGGTTATGTCCACAATGTCGTATTCACTTGCGGCGCGGTAGCGGAGCCCGATGGATCGGTCAAGATCTATTGGGGCGGCGCCGACACGGTCATGTGCGTGGGCGAGGCCGATGTTGCCGATCTGGTCGCGTTATGCCTGGATCACGCCAGACCGGCAAAGTGAGCGAGTCGATTCTTGGGGCCGCGTCCGCGGAGTTGCGCGCCGCGGCAGCTCGTCACTTTACGAACACGAGGTCGCCGAACCGTTCGGGATGATGCGGGCTGGCGCGGGGGTCCAATGGATCGACCCACATGCTGAGCCGGCGATTGGGCTCTACGCCATCCCAGCGGTTGAACGCGGCGGTCCAAACATCCCCTGGCTGGGGCCGGCGGGCCAGCTCCTCGAAGTTGGCCCACGGGATGGAAACCTCCAGACTCCATCCCTTATCCCGATCGCCGCGCGCATTCAACGTGCCGTCGATGAACGTGGCCAACTGCACACCTTGCAAGTTGAAGCGTTTGAGGACGTACTGCGCCGATTTGATGGAGACATAGTCGTAGAGCACGGCCCGCGCATTCATTTCGAGACCAAAGTAGACATCGGTTTGCGAAGGCCGTGGATTGATAAAGGCCTCCACCGCGTCGTCGCGATAGGTGGGGTCGTCGCGCTCGGTGAACTGCGCGGTAATGTCGACGTCTTCGCACTGGTAGCCGATGTAGAGGTTTTGGTCGTCCCAGAGAACGCGCACGGTGGTCTTCTGTTTGGCCCCGGTCTGCGATTCCCACGGGAAAATAAGGACGATCGGATCGGCGGCCTGCCAGGCCTTCTCATCGAGCTTGCCATCGATCTGGATCGGCGAAGGCGTACGCTTCACTTCGTACCGCGGCCTCGGCGGAGCCTGAGAGGGAGGGGGATTCTGCGCCGCGAGCGAGCCCGCGAAGAAGACGAGACCACAGAACGAGAGCAGCTTCATACAGTGCCTCCGCGAAGAAGAATCCCCCTGCAAGATTCCAAATCCGTCCGGATTCCTATTTTAGTCTTTAAAGGCGGCGGACCAAACTCGTTGCGCGAGTTCCCGCGCGGATAATTCGTGCCCGGCTTGGCCATTACCGTTGCGGACCTTGCAAGCCTTGCAAGGTTGCCTCCAGAGCCGGCAAATCAGGCACCGCCCGCCTTGCGGCACGCTCTCGTACTGGGCCAACCTCGCGATACGCAAGGCCTTATCTTCGTAATTGCGTTTCATTCATTTCTCCTTTGTGAAAGATCCACTCCGGAGGCACACCTCGCCCGCCGAAGTCTTGGTAAAGGAAAAATGAAATGGGAAGGTTTTCTACACGACGCGCTCTACACTCACATCCTACAACGGCGCAAACGGCCGCCGCAGATTACCCGCCGTACTTGCAGTAGTATGGGTGCAGAGCCGTGGATTACCGCAGCCTGCAGAGTCTTAGGAAAACGAATCCCGCGTGGAAGCTGATGCTGGCCGACCATGCACCGCTGATCCTCAGCTTTTTGCATAAGACCTTCATTCAGCCCAACGTGCGAGCCATGAGCCAGCCGGAACTCGCCTCCAAGCTGGCCGACTTCCTTTACGGCCTTCGGGAGCTGGACGGCGAAGAGGCGTATTCTAAACGCGCCGATCAGTATCTGGACGATTGGGCTTCCGACGAAAAGGGCTGGCTCCGCAAATACTACCCACCCGGGGACGACGAGCCGCACTACGACCTGACGCCCGCTACCGAACGGGTGATCGATTGGGTATCCGGCTTCCAGCAGCGTGCGTTCGTTACGGCCGAATCCCGGTTGATGATGGTGTTTGGGCTGCTGCGCCAGATCGTCGAGGGAACCGAGCCCGATCCCAAGGCGCGCATCGCCGAACTGGAGCGCAAGAAGGCCGCTCTCGACGGCGAAATCCGGCGGGTCCGGGAAGGCAGTCTTCCGTTGCTGGACGACACCCAGGTGAAAGATCGCTTTCTCCAGATGGAGGGCACGGCTCGCGGACTGCTCGGCGACTTTCGCCAGGTGGAACAGAACTTCCGCGCGCTCGACCGCGCCGTCCGCGAACGCGTGGCTACCTTCGAAGGCGGCAAGGGGACGCTGCTGGAGGAGATCTTTTCGCAACGAGACGCCATCGCCGGCTCCGACCAGGGAAAGAGCTTTCGCGCATTTTGGGATTTCCTGATGTCGCCGGCCCGCCAAGAGGAGCTTTCGGCTCTGCTGGAAGCGGTGTTCCAACTGGAGCCGGTCCGCGATCTGAAGCCCGATCACCGTCTGCGCCGCATCCACTACGACTGGCTGGGCGCGGGCGAGGTGGCGCAGCGCACGGTGGCGCGCCTTTCCGAACAGTTGCGGCGATACCTCGACGACCAGGCGTGGCTGGAGAACCGGCGCATCATGCAACTCATTCGCGGCCTGGAGCAGAGCGCCCTCGCGGTGCGCGCCCAACCGCCGCAGGGCACGTTCATGGAATTGGACGAAGCCGTTCCCGATCTCGCGCTGGCCATGGAGCGCCCCCTGTACTCCCCGCCCTTCAAGCCGCGCGTCGCGCAGCAGACCGTGGCCGAGGGCGATGAGTCGCTTACGGTGGATGCGCTGTTCGACCAGGTTTATGTCGATAAGACCCAGCTACGGGCACGGATCCGCCAGGCTTTGCAAACGCGCCACCAGATCTCGCTGGCGGATCTGGTGAGCGAATGGCCCCTCGATCACGGACTTGCCGAACTGGTGGCCTATCTCAGTCTGGCGTCGGACGACGATGCCGCGGTGATCGACGATTCCCGCAAGCAGACGCTGGTGTGGACCGATGAGAACGGCCACCAACGCCAGGCCACCATCCCGCTCGTCGTCTTCGGCCGCAATCTGAGGGCGAAAAGCGCATGAACCTGTCCATTGTGCTGATCGCGTTGATGAAGGGCATTACCACCCGCGAAGACGATCCCGCGGTTTGGCAGATGCTCGTGGAATTGCAGCCGCGCGTCCGCGAATACGTCTCCATGATCGGCTTGGATCTGATGCTGGACGAGACCGAAGGCTATGCGTATTTGCGCCAGCGGCCGCAGGTTCCCAATGAGCCGGAGCTGCCGAGGCTGGTGGCGCGCCGGCAGTTGGGATATTCGGTGAGCCTGCTGCTGGCCTTGTTGCGCAAGAAACTGGCCGAATTCGACGCCGGCAGCGGCGAGTCGCGGCTCATCGTCAGCACGGAACAGATTACCGACATGGTGCGGCTGTTCCTGGCAGATACGGGCAATGAGGCCCGGCTGATGGATCGGG
>Ga0302320_10026763_pt1 | contig 11151 bp, 8 predicted proteins | sample Bog_T0_3_FD_202130 | JGI IMG/M metagenome (GOLD analysis project Ga0302320, IMG submission 202130) | Peat permafrost microbial communities from Stordalen Mire near Abisko, Sweden - Bog_T0_3 | ecosystem: Environmental > Terrestrial > Soil > Wetlands > Peat | place: Sweden: Abisko, Stordalen Mire... | reverse complement strand
GTCTCCCAGGTCCCCAAATGCGAGGGACCGGGGGCACCCGGCACACATCAATTCGTACAATGAAACGGGCCTGTTTCATTGGTTTTTCCAGGAAGAAACAAGAATATGAGATGGAAAGACCCGAGGCCGACCGTTAGCCTTTGTGGTCTCCCACCCATCGAGCGGTGAGGCTGCTCGATGGATGGGGCGCCCACCATCTTCTGGTGGATTTGACGCATGGATGTTTGTCAGCCGGTAACCAGGGCGAAACCCACCCCAACCAGCACAATGATCGCCCACCATCCGAAAACCGCGATGTAGCCGGAGGTACGCTTCACTCCCGCGACCGTGGCGACCCCAATTCCCAGGAGCACAAGCGTCCAAATGGTAACCACGTCCAGCGACGTCGCCAAAGCGTAGAGCGCCTTGTTGGTGTCGATGGGATTCAGGAAAGCTCCCAGGTTTGTGGGCGCAAAGTTTTTGACGTTGAACGACTCCGGCGCAGCCCCCGAGAAGATCACCACAGTGCCCAGGAGCGTCTTAATTACGCTTGGCAAGACTGCGAAGAACCATAGCGCGAAGATGCTGCCAAACTTGGCCTTGCCGCCGAACACGAAGTTGATGGTGCCCCACAGCACCACCGAAACAACGGCATCGACTGCAAACAACAGAACCGGGTTGGCAGCGAATGCGCCCTCGGTAACGTAGAGGGAAATCTTGTTTGTCATCTCCCGTGCAGCCGGCGGAGCCTGCGCGAGTTTCTCTTCTTGACTCGGGTTCAGATGGATCTGATTGTCCACCACCTGTTGCATGCCAACTTTGAGGAAGACGGCCGCAAAAAACAGATAGCCAACTGCGGACAGGATCAACCACGGCATCCACCAGCTCTTGTTGCCGCGCTTGATGTCTTCAAACGTTTTCGACGGCGCGGTAAACGTGTTGGTTACGCGCTGCCACTGGCTGAGCCCGGACTCCTGCGGGTCCGCCGCGGCCACCGATTGAACTCCAATATCGCTCATGATTCCGCCTCTCGAAAGCAGTTTTAGGCTGAGATACGTCTCCTGGGAGGATGGACCGCGCATCGTTGCGAGCGGTTGCATTTTGTCGGGACAGAAACAACCGATTGTAGCGAACGCATTCCGGCCACGCCGGGAATTGAAATGCATTTGCCCGCGATTGTAACCCTGAAGGTCCTGAAAGGCCCAATCAATTTTCTCTTATGTCTTTCTTAGGTGTCCGATGCGCCATGCGGAGTTGGACTCCCGTGGACCTTACCGTCCCAGCGCCGCAATGGCGCCGGGTCCATCCGCCGTTTGCGGGTCGGTCCTGGGGCGGACACGCCTGCGCGATCCCGTCTTGCCCCTTCCAATCCTCGGCTGCGCAGCCCCGAGCGCGGGCGCAGGCGGCACGTAGTTTTTGTAGACCGTAATGTGGAAGCAGGCCTGCTGAAACTCCTCCTCCACATCGATCTTTCCGGCCTGCTCCAGCGGCAAGAGCTGGGTCCGCATCCAGGCGACTTCCTCACGGCTCAGCGGGCCCTTGGCGATATCGATTGTGGCGCCGGTAAGGTGCGGGCTGACAATGTCTCCCTCGGCTGCCGCCGCATTCCCGTTAATCTCCATCAGGCGCTTCTGGTAAGCGACAGTCCGCACCGCGGAGCTAACCTCGAGCGGGCGGTGAAACTGGGCAGCATGCAGGCGCGCAAGGTCGGCCAGAAAGCGCGCGGTCCAAGGCCGGCAATAGCGGTGGTTCTGCGGCAGGTTTCCGTTCACGACCAACGCCACGGAAGCCGGTACGGGAACCAGCAGCTTATGCACGATCCGGTCCGCCAGATCTTCTTCGTCCTCGATCCGCTCCAGCCCCTCGTCTTCCGACCTGGTATTTTGCCGCTCCAGCGACGCGCGCGACCCCACCAGCGGCGCCGGCATGACCAGGCGCCCGCTGCGCAGCGAAACCGGCCTGCTGGTTGCCAACGCGCCTGGGGCTCTTGTGTCTATCGAGGCGATCTCAGTCTGGCCGGAAGCACCCTGAGCATCTCTCGATCGCGATTCCGCCTCGCCGGCAGGCGCTTCATCCTGGCTGGCCGGACTTAGCAGCCCCAGGGGCGCATCCTGTGGGGATTTGGCCGGCGATTTTGACTCGCTCGCCGGCACCACTATCGCATTGGCGGAAACCTCCAGCGCGATTCCAGGGGCCTGCGGCGAGTCCGGCGAAACCGAATCGGTACTCGCGGGAAGCGCTTCCGGAGCAGGGCGAACCGCGGCCACGCGCGTGGAGGGTTCAGTCATATTGGGCGCAATGTCTACCTGCGGGGTGGAGTGGCCAGACCATCGAGAAGAAACGTTTGCCGCACTGCGAGAATACTCAGTCTGTCTGAGGGGAGCCTTGCGATTCCGCGCGGAAAGCCCGGTGATCACAGGAGGAGTTCTGCGCTCGCCTGGCGGGGCTGACCGGCGGCGATCCTGCGCCAGCTTTGTGCGTGGAGCGCCGGCGTCAGGGTACTTGCGAAGCGCTTCAAGTCCGCTTTCGCGACGGGTTCCACGCAGGCCGGCGTGTCCGCTGGCATGTACACTTGTCCGGCCAACCGCTTGGGCTGCCGTGTGTTGCGTCTTCTTGTGGGGAGTGGCCGGGGACTGGGCGTTCCTGTGGGTCTTCGCCGGGGAAACCGTCGAACCGTTGGCTGAGGATCCGATGAGTGCAGCCAGCACAAAAACTGTGGACACAATCCGGAACATAAGGAGTGTGCGGAGAAACCAGAGCATCCTTAGTTTAGACGCATCCGCATTGGTTTTGGAGTACCTCGCCAGATGCGTTTGCGTCCGATAACTGGAGCGCGCATGACAGGAAGCAACGAGGCGAGTCGCCCCTGGAAGGAGCCTAGCCGCCCGTAAAGATGCTGCGAACTTTTTCAGAGTCAAATTGATATTTACTATTGGTGTATATTTCCGGAGTCGAGGTGCACATGGCCGCGAAGACTGAAACGAGCGCAAAGCATACGGACGCCAAGCTCTTCTGGAATGGCCGCAGCCAGGCCGTGCGTTTGCCCAAGGAGTTCCGTTTCGAAGGCGACCGGGTGCGCGTGACCCGCTTTGGCGCGGGCGTGTTGCTGGAACCTGTGCCGGAGGAGAAGAAGGAAACGGTCGAGGAGTGGTTTGCGCGCTTCGATGCGCTCAAGGGCGACCCGCTATTTCCCGAGGGGCGCAAACAAAACCTCGCGCCCATTCGTGAGTATTTCAAGTGAGCTACCTGCTCGACACCAATGTCTGCATTTCCCTGATCAACGGAACGACTCCAAGGGTGCGCACACATTTCATACAGGCCGCTGGCCGCAAAGCATCCATCTCAACCTGTTCGATTGTTGCGCATGAGCTTTGGTACGGAGTTGCCAGGAGTGGCCGTGTCGCTCAGAACGCCAATCGACTTATGGCTTTTCTAGCTCGCGCTGCCGCCGTACTTGATTTTTCCGCGCAAGATGCTCAAGCTGCCGGCGAGATTCGTGCAGAACTCGAACGCACGGGGGAACGCATCGGCGAATATGACACGCTGATTGCGGGTCAGGCCTTAGCCAGGAATTTGATTCTGGTGACAGCAAATACGCGAGAGTTTGCGCAGGTTAAGTGGCTGGCCGTAGAGGACTGGACGTTATAAGTTGCCTGGTCCCGCGGCCGCGGGACCCTGGATGCGCGCAGGACGGGAACTAGAATCAGGTTCACCTTCGCAGGCCGCGAGCCCCGAGTCTCGCCCATGAAACCCGGGGCTGGCGCCGGAGGCTCAGCCGCTTACTGCAACAGGGTCGGCTCGTCTTCCTTCAGTTCTTCCGGCGGAATGATTACTGCCGCGGCTATCTTGTCGTCGGGCTCGAGATTCAGAAGGCGCACACCCTGCGTGGCTCGTCCCGCGGCGCGAATGGTTTTGGTATCGATGCGGATGATCTTGCCGAACTGGCTGATCGCCATCAACTCCGAAGTCTCGTCTACCAGGAGAATGGACGCAGACTTGCCCACCTTTGAGGTTGCCTTCAGGTTGTTGACACCTTGCGCTGCCCGGGCGGTGAGGCGGTACTCGTCAATATCGGTGCGCTTGCCGAAGCCGTTCTCAGTAACCGTGAGGATCAGAAACTTGCTGACTCCGAGGCGATCGTCCAACGCTTTCAGGGCCTTGTAGGTTTCATCGACAAGCTTTTCGGCGGCTTTTTCGGCAGCCTTCAGCGACTCGTCGGTCGGGGAGCCTTTTCTTTTTTCCTCGCGCGCTTTTTGCAGGGCTTCCTTCGCACCGATGTGCTCGGCTCTCAGACTGGCAAGCCGGGGAGTGAGCCCTAGCTTCCCAGCGCACTCATCTCGATTCAGATCCCGCGTCTCATCGGAGTCAGTGATGGCGACGCCAATTACCTGGTCGCCTTTTTTGAGGGAGATGCCTTTGTTTCCTGCGGCATTGCGACCCATGGGGCGGAGACCCGACCCGTTGCCTTCCGGATCGTACTTCTCGTCGAAGCGGATGGCCATGCCCTCGCGGGTTGCCATGAAGATGGTCTGCTTGCCGTCTGTGATGCGGGCGTCGATGAGGTCGTCGTGCTTCTCATCAATGGCAATGGCAATGATTCCGCGCGCCATTACGTTACTGAAATCCTTGAGCGGGGTCTTTTTGACAATGCCGTTTCGGGTGGCGAAGAAGATGAATTTTCCTTCTTCTTCCAGGTCGCGAACGGGGAGGATGGTGCGGACATTTTCGCCTGGCTGCAGATTCAGCAGGCTCTGCATCGATTTGCCCTTGCCGGCTGCGCTGACGTCGGGAATCTCGTACACCTTCAGCCAGTAGACGCGCCCGGTGTTGGTAAAGCACAGCAGGAAAGCGTGCGTCGAGTCCACGATGAGCTGTGCGACGAAATCTTCCTCGCGCGTCTTCATGCCTGTGCGTCCGGTTCCGCCGCGCCGTTGCTGGCGATAGATCGAGATGGGCGTCCGTTTCAGATAGCCTTGATGGCTCACCGTGACGGCCACCTGCTCGTCGGCAATCAGGTCTTCAAGCTGCAGCTCGGCGGACTCGTCGACGATCTGCGTGCGCCGCGCGTCGCCGTACTTGTCCCTTACATCTTCAAGCTCCTTGACGATGACCGCGCGCAGCTTTTTATCGCTGGCGAGGATCGACTCGTACTCCGCGATCTTCTCGCGTACCTGCTTCAACTCGTTCAGCAGCTCGTCAATGGAAAGCTGCGTCAACCTGTAGAGTTGCAATTCGAGAATCGCATCGATCTGGCGGAGCGTGAGGCCCTTTTCCTCTTGCGGCAGCCGCTCCCGATCCAGGTTGAGGATGATGTCCTTGCCTTTGCCCCACGCATACAGATTCTCGCGCGCCTCAACCCTGGAGCCCGAGCCGCGGATGATTTTGATCACCTGGTCGAGGTTGTCGAGCGCGATTTTGTAGCCTTCCAGAATGTGCTCGCGCTCCCGCGCCTTGCGCAGCAGAAACACTGTCCGCCGCTGCACCACGTCGATGCGGTGATTGATGAAGCAGCGAATCGCCTCGTCCAGTCCCAGTTCCCGCGGCTGCCCGTTCAGCACCGCCAGGAAGATCATGGAGAAGCTTTCCTGCATCTGCGTGTGCTTGTAGAGCTGGTTGAGCACAATCTCCGGCTGCGATCCGCGCTTCAGCTCGATAACAATCCGCATCCCATCGCGGTCGCTCTCGTCGCGCACGTCGCTGATTTCGTCGATGATTTTGTCGTTCACCAGCTCGGCAATCCGCTCGATCAACTTCGACTTGTTCACCTGGTAGGGAATCTCGGTGACGATGATCGCCTGCTTTTCCTTGGTCAGGTTCTCCGTGGCCACCTTGGCCCGCATCATGAAGCGGCCGCGCCCGGACTTGTACGCCGCCGGGATGCCGGACTTGCCATACAGGAATCCGCCCGTTGGGAAGTCCGGTCCCTGCACGTGTTTCAGCACCTCGGCGAGGCCCGCGTTGGGGTTCTGCACCAGTTCGATGGCCGCGTTCACCACCTCAGTCAAATTGTGCGGAGGAATGTTGGTCGCCATGCCCACCGCAATCCCGCTGGACCCATTGACGATGAGGTTGGGAATGCGTGTCGGCAGCACGGTTGGCTCAAATGTGGACTCGTCGTAGTTCGGCGTAAAGTCCACGGTCTCCATCTCGATGTCCGCCAGCATTTCGCCGGCAATCCGCGACATGCGGCATTCGGTATAACGCATCGCGGCCGGCGGGTCGCCGTCCACCGAGCCGAAGTTTCCCTGTCCGTCCACCAGCGTGTAGCGCAGAGTGAACGGCTGCGCCATGCGCACCAGCGTGTCGTAGATGGCCGAGTCGCCGTGGGGATGGTAGACACCCATGGCCTGGCCCACCACCTTGGCGCACTTGGCGTACTTTTTGTTGTGCTCCAAGCCCATTTCGCTGAGGGTGTAGAGCACCCGCCGGTGGACAGGCTTCAGCCCGTCTCGTGCATCCGGCAGCGCGCGGCCGATGATCACCGACATCGAGTAGTCGAGGTAGGAGCGGCGCATCTCCTCTTCGATATTGATGGGAATAAGGTTGGTGCCGCCGTTGGGAGGCGTTGGCGCACCGAGAGGGAGTTGGGGATTCTGATCGTCTGCCATAGGGGTTTTCAGAGCCCGCCGAAAGGCGGCAGAAAGGTACGGATGAAAGCGGAGCCGGGGTCCGCGGGCTGTGCTTCTATTTTACGCGTGCAGGGGCCGTTTCAGCAAGGCTGGCGAGGATAATTAAGTCCTTATTATACTTACTTTTATAGCTTCTCCAGGAACGCGGTACAGAAGCGTCATCGAGCTCACGCCGCACGCTTGGATTTCGCCTTGGGTTTTGCTCTGTTTCCAGTCTTCTTTTTCGTCTTTTTCCCATCGTCGGACTCACCCAGTCCAATCAATAACACGGGGGCTCGATCCGGCAATTCGACCACCAGTTTCAGCTTGCCGCCAACCCCTTCGACGTAGCTGCGCAGCGTGGAAATGTAAAGGTCGGTGCGTTTCTCGATGCGCGAAACTCCCTCCTGCCCGATCTTGAGCTTCTTCGATAACCGCGCCTGGGTGAGTTTGCGTAAGCGGCGCACCTCGCGCAGACTCAGCTCCTCGGCAATCAACTCGGCAGCGCGCTGTTCAATGCGTTCTCGCCGGCCGGGCGGCAACTCCGCCAACATTTCTTCCAGAGAAATTGTCATTCCATTTTCCGTTCTTTGGCGATTGTTGCCAGATGGCGATCAAATCGTTCATCAGCTTCACGGATCAGGTTCTTGTAGAACCGCTTTTGTGAGACGCCTGCTTTGCTGCCGCCGACAGGCAAGATCGCCCTGCGTTTGGGATCAAAAGCAAAGGCAACACGCCAAACCCCGTCGGAAGACTTGTGGCGGAGTTCCTTCATGTTTGGGTACCGCGACCCCTTCAACGTGTCAACATCCGGACGGCCAAGCTGAGGGCCGAACTGCCTCAACTTGATCAGGAGCGCGAATAGTGCATCTTGGATCGCCTTCGAAAACCCGCGAAACTCTTGTGCAAAGTCATCATGAACGATGACCTCCCAGTGCTTCTCCTTTTCGGGAACACTCATTATTTCTCCTTGGGTGCTGGCCCTGCTCCCGGTCAGGCCGATCTACTAGTAGGGACAATACCACATTATGCCTTGGAGTGCCTAATGCATTAAGATGCATATTCCGCTCATTGAAGCAGTCAGCCTTGTTCGAGCGAAAGAAGCCCTCACAGCAGCCCCGGCAAGCTCATGACGCATAGCACCGCCTGCAGCGCAACAATGGCCGCTGCGGCAGCTACGGCCAACCGCCCCCGCGGGCCCTCGTACGCGTCGGCGAACACTCCGCCCACAAACGTGAGTAGAAACGGCAGCGCCCACAGCCAGGGAGCGCCAGGGGCGCCTTTTGTGACAAGAAGAAACAGGGTCAAAGCGAAGAGCAGAGGGGCCGTATTCCCGAAGTAACGCGACTTGTGGAGGCCCAGGTAGAGCACCACAGCGCCAGCCGAAGCCACAGTAATGCCGGCATTTCCCATTGCAGAAAAGAAGCGCCTCGCGGGGTCGAGCGAGACCCACAGCAACCCTGCCTCGGAACGGAAGACATAGCTGAACGCATCCGGCGAAAAACCGTAACAGGCAAACACCAGCACCAGCGCACCGGCCACGGCTACCAGCATGACCGGCAGCACCTGGCTCCTGCGCCCCTCCGCTACCCACAGCATGGCCAGCAGGCCCAGCAGGGCCACCACGGGCAACGCCGCAATGTGCGCCGCCGCCGCCACGCCAAAGGCTGCAGTCAGCAGCACAATCCGCGGCCGCCATTTCCGACGCGGTCCTTGCATTGCGTGGGCCACGCCGATGCACGTATACACGCCACCATAGACTCCCAGCGCCGCGAGCACCTCAGCATTGGGCGCCACGCAGGCCCGCAGCACCGCGGGAGAAAAACAGTAGAGCGCCAGCGCCGTATAGCCGCCCAGGTTGCCGTACAGGCGCCTTGTAACCCACCACAGCCCTGCGCCCAGCATGCATCCGGCCAGCAGGAACGGCAGCCGCAACAACAGCAGCACGTGCGTAAGCTGATGACGCAGCTCCCAGGTGCTCAGTTCACTCCCAGGTTGCTGCACCACCTTGTCTTCAGGATTGCGAAACAGGTCCATTCCGCGCTCCGCCACAAGGTAGAGCGTGAGCGGCAGGCCCGCCAGCCGGTAAGCCAATATCCCATCGTGAATGTTGCCGCAGGTGGTAAAGTAGCCGGTCAGCAGCGAAGGGCGTTCCCACATCTCGCGGCCGCAGCGCGCGTATTGGTAATCGCGATCGGTGAGCGTTTGACGACCAGTGAGCCACAGCCCCTGGAGGAGAAAAATCGCCAGCAAACCCGCCGCGATACGCTGCGGTAGATTGAACTGGAAGCGGCGAATCCTGCCAAACCGTCTGGTCATTGCGTTCAATGGGGCCGATTCCAGTTTAAACGGCGAATCCAGACGGGCTTCCCAACGGCATTATGCGGGGGAAAAGCAGCGGGACCCGCCGCAGTGGCAGGTCCCGAGGGTTGAGCGCTGTCGTCAGCCTAGAGTTAGAAGCGAACCATGATCGAGACCAGGCTGGTGGTCTGGTTGGTCCGCAGATCGGGCCACCAGATGGAACTGGTACCCGGCAGGCCATTGCTGGCGCTGCAGAAGGCTTCTGCCTGCGCAAGACCACTGGCATATGCCACATTGGTCGGCAGATAGCCCACACCTGCGTCTCCTCCGGCGGCGCACTGGTAATCCTGCGGCAGACCGTTGTTGCCGCCCGGAGGTGTAATGCCGCCGTGACCGGTCCAGTACGGCACATCGGAGTAACGGTATGCTTCCTCCAGCCGGAAGGTGATGAACTGCGCCGGCATGTAGTCGAAGGTGATTGTTCCGTCGTGCATCTGAGCGCGATCGCCCGCGTTCTCAGTGAAGTACGGGGTTCCCGAGACGGCCGTTGCGCCGTTGATGGGAGGCAGCAGGGTAAGGTAACGGCCGGGGTTGTTCATGAGGCCGCCACCGAGGGTGAGACCGTACAGGTCCTTCTTGAACCAGAAGCGCAAATAGGCCATGGTGCCGATGAACATTTGCTTGGGCTTGCCGTCCTTGCTGCTGTGGCAGTTTACGCCGCCGCTGTAGGTATCGGCAGTGCCCTTCTCTGGAGAAAACCCGTGGGGATCGTAGTAGCCGACCGCAGGACCGCCTCCGTATTCGCAACCGGCATCACCCGTGAGAGTGAAGGCGATTTTGTCCAGCGTTTCCTTGGGTTTGTCGTAGATTTTTACCTGCGCGCTATAGTCGGCGTGCACGCGTGAGCGCCCAGGAAAACCGGCATCGTCCTCGCCCAATCCGTAGTCGTTCCAGACGAAGTCGAGATAGGGCTTGGGGCGCCACAAAATCTGGCCGCCCAGGCCAGGCTTGCCGTTGTACCGCGCATAGGACTGCCAGCCGTTGATGATCCAGGGTTCGATCTTCAGCTTCTCAGTAGGCCAGTACTGAATGCGAAGGCCGTTGAAAAACCATGGGGTGTTAGATGAGACATAGGATGGCTGGTAAGTCCAGTTATCGAAGTTATAGTAACTGAACAGGCCGATGTAGGAGACAAAGATGCCGGCGTCGGCGTTCAGGCCGTGACCCACATCCCAGTGATAACCTCCCCAAGCTTCAGAAAAGTATCTGTATGCGTTCGACAGTTGCCACTGGCCGCGATTGACGCTGCCGTCGTTGCGCGGCGTGGTTGTGGCAAACAGCCCATCCATGGTCAGAATACGTCCGCGCACGTTCTGAATGCGGATATCCCCGCCCACGCTCACCTGCTCAAGCTGCCATTCGTCGGAGCGGAACATCTCCGTCGATCCGCCCATAGAGTCATCTTCGGGATGGTTGTAATCCAGAATGTAGTTCGCGTCGAAACGAACCTCTGGCGTGAAGTACTTGGTGCTCATCGGGCTGTCGACGTTGTGACCGCCGCTGTTCAGCCATGTCCAGTCGCCTGGGAACGGCGCGGACTTGGTGGTGGTCTCCGCGGTGATCTCCGGCGGCGACGGAGCTGCGGACGGGGGTGGCGGAGCCGCTGCCTGCCCACCAGTCAGCGAATCGCCGGTGTCGCCTCCCTCCGCGTTGCGCAACGCATTGGCGTCGCGCTCCGCGGTCGCGGAGTCCTCAGCACCGCTGCGTGCCTTTAGTTCGGCCTCAAGCTGCGCGATCCGCGCCTTCATTTCTGCGAGTTCCTTAATGACCAGGTCGTTGTTGATGGGAGGTGCGACCGATGCTGCCGGTGCGGGCGTGGTTGTGGCCGCCGTTGTGGCGGGGGCGGCCGTGGCCGGAGCCGCGGCATCGCTGGCCGGCTTGCTGGGGCTGGCTTCCGGCGCCTCTTCAGTGGGAAACTCCATGCGTGCGGTTTGAACTGGCGTTGTGGTTGTCGCGGGCTGTTGCGCTTTAATGGTCAGCGGCGCCAGTCCAATCGAGAGAAGCGCCACGGCGGGGACGGCTATCCAAGTATTCCTTGTCATTCAGCCTCTCACTTTCACTCAAAATGTTGGATCAGGGTATGAATAACCTCCCGAGATCGTCAGCAAGAGACAAGGATCTCCCCTGCTGCCCCCAGGCATGTTTTGTCGAGCCATAATTTGATCTTTGCTACAGGAAGAGAGAACGACCTGGACCTGCTTGT
>Ga0302320_10026761_pt1 | contig 11151 bp, 7 predicted proteins | sample Bog_T0_3_FD_202130 | JGI IMG/M metagenome (GOLD analysis project Ga0302320, IMG submission 202130) | Peat permafrost microbial communities from Stordalen Mire near Abisko, Sweden - Bog_T0_3 | ecosystem: Environmental > Terrestrial > Soil > Wetlands > Peat | place: Sweden: Abisko, Stordalen Mire... | reverse complement strand
GCCGTCTGGCAGTCGATCTCACCCCGCCCAAGCTCGTACTACTGCGCGGCGACCTGGGTGCTGGCAAGACCACTTTGGTCAAGGGCATCGCAGCCGCCTTCGACGCTGCCGCGGAAGAAGAGGTCAGCAGTCCAACCTTCACCCTTGTCCACGAATATCGCGGCCCTTCCGTCACGCTCTACCACATCGATCTCTACCGCATCGAGACGCAACGTGAATTGGACACCCTCGGCCTCGACGACCTGATGTCGCCGCAAAGCATTCTGCTGATCGAATGGGGAGAAAAATTTCCCCGCTTCGTTCGCGAGCGGGACGTGGAAATCTCCTTGGATCGGCTAACTGAGAACGAAAGAAGGATTCTGGTGGCTAACGCGCCGTCCAGCGGTCTTACGAATCGCGACCTAAATTTCTCTCCCACAAAATCGTTTTAACATTGACAGTTTCGCTCTGGCGTAATCCAATACGGCCAGATGGAAACTACAACTTCACTTCCCGCTTCGAGTAGCCTCGGCCTGCGGCGCTCGCTCACGCTCTGGGACTTGATCCTCTATGGCATCATTGTCATCCAGCCCACCGCGCCGATGCCCGCCTACGGCGTTTTCAGCAATGCTGGCGGAGGCCACGTCGTCACCTCCATTCTTATTGCCATGGTCGCCATGGTCTTCACTGCCATGAGTTATGGACGCATGGCCCGCGTCTATCCCAGCGCTGGCTCGGCTTACACCTATGTTGGCCGCGAGCTGCATCCTTCGCTAGGCTATGTCACGGGATGGAGCATGGTGATGGACTACATTCTCAATCCGCTGATCTGCACTATCTGGTCAGCGAAGGCGATGGCCGATCTGCTGGGTGGCTCGCGCTATGCGATTCCTTATCCGGCATTGATCTGGCCGATTTTCTTCGCCGTGCTGTTCACCGCGCTCAACCTGCGCGGGGTGCAGACTTCGGCGCGTATCAATCAGATCCTTTGTGCGGTGATGGGCGCGGTGATTCTTGCGTTCTTCTGGTACACCGTGCGGTACGTTCTGCATCTGCCGCAATACCCTGAAGCGTATTTCTTGCGGCCGTTTTACAATCCGGAAACGTTTACCGTCAGCCGCGTCTTTCAAGGAACGTCGGTCGCTGTGCTCACCTACATTGGCTTCGACGGCATTTCGACGTTATCCGAAGAAGTGGATAATCCGCGGCGAAATATTTTTCTGGCGACCGTGCTGGTCTGCGTCATTACCGGCCTCCTGGCCGCTGCCGAAGTTTATGGAGCGCAGTTGTTGAGCTCGCAGTGGTTCTTCCCATCCAGCGAAGTCGAGAACGCATTTAGCCACGTTGCTGCCATCGCTGGCGGCGTTTGGATGACTAAAGCAATCAGCATCACGCTGCTGGTCGCGACCGTCGGATCGGGCATGGGGTCTCAACTCGGTGCGGCCCGTCTACTCTTTGGCATGGGACGCAGCAACGCCATTCCGAAAAGTTTCTTCGGCGCAATTTCTCCGCGCACCCGCATTCCTGCAAACAACGTGCTTCTGGTGGGAGCGATCGCGCTCGTCGGAGCGTTTCTGGTGAACTATGACACTGGCGCCGAACTGTTGAACTTCGGCGCGCTCATCGCGTTCATGGGCGTGAACCTTGCCTCGCTGACCCATTACTACATTCGCGGCGAGGATCGCAGCCTGGGACAACTCATCCCGCCAGTGCTGGGCTTCGCCCTGTGCTTCTACATTTGGATCCACTTATCTCCGCTGGCGAAGTTGGTCGGCTCCGTCTGGATGATCGTCGGAGTAGCCTACGGCGCCTGGAAGACCAAAGGCTTCCAAAGCGAGCTGGTGAACTTCGACGTGCCGGCGGAGTGAAATGTAGGCGCGAGCGTCCTCGCTCGTGCAGTAGCTATCAGCACTGTGTCATCCTGAGCGAAGTAAGCGCCGAGCGAAGCGAGGCGCTTACGTAGTCGAAGGACCTCTACCCCGAACGTGCACTGCTACACGTGCTGACTGACCGACAGCAAATTACCATCCGGATCTTTGAACCAAGCGACCTTATCGCCGGTTGGGGCAGTCCAGATGCCAAGAGCGTCCTGCTCGAAGAATCCGAAGCGCTCGAAGTGGACGCCTTTCGTACTCATCTCAGCGGCGACGCTTTCGATCCCCGAAACTTCCCAGCCAAGGATGGTGAATGGTAGTGGCTTGAGGTCGGGCATCTTCGCGACGCGCACCATGATCCCGTTGGCGTCGAATACCGAAGCGAATCCGTCGTCTTTGACAAAACGCAGGCCGAGCACGCCTTCGTAGAAGGCACGCGCTTTGGCGGGATCTTGCGTGGGAACGAAGGCGACGATTTTGTTCTTGCCGAGCATTAGAAATGTCCTCGTTAATTACTTTCCACATTCCAACCACTGATTTCAACCACCGGCTTCGCCACGCCCAATTCTGCGGTACGATAACTGGCGCTGACCTCGCGCTTTTCTCCCGGTAGCAACGAAATATAATTCGCCGCCCAGAGCACAGGGAGTATTTCCCCGCCACCTTTTCCTTTATCTACTTTCAGCCGGACAAAGAACGCCAGACTCTTGCTGGGATTCTCCAGCATGACATGCGTCACTGACACTTCGCCTTTGCGCTCCGTTTTTTCAGAGACCCGCAAGCGCACTCTTGGTAGCTGCGACAACGCCGTGAGGTCGGCGAAAGATTTGGTTGGCGTGGTGTACCAAGTCGACTCCGACCAATCGAGCGTCTCAGGTTTCGTCGATAGCCAATAGAGATTCGATCCCACGAGTTTGCCCGTCGAATCCTGCAGTCGCAGAAGTACAAAATAAGTCGGACTCAATCCCTTCATATCCGGCAAGGTCAAGACTTTGCTCACGCTGTCCGCTCCGGCATCGACCGTGTCTTCATGCGAGAATTTCTCGCTCATATCGAGGTTGAGTACTTTCGTTGTGAGCTTAAGATTCTTCGCGTCTTCATACTGGCTGCTGACTACATAAATCGCATGATCGTCGTACCCATATAGAGGATGCAGCGGCTCCAGCGCAATCTTCGCGCCGAAATATCCGCCACCCGGCCGCAGGTAATAGTCGTACAAATGCCAGATCATCGATGGCCACGCGTTGTTGAGCATCCACTGAATCACGCCCGTTGAAGTGTACTTGTTGCGGCTATACGCCTCGAACATGGCGCGAATGTTTTCGTACGCCATGGCCTGCGACTTGGCAGCAAAGTCCTCAACTCCAGTGGCCTTACCGTAGCGATTATCCAGCGCGGTCGAGAACACATGAATGTCTTTGAACTCGCCGCCTCCCGCGTGATAGTTCCACACATCGTCGATCGGCCAAAGATCTTTCTTAGGCAACATCGCGCGCAGGCTCTCAATCGGCGGAACCGTCGGCCCGGGGCTGGTCTCGGTGTTGAAGCCGTAACCGCCGCCGCATCCGCCTTGATTGCATTGCTGCGGCAGCGAGCGATTGATAGCGTCGGTTTCCCAATACGAAGGGGCTACGTATTCATACGGTCCCGTCATCTTTACGCCGCTCTCGCCCGTGACGGAAGTCTCCTTCGCTGTTGCCGATGACACGATGGGATTCGGCCACAACAGTTCTTTTTCTACTTCAAGATACGTTTGCTCAACGTCGGGCGGTGGCGGATTGTCGCTGCCATTCAGCCACATCACCATGCTGGGATGGCCGCGCATCCGATACATCTGATCGCGCAGCGATTGCTCGGCGATCTTAAAATCTTCCGGCTTCCATTTGGGCCAATGCTCCCAATGATCGCAGCAGCACCAGCCCGCCATCACCAAAATCCCTTTGCGGTCGGCGAGATCGAAAAATTCCTGCGTCTCCAGCTTGCCCTCGAGGCGAACGGTATTCAGCCCCATGTCTTGCACGTAGGCGAACTCGTCCTGCAAGCGCTGCGAATTTTCGCGCAACAACATGTCCGGAGACCATCCGCCGCCGCGAATCAGAATCTTCTTGCCATTGATGGTGAAGAAGCGCTTGTCGTTCTTATTAAGCTCGGAGTCGACTTCGCGAATACCAAACTTTGAGTCGGAGGCGTCCGAGACTTTTCCGTTGAGCGCGAATTCTATGTGCAGCTCGTGTAACTCGGGCTTGCCCATCTGCGCCGGCCACCACAATCGCGGATGATCTATATTCAACTGCGAGAACTTGGCCGGATCGAAAGTGACGTCTTTGGTTTCGTTGGGCCCGAGAGCGACGGGCTGGCTGAACGTTACATTCTCAAACTTCCCGGTTAGCGTGCCATGCACTGCTGCGTTGGTTCCGTTCTTTACCTGCGCGGTGACCGTCAGGTGCGCCGAGTCGTTCGCTGGCGAATCGACTTTCGACATCACTGCGGGATGGCGCAACGCGACCGGGCCGCTCGCTCTTATCTCAACGCCACGCCAGAGGCCCATGTTGCGATCCGGCGGCGCAGGATTCCAGTCCACAAATGTGATGGCCAGATCGGTTTCGGTTGGCGAGAACACTTCTACCGCGAGCGCGTTCGTCTTGCCCGGCTCCGCTGCCGCCGTGATGTTGAACTCATAAGTGCGCCACGCTCCGGCTACGTCGTCAGAGTTGGCGATCTGTTTTCCGTTGAGCCAGATGTTGGCGCGATAGTTGATGCCGCCAAAATGCAGCCAGATCGTTTTGCCTTTCAGGTCGGGGGGCAGCGTGAATTCTTTGCGATACCACCAGGGCACGATGAAGGGACTGTCCTGCGCCATGGGAACGTCGGAAAAATTCGCGCCGATGGGGTAAGACATCCCAGGAAACGAGCGCAGGTTCATGCCAAAGCCGGGGTCAGGATAAATCTTGTTCTTCACAAACGCCGCCACCACAGTTGTCGGCACGGAAACCTCATGCCAACCAGAGGCCGCAAATCCGGGTTGCGAGATCGCCGCGCCCTTCTGATCAACCTTGGCCGAGGACTGCAACTTCCAGCCCTGATGCAGCGGAATCGTGGATTCTGCGGACTTCTTGGGAGCGGATTGCTGTGCGAGTGAGGCGACCGAACAGATCAGAGCGACGGTGAGCGATACAGCAAAAGCCCTACAACTATTCATCAACGACTCCTTACGGAAACATTCAATGATGGAAAGAGTTCGAGAGCGAAACCCAAACAAGTTGATAACACGTTCTATTGATACGTTTCAATAGCGGAGTTTTTCACAATTGGTAGCGCGCGGCGAATGCAGCGGCCACCTCCGGTTGCGCTCCCTTATTCCTGCCAGCTATGCTTCTCCCTTATGTCTACACTGGTTGAATGTGTTCCTAATTTTTCTGAAGGGCGCGATGCGGCTAAGGTTGACGCCATTCTCGCGGCCATGAAGCTGGACGGCGTTTACCTGCTCGACCGCGAGATGGACAACGACCACAATCGCTGCGTCATCACATTGGTGGGCGCGCGCGAGGCGCTGCAGGAGGCCGTGATTCGTGGCGTCGGTAAAGCCGCCGAGCTGATCGATCTGACCACTCATCAAGGCGCGCACCCGCGCATGGGCGCAACTGATGTGGTTCCGTTCATTCCGATTGAGGGCGTTACCATAGAAGATTGCGTCGCCATGGCGCGCCATGTTGGCGAGCAAATCTGGAAGCGCTATCAGATTCCCGTTTATCTCTATGAAGCGGCCGCGACTTCGCCCGAGCGGCAGAATCTTGAGAACATTCGTCGCGGACAGTTCGAGGGCATTCGCGCCGACATCGCCACCAATCCCGCGCGCAGGCCCGACTTCGGCGATCCGCGAGTGCATCCGACGGCGGGCGCGACGGTAGTGGGTGCTCGCAAAGCGCTGATCGCTTACAACGTTTTCCTAAACACACCGGATGTCGAGATCGCCAAGAAGATTGCCAAAGCGGTTCGCTTTTCGAGCGGCGGACTTCGGTTCGTCAAAGGCGCAGGATTTCTAGTCCGCGGCCAGGCTCAGGTGTCTATGAACCTCACAGACTTCGAGCAGACTCCGGTGCATCGCGCACATGAACTCGTCAAGCGCGAAGCAGAACGCTATGGCGTGCAAGCATCATCGAGCGAAATCGTCGGCCTGATTCCCAAGAAAGCATTGGAAGCAGCCGCCGAGTGGTTTTTGCAAGTGGAGAACTTTGACTCCTCGCTCATCCTCGAAAACCGCCTCGCGTCGATCATGAGTGGCAAGAGTGCCGTCGGCGGATTGCGCGCTGGCGTCGAGCCCTTCATCGAGCAACTGGCCGCGCCCACAGCCACTCCCGGCGGAGGCAGCGCCGCCGCCGCGGCCGGCGCGATGGCAGCGGCCCTTGCCACTATGGTCGCGGGCATGTCGCGTGGCAAGAAGGCTTACATGCAATATGAGTCCGACGTAAGTGCCGCACTGGCGCGGCTAAGTGTGCTGCGCGAAGAGTTAAAGAATGCGATCGACGCCGACGCGGAATCTTACAGCGCTGTTATGAAGGCGTACAAAGAAGCCAAAACTTCGTCTGATGCAGACGCCATCATTGATGCGGCACTCAAGCAAGCCACCAGCGTCCCTTTATCCGTCGCCCAAAAGGCAGCCGAAGTTAACGAAATAGCCACCAAACTCGCCCCGGTTACGAACCCCAACATGAAGTCCGACTTGACCACCGCGAAAGCCTTGGCGAAAGCCGCGATTCAGGGCGCGCTGGCCAATGTCGAAATCAACATGCAATCCATCAAAGATGCGGCATTCGTGGCGCAGACAAGAGCTGAATTGAAAGCCATTCCACCGGTCGGCTAGGTCGAGATTCGCCGCAATAGCGCAATCGGTGAGCGATTCCTGGCTTCGGGGTGGCAAGAATTCACCGTAGATTAACCTCGCCGCAACATGCCAGCAATCTGACCTGCGCACACTCAGTGTGGGGTTTCAGGAACACGCCACGTGAGTTCAAACGGACAATTTGGTACCGAGTTTCAATCCTCGCAGCCGGGCAACTGGCCGGCGAAGCCGCTGATCTATGTCGTCGAGGATGATGCCGACATCGCACGGCTGATTGCGTTTCATCTCGACAGCAACGGCTACTCGACGCGCTGGTTTCCAGGTTCGAGCGGAGTGGTTGAGGAAGCGCTGAAAGAACCGCCCGCGCTTTTTCTGCTGGACATCATGATTCCGGGCAGCGACGGGCTTGAGCTTTGCCGGCACCTGCGCCAGACGAAGACGCTGGCGTCCGCCCACATTATTTTCCTGACCGCGAAGACCGGCGAAGCCGATCGTGTACGTGGGTTGGAGTTGGGCGGCGACGATTACATCACGAAGCCGTTCAGTCCTCGTGAGCTAATCGCACGTGTGCGAGCGGTCTTGCGCCGCACCCGCGAGTCCGCGCTGCCAGAATCCTTGAAGCTTGGCAACATTGAGATTGACGCATCTTCGATGATTCTGCGCGTCGATGGCAAGAACGTGGCGACCACGACACGCGAGTTTCGCCTGCTCGATTATCTCGCGCGGCACCGCGAGCGCGTCTTCACTCGCGATCAGCTTTTGGATGCGGTCTGGTCTGAAGGATCATTCGTAACGCCGCGGTCGGTAGACGTGTACGTAAGGCGAATCCGGGAAAAGATCGAGCCTGACCCGGACAATCCAACGTTCTTGCGAACCGTTCGTGGCATAGGCTATCGTTTCGACGCCCCGCCTAAGCGCTAGCTGGATCATCCTTTTCTCGAGGTCGCGGGTTGTACCAACGGCCCTGACCAAAAAGCGCGATTCAGTAATGCCTATGCAATCTGCATTGGTTGCGCCGCACGAGCGGGGACGCTCGCCCACATTAAAAATGGGATCCCGTTTCGGGATCCCGAGGCAACCTTGAGGAGAAGAGAGAGAGAACTTTAGGATTACGAGCCTGGGGCAATCTGATATTTCTTCCATACGCCGCCGGCAATCGCCAGGAAAGCAATGCCAAGCATGGCGGTCGAGCCCGCTTCCGGAACTTGAATGCCGAAGTACTCTTGCGGCGTGCCAAATCCCGCGCTCTGGCTCCCAGCGATGGGCGTGTAAACGACAATGTCGCCTAGCAGGGAGGTAAGCTGCGATTGCGAGTCACCTGCGGCGATGCCGAGATATTGGTTGTAGATCAGATTCGCGCCGCTGCTGGTGAAGTACGAATTGTTGTAAGCGTTTTGCGAGAACAGTGCCCAGATGGCCCAATTGCCGACCGTCGGATTGATTTTTCCAGAGACGATCCCTTGAAAGATGAGTCCTGCCGCTTCGTAGTCAAGCTGGCTGTTCGACTTGCTCTGGAATAGTCCGGCGTCGCTCATCAGGCTGGACGTGGTTGCCTTCCAGGTTTCGCCAGGCGCGACTTCGTTGTCGAAGGTGTCGCAGATGAGCGGAGTCGAGGGGCCGCCATTCACCGAGAAATTGTAAGGATAGGTATAGACTCCGCCGCCGTTGTTGCCTCCGACGCTAAGGAAGTTCATCGACACGGGATTGGAATCCGCAAAAGCGGGGCCGACTGCGGCGAGCGTAGTCAGGAACAACAGGGCGCAAGAAAGCTTCAGCAAACGCATGAGATACCTCTTCCTTCAAGTAGTTTGGCCACGTACCGAATATCGCCTTGGGGAAGGCTGATGGAAGGCCGGTCAGACAAGTCTCATTAAGCATTTGCCGTGCCGAACCGGGAGCCTAGCCTTTGCAATGAGTTAGCCGCAGGGGAGTATCTGATGGGAAAATGTTTCCCTTCTTTTCCTGAGGGTTTAGCCCGCGTTTTTCCCTGTGTTGTTTCGGACACGGGGGGTCGGCGGGAATGCTACAGTGAGGATTCATGTCCGCGCCTGAATCCTTGTTTAAGAGAGCCTGCCGACGCCAGCCGGTGGAACGCACTCCAGTATGGTTTATGCGTCAGGCCGGGCGGTATATGGCCGAGTATCGCGCCGTGCGTAAGACCCATTCGCTGATCGAAATCTGCAAGAAACCAGAACTGGCCGCGGAAGTAACCATTACCGCCGCCGAAGCCCTAGGCGTGGACGCTGCGATCATCTTTGCCGACTTGTTGCTTCCGCTGGAAGTCATGGGGCTGCCCTTTCATTTCTCGGCAGGCGAGGGTCCGGTAATCGAGCAGCCTCTTCGTGACGCAGCCGCGATTGCCGCGCTGCGCACTGACTCCGCCGCCGACCTTGGATATGTAGCCGACGCGGTGAAGTTGGTTTGCAAACACTTTGGAGCGAAGCTTCCGGTGATCGGATTCTGCGGAGCACCGTTTACGTTGGCCAGTTACATGATTGAGGGCGGAGGATCCCGCAACTACGTTCATGCGAAAAAGATGATGTATTCCTCTCCGGCGGCATGGGATGACCTGCTCGCCAAATTAGTAGCCGTGACCTCACAATACGCGGCCGAGCAAGTGCGCGCGGGCGCGGATGTGATTCAAGTGTTCGATAGCTGGGTGGGATGCCTGAGCGTGGAAGATTATCGTCAATACGTTTTGCCGCGCACAACCGAGCTGGTGAAGGCATTACAGCAGACCGGAGCACCCGTCATTTATTTTGGAACTGACAGCGCGACGCTGCTCGCGTCTATGGAAGAAACCGGTGCCGATGTGATTGGACTCGACTGGCGCATTCCGCTCGATGAAGGTTGGAATCGCCTGGGCGCGAATGTTGCAGTGCAAGGAAATCTTGATCCTGTTTTACTTTTCGCCGATTGGAAAACGGTGCAGGCCAGGGCTGAGGAAATCCTGCGCAGAGCGGGCGGCAAGCCGGGACACATCTTCAATCTCGGCCATGGCATTTTGCCGGAAACTCCTGTCGAAAATGTAAAGGCGCTCGCGCAGTTTGTGCAGCAGCATTCCGGATCGCGGGGATAGTACGGATGAAGCGAATCGCCATCATCGGCGGCGGAATTGCTGGACTGGCAGCCGCCTATGCTCTCGAAAAACGACGCCGTTCTGGTGCACGCCTTGAATATGTTCTTTTTGAGTCGAGCGCGAGGCTGGGCGGCGTCATTTCAACGACGCGAGCAGGCGACTGTTTGCTCGAGGGCGGACCCGATTCGTTTGTTAGTGAGAAAACCTGGGCGGCCGATCTCTGCCGTGAATTGGGACTTGGCGAGCAACTCATCCCCTCGAACGATGGCGAGCGTAAGACTTACATCGCGCTCAGCGGCAAGCTCATCCCGATGCCCGACGGCTTGACATTCCTGGTGCCAACGAAAATTCTCCCAGTGTTCTCATCGCCGTTGTTCTCGATGTCGACGAAGTTGCGCATGGCGCGGGAGTGGTATCGTCCGCCGAGCGCAGCGACAGAAGATGAGAGCGTGGCGTCTTTCATTGCGCGGCACTACGGGGATGAAATGGTGGAACGGTTGGCTGATCCTTTGCTCTCGGGAATCTTCGGCGGGGAGTCGAGTCAGCTAAGCGCCCGCGCCGTCTTGCCGCGACTGGTCGAGATGGAAGCGAAGTATGGCAGCCTGGGTCGCGGTATGTTGTCCACGAAAATAAAGACAAACAAGATGCCCTCGGGCCCCGCGCCGCGATCGATCTTCACTTCCCTGCGCGACGGAATGCAGAGTCTCGTGGACGTTCTGGTATCGGCGATTAACCCCGCGTCGATTCGACTCAGCACTCCCGCGCAAGCTTTGAATCCTCTGGCTTCAGGATGGACAGTGTCTGCCGGCTACTCCACCGACCAATTCAATTCGGTCATCGTGGCGACTCCCACGCAGGTCGCAGCGGACCTATTGCAGCATGTTAGCCACGATCTGGACCGCGAACTGCGCGGCATCCCGTATACGTCGTCGATTACGGTCAACTTGGAGTTCGGCAACGAAGTGCGAGCCGCGCTGCCGCCCGGTTTCGGATTCCTGGTGCCTCGAAGCGAAGGCAAGAGTCTGATGGCCGCAACGTTCGTGCATAACAAGTTTCCTTTTCGAGCGCCGAAAGATGTCGCCTTATTACGTTGCTTCATCGGTGGGTCGACGGCAGAGAAATTTCTCAGCGCGCCGGATGCGGCCATTATTGCAGCCGTCCTCAGCGACCTGGATCAACTTGTCGGCATAAAGACTCTGCCTGCGAAAACTCAAATAACCCGCTGGCCGAGGGCGCTGGCGCAGTACACCGTTGGACATCTGGAGAGACTGACGCGGATCGATGCCATTGTCGCGCAACTGCCCGGCTTGGCGCTGGCGGGCAATGGCTATCGAGGCATCGGCATTCCGGATTGCATTCGCTCCGGCACCCAAGCCGCG